>Ga0247727_10004132_pt1 | contig 31118 bp, 26 predicted proteins | sample WisWelCaveWW1625_FD_202498 | JGI IMG/M metagenome (GOLD analysis project Ga0247727, IMG submission 202498) | Biofilm microbial communities from Wishing Well Cave, Virginia, United States - WW16-25 | ecosystem: Environmental > Aquatic > Deep subsurface > Groundwater > Cave microbial mat | place... | reverse complement strand
TCGCGGTCGCGCGGGAAACTGTTTTACCGCTTGGTCCAGCAAGCCGTGCAAATTGAGCCCAAGCCCTACAAGAGCATTGCGAACCCACAACGGGTAGAGGCAGGTTGAGTGATGGGGATAGGCCTTCGTGTTCATTCGTGTCATTGGTGGCTACTCTCCGTGCTCTCGGTGGTTCAGGCGGTGACAGGCGAGACGCCTGTCCTACTCTTCAGAACGTCCAGTAGTTGCTCCACCCGTTGCCGGTAGGTGTGGTCGCGCAAGGTGCGGGCTTGGGCGCGCTGGCCAATCGCCGCGGCCTCGGCCGGATGCGCCAGCAAGTGTTTTACCTTGGCGATGCATTCGTCGAGCGACCGGTAGGCGATGACTTCGCGGTCGGGTTCGAAGAAATCTTTGAGGTCGTCGGTCAGCTCCGTGACCAGGCACGCGCCCATGCCGGTGGCTTCGTACAACCGGCGCGCGCCGGCGGTGCCGGGGGTGGCGTCGGCTTGTTTGTGAAAGGCGATGAGATAGGAGCCGTACACCCGGTAGAGGTCGTCGCCCCACACCGGGTCGCGCGCGCGCGCGCGCAACGGGCTGTCCGCCGGCAGGGTTTCGGTGCCCCCGCCGAAGACGTCGACTTCCACGTGACGGGACAGCGCATCGAGGAATCGCGCGCGTTCGGCGTGCGCGGTTTGGAGGTTGCCGACAAACGCGACCTTCGGGGCGCGCGGCGCCACCGGCGGCACGCGCTCCAAAACGCGCGGGTCGAATGCTTGCGGCAGATACGCCGCCCGGCAACCGCGCACGGCCAACTGACGGACCAGATGCGGGTCGCAGGACAGAATCAGGTCGAACTCCTCGTAGGGCATGGCGGGGTCGAGCGCGCAGGACCACCACAGGAGCAGGCGCTCGGTGTGGGCGCGCCAGCGACGCAGTTGGTCACGGTTCAGCAGGATGCCCGAGAAAATCCATGTCAGATCCGGTTGCCAGCGTTCGATTTGTTCATCCAAGATGCGCAGCAACGCCCAGCACGTGGGGGTGAGACCGTACCGATGCTGCCAATACCAGCGGAACAGTGGCCGAGAAGCCAGCGACGGGGGCAGTCGCACGCCGTTTTCGCGCGCCCATTGGTATTGCAAGGGCAGACACAGCGGCACTGTCTGCCGGGCGGAGAAACCGGCCCCCTGCAAGGCGTTCACCCACGCGTCGCCATAATAGATCGGTCGCGCGAACAGGTCGCGGGTGAATGCGTCGTAATTCAGGCCGCGAAACCGCGGCTCGGCCGCGACGGCCTGGCTGTAGGCTTCCTGATAGTCCTCCATGAGGAGAAGAAAAGAAGTTTGGAGCGCCGCGGCAACAGGTCCGGTGGGAGCGACATTCTTGTCGCGATCAGGAGCCGACTCTCGCGGCTGGAAAGCCGCTCCCACATTGGAAGTTCGGATAGTCATAGGAGACGAGACAGGCAGGATGCCTGTCCTACTTTGATTCCCGGACGGCGCTCGCGACAAACAGGTCCGGTGGGAGCGACATTCTTGTCGCGATCAGGAGCCGACTCTCGCGGCTGGAAAGCCGCTCCCACATCGGTAGTTCGGATAGTCATTAGGAGTCGAGACAGGCAGGATGCCTGTCCTACTTTGATTCCCGGACGGCGCTCGCAATGAACTCCACCTGTTCGTCGGTCAACTCGGCAAACATGGGAAGGCTGACGATGTGCGCGGCAACCTTCTCGGTGATCGGCAACGAGCCGGGCGGCATTTGCAAATACTCGTACGCGGGTTGCCGGTGCAGGGGCAGGGGATAGTGGACGCCGGTATCAATGCCCTGTTGTTTGAGGTGCGCCTGAAGTTTCTCGCGGTCAGTCACGCGGATGACGAACAGGTGCCAGACGCTTTCCGCGTCGGCGAGGGTCGAGGGCAGAGTGACCAGTGAGTCGCGGAGAAGCTCGCCGTACCGCTGCGCGTGCCGGCGGCGGGCGGCGTTCCAATCGTCGAGCCGACGCAGTTTGACGCGGAGAATCGCCGCCTGCAACCCGTCGAGCCGGCTGTTCACGCCTTCGAGCTGATGGCGGTATTTGTCGAGGCGGCCGTGGTTGGCGAGCATCCGCACTTTCTCCAGCAGCGCGTCGTCGTTGGCGATCACTGCGCCACCGTCGCCGTACGCGCCGAGGTTCTTGCCGGGATAGAAACTGAAACACGCCGCGTCGCCGAGCGTGCCGACGCGTTGCCCACGCCAACGCGCGCCGTGCGCCTGGGCGGCGTCTTCGATCACCTTCAGGCCGCGCCGGCGGGCGATCTCGATGATGCGATCCATCTCACAGGGCTGGCCGTAGAGATGGACGGCGATGATGGCTTTGGTCCGCGGGGTGATCGCGGCCTCGATCTTCGCGGGGTCCATCAACATCGTGTCTTCACGGATGTCCACGAACACGGGGCGCGCCCCGGCCATGGTGATCGCTTCGCTGGTGGCGATGAACGTGTGGGCGACGGTGATCACTTCATCGCCGTCGCCGACGCCGAGCGCACGCAACGCGAGGTACAGCGCGTCGGTGCCGTTGCCGACGCCGACGCAGCCCTTGGCGTTGCAGAACGCGGCGAACTCGGCTTCGAATTGTTTCAGGTCGTCGCCCCCGATGAACGCGGTGCGCTGGATGACGCGCTGCATGGCGGCGTCCACGTCGGGTTTGATCGCGTGGTACTGGGCGAGCAGGTCAACGAAGGGGATTTTCATAGCGGCGTGATTCCGGGGTTGGTGCGGGCCACGACGACGACGGCCTGGTAGCCCGGCAGTTCCGTTCCGTGGTCGCGATAACAAGCCGGCACGGATTCAAAATCGGGGAAGCGTCGGCGATCGAGGATGGCGTACTGCCAGGGGACCGTCTCCGGGGGGACCAGTTGGCCCTGGTAGTAGACCTTGCGGTCCCAGATTTCATACAGGGCATCGTGCGGATACAGGGTTTGAAGCACGGGTTGGTAGGTCGAACCCGTGTTGCTCCAGAGGATGACGGTGCTGGCAATCTGCGCGGGCGAATTGACCCGGGCCCAAACCCGCACCTGCGACGCGGCCAGCGGCAACTGCTCGATCCGCCGGCAATCCTCCCGGAGCGCGGCGGCGTGGGTGAGATTTCCTGAATACTCCCGCCAGGTCTTGCCCCCCGCCAGCAGAATGGAGAGCGCCACAACCCCCGCCACGAACCGGCGGACGCGGGCGTTGACGGATTCACCGATCCACGTCACCAACGCCGGCAGAACCGCCGCGACGGGCACGAGATAGTGGGGCCGGAAATGTTTGATGGCTGCGGCGTAACCCAACACCATGGCCGCGCCACAGCCGGCAACAAACGGGAGATTTGATTTCAGCCAGGCCCGGTCTTTCCGCCGCGAGGCGACGACGAGGATGGTGATGATCGCCAGACAGAGCGGCACGAGCCAGAGATCCAGATTGGCGGCAATGTCCCGCACGGCTTCCGCGACCGCCGCCTCGTCGAAAATCTCCGGATCGCCCCCGCCATACCGGCCCGAATGAAACAGGATGCGACGTTGCTCGCGAAACAACGCGTGCATTCCGCGCGTGCCGAGAGCCAAGACGCCCAATACCACCACGCCGCCGGCAAATCCTGCGACGAGCAACGCCGCGCGTCCGACAAACGGGCGCACGCTACCGCGCCGGCAGACCAAGGCGGTCAGCAGACCGATCGCCGCAGCGATGATCCAAGTCACGTAATTCATCTTCATCAAATACGCGGTCCCCGCCAGGAGCCCGACGATGACCCACGGCCCGGCGAGACATTGCTCGCCGGCAAATGCCCGCAGCAGCAGGCCAAACAAGCCAGCGCCCAACAGCAGGGCGAAACTCTCATTACCCAGCCGCAACACGGTATGGGTCCAGGCCGGTTGAAAACTCAGGAACACCAGGGCCGCAACCAGGGCCGTCACTCCGTCCAACCGTCGCGCACAACACCAAGCCGTGGCCAGTCCCGCCAGCAACAGCCCCAACGCGGAAACCCGATTGGCCAGCCAGAAGCCGCCGGGGTTTGCGAGCGTGGACAGGACCGGGTTTTTGGAATCGGTCGTCGTGAAAAGCTGCGCGACGCGAAAGTCCAGCCAGCTCACGAACTGGAACGGTAATCCGGGATGGATGTACTGGAAATAGCCGATCCGGCGCGCGGTGTTTTCCGCGAGCGCCTGTTCGAGGTTGAGGGCGTGCGACAGGGAGTGCGCCGCGTAATCGTCCGGTGTGCTCCAGAAATCCAGCGGGCGCAGCCCGTGCACCGCTGTCCACGCCAGGATAACCAGGGCGCCGGCTGTCGCCAGCGCGCGCCAGGGAAGAGGGGGAGTCGTCATCAGACAAATTTGATCCGGCGGGCCGCGAACAGCACCATCTTCAGCAACAACCAGCCGTGCCGGAAGCGGCTGATGTTCGTCGTGCCGTACGACCGTTCCCGGTAATGGATCGGGATTTCGACGATCTTGAGATTGAGCTTGGCGGCGCCGAAGATCAGGTCGAAATCGCCAAACGGATCGAAGTCGCCGAAGTACGCGCGGTTGGCGGCGATCCGTTGGTAGTCGGATCGAAACAGGACCTTCGTGCCACACAGCGTGTCCTTGAACCGCTGCCCCAAAAGGTAGGTGAACGCCAGACTGAAAAACTTGTTGCCGAGCATGTTCAGGAATCGCATCGCCTGTTTCTCCATCGGATAGACCAGACGCGAACCATGAATGAAATCACCGTGACCGCTCATCAGCGCGTCCCAGAATTTCGGCAGTTCTTCCGGGGCAACCGTCAGGTCGGCGTCCAAGATCATCAACACGTCGCCGGTGGCGGCCGCAAAACCCTGGCGCACCGCGTCGCCCTTGCCGCGTCCCTGTCCTTGGGAAACGAGTTTGATTTCGCGGTCCGGGTACCGGGCGATCACCCGTTTGATCTCGTCGGCGGTGCCGTCGGTGGAGTTGCCTTCGACGAAGACGATCTCGGTGTGCGTCCCCAGCCGGGGCAGGCGTTGAACGGCCGCCTCGATGTTGCCCCGCTCGTTGCGGGCCGGAATGATCACCGAGCAGGTACACGCGCGAGACACGGGCGTCGCCCTGGGCCGGGCGATGATCACCTGCGTCAGGCCGAGATGGCGAAATCCCGGCAGGTTGACCAGCACCCGGTTGCACAGCCACGCCAGGATCGGCACGCGCTTGGGCAGCAACAGCCGCGAGGTCTGGCGAATGACCTCGAAGCCGGCCAGATCGAGCAAATTGCAAACGTCCGCGTTACCCAGCCAATTCTGCGTCGGCTGGCGGGTTTTCCAGCCGAGCCGCTCGCCCACTTGCATGATCGGCTCCCAGACAAAGTTGTAGTAGGTGATCAACACGCGCGTCGCGGGTGTGCAGACCCGATGGAGATTGGCGAAACTCTGCTGCACGTCATCCAGAAATCCGAGCAGGTCGGACAGCACCACGTAATCAAACTTTTCCGCCAGGCGCAGGTCCTCCACATCGTCCACGAGAAATTCCAGGTGCGGGTGATTCCGGCGGGCCGTTTCCACCATCCGCGGACTGAAGTCGATGCCCAGCCCCCGCCGCGGTTGGAGCGCCGCCAACAACCGGCCCGTGCCCGAACCGATCTCCAGCACGCGCGCTTGGGCCGGGATATGAAACGCGAGGATGCGAGCCAGTTGATCATGGTAGTAACGGTTCTTTTCAATCCAACGATCGCGGTCCGGCGCCAACTGGTCGAAGTACGCCGCGTGGGAAGTCATGCCGACTTTTCCAACACGGCGAACACGCGCAGCGACAGCAGGCGATTGCGGAACAAGCGGGACTGCTCCAGCCGGTGGAGCGCCAGCAGCGCCGACTCCGGCAACAGCGAGCGATACGAGAAGCCGCCCGACAACGGATACGAGAGAAACTCGCAGTGGCTGGATTTCACCAGTCGCAACGGGAGCGAACCCACCCCAGCCGTTTCCAGCACCAAACGGGGAATGGCCGCGTTGCCATCCCAGGCCGCCTTCGCGGAGTCCGATTCCACAAACGAAAAATCCACGCCCTCGTGATGCAGATACTTATAGACGAACCAACCCCACCAGGACACGTACGGTTCCAAGAGGATCAGCCGTCCGCCAGCCCGCAAGCAGCCGGCCGCCGCGCGGATGAAAGCGGTCGGACGCGAGAAATGATGGAGCGCGTCGATGAGCACCACGTTCTCGACACTGGCCTCGCGCAACGGCAACTTGAGCGCGTCCGCCTGCACATCCACGAAGCGCCCGCGAATAATGTCCAGCGTCCAGCAGGTGCGTCCCTGCCGGTCCATCCAGCGTTTGAAATTGCCCGTGCCGGCGCCGATCTCCAGCACGGGACCGGGCCGCAGCTCGCGGGCGATCAGTTCGTACCAGGACTCGTACAGCCGGCGCAAAATGGTTTTGCGTTCCCACACCCGCTCATAGGCCGCCAGCAGCTCGGCGGCGGTGCCTACGGTCCACACCGGGCGCACCTCGGGATTCAAAAGAATGCTGCTCACGACTTCGGAATTCCGTACGGCAATTGGGAGAGTTGTTTGATCACGCGCGCGGGGTTGCCGGCCACCACCGCTTCGGCCGGCACGTCTTTCGTCACGACCGCGCCGGCGCCGACGAGAGCGTCCCGGCCGATCCGCACGCCGGGGAGCAGGGTGGCGTTGGCGCCGATCTTGGCGCCGCGCTCGACGTGGGCGCCGATGAGTTGCTCCTTCACGCGCGGGGAACGGGGATATTTGGCGTTGGTGATGACGACGTTGGGGCCGAGCCAGCAGTTGTCCTCCAGCACGGTGAACTCGGGGACGAAGACGCGGGAGTGCAGCCGCACGCCGTGGCCGATGCGCACGTGATGTTCGACGATGCTGCCGGAGCCGATGCTGACGTTGTCGCCGATCTCGTTTTCCTCCCGGACCAGCGCGCCGTGGCCGGTCTGGAATTTCCGGCCGATGCGGTTGCCGGCATAGATGACCGTGTGCGAGCGGATGAGCGCGTCCGCGCCAATCACGGTGGGCAGGTCGCCCGGCTGTTTGCCGTGCGGCGGTTCGCCGACGATAACAAACGCGCCAAGCGTGTACGCGCCCTGCCAGGTCACGTGCGGATGAATGATGGCGCTGGTCATGCGACGGGGATTTCAGCGCCGCGCTCGCGCAGCGAACGGCTAACGGCTGCCAGCACGGCCACCACATCGCGCGCGTGTTGCGGGCCGGTCAGGGGCGGCTGGCCGGTGCGGACGCAATCCAGGAAATGAGCCGTTTCGACCTGCAGCGGCTCAGCGAAATTGATCCGGGGCAGCCAGATGTCGCCCGTGCGCTGTTTCAACTGGTAGCCGGTTGGGGCATCGAAATCCATCCGCTCGCCGATCTTGGGGACGCGATCCACGCCTTTGTCGAGGATCATGATCTTATCGTCGCTGACATCGTCATAGACCACCATCTTGCGGCTGCCGACCAGCGTCATCTTGCGGATCTTGCCGGGATCGAGCCAACTGACGTGGATGTGGGCGGTGATGCCATCCGCCCAGGACAACGTGGCGAACACGACATCTTCGATTCCGGGCTGGATGTAGGCCACGCCGCGCGCGGAAGCCGTGGCCGGCAACCGGCCGTTCATCCAATAGAGCAGGATGCTGACGTCGTGCGGCGCGAGATTCCACCAGGCGTTCACGTCGCTGCGCACCTGGCCAAGGTTCAGCCGCTGGGAGTAAATGTAGTAGAGTTGACCCAGTTCCCGTTTGTCCAACAACTCCTTGGTGTAGCGGACGGCGGCGTTGTAGAGAAACGTGTGCCCGACCATCAGCACGCGCTCACGTGCGGTGGCCAGCGTGATGAGTTCGTCGGCCTCGGCGGTGGACATGGCGAGCGGTTTTTCGACGAACGCATGTTTGCCGGCCTGGAGCACGGCTTTGGTCAGGGCGTAATGCGTCGCGGCCGGCGTGGCCACGACGACGGCCTGCACGTCGGGGTCGTCGAGCGCGGCCGTTGGGTCGGCGACGGCTTTGGTGCGCGGGTGGGTTTGTTCGACGAATGCCCGCCGTGCGGCGCTCTGGTCGGCGACCCATTTCACGCGGCAGCCGGGTTGGGCCGAGAAGTTGCGCAGCAGGTTCGGTCCCCAGTAGCCGCAGCCCAGTTGGGCGATGATGATCTCGCGGGGTTCGGTCATTCGTCGGCCTCGTGGAATTCTCGGATGCGATCCACGACGTATTGCAACTGGTCTTGATCCAGTTCGGGATACACCGGCAGGGCCAGGGTTTCCTGGGCGGCGGCCTCGGCTTCCGGCAGCGCGCCGGGCCGGTGGCCGAGATAAGCGAAACATTCCTGCCGGTGGAGCGGCACGGGGTAGTAAATCTCCGTGCCGACGTGGGCGTTCTTGAGAAACGCCTGGAGCTTGTCGCGTTGCTTGGTGCGGATGACGTACTGGTTGTAAATGTGGAAGTGCGCGTCGCCCGTGCCATGCCAGCGGGCGACCGGCGTGCGCAGCGGCAGATCGGCAAATGCGCGGTCGTAAAACGCGGCGTGCTGCTGACGTTTGCGCGTCCCGTCGTCGAGATGCTTCAGTTTCACCCGCAGCACCGCGGCCTGGAGGGCGTCGAGCCGGAAATTGCCGCCGATGACTTTGTGGTAATACTTCGGCTGGCTGCCGTGGACGCGGAGCACGCGGATTTTCTCCGCGAGGCTGGCGTCGTTGGTGACGACCATGCCGCCGTCGCCGAACCCGCCGAGGTTCTTGCTGGGGAAAAACGAGTGGCAACCCAGCGTGCCCATCGCACCGGCCCGTTGGCCCTTGAACTGTGCGCCGATGGCCTGGGCGGCGTCCTCGATGACCGGCAGTTTGTGGCGGCCGGCGATTTCGCGGATGGAATCCATGTCGGCGCACTGGCCGTAAAGATGGACCGGCAGGATCGCGCGCGTCTTGGCAGTGATGGCACGGTCGAGGAACACGGGGTTGAGGTTGTACGTGCGCGGGTCGATATCGACAAACACCGGCTTGGCGCCCAGCCGCGCGACGGCGCCGGCAGTGGCGAAGAAGCTGTAGGGAGAGGTGACGACCTCATCGCCCGGCTTGAGGTCGAGCGCCATGAGCGCCACCAGCAGGGCGTCGGTGCCCGAGGATACGCCGATGCCGTGGGCGCAGCCGGTATAGGCGGCGACTTCTTTTTCCAGCGCCTCGACCTGTGGGCCGAGGATGAACTGCTGCGAGTCACAAACGTCATCCAGCGCGCGGCGCACTTCGTCGCGGATACCGGCATACTGGGCTTTCAGATCGAGCAACGGGACTTGCATGTTTCGACGTGCAGACGGACGGAGACGGCCGACTATCGGTCACGCCCGGCGTGGCGCGACGGACATCCGGGTTCGATATTGGTCACGCAGCCGGCGGAGTGGGGAACGGATGGCGTTACGGGTGAAACGCCCGGTCCGGTGGATCGCCTCATAAAGGAGCGACTGAACCTGGTAGCTGAGTTGATTGATTTCCGTCGGATACGCTTCGTGTGGCACCGGCGGGCGGGCCATGATCTCCTCAAACTCGGCGGCGGTCAGGCCGAGTTTCTTGACGACGAATTCGTAGTCCTCTTTCATCAGCGCCGGGGAGTAGATGTCCTGCTGCATCCGCTCGAGAGCCTGGGCGCGGGTGATCTGGCCGGAGCAAATCAGGTTGGAGAGATGGGCCTTGCGTTTGTCCACGTTGAACTTCTTGGGGAGGATGTAGGCCTGGTAGAACTTGGTGAACACCGATTCCCAGTGTTTCCCGCCGTAGTAGCGCCAGTTGAATTCGCGCTCCAGGATGGCGCGCGCGACGGTCGCGTCGTAGGCTAGGTAGTCGAGGAGGTCCACGTGTTCGAACCCGCGCAGGCACTGGTAGCACTTGATCTGGGCCAGACTGAGGGTTGGGTACGTCTTGAGTGTGACCTGGCCGAACCGGCGGTGGATGGCGCGCAGGTTGGTCAGATCGTTCTTGTACGGATAATTCCAGCCGCGTTGGGGCATGACCGTCTCGGTCACGCGATTGACGCCGGTGAGGATATACCGGATGCCGAACTGGCGAGCCAGCCGGTAAACCAACGCCACGATGGCGTGGTCGGTCACCACCTCCACGTCCACCACCGACGCGCGCAGGTAGGCGAGTTGAAGGTCTTTGAACTCTTCCCAATCGACGACGTGGTTGTAGTAATCGAAGCCGGTGGTCTTGACGAGGTTCTCGACGTTCTTGACCGCCAGCTCCGAGTCCCAACTGTTGTCCATGTGGACCAGCAACGTGCGGAGTCCATTTTTCCACGCCCGCCAGGCCAGGTAGGAACTGTCCACCCCGCCGCTAATGCCGAGGATGCTGTCGTACTTCCGGCCCCGGCCGCCGTCTTGGATCCATTGGATGATCTTTTTGAATTTCGCGTCGCGTTGGTCGGGGGCCAATTGGCGGTCGCGCACGAAGCGGTCGTATTCCCGGCAATGATTGCAGACACCCTGCTCGTCGAACCGGATACCCGGGTCGGTCGTGTCCATGATGCAGCGTGTGCAGAGTCTCATGATGCGAGGGCCTGCTCCCACATCTCCTCACCGGGATAATTGATCAGCACCGCCCGGTGACTTCCATGGAACACAAAGAAACTTCCCGCGGCAACCGCCGAGGCGCAGCCCTGCTGGATCGCCTCCACAAAGTCCGCGTACTTGCCCGCCCCGCCGCAGGCAATGACCGGGATCTTCACGGCATCGGCCACCGCGCGGATGAGGGGCACGTCGTAGCCGGCGCCCGTTCCGTCGCGGTCGATCGCGGTCAACAGGATTTCACCTGCCCCCAATTGCTCGGCCTGCTGCGCCCAGTCCACCGGGTCGCGGCCGGTTTTCTGCGTGCCCGAACGCGTGTACACCTCGGCCCGACCCCGCCAGTCGCGTTTGACGTCGATGGACACGGTGACGCTTTGCCGGCCAAAATTCTCGCTGGCTTCGCGGATCACCTCCGGGGTTTCGACGGCGGCGGTGTTGATCGAGATTTTCTCGGCGCCCGCGCGCAGCAGGTCGCGCATCTGGGCCACGGTGCGGAGGCCGCCGCCGACACCGAAGGGCATGTAGGATTCGTCGGCGATGCGTTGGACCATGTCGGTGGACGGCGTCCGGCCTTCCTGCGTGGCCGTCACGTCCAGCAGGAATAACTCATCGACATTCTTCTCGTTGAAGATGCGAACGGCATTCATCGGATCACCCACGTACTTGAACTCCCGGAACCGAATGCCCTTCGCGAGGCCGCCCGACTTCAGCAGCAGGACTGGAATGATTCTGGGTCGCAGCATGACCTAGTTGCTTGCAGAAGGCAAGGCCGAGAAAAAGTTCTTCACGATAGTCATCCCGCAGCGGTGGCTCTTCTCGGGATGGAATTGCGCGCCGAGGATGTTCGCGTGGTGCACCACCGACACAAACTCGTACCCGTAACGGGTCGTGGTCAGCACGTCGGCAGGCTGGTCGCAACACACGTGATACGAATGGACAAAATAAAACCGCTGCGCCGGGGCAATGCCGTCGAGCAACGGACTGGACCGGCGGGGTTGCAGCGTGTTCCAGCCGATGTGCGGAATGCGCAACGCGGCCTGGTCACCGTTGAACTGAAACCGTTTGGTCACCGCGTCAATCCAGCCCAACCCTTCGACCTCGCCTTCCTCGCTCCAGCGCGTCAACAATTGCATCCCCAGACAAACGCCCAGCACCGGCGTCTTCTGCCCCATGACCTTCTCGGTCAGCAACGGAATCAAGCCCGATCGTTTCAGGTTTTCCATCCCCTTGGCGAAATGGCCGACCCCCGGCAAAATCAACCGGTCGGCTGCGGCGATCACTTTCGGATCCGCACTCGCCACCGCCTCGATCTCGATCGCCCGCAGCTTGTGCTGGACCGAACGCAGATTGCCCAGGCCGAAATCAACGATGACGCAGTTCACGAGCGTGACAATTGATAGATGACCAACTCGTCGTTGCGGTAGGCGACCGGGAACGTCAGTGGTTTGTCCGCCGGCCGGACCAGATAGTCACCGCCGAACCGCCCGGCCAACTGCAACAGCCCTTCCTCGTCCAGGCTCTCGTACGCCCGCCGTTGCGCTTTCCACATTTCGGCGACGTTCATCGAGCCGACAACGTCCGACAGCCCGTAGAACGCCAGCAACCCATCATCCAAATCCTTGGCGCGACGGCTGCCCGAGTAGATGTACCGGCCCGATTTGCGACTCGCGTCCAGCGTCCGCCGCAACGACACCGTCCGCCACGGCTGGTCGTACACGACGAACACCGCGTCCGCCGGCGTATGATCGCGCGCCCAAAGCTGCGCCTCGTAGTTGGCGCGCTCGAAGCCGGCAGCGCGCGCCGCCTGGCCGGTATGGTGCGCCTTGGCGAGCGCCACGACGGCGATCACGGCCGACACCATCACAGGCTTCGCGCGCACCAGCAGACCGATCAACCCCGCCGCGCCCAACACCGTCAGCACCGCGAACCGCTCGTGTCCGCCCAATCCCGGCAATCCCGCGAACACTGCCGCCTGATCGGCTCCCGCGCCAAACAGGAACAGCACGCGTTGCTTCAACCGCCAATACGCCGCCAGCGCCACCGCCAGCACCGGCCACGTCGCGCGCGACAGCCACCGGTTGGGACGGCCTTCGACGAACTCCCCGACCGCGAGCACGGCTACCAGCAACCAGTGAAATCCGAACCCGAACACGGCGTGCAACAACAACAGCGCCATCGCGGTCCAGCGCACCGGCCACGAGGTCGAGGCGAGGTTGTTGGCCAGGTACAGCATCACGGCTGGCAACAGAAACAACACCAGCAACATCGTCCCGCGCAGCGGCACCATCTGCAACAACTTCGGCACCCCCGCCGCCAATCCCAGCAGATGCGCCCCGCCCAACACCGCCGCGCCCACCGCCGCGCCCACAAAGAATCGTCGCGTCGCGGCGCTGAAAGTTTCCGACCGGCGCAACGCCAGCCCGACCAACACCACGAACCCGACAAACGTGGGCCAGCCCAGCGCCCACGCGGGCCGGTAGGACCACGGCAACATGTGCATATTCAAGCGCAACCCGGCCATCATCTCCGCGGAAGACAGCCGGGCGTCCGAACCGGTTTGCAGCAGTAATGACGGCAACACGCAGACCAGCATCGGCACGGCCAGCGCCACCGCACGCGGCCGCCAGCGCTCGAAGTTGCCGGCAAAAAGCCAGACGCACCCGGTCATCGCCACCATCAACAGTGTCAAGGACGGGTGCAACAGTCCGGCCACCACCAGCCATCCCAACACCCGCATGGGCCGGTCGGCGACGATCTCCGTCGCGGCCAGAACGATGAACGGAATCGCCAGACTCGCGGCGTACGGCTTGGTGAAGACCAGGCCCGCGTTGGCGAGGTCCCAGCCCCACGGTTCGGCGGCGAACGCGAACGCAATCGTCAACCACGCCACGTCCGCGCGCTGCGTCACCTGCCGCGTGTACCGCCACAGCGCCCAGCCCAGCAAGACCACCTGGAGATAGGTCAACACCCGTGCCGGCCATTCGGGCGGGACGTTCAGAAAATTGTACATCATGGCCGGCAACCAGTTCATCATCGTGGCGCAGACACTGACCCGCCCGTAGATCATCATGATGTCGCCCTCGAACCGCGGCGGGTCGTTGACGTAGTGGGCGTACAGCACCGGCCCTTCGTCGGCGTGCGTGTTGGCCATGCGGACGTTGAAATCGCCCACCGTCAACACCGCGATCGCGGCGAGAAAGACCAGCAGCAACCCGCCGGTCAGCATCGTTTTCCCGTTCACGTCAGTCTTTCTTGCCGCGCAGTTCGCTGTGCAGCCGCCAGAGTTCCACCTGGAGGGCGCGGCCCTGCTGGGCGAGGATGCCGATGCCGAAAATCAGGAACGCAAACACCGCCAGCAACAACCCGACGAACACAAAGTTGCGGGCCGGCTCCGGCGTGAACAGCCGGTACACCGACATGCCGAAACAGACGACCGCCAGCACCACCATCAACCCGCTGATGAGATACAGATACCGGAAAGGCGCGGCCAGCAGGCTGAACAGCAGGTGGGTGCGGACAAGCTTGTTGACCCGCGAGGACGATTGACGTTTCACGCCGGGTTGCTTGGTCAGCTTGTGGTCTTTCCATTCGAGGACGGCCGGCACCTCGTAGATCCGGTAGCCGAACGCCAGCGCTTTGCTGACGATCTCCAGGTGTTGCTCCTTCTCGTCCTCGTACAGCGGCAGGGCGAGGAATTTTTCCCGGCGATATCCGCGGGTCATGCCGGTATTCATCGTGACGTGGTAGTTCAGGCCCGAGCGGATGACGTAGTTGCCGACGGTGCTGAAGAACACGCGTTTGGCCGGCACGTTCTTGTAACCGCCGCCAGGCAGGTGCGGCGAGGCGATGATGATGTCGGCGTCCGGGTGCTCGCGAAACGCGGCCACGATCCGCGCGACGATGTCGTCACCCCAGGAGGAATCGATCTCGTTGGCCACGACGATTTCGCCGCGCGCCTGGGCGATGCCGGCGCGGATGGCGTAGCCGCGGCCGTGGTTGGGGGTATAGCTGACCACTTTGAGGTGGGGATGTTGTTTCGCCAGCGCCTGCGCCAGCGCCAGTGAACCGTCGCGGGAGCCGTCGTTGACGATGATCAGTTCCCACGGATCCGGCAGCGCGGCGAGATTGCGCAGCATCAGCTTGACGGATGCTTCAAGGATCGCTTCCTCGTTGTAGAAAGGGCAGACGACGGAGATCATGATGACTCCGGTGGGGTGAAATCGACTTCCCATTTGATGCGCAGTTTGTCGGGCGGTCCGATCTGGAGGCCGTAGTTCTGCGGATCATCGGTCACGGTCAGTTCCTGGGGTTGGAAATAGCGGGACGAGCCCATGTGAATCGTGGCGAACTTCGTGCCGCGCCGCAACGACGTCAGACTGACACGACCGAGAAACAGGACGTCGTCCGCCACGGAAATTTTGTCCGCCTCGAAGCGCACCTGCCGGGTCAGTCGGACGGGCGAACGTTTGCGGCGGCGCACCAGCATGCGCACCAGCAAATCCTTCACCCAGTACGCGATGACCGGCACGCGTCCGAGGGTGATGGTGAACAGCCGGAAACACACGAACTGCCACGGCTGTTGCGTCCGTTGGTTCACCTCGACGAAACTCGCCGTCACGGTGAACGTGTCGTCCTCCCGCCGGGTCGCCGCCGGCCGTTTGAGACTCTGGCTGCTGATCACCGGTCCTTTGGCGATCTGCGCCCAGTAGCCGCAATCGCTCGTGTGCAACCGGCCCGTGGCGCCGTCAAACACCTTCAACACGCCGCCTTTGGTCAGTCCGAGGATCGCGTGATACGCCGGGGTGGTCTTCACGAAAATGCCGGCATCGGCAAAGTATCGTTCGCCCATTTTCTCGAAGGGCAGGGGAGCGCGCTCGGCCGGCAACTCCGTCGCGTGTTCAGCGGCAAACAGATAGTTGTTCAGCAGCGGCAGGAAATTGTACGCGTCCATCATCGCCAGCCCGACGGCGCGCTGGTCGGCGACCGATGGCCGCAGGAATTCGGCGATCATCGCCGCGTCCGGCAACGCCGGCGCGAGCATCTCCAGTCCCGCCGGAAAATAGAACTCGGTGTTGCGGCTGGCGTGTTGGCCGCCCAGCGTGCCGTCGGGATGCAGGCAGTACTTGAGAAACTCCACCGACCGCCGCAGGCTCTCCAGCAATGTCGCGTCCTGCGTGTACTGCCAGACCCGCGCGAGGTAAAACGTCGCGTGCGTCTGATAGCCCGGATCGGCGCCGCCGTATTCCTCATACCAGCCTTCGCTTGGCGATTGATGGTCGTAAATCCGTTGCAGGAAATACCGACTGCGGCGCGCGAACACGTCCTCGTCACAGATGCGCGCGATGACTTGCAACGCCGCGGCGGCGGCGGCGAGGTGATTGGACAACACCCCGTGCCGTTCATCATTGTGATACAGCCATTCGCCCGCCCGGGAGAAGCCGTCGCGCAATTTCATCTGCTCGGCTTCCGGTAGCCGCTCGGCCAGCAGCAGATACGCCTCGCCGACGTAGAAACTCGTGAACGCCGTCGCCGCCAGACTGTGTTCCCAAGGATAGGCTTCGTCGAAGGACCCGTCCCGGTACTGGATGCTCTGCCAGTACCGCAGTCCGGCCCGCGCCCAATCCAGCGCGCGTTCGTCACCGAACAGCGGATTGCCGGGAAAATCGCGGCAGCACAGGTGCGCCAGCGCATACACGCCTTCCTGAAACCGCGCGCCCGGAAAATCCGTGAACTTCCAGCCCCAGTAGGTGCGGTCGAAACTGCCGCAGGTCTTCGACATCGGTTCGCGGTCCTGCCAGGACAACAGCCGGGGCAGTTCGCGCAGCACATGTTCGCGGTATAGGTTGGCCGGTTCGCGATGCATCAGGCGGTCGTCGCCTCCGCCAGCGGCGGCAATTCCTTGCGATGGGTCAGAAAGAAGAACCCGCCGACGACGCTCCAGAACAGTTTCGCGAAATAACCGAGCAACGACAACGCCACCGCGGTCGATGCCGCCACCCCGGCTTTACTGAACAGCAGCGCGAACAGCGCCTCCCGCACGCCGAACCCCGAGATCGTGACCGGGATCGAGGAGATGGCAATGATGATCGGCAGGTACACAAAATAGTCCGCCACGCCCGCGGCGCTGATGCCGAGGCCGATGCCCACGCACAGGAACGTCAGGATGTTGGCAACATGGACGCCGACCGACAACAGCGCGGTTTGCACCACCAAACCGGGATGCGTCGCGCACACCCGGTAGGCGTCGAGCACGCGTTGCGCCGTGGCCGGCAGCTTGCGGACCCATAGACCCAACAGGCTCGCCGCGATCGTGCCGGCAATGAACGCCAGCATCACCCAGCCGACGGGCCGCAGCCGCGGATCGTCGAACACGCGGCCGTACCCGAATGCCAACCCGCCGAGCGCCAGTGCGAACAACGCCAGCAGCCCGATCAACCGGTCCAGCACGACCGTCGTCACCGCCTCGGTCTTCTGGTGATGCGTCTCGCTGGCGACGTACCACGCTTTGATCACGTCACCGCCCGTCGAACCGAACGTGAACGCGTTGAAGAACAGCCCGACGAAGTAGATCGAATTGACCCGCGCGAGTTTTAACTCCAATCCCAGCGCGCGGAGAATCATCTGCCAGCGCCACACGCCGAGCGCGCAACAAATCCCGTTGAACAGGATCGCCGCGACAAACCATCCCGGCTGGATGCTCCGCGCCGCCGTCCACAACGCCGCCGCGCCCTGTTCCTGCACGATCGAGTGGAACAGATACACCAGCAATCCCACGCTGACCAGCGTGCGGACGATGATGCCCAGATATTTTTTCATCCGATGGCGACCGGCTGGCCGCTGCGCAGCGATTCCTGGATGGCGAATGTGGCGCGGCTGGTCTGCACGAGACCCGCAAACGGAATCGGCAACGCGCCGCCCTGCCGGCAGGACTGGACGAACGCGGCGAGTTCCTCTTCGAAACCCTTTTCAGCAGCGAGGAACGGTTTGCGCCCGGAGGTTTTGCCGTGGCGACGGATTTTCAGGTCGCGCCAGTTGTCGATCACCCCCACCGCGCCACCGCCGAACACTTCGACGCGTTCCTTGGGAAAACCGGGATCGCCGTTGGCAACGTAGAGGATTGTACCGAGCGACCCGTTGGCAAACCGGATCTGGATTGAGACGTTGTCGGGATCGCTCGGCGATTCGCTGCGCTCGCCCAACGCCCACGCCACCACCTCGACCGGCGCGGCATCGGCCAGAAATTGCAGCAGGTCCACGAAATGGCAGACTTCGCCGACGATGCGCCCACCGCCTTCGGCCGGGTCCTGCACCCAACTGCTCCCCGCCACGGCGCCGGCATTGACCCGGTAGGTGATTGCCACCGGTTTTTCCGGGAAAGCGCTCTTTAATTCGACGGCCAGTGGTGAGAAACGACGGTTGAACCCGACCGTCAGCACGCGGTCGCCTTTGAACGCTTGCTCGACCTGCCGCAGTTGCGCGTCATCAATCGCCAGCGGTTTCTCGACGAACACGTGTTTGCCAGCGGCGAGCGCCTCGGCCACCATCGGCGCGTGCAGGTTGTGACGGGTCGCGATCAACACGGCGTCAATGTCCGCGCGGGCGAGCAGTTCCTTGTGATCGGATGTGCAGAACTGGCAGCCGTATTTCTCGGCCACGCCGCGCGAGGTCAGACCACTGCCGGTCGCGATGCCGGTAATCGTCACGCCCGGCACCTTCTTCAACCGCGGCAGCAAAATGCCTTGCGCAAACTGGCCGGCGCCAATGATGCCGAATCGGACGCCATCACCTTTCACCGCGTCCACCGGCTTGAGTTCAATGGTGGAGGGCTGTTCGCGCTCGGCGTCGTATTCGAGGAGGATGCCGATGTAGGGTTCTTTGGTTTCGCCGGTCAGAAGACCGTAGGCGTGCTCGGCTTGTTCGATCGGAAACCGGTGCGTGACGAGTGGCGCGATACGGACCCGGCCCTGGCCGACGAGATCGAGGAACGATTCCATGTTGCGGTTCTCGGTCCAACGGACGTAGCCGATGGGATAGTCGGTGCCTTTCTCTTCGTACGACGGGTCGTAACGTCCCGGCCCGTAGGAACGGGACAGACGCAGATCGAGTTCCTTTTCGTAATAGGCGCGCCGTTGTAAATGGAGACCGACATCGCCGACGGCGACGACGCGCGCCCGGTCGCGGGCGAGTTCGGCTGCGAGCGCGACCGGCTCGCTGCTCGGTGTGGCGGCGGTGATGAGGATGGCATCCGCGCCCCGACCACGGGTGAATTCGCGGACGGCGGCCACCACGTCACCGGCTTGACCGGCCTGCGCACCAAGCTGGAGGGCGAGTTTGACCTTGGCCGGGTCAAGGTCCGAGCCGAACACCCGGCAGCCGGACGCGACGCAAATTTGGGCGGTGATCTGGCCAACCAGGCCGAGGCCGAGGACGACGACGTTTTCGCCGACGCGGAGGTCCGCCTGCCGGACACCCTGCATCGCAATCGCCCCGAGCGTGACGAAGGCGGCGTCGTGAAAGTCCACGCCCTCCGGAATCGGCACGCAAAGGTTGCGGGGGACAAACACGACCTCGGCATGATTGGCGTAGCCGATGCCGGCACAGGCGACGCGGTCGCCCGGTTGGAGGTCGGTGACGCCGGCGCCGACGGTGCGCACGATGCCGGCACAGGAATAGCCGAGCGGGCGCGGGGCGCTGACGAGGTTCATGACGATCTTGGCGGTGCCGAGCAGCCCTTCCTGGGCGGCGCGGTTGAGGACTTTCTTTACTAGATCGGGCCGGGCTTTGGCCTTTTGAAGCGGATTCATCCTGGCCAGTTCGATGATGGCCTTTTCGGTGCCGGCACTGACGAGGGAGGCGACGTTATGGACGAGGACGCCGCCCGGTTTGGCGGTGGGCGGCGGGACATCGGCGACGTTCATCGCGCCGGTGCGGAAGTTTTGGAGGATGGCTTTCATGGGGTCGGTCGGCACGCGCCGTTCAGCGAGCAACCGAGTTTGGTCCGGTTGCGCGCGATGATTCCATAGACATACCGGGCCGGATAGACGGCGCCGGGAATTTTCATGAACAGGCTGAACGGCAGCAACAGGGGACAGCGGGTGGCGATTTGCTCGAACGCATCGGCGCCGTAGTAGATTTCGCCGTTTTCGTCTTCCAGTCCCATCGCGTCCTTGAGTCGGGCCAGATCGAACCGCTGCGTTTCATCGCGCAACTGGGAGATGGGCGAGGGGTGGATACGGTTGAACCAGTCGAATCGCTTCACCGAGGCCACGGAACGGGTGCAGAACCCGCAGGCATCGTCGTAATAGACCTTCACGTTTCGCACCAACGCGTTCCAATCAAGACAGGTGACCAGCAGGATGGCGCTGCCGACGAAATTGATTCCGGTCAGCCAGAACACGAGCAGGTGAAACGCGATCATCACGAACACAAACGCCGGCCGCAGCCGGGGCCACCACAGAATCACCGGCAGGAAGAACAATTCGCCCGCCAACGTCATGAAGCCGCCGAAAACCGAGAAGGCCGGGGACGAATGCAGCGCGGCCACCTTGGCGTTGGCGTACTTGCTGGCGAGGAAGATTGACTTCTCAATGTCCCAGGCCGCCAGATTTTCCAACCGCAGAACGAACGGCCAATGCGGGCCGACATCGATCAGCTTGTTCAACCCCGACATCGTGTACCAGGAGCCGATGATCAGAAACCACAGGAACACCGGCCAGTGATGGTCGGGGCTGCGCTTCGAGAGGTTGAATCCGGTGGCGGGGCCGTAAAAATTCGTGGCGGGCGACAGCGCCAGCACCAACAGCAAGCAGTGAACAAGCTCGCCGCCATCGACCTCGGAGTTGCTGGCCTGCATCATCCCCGCGAGGTGGGAGCCGATGAGGAACGCGACCACCGCGCACCATCGCGGTCGCAGCCCAATCATCCCGGCCACACACGCGATGATGCCAATGACTTGCAGCCAGAAGATGACCTCCGGCGTCGGGCGGGGGATGAACGCATAAATCCATTGGAACGTCGTGAAATGCAGCAGCGGGATTTCCATCCAGGGGGGGCGACGCGGATAGTTGAACATCTCCTCGGTCAAAAACCCGTACACGGTGTAGTCCCGGCTCGCCAGGCGATACAACAGGTAGCCGAACCCGAGAAACTGCAGCACATAGAAATGCAGCGCCGGGCTCTCGCGGAACACGCCAAAAAACCGAAACTCCCGATGATGGGACGGCTTCACAATGCTTCAGGGGCGTCGAAAATGCCCAGCCGTTCGGCGTGGACGATCTCCACCTCACGGCGCGAGTTGACGTGAATGGTGATGGCCCAGAAGGAGATGTGTTTGAGCTGATCGGGCGGCGGGTAGGACTCGTAGGAGATCGGCATGTAGGTCGCGTGGTTGGGATAGGCGAGGCACGTGGGCAAAAGGAAGAGCCGTCCGCGGACCCGGTAGCCGAGCGCGGAGCGGATCATGTCGAACAGGATGCGTTGCTGGGTGTGATTGGTTTCGAGTTTCCGGAAGATGAACCAGTGGAAGACCATGTCGAACAGGTCGGCGTTGGCCGGAAGGATTTCGCCGGAGCGGTAGTGCAGGAACATGGTGTTGCGAGAAAGACTTTCATCCCGCGCGGTCAGGTAGCCCGCCTGGGGCAGGTAAACGGCGTTCTCTTCGACAATTGCCTGCTTGAGGAATGCCGGCACGGTCGAGTTCGTAAGGGTCAGCGCCGGCGGAGGTGTGGCGGAAAGTTCGGTGAGAGTGCCGGCCTCGGTCCATCCGCAGATGCCCGACATCCAAAAGCCCCAGTGAATCCGCAGTTGAAAAGAAACAAGCAACGCCAAACTTGTCAGGAAGATCGTCCGTCGCGGAAAGCGGTGCGTGTCGTCGTGCCACCACGTCTCGGCCTTCGCCAGGTGACGGATGATGGGCCGGTAGCCAACCAGTAACACCGCGAAGACGCAGGCATTGAACACGGCGTAACGGTAGGAATACCATTCAAACTTGAGGGTGTAATGTTGCGTGGGCAGCGTCTGAAGAAACTGAAAGAAGAGCCAGACCAGCTTGTTCACACTGCCGCGGGCGCGATGGGTCAGGACCTCCCACAACGGGATCAAAACGCCCAGCGCCGATGTTGCCAGAAGCAGGACGTACAGACGCTTGGCCGTGACGAGTCGGCGGGTCATGCGGGTGACAGCTTCCAACGATGTTTCATGAACACGAGCCGGTCGGTGTCCGGGATGCGGCCGGTGCCGTAGAAGTCGCCGCCTTCCACTTCAAACCAGCCGGCCTGAAGGACCCAATCCTCGGTGCCCGAACCGGCGCTGTCGGCGGAGACGTTGTAGGAGTAGGTGCCGCGATTCAGGGAAAGCTCGGGCACGACGCACTCGACGCGGCCAACGCGCGGGACGTTGCCATTGAAGCGGTCGCCGGTATAGACATTCCCGAGGTCCGTGATCTTGATGCCACGTTGATTGGCGATGGCGAAGGCGACCCAGAGGTTCTTGAGGGTTTCGCCTTCCCGCATCTTGTAGAGCGCCACGATTTTCAACGTCTGGCCGGTGCGAACGGCGCGCACCCGGTTGCCCTTGTCATCTTCGATCCAAGTGTCGATGAACCGCAGACGGCCATCGCCCTGTCGGTCCTTGCGCTCGGCGAGCTTGATCTGCACGCCTTTCTTGGTGGTCTGCATGTAGGCTTCGACGACTTCCTCCGGCTTGCCTTGCGTGACGGCGACGCCGTTGACGAGCAGGACGCAGCGTTTGCAGAGATTCAGCACCGTTTCCATCGCGTGGCTGACGAACAGCACGGTCCGGCCCTTCTGGGTTACATCCTGCATGGTGCTGAGGCATTTCTGCTGGAATGCGTAATCGCCGACCGACAGAACCTCGTCCACGATCATGATTTCGGATTCGAGGTGGGCTGCCACGGCAAACGCCAGCCGCACATACATCCCGCTGGAGTAAAACTTCACGGGGGTATCGATGAACTTTTCAATCTCGGCAAAGGCCACAATCTGATCGAACTTGCGCGCGATTTCGCTGCGTTTCATGCCGAGAATTGAGCCGTTGAGGAACACGTTTTCGCGCCCCGTCAGTTCCCGGTGGAAGCCGGTGCCCACTTCCAACAGACTCGAGACCCGGCCATAGTAGGTCACCCGGCCACTGGTGGGCGGGGTGATGCGGGAGAGAATTTTCAGCAGCGTGCTCTTGCCGGCACCGTTGCGTCCGATGATGCCGACCACATCGCCACGGCGCGCTTCGAGGTCCACATCCTTCAGTGCCCAGAAGTATTCCGGCGAGGCGTCGAGATGCGCTTCGTGGACTTCGTGCATGGTGGGCCGGCGTTTTGGACCGCGCTGGAGCAGTCCTTTGGCCCAGTCGGTGATGTCGGAACGCAGGCTGGTGCTCAACCCGGCGGGGCCGCCATACCGATAGCGTTTGCTGAGTTTCTCGACGCGAATGACGATGTCGCTGTTCATATCAGAGGACGTCGGCGAAGTGGGTTTCGCGTTTGCGGAAGAACCACACCCCGACAAAGAGCACCAGCAGGGAGGACACGAGGGCGATGCCAATCAACGACCAGTTCAACGCGAGACCACGCAGGCAGTCGCGGTAGGTGACGATCACGACTGCCATCGGGTTGAGCGTCAGGACGAGGGCCGCCGCGTGTGGCGATACTTTTTCCGCCAGTGTTGAAATCGGATAGAAAACCGGTGTGGCCAACATCATGAGTTGGACAAGGAAGCCGATGACGTTCTTGACGTCCCGGTACTGGGCGTTGAGCGCGGCGAGGATGGCGCCAATCCCCAGCCCGATCGCCCCTTGGATCAACATCAACAGCGGGGTGATCGCCACCAGCGACCAGTGCCAATATCCCAGCGAAATTGCCGCAATCGCCAGGATGGTCCAACCCACGAGGAAATCAACCATCGAGCTGCACACAAACGCGGCGGGCACGATGATCCGCGGGAAGTAGATTTTGGTCACCAAATTGGCGTTGCCCTCAACCGACATGGCGGCCCCGGTGATTTCGCGGGAGAAACCTGTCCAAGGCACGTTGGCGGCGAAATAGAACAGCACGGGCGGCAAACCGTCGGTCGGCATGCCCGCCAGTTTTCCCAGAATGATCGAATAGGCGCCGGACAAGAATAGCGGCTGGAGCACCACCCAAACCGCTCCTAATGCAGTTTGCTTGTAGCGAACCTTCAGGTCGCGTTCGAAGAAGGAGACGAAGAGTTCCCGGTAGGCCCAGAGGTCTTTGAGCATCTGAAAAAACCTCTCGTGGCGCTCGGCGGAGATGACGGTGACGCTGGAGACTTGGCTCATAAACTGACTTTTTCGAGAGAGGAAGTGGGGACCTCGACACGCGCACCGCCGGCGAGCGTCTGCAGGAGAACAATGACCCGCTCGTGGTCGTTCATCTCCCGCTCAAAGATGCCCTGCAGTCCGCGCAACGGTCCTTCCTGAATTTCAATCACGTCCCCCGCTTTCAGTCGGGGTGCCTGGATGACCACGACCCCTTCCTCGGAATGGTCATGGATCACGGCGATAATCCCGTCGTCCACCACGGCCGGCTTGCCGCCGAAACTGACAATGTTGGTCACCCCGGTGGCGTACTTCACGAGCCGTCCAGACTTCACGGCATCGAATCGCGCGAAGATGTAGCTGGGGAAAAGCGGGCCGGTGACCCATTTGCGGACGCGGCGGATGGTCTTGCGGCGTCGCAGTTTGGGGTAATAGGTTTCAATCCCTTCCCGACGGAGACCGGTCTCTGCAATGGACTCCTGCCTGGGCTTTGTGTGGACGGCAAACCAGTTCATGAGATCGGGACAAGCTGCCGCCCTGCAGGTGCATCCCGAAACTTCTTCGGAACGCCTGTCCAGCATGGGCTTCTTGTGACTCGCCCCATCATTTTCTTCACCGGGCGGTAACCCGACCGGGGCCTCACTCTCACGGCCGGCCATCGGGCCAAGATGGCGCGGCTCTCACGTCGCGTCAGATAAAATGATCGATCAACGGGTTGCTCAACAGGTCGTTGAGCTTCTTGTGGAACTGCTTGGCGCGCTGAAGACGTTTGGCGACAATTTCCACTTCCTCCTGGTCGTCTCCGTTCAGGGATTCCATCGCTTCGCTGAGTGAGTCTTCGACCTGTGCCAACTGGTTGCCCGCCGTGTCGAGTTTCTTGCGGACGATGGCGAGTAATCCATTGCGCAGCACGGAGTTAAAATCAGTCTCGGCTTCGTAGTAATCTTTGCGGTCGCCCTTCACCCACACGCGCTTGATGGCTGACCAACTCTCGAGCTGGCGGACGGTGGTGCTAACGCTGGCTTTGCTGACTCCGAGTTCCTTGACGATGTCGTCTAGGCAAAGTGGTTTGGGGCTGAGGTAGAGCAGGGCATAGGTTTGCCCGAGGATCCGGCCAATCCCAAATGAATTGGTAGTCTGCCCACCCGCTTCGATGAACTTGCGACGTGCGTGAAGATACTCAGGGGGAAGGGAGCCACTCATGAGTGTTCAATCTGAACTGAACGTTCTTAACATGAAAGCATCGGTCTGTCAAGTGCCTCGGGTACAACAGCCAGAACTTTTGCCGAGCAGTCGTGGGCAGGACGTGCGCCAGATGTTTATGCCTGGTGCTTTGGCGGGGGACTGGTGGGACAGCTTCGGTTTTTTTCTCTCGCCTTTTGAGCAATCTCCGGTATCGTGCCGTCGAACGGGGAACAAGACGCTTACCCAAAAGGAAGGAAAGATTGATGAACAAAATTGTTATTACAACCGTTGCTGCGATCACGTTGGCCGTGGCCTCGGTCGCGTACGCAGGCGGTGCTTGCTGTGCCTCCAAGAAGAGCGATGCCGCCAGCGCCAAAGCTGATCGGAACGATGCCTGTGGATCGTGCCTGTCGAAACTCAATCTCACCGACGAACAGAAGACGAAGATTGAGGCGCTCAAGCAGGAGTGCAAGCAGACGAAGTGTTCCGAAGCCAGCCATGCGAAGTTCATGGAAGGATTGAAGGGCGTGCTGACCGCCGACCAATTGGCGCAGTGCAAGGTGGACTGCGAGAAAGTGGCGAAGCAGAACTAGTTTCTGACAGGTTCTTATCGAGAAACCCCGGCGCACCCGCCGGGGTTTTTCTTTGGTGTTGCTTTGGTCCGGCCCGCTGACTAAAAGCTCCTCCCGGAGGGTGCCATGCCGGACGACAAACCCATCGTAGGACGCACGAAGCACGGCGAACTGACGCTCGACCAGCTTGCCGAGTTGCAGCCGGGGCTGGGGACGTACATGCGGGACGTGAGCGACCGCTACTGGATTCTTTACTACGCGGCCAAGGGCGGCAACTGGGAATTGGCCGCCTATCAGCTTCGCGGCCTGCGCAGCCTCTGGAAAAAGATGAGCATGACCCGGCCCAAGTACACCGGCATGCTCGACAATTACTCCCAGAAGATCTTCGACCCGCTCGAACAGCAAATTGCCGCGAAGAGCTTCCCCGAGTTCGACCGGTTCTACCGGCAGGGAATCGAACTCGCCAACAAGATGCACGTGGCTTCCAACCACGGGGAAGTCGTCTGGAAGTTGCCACCGGAGCCGCCGGCGCACCTCGAACTCGGTCCGCGATGAGGTGGGCGACAATCGCGCTCGTGCTGTGCGCCGGCTGGGTGTGGCCGGTCGCCCGGGCCGGTTGGATCGAAGATCGCGACGGCCAGACCGTCATTCACGTCAAACTCTTCGACTTGCCGGAGCCGGCCCGGACCGATCCGTACAGCCGGGCGCAACTGGCCGGAGTCCGCGCCTTCGAGCGGCGATTCCCTGAGATTTTTGCCGCGCGCTACCGCGAGAAGTACCGAGCCGACCCGCAGAAGTATGGCCCGCACAACTGGGACAACGTGGAAGTCGAGTTGGAGAAGTTCAGCGGGATCACCGTCGAGGGTGTGGAGACCGATCTGCTGGCGATTGCCGGCGGGTTTGCGCCGGACGTGCTCTACATCAACTTCCGCAAGTCGGACAACTACATCCAGAACAGTTTTCTCTACCCGTTGGACGAGCCGGAAGATGGTTATCTGACCGGCTTGACGGAGGCGGAGATCAACTTCCGCATTCATCCCAAGCTGTGGCCGGTCATCCGTCGCAAGGGACCGGGCGGAGCAAAGCAAGTCTGGGCGATGCCGTTCGAAGGCGCCTTGGGCAAGGTGCTTTTGTTCCGCAGGGAATTGTTCGACCAGCACCAGATACCTTATCCCACCGCCGCCTGGACCTGGGACGATTTGCTCGCCGCCTGCCGCAAGCTCACTGACCCGGAACGTGGCATCTACGGACTCTGGTTGGCGCGCGGTAAACACGAATCGTGGTACTGGGTCACCTTCCTCTGGTCGGCGGGCGGCGAGGTGATGGTGTACAACGAGGAGACGGACGAGTGGCGCTGCACCTTCGAGGGGGCCGCCGCAGCGGCGGCGTTGGACTTCTACATCCAGCTCAGCGCCGAGAGGTGGGTGGACGCCAAAGGGAAAGTGCGTCGTGGGTACTCGACCAAGGAAGCTTCCGACGCCAGCCAGAAATGGGAACGCGGCGAGGTGGCGATGATGTTTTCATACATCGACGAAAAGTTGTTCTCCACGATCAACCCGGAACTGACCGGAATGGTGCCGGTGCCACTGGGCCCGACGGGCCTGCGCGGGGCGGAGTTGAACAGCCGGATGATGGGCCTGTTTTCCGGCATCAAGGAGCCGGCCGTGCGTGACGCGGCGTGGGAGTACATGCGGTTCTACGATTCGGAGGAAGCTCAACGGATCAAGACCCGAGTCATGGTCGAAGGCGGGCTGGGGCAATTCATCAACCCCAAGTACCTGCGGATGTTTGGCTACCCGGAGATCGAACGGCTCGCGCCGCCGGGCTGGTCGGAGACGTTTGAGATTGCCATCGCGACGAGCAAGCCCGAGCCGTTCGGGCGCAACAGCAATGTGGCGTACGATTTGATGACCTATCCGATTCAAGAGGCCGAGCAGATGGCGGTACGCGATGAATTGCCAGAAGACCGCGAGCAACGGTTGGCAGTACTGGGCGGCTTGCTCCGTAAATACAACGCGCGTGCCAACGAGGAGATGATCGGCATCATCTCCCCCGCCGAGCGACAAAAACGACGGGTCGCGGCGGGCGTCGTGATTGTGGCCATCGTGGCTGCGTTCGCGCTGGTGTTTCGCCGCATCGCGCGGGCGTTCACGCCGCCGCCGGAGCCCGGCATGGAGAAACGGAAAACGTGGGACTTCCGGCGTTACGCCTGGGCTTACTTGTTGTTGTTGCCGGCCGTGGCCACGATTTTGTGGTGGCAGTACGTGCCGCTGATCCGCGGATCCATCATGGCGTTTTTCGATTACCGGCTGCTCGGTCAGTCGCTTTGGGTGGGGATCGACAACTTCGGCGATCTGTTGTTTGACGGGTTCTGGTGGGGCGCGGTGTGGAACAGTCTGCGGTACAGCTTTCTGGTGATCGGGATGACGTTTCTGCCGCCGATCATTCTGGCGGTGCTGCTGCAGGAAGTGCCGCGCGGCAAACTGTTGTTCCGGCTGATCTTCTACCTGCCGGCCGTGATCACGGGAATCGTGACGGCGCTGCTCTGGCGCCTGTTCTATGAGCCGTCCGAGCGCGGCGCATTAAACGCCTTGATCTTGAACATTCCCGCGGTCGGCTTCGTGGCGGCCGGTCTGGGGTTGTTCATCGTGGCGGTGGCGTTTGCGCGGCGGCTGTGGTTGCACAACATGCATCTGGCTGCGTGGGGGTTTGTCATTGTTGGCGGACTGATGTTCACAGCGGTCGCCGGCCTGGCGAACCCGATCTTGTTCCCCGCTCGCGAAGCCTTGGGGGCGAGTCTGATCGCGCTGCCGGGACGGTTGTTGGATTTCACACCCGAACCGTACCGCTGGCTGCAAGATCCCAAGACCGCCATGCCGGCCTGCGTCTTGCCGATGGTCTGGGCGGGAATGGGACCGGGCTGTTTGATCTACCTGGCGGCGTTGAAGGGAATTCCTGATGATTACTACGAGGCGGCCGACATCGACGGCGCCAGTTTCATCGACAAGATTCTCTTCGTCGTGTTTCCGACTCTCAAAGCGCTGTTGATCATCAACTTTGTCGGTGTGTTCATTGCCGCGTGGTTCGGCGCGGCCGGCCATATTCTGGTCATGACCGGCGGCGGCGCGAACACGGAGGTCGCCGACCTGCACATCTGGTTCAAGGCCTTCACGTATCTGAAGTTTGGCCCGGCCACCGCGATGGCGTGGACGCTTGCGTTCATGCTCATCGGCTTCACCGTCCACCAACTGCGCATCCTTTCACGCGTCGAGTTCCGCACCACCGAGGAGAAGAAGTAACGTGGCCATCATTTCCCAGATTGGCCGGCGGTCGCTGACCACTCGAGCGTTGATCGCCACCATCTATCTGTTGCTGGTCGCGGGGGCGGTGACGATGATTTATCCGTTTCTGCTGATGGTGGCCGGCAGCACCAAGTCGGCGGTGGACACGCCCGACGCGCGGGTCATCCCGCCATTTCTGGTTCGCGACCCGGCGCTTTACCAAAAACACATGGAAGCATTCTTCAACGAGTCGCTCGACGCGCTGAAGATCATGTATGCATCCGATGCCACGTCGTTTCAGACGCTGGAGATGCCGACCGCGCCCAACGAAGCGTTTGTGGGTTTGTGGCAAACTTTTCTGAAGGAGGAATCGCTGCCGGCATACGCCTACGGCCTGAGCAGCTTGTACGCGCAGCAATCGCGGGGTGTGATGTCGGCCAATCTGCGCGAATTCAAACGCGACCTCATGCGGCGGCAGGGCGACGACATCGGGGAAGTGAACCGTCAACTGAAGACGACGTTTCTCAATTGGAACACCGTGTTTGTCCTGTCCGAACAGTACTGGCTGCGCCGCCATTTGCCGGGCAGCGAACCGTTCGATCGGGCGTTCCGCGATTTCAAGTCGCGCCAGCCGTTGGCCGAACGCTACTACTTCAACCTCGACGGCTACTACAAGTGGTACCTGAAAACCCAGTACGCCAAGAGCCTCACCGCGTTCAATCAGGCGCACGCCACCGCGTACGCCAGTTGGGATCAGGTCCATCTGGACCGCCGGTTGCCGACCGGCACTGGCCGCACCGACCAGGAACGGAAGACGTGGGAAGAATTCGTCCGTCCGCTGCTCAACCTGCTTTGGATCCGCGCCGAGCCAGCGGCCGCGACCGCCTACCGGCAGTTTCTGCGCGCGAAATACCGGACGGTCGAGGGACTGAACCGCAACTACGACGCGCGCTTCGCCACGTTCGAGGAAGTCCCCTTGATCGATGAACCGCCACTTGCCGGGCTGGCGCTTTCGGACTGGGACGCGTTTCTGCAGGGCTGGAAGGACCCGGACACGGGCGAGCGTCACATCCTGCCGGCCGAGACGATCCGCATTCACAGCGTCGAATTTCTGTTCCACGACTGGTTGCAGCGCCGGTACGGCTCACTGGGGGACCTCAACGCCGCACTCGGCACACCGTTCGCCGACTGGCTGGAAATCCTGCCCCCGCAACGCGACTGGCATTACCTCGACTTCCTCAAACAGCGCGGCTCGCTCCGCAAAGAATACCTCGTCCGCAACTACATCGCCGTCTTGGAATACGTCGCCCTGCACGGCCGCGCTATTGGCAATACGGCGTTTTACTGCGCCTGCGCGGTCCTGACGGCGTTGATCGTCAACCCGCTCGCCGCCTACGCGCTCAGCCGTTACCGGCCGCCCTCGACCTACAAAGTGCTGTTGTTTCTGATGTTGACGATGGCTTTCCCGCCGATGGTCACGCAGATACCGGTCTTCCTCATGCTGCGCGAGTTCGACCTGCTCAACACCTTCTGGGCGCTCGTTCTGCCGGGGCTGGCCAACGGCTATGCGATCTTCCTCCTGAAAGGTTTCTTCGATTCGCTCCCGCGCGAACTCTACGAATGCGCCGCGCTGGACGGCGCCGGCGAGTTCCGCATCTTCTGGCAGATCACCATGAGCCTCAGTAAACCGATCCTCGCCGTCATCGCGCTCAACGCCTTCACCGGCGCCTACACCAATTTCATGATGGCCCTGCTCATCGTCCAGGACGAAAAGATGTGGACGATCATGCCGTGGCTCTACCAACTCCAACAACGCAGCGGCCAGGGCGTGATCTTCGCCTCGTTGATCATCGCCGCCGTGCCGACCTTCCTGATCTTCACGGTGTGCCAGAAGGTCATCATGCGCGGCATCGTCGTCCCCGTGGAAAAGTAGCCGGCAGTTTTCAGCGTGGCGACCGTCCCCCGAAAAACGTCAGCCGTTGAGTCCCCGTCGCCGCACGAGGCGAATGATTCAGGATGGCATCACAGTTTGCGATTGCGGCTCGCTGTGGACGGCGATACCGTCCTGTCCATGAAGCGACTGGGCACCAAACGCGGCGACCAAACACCCGCCGAATTAGGCGACCAACAGTCGCCTTTAATTACGACTCTAGTGCTCCGTCAATCTTGGATGCAAGGGTAAAGGCGCTTTAGTTTGATGCGCGCTTCGGCGGTGGTAAAGCGCCAGTCGGCGCGCACCCCGGCGCGATTGCGTTTCTCTGTCCATGCCCGCGCC
>Ga0247727_10004131_pt1 | contig 31118 bp, 41 predicted proteins | sample WisWelCaveWW1625_FD_202498 | JGI IMG/M metagenome (GOLD analysis project Ga0247727, IMG submission 202498) | Biofilm microbial communities from Wishing Well Cave, Virginia, United States - WW16-25 | ecosystem: Environmental > Aquatic > Deep subsurface > Groundwater > Cave microbial mat | place... | reverse complement strand
CCAAAGCCGGTTCTATCCACGAAGTGGAAATTTCCCGCATTGCGGCCAATCCTTTTCAGCCCCGCACCGATTTCGCTCCACAGGCGCTTGCCGAATTAAAGCAATCGATTTCCGAAAACGGCCTGGTCACGCCGATTACGATTCGGCCGCATAACGACGGTTATCAGTTGATTGCCGGCGAGCGCCGATTGCGCGCAGTGCAGGAATTGGGCTACGAGCGCATTCCGGCGTATGTGTTGGAAGTGCGCGATGACCGCCAAATGCTCGAAATGGCGCTCATCGAAAATGTGCAGCGGGAAAATTTAAATCCGATTGAAGAAGCGCTCGGCTATCAGCGTTTGATCGACGAATGCGATCTCACGCAGGAAACCGCCGCACAAAAAATCGGCAAAGATCGCGTGACGATTGCCAACGCGCTGCGCCTGCTGAAGCTGCCCGATTCGATTCAGGACAGCTTGCGCAAGGGTGAACTGACAGCCGGACATGCGCGCGCGCTGCTCGGATTGCCGGAGAAAGCGCAGCAAGTCGATCTCTGGAAAACAATTTTAAAAAACGGCTTGAATGTCCGGCAAGTCGAAAAGCTGGTGCAGCGTTCTGCCAAACCGAAAAGCAGCGCGAAAAAGAAAACGCTGCCGACCGCGCCGTATGCCATTCGCGAGGCGGAAGACAGGTTGCGTCGCATATTTGGCACGCAGGTTCGCATTCATTTGCAAGGCAAAAGCGGGAAGATCGAGCTGGAATTTTATTCGGATAATGATTTGGAGCGGTTGTTAGAGTTGATGCAGAAAATTTAGAAAAAGGTTGACTTTTTAGCTTGAAATCTTTATTTTATAACTTCTTAAAAGAAAACCATTGGTGGTCGTAAGTTCTCTGAAATTTACGTAAAATCGTCCGCAAGGCGTAGTGATGTCAGGTACTTGGTTTGCGCTTTAGTATAAACTTGACACCGCGGCGCCTGCAGGGGATGAGCGAGCTTCGACCGAGAAAATAAGGTGATTAAAAGAAGTATGAAAAAAAGACGATCCCGAAGAATTTCGGTTCTGCTCATTCCGGATGACAATGCCGAGCCGTACAATTTTCGCTTGAGCTGGGTGGTGGCTAAAATATTTATTGGCGTCGGAATCGCCCTGTTGCTCCATATCGTTCTGGGCGGAATTTTTTATTGGAAATATTTTCGGGTGGCCACCGAAAACAATGAATTGGAGCGTTCCAACACCCGGCTGCTGGAAGACAACAAACGCGTCTATCAGTTGTCGGCAGAGTTGGATCGAATGAGCAAAGAACAAGTGAAAATTTTAAGCCTCCTGGGAGTTGACCCCCAGGCTCGGGGCGGCTTGAGTCTGAGCTCGATTTTGCCAAACAACCAGCCCGTGGTGACGGCCAGAGTTGAGACACCATCGCCAACCGCTGAAACGGTCAATGCGCCGTTGAAACCGGCCCCGATTCCGACCAGCGGCTTCACGGTCCGGCGGCGTGAAAAGGATTCTCAGTACGCGGCGAATATGCCCACGTTGCTGCCGGTGGAAGGCGTGTTGACGACGGAATTTTCACGGAGCAAAGAGTTTCCATTTCGATCTCATCCCGGCATCGACATTGCGGGCAAGCGTGGCTCCGTGGTTTTGGCCGCCGGTGATGGACAGGTTGTTTTCGCCAATTGGACGTATGTATGGGGCAATCTCGTCATTATCCATCATGGCGATAATGTGTTTTCATATTATGGGCATAATGATCGGCTCCTCGCTCATGATCGAACGTTTGTCAAGAAGGGCGAGCCGATTGCGTTGTTGGGAAATTCTGGCATCAGTTCCGGCCCGCACCTGCACTTCGAAGTTTGGAAGGACGGTGAGGCCATCGACCCCCGCCAGATTCTCCTATCGTTTCGCGTTAACTCGAAATAGGAAGATTTTACATTTTAACTAACAGCATACGAGGTGACAATGCTGGGGAAAAAGGACATGGATGACTTCGAGAAAAGTGGAGACTTAAACACAATTATCGGAAAGGGGTCGGCTGTCGAAGGCAGCGTAAAAGTGCAAAGCAGTCTGCGCGTGGATGGAAGAATAAAAGGTCAGGTCAGCACGACGGATTCGCTGGTCATCGGCAAAGAAGGCGAGATTGAAGGGGAAATTCGCGTCAAGAATGCGATTGTCGGCGGCAAGATCAAAGGAAAAATTTTTGCCAGTGGCAAGGTCGTATTGGAATCGAAATCGTCGTTTTACGGTGAATTAAAAACCTCCAAGCTGGTGATCGACGAGGGCGCGATCTTCGAAGGCGTGTGTTCGATGACCGATGACGGCAAGGTGCTCGCATTGCCGGAAGGCGCCACCATTTCCGATCGCTCCCGGCCTGGAGAACGTCTCATTCGACCGGAAGTCCAGGTCAACCGATAGGCATGCGCGGTGCGAAAATCCGCAACGAATTGGAAACGCCTGGTCGTCATTTACGGAGATCTCGGTTTCCGATTTGCCGCGGCCGCGGCGTTGGGCGGTTTTCTCGGTTATCTTCTCGATCAAAAGCTGCATAGCTCGCCGATCGCGTTGATTGTCGGAATTATGCTGGGCGGAACCGCCGGCTTTATCAGCTTGTATCGCACCGTTATGCGCACCGAATCGGAAATTGATTCAAACCAGGGCCCGGAAGAATCACAAAAGAAAAATTGATGCGAAACATTTTCTGCCATCTCGGCGTAACGGAGATGGGTGTGTATTCTGAAAAAATCTCCCTGAATTTCATCTTGACGATTGCTGCCTCGCCAATTCAGTGGGGATTTTTTTATGCGCTGGCGTTGAGCGCGCTGCTGGCAGGCGGCGGTTATTGGGCGTTGCGCTGGGCGAGAAATCGTTCGCTGCAATTATTTATCTGGGTGTTAGTCGGAGGCTTTTTCGCGCGCTTGGTGATCTTTGGAATTGCGCTGGTCTGGGTCTGGAAATTTTCTTCGGTGGATGGCAAAATTTTTACGTGGACGCTGATGTTGTCGTATCTATTTTTTCAATTCATCGAAACCATAATTTTTCAGAAATACTTTAAACGGATTAAATCTTAACGCAGACATATTAAAGTCAACTTATCGGGCATGAAGGGCGCATTGAGTTATATTCTCATTATTTTCACACTGCTTTTCCAAACCGCACTGGCTAATCCGCCGGGCGGGTCTCGTTTCTCCACGCCTCATGCCGATACCTCTCATGCCGCAACTTCGCAGGAAAGTCAGGGCTCCGAAAGCCACGGCGGCGGGGACAATATCGGCGATGTCATCCTCCATCATATCAGCGACAGCCACGAGATCGAATTGCCCTTTATCGGCGCTGTGCATTTGCCGCGTATCGAATTATTCGGCATTGATTTTTCCATCACCAAACACGTCGTGATGATGATGGTGGCGGCGGTGCTGCTCATCATCGTGTTGAGTATCGCCGCGCGCCCGCGCCGCCTGCACGAAGCCCCCACCGGTTTTGCCGCCGCCATCGAAGTCGTCGTCGAATTTATCCGCAATCAAATCGCCATTCCCAATATGGGCGAAAAACTCGGCATCATGTTTACGCCCTATCTTTGCACCGCTTTCTTTTTTATTCTCACCTGTAACCTGATGGGTTTGGTGCCGTATGCTGCTACCGCCACCGGCAATGTCAGTGTGACCGCAGCGTTGGCGTCGATAACATTTATTCTCACGCAGGCGATGGCCGTTAAAATGAACGGCATCGGCGGTTATTTAAAACATCTCACCGGCGGCGTGCATCCGGCGATGTGGATTATCATGATACCGGTGGAATTTCTCGGCCTGTTTACCAAACCGTTTGCCTTATGCATTCGTTTGTATGCGAACATGACCGCCGGTCACGTGGTCATTTTATCGCTGATCGGATTGATTTTCATTTTCGGAAAAAGCGGCGCCAATCCCATCGCGGGTTACGGCATTGCCCCGGTCTCGGTGGCGTTCAGCCTGTTTGTCAATCTGCTGGAAATTTTGGTCGCTTTTTTACAAGCATATATTTTTACCTTGCTTTCATCTTTATTCATCGGCTTCGCGGCGCATTCCGATCATGCCGAGGAAGGGCACGGAGCGCATCATTAGCTAAAAGCTCAAGTCCGCTGAAGCGGACTAAATTTAGAAAAAATTACTGAAAAATCATTTCATCTCTGAAGGAGGAATTTGCAAATGGAAGGTCTCAGCTTTGCTCATCTCGCAGCGGGTTTTGGCGCCGGTATCGTCGCGCTCGGCGCCGGTCTTGGCATCGGAAAAATCGCCAGCACGGCGATGGAAGCTATTGGCCGCCAGCCGGAAGCGGCCAATGATGTGCGCGGCACGATGATCATCGCCGCCGCGTTGATCGAAGGCGTGGCGCTGTTCGGTGAAGTCATTTGCGTTCTTTTGGCTATCAAATAACTCGTTCTCTTTATATACAATTGTATTTTTGCATTTTCATCGTAGTCCCCGCCCCTTGTGGGCGGCTGTTGCAATCAATTATTCAACTTTTCAACAGTGCCCCACAAGGGGCAGGGCTACAGTATATGGATAAAGAGAAACCATGCTCGAACTACATACCGGCCTGATCGCGTGGACGATCGTCATTTTTGTTTTATTGCTCTTCATTTTGCGCAAGGTGGCGTGGAAGCCGATCGTCGGCGCGCTCGAAGAACGCACGCGGCATATCAATGATTCGTTGCAGAAGGCTGACGCGGCGCAGCGCGCGGCGGAGAATGCCCGCGCCGAATATGAAGCCATGATGGCGAAAGCCAGCAAAGAAGCGCAGGAGCTCATTGCCCGCAGCCGCAAAGCCGCGGATGATATGCGCAACGAGATTGTGGCGAAAGCGCAAACCGATTCCGATCAGCTTTTGCAGCGCGCCAAACGCGAAATCGATTTGGCGAAACAAAAAGCGCTCGACGAGATCAAACAAACCGCCGCGGAGATGTCGATCAACATTGCCGGCCGCATCATCGGCCGGTCGCTCACCGCCAAAGATCATCAGGATCTCATTCGGCAGGCATTGGGCGAAATGCATCATCTGAGCGGCGAGCCGAATTAAACGGCGCATGAATTGAAATTCATGGCTGAAAGCTCAAGTCCGCTGAAGCGGCCTAATTGTCATGTGAGCCGACTTTAGCTGGTAGCTCCGAAATTTATTTCGGGAAAATATGAGAGAAGAAATTCTGGCGCGGCGTTATGCCAAAGCGCTGTTTGGCCTTGCACAAGATCGCAAGATGCTCGACAAAATACGCGACGAGCTGCACAACTTCGCCGCGGCGTTGGAAGAGAACGCCGAGTTTGCCGACTTTTTTCGTTCTCCTGAAAACAGCCGCGCGGCGAAAAAAGCGGCGGTGGAAAAAAATTTTCAGGACCGCTATTCCAATCTCTTTTTCAATTTTTTGCAGCTCGTCATTCAGAAAGGCCGGCACAACGCCGTCAATGAGATTGTTCGCGCTTTCGATGTTCTTTACGACCGGCAGGCGCGCCGAGCTCACGCGCTGGCTATCACCGCCGTGCCGCTGGACACCAACCTCGCCGACGATCTGCGCGACCGACTCTCAAAAAGTTTGAACAAGCAAATCGATCTTGAAAATCAAGTCGATCCGGCGATTCTCGGCGGCATTGTGTTGAACATCGACGGCAAAGTATTGGATGGTTCTGTCAAGCAGCAGTTGGAACGCTTGCGCGCGCAGTTTTTGGGAAGAAGAAATTGACGTAACCCGGCCGGCCGATTGATGAAAGTCTTCAAAAATGGGAAGGAGAATAAGAAATGAAAAAACCAAAAATCATGGAAAAAGCTTCGCCGCCTGGTTTAAAACGCGTTCATTCGCTGAATGGACGCAAACACGGTTCAAGCGTCCGCAGCAAAACCCAAAAGCTCATGAGTGAAATGGTGGGTGGTGAACCATATGAATATTATCGCCTCGGACATTATATTGTTAGCGCTCCCGGCATTTGCGGCGGCCGTCCCACCTTCAAGTATACGCGAATAGATGTTCGTCATGCATTGGGATTGTTATCTGCAGGACGCAGTATCGAAACCGTGGCAAAGGGATATGATGTGCCGATTGAAGCCGTACAGGAAGCTTTGAAATTAGCGTCGCAAGCGCTTGATCAGCAGGAAACGCATTACGCTAAAGCCGCATGATCGTTTTGGATGAGCATCTTATTGATGAAAGCTTGAAGACGGCCATCGCGCGCTGGTACAAAGGACAAATCGTTTCAAAACAAAGAATAGTCGATGGGATTGGTTATTCGTGTAACGCAAAATACGGTGCAATACTACCAAGTCAACGATCCGCATATTCATACGTTGAATTTCAATTGAAAATTTTTAAGGAGGCGCCGAGCGCATGGAAATTCGGCCGGATGAAATCACCTCGATTTTGAAAAAACAAATCGAAGGCTTTGAAAGAAAAGTCGACATCTCGGAAGTCGGCGAAGTCATACAAGTCGGTGACGGCATTGCCCGCGTTTACGGCTTGCAAAACGTGCAGGCCAGCGAGCTGGTGGAATTCCCCGGCGGCATCATGGGCATGGCCTTGAACCTCGAAGAGGACAACGTCGGTGTGATTCTCTTCGGTCGTGACGTCACCATCAAAGAAGGCGACGTGGCGAAGCGCACCGGCCGCGTCATGGATGTGCCGATCGGGCCGGAACTGCTCAGTCGCGTCGTCAATCCGCTCGGCGAGCCGATTGACGGCAAAGGCCCAATCAACACCAAACAGCGTGGCTTGCTCGAACGCAAAGCGCTGGGCGTCGTGCAGCGCCAGCCGGTGAAAGAGCCGTTGCAAACCGGCCTCAAAGCCATCGATGCGATGATTCCGATTGGCCGCGGCCAGCGCGAGCTGATTATCGGCGACCGCGGCACCGGCAAAACCGCCGTTGCGATTGATACGATCATCAACCAAAAAGGCGGCGATGTGAAATGTATCTACGTCGCCATCGGTCAAAAAGGCTCCTCCGTCGCCAAAGTCGTAAAAACATTCGAAGACAGCGGTGCGATGGATTACACCATCGTCGTCGCCGCGAATGCCAGCGATCCGGCGGCGCTCCAATATATCTCGCCGTACGCCGGCGCCGCGATGGGTGAATATTTCCGCGATAACGGCATGCACGCCCTCGTCGTGTACGACGATCTTTCCAAACACGCGGTGGCCTATCGCCAGGTCTCGCTGTTGCTGCGCCGTCCGCCTGGCCGCGAAGCTTATCCCGGCGACGTTTTTTATTTGCATTCTCGTCTGCTCGAGCGCGCCGCGAAATTGACCGATGATTTGAATGCGCTGAAAAAAGACGGCGTGACCAAAGGCGGCGGCTCGCTCACCGCGCTGCCGATCATCGAAACGCAAGCCGGCGACGTTTCCGCGTACATTCCCACCAATGTCATCTCGATTACCGACGGGCAAATTTTTCTGGAAGGCGATTTGTTTTATGCCGGTGTGCGTCCGGCCATCAACGTCGGCATTTCGGTTAGCCGCGTCGGCGGCAACGCGCAAATCAAAGCCACCAAGCAAGTGGCCGGCCGGTTGCGCCTCGATCTGGCACAATATCGCGAGCTCGCCGCATTTGCCAAATTTGGCTCGGATCTGGATAAAACCACGCTGGCGCAATTGACTCGCGGCGAGCGCATGGTTGAACTGCTCAAGCAGGATCAGTTTCAACCGATGCCGGTGGAAAAACAAATCGCCATGATCTTTCTCGGCGTCAATGGTTATCTCGATGAAATTCCCACTCCGCAAATCGGTCGTTTGCAGCAGGAGTATTTGGCTTATCTTGAATCGAGCTATCCGCAATTGTTGAAAGATATCATTACGAAGAAACAAATTGATGATACGTTGCGCGCGACTATGGCGACAGCCGCCGGCGAGTTCATTCAAGGTTTCAAAGCGAAGCTGGAAACGAAATAATTTTTTTGAACGAGGATGACGCGGAAGTGCCAAAAAAAGCAAAGAAATTTTGGCTCACGGAATAGACCTCTCACGGAAGTAAAGCATTTTATGATTTCATTTTCGTGAGCTGTTCCAATTCCGTGAGCGAGTATTTTGGGGTTCCGGCTCGTCCGGGTTATGAGATTTATCCGCGAAAATCCGTGTCATCAGTGTAATCCGTGTTCAAAGTTTTAAATCACGAGGAAATTTTTAGTGGCAACCCTTCGCACCATACGGCGTCGCATCGCCAGCGTCAAAAGCACACAGCAGATCACCAAAGCCATGAAAATGGTGGCGGCGGCGCGATTGCGCAAAGCACAGGAACGCATGCTGCGCGCGCGGCCGTACGCCAAAAGTCTCGATGAATTGCTCGGCCACGTTGCAGCCAAAGTCGATCCGTCGCTGCATCCGCTGTTGCAAGTGCGCGAGCCGAAACGTGTGGCTTTCGTCGTCGTTACCGGCGATCGCGGCCTGTGCGGCAGCTTCAATGCGAACATCATTCGCCGCGGCGCGAATGAGATGAATGCCTCGCGCCAAAGCAATCTTGAAATCGAGCTGATCACCGTCGGCAAAAAAGGCTTCGAGCATTTCAATCGCCGCCATTATCCGATCATTGAAAAATACATTAATTTTTTTGACAAGCTGGATTTCTCGCACGCGCAGGATATTGCGGCGCTGATCAAAGAGAAATACATCGACGGCCAATTCGACCGTATTTATCTCGTGTATAACGAATTTAAATCCGCCATCCAGCAAAATATCATCGTGCAGCAATTGCTGCCCATCGTGCCGCGCCCGCCGCAGGATGAAAAATACGCCGCCGACTATATTTTTGAGCCGTCGCCGATCAAGCTTCTCGATAAGCTCTGCCCGCTTTATTTAAATATTGAAATCTGGCACGCGCTGCTTGAATCCTTCGCCGCCGAAATGGGCGCGCGCATGGCCGCCATGGGCGCCGCCAGCGATAATGCGAAAGAACTGATTATCCAATTGACCTTGTATTACAATAAAGTTCGGCAGGCGAGTATCACGAGGGAGCTGATGGATATTGTCGGCGGCGCGGAGGCGTTGAAGAAGTAATATGAAACGCCGTATTCAAAATCACGAACTTTCTGAAAATGAAATTGATGAGTTCGTGATCGCGCAAGCCGATGATTATTCTGCTTGGGAAAGGCCTATCAAAGTTCGGCAACCAAAGCCTTTGGTCAAGAAGGTTTTAAACTATCGCGTTCTGCTTCGAAAGGAGCCGGAAGGTGGATATACTGTGATCGTTCCTTCTCTTTCTGGATGCGTTACATATGGCGATACAGTTGAGCAGGCTCTAAAAATGGCGAAAGAAGCGATTGAATTATATCTCGAAGCTTGAAATCGCTTGGCGATGGAATGAAAATTCAAATCGATCCGCATACCCTGCAACGAGCCGAGGAACGCGGTACAAATGCAAAAGAGATCAGAGATGTAATCAAAACCGGATTTAACGTTCCGGCAAAGTATGGTCGTTCAGGTAAAGCCAAAATCTATGATTTTAATCAGACGCGAAATGGAAAATATTATGCGCAGAAGCGGGTGGAAGTGATTTACACAATCGTAACCGACATTATTATAACTGTGACAGTTTACGTTTTTTACGGAAAATGGAAATAACACCATGCAGATTATATATAATTCCAAAACTGACTTGCTCTATATTCGTCTTGATGAACGAAAACAAGCCGTGATCAACAGGCGTCTTGGCGACGACGTTGTGTTGGATTTAGGACGCAATGATAAGATCGTCGGCATTGAAATTCTTGACGCTTCCAAACATCTTGATTTGGAAAAATTGTTGCCGGTGAAATATACCTTTGCGTCAACAAAAGTTTTAAAGAAAATAGCGGCGTAGTTGCAATTTCTGAGGCTCGGAAAAATTTATTTAGATTATGAGGTCATCATAAAATGAACGTCGGCAAAATTGTCCAAATCATCGGTCCCGTTGTGGATGTGGCTTTTGAAGACAGTGAGCTTCCCGCGATTCTAACCGCGCTCGAAGTGGAGCGCGACGGCAAAAGCGAGGGCCGCGCTGGCCGTCTCGTGCTCGAAGTGCAGCAGCATCTCGGCGAAAGCACCGTGCGCACCGTCGCGATGGATTCCACCGACGGTTTGATGCGCGGCATAAAAGTGCGCAACACCGGCCAGCCGATCACCGTGCCGGTCGGTCCCAACACGCTCGGTCGCTTGTTGAATGTCATCGGCGAGCCGATTGATGAAATGGGCCCAGTGCAGGCCAACAAAACCCTGCCGATTCATCGTCCGGCGCCGGCGTTTGAAGATCTCGACACGCGCTCGCAGATTCTCGAAACCGGCATCAAAGTCATCGACCTGCTCGAGCCGTATTCACGCGGCGGCAAAACCGGTTTGTTCGGCGGCGCCGGCGTCGGCAAAACCGTGTTGATTCAAGAACTCATTCGCAACATCGCCACCGAACACGGCGGCTATTCCGTTTTCGCCGGAGTCGGCGAGCGCACGCGCGAAGGCAACGATCTTTTGTTGGAAATGAAACACTCCGGCGTTATCAGCAAAACCAGCATGGTGTTCGGCCAGATGAACGAGCCGCCGGGGGCGCGCCAACGCGTCGGCCTTTCGGCATTGACCATCGCCGAATATTTCCGCGATGAAGAAGGCAAAGACGTTCTGCTTTTTATCGACAACATTTTCCGGTTCACGCAAGCCGGTTCGGAAGTTTCGGCCTTGCTTGGCCGCATGCCTTCCGCCGTCGGTTACCAGCCGACGTTGAGCACCGAAATGGGCGCTCTGCAAGAGCGCATCACTTCGACAAAACGCGGTTCGGTGACCTCAGTGCAAGCGATTTACGTTCCGGCTGACGACTTGACCGATCCCGCGCCGGCGACGACGTTCGCACATTTGGATGCGACGACCGTGTTGTCGCGGCAGATTTCCGAGTTGGGGATTTATCCGGCGGTTGATCCGCTCGACTCCACGTCGCGTATTTTGACGCCGGCGATTGTCGGCGACGAGCATTATGACGTGGCGCGGCAAGTTCAGCAGATTTTGCAGAAGTACAAAGATCTGCAGGACATCATCGCCATTCTTGGCATGGAAGAGCTTTCCGACGATGACAAAGTCGCCGTCAACCGCGCCCGCCGCATTCAAAAATTTCTCAGCCAACCGTTCTTTGTCGCGCAGGAATTTACCGGCACGCCGGGCCGCTACGTCCGTCTCGAAGACACCATTCGCAGCTTCAGAGCCATCGTCGATGGCGAACACGACGATCTGCCCGAGCAGGCATTTTACATGGTCGGCACCATCGAAGAAGCGGTTGAGAATGCGAAGAAGATGAAGGGTTGATTCATTGTTTTTGAAATAACTTGACCAACGGATAAGAAACTGCCAACGGATTTATTTTTTATCTGTTGGCGGCTTTTCATCCGTTGGTAATTTTTTTAGCGATTAATAATGGCTGCTCCAACTTCTAAAAGTTTTCTTCTCGAAATCGTCACCCCCTTTCGCAAAGTTTTTTCCGAGCGCGTTGCGGCGATCATCGCGCCGGGGGAAGAAGGTTATTTCGGCGTTTTGCCGGGACACACGCCGATGTTGACCACTTTAAAAACCGGCTATCTGAAAGTTGAGCAGAATGGCGACGAACGAGTATTATATTTTGCCATTTCCGGCGGCTTCGCTGAAGTGTTGCCCACCGGCGTCAAAATTTTTGCCGAGACTGCCGAAGCCGCTGCCGAGATCGATGTAAACCGCGCGCGCGAGGCCAAAGAACGCGCGACGAAACGTCTGCACGAAGGCCGCAAACAGTGGGACTTGGATCGCGTTCGCGCCGCATTGGAGCGCGCAACGAATCGGTTGGAGGTGGCGGAGAGGGTGAAGTAATAGAAAGCCTTACCTCAGGATGTGAGCGACGCCGATGATTCCTGCCGAAGTTTTATTGGATGGTTACAGCCAGGGGATCTTTCCGATGGCCGATGACGATGGGGAAATTCGCTGGTACGAGGCCGATCCACGCACGATTCTCGATATTAAACATTTTCGCATTCCGCGCGATCTGCGGCGTATTTTAAACCGCAATTCATTTGAGATTCGTTTTGATGGCGCGTTCGATTTGGTCATTCACGCCTGTGCCGATCGCGCCTCAACGTGGATTTCCGAAGAAATCATGGCGTCTTATATTAATTTGCACAAATTAGGCTATGCGCACAGTGTTGAAGCGTGGTCGCGTCCCCAAATTTTATCAAATGGGAAAGAAGAATATGAGGAAAAACTGGTGGGAGGATTATATGGCGTGGCGTTAGGCGCGGCGTTTTTCGGGGAATCGATGTTTTATCGCGCTTCGAACGCCTCGAAAGTGGCTTTGGCTCATCTTGCCGAGCATTTGAAGGCGCAAGACTTCGAGCTGCACGATGCGCAGATGATGACTTCAACGCTTCAATTGTTCGGGGCAAAACAGATTTCGCGGGAAGAGTATCTAAAAAAGCTTCACCAAGCTTTAAAAAAGCGCCGAAAATTTTAAGCCCTGACCGGAACTTGATCGGGGTTTTTTTGTTTCTCTTTCTTTTTTAATGTACCGGCCTCTCCACCGTTTCATCGTGCTCGATTTTGCCGTCGCGCAAGCGGACGATGCGCAGAGCATGTTCGGCGATGTACTCTTCGTGCGTCACCAAAATAATCGTATTGCCCTGCCGGTGCAATTCCTCGAAAATCTGCATGATTTCATCGCCGGTGGCGGTGTCCAAATTTCCGGTCGGCTCATCGGCAAAAATAATCGAAGGATTATTGATCAGCGCACGCGCAATCGCCACCCGCTGGCGCTGGCCGCCGGAAAGCTCATTGGGTTTGTGATGAAAGCGGTCGCCGAGGCCGACGCGCTGCAGCGTTTCCATCGCCATCGCCCGGCGCTTCGTCGCCGGAATGCCGGCGTAGATCAACGGCAATTCGACATTGTGCAACGCATTGGCGCGCGGCAATAAGTTGAACGTTTGAAACACAAATCCGATTTGACGATTGCGAATATCCGCCAACTGATCATCATTCATTTGGCTCACCACTTCGCCGCCTAATTCATATTCCCCGTTCGTCGGCGTATCCAAACAGCCCAGAATATTCATCAGCGTGGATTTGCCGGAACCGGAAGGCCCCATCACCGCGACGTACTCATTCTTTTGAATGTTTAGATCCACGCCGCGCAGCGCATTGACTTCGACGGCGCCGATTTGATAAGTTTTTACGAGATTGCGAACATCGATCAGCATGATAACCTCTCTCTAAAGCATAGTGCGGAGCGCATGGCGCATAGCGGAAACGATGCCATGCGCTTTGCTCCATACGCTTTGCGTTATTGGCCCAGCGTTCCCATTGCCGCCTTGAGTTGCGCGCGGGCAATCATCATATCATATTTGGCGCTGACCCAAATGGCCTTTGCATTCGTTAAGTTGAATTGCGCATCGATAATATCCAAAAGAGTTCCTGCCCCGACACGATAGCGCTCCTGGGCCAAACGCAAATCCTCTTCGGCGGATTTCAAATTATCTTCATTGATGGTGGTAATTTCTTTTGCCGCCTGCAAGGACAACAATGCCTCTTCGACTTCCAGCCGCAGGTTGCGTTCGCGCTCGACCAAATTTTCTTTGGCAATTTGATAATTCAAACTTTGCCGTTCGACCTGCGCTTGATCGGCGAAGCCATTAAACAAATTAAAACTGACCGAAACCCCATAGCTCAAATTATAATTTTGTTTGAATCCCGAGTAAACTTGGTCGAATATGGGATTCTGACGATCATAAGAAGCCGACAACGTGACCGCCGGCAGATAATTCAGCTTGGCCGCTTTGACTTCAAGATCAGCGCTGCGCTGGCTTTTCTCAAGGCTTTTCAAACCGGGATTTTTCTCCAAAGCCACCTTCAACACGTCGTCCAAATTATAATTATCGCTTTCAGTTGATTCTTCAATATCCAAAATATTCAACTCCGCATGTGGATCGCGGCCGAGCGAAACATTGAGCAAAGCGCGGGAATTGGCCGCGACATTTTCCTGGCGAATAAGCGTAATGCGACTATTGCCCAACACTGTCTTCTGGCGAAAAACATCGCCTTGCGCTACCGAGCCGATTTCATACATGCTTTCCGTGCGTTTCAATTGCTCGTCGTTCGACTTGACGGCTTCCTTCTGCACTTCCAGCAAGCGCAATGCTTTGAGGTGCTCAAAATAACGTTGTTGAACCTGGAAAATAGTCGACTGCTGGGTTGATTCATAACTTCTTTGCGAAGCATCTTCAGAAGCGTTGGCCGCGCGAATCCTATTCCACGATTGGCCGAAATCAAACGGCGTCCAATTCAGACTGAGGCGAGCCGAGTTCGAATTTACCCTAAAACCGTCGATAGTAAAATCTTGTCGAGCGTAAGCTGTAGGTGCGCCGCGTAATGGAAAAACTCCGATCGTATCCTGTAGATTACGCGCCAAAACCGGTGCGGGAACTGTTTCCCATGCGATTGGCACAATATCCGACGTCTGTTGGTCACCACGCTGAAATTTACCGGAGTAAAAGCTGGTGTTGATGCTGGGGAGCACAGCAGCGCGCGCCGTCATTACATTCACGCCGGCGAGCTGTGTTTGCCGCTCGGCATTGCGCACGGAGGAATTATTCCGTAGCGCCATGTCAATGGCCTCTTTCAAACTGAGCGGCCGGCCATTTTGGGCAAACGCCGAATTTGCCATAATGAGAAAAGCCGTGCAAAAACTCAAAAGTGTTTTGACGCGTTTCACTTTCCACTCCTTCACAATAATTGAATGATTGCTAACTGAACATCGATCCCAAAGCTGTGGCTACGACCACGTAAATCGCCCACAAAATAAAAACCGTGGTCATCGCTTTGCGAGTCGAGAATTTATACGCGGCGGCAAAGCCAAATCCCAATACCACCACCCACCAAATCCAAAAGAGATCGATTTTGGTAAATAAACTATAAAGAAAGGAATCTTTGTTGTCCGGCGAAAGCAAGAGGCTCAAACTCGTCGCGCTTTCCATCGTCTGCCGATTGATCATTAGAGGAACATTGATGAGAGAGCTCAACACGGTGATGACGCCGCTCCAACAGGTGACGCTGAAAAGCGTGGAGAATTTTGTTTCACCTCCTAAAATAACATTGCCCATTAACATCAGCACGCCGGCGATGCAGAGATACATCAGAGGTGTGAAGATAAACGGCATCGCCGCTGCCATATAAGGTATAACCTTCTCCATCGTTGAACGCGCCTGCTCAATCTGTTCTGCTGGCATGTTCTTCTGTTCCAACTTTTCAATCTCAGTTTGCAGGATCACGTCCTTCAAAAAAAACCCCGAGAGCGCGGCAGCCAACGCCACTATAATAAGCGGCAAAACCCAACTCGGCCGCGCCGCAATGTCCTGCATCGTTGGTTCCGGCGACACAAAAATGCCGACGATCCGTTCAAAAACACTTTTCGATTGCGGCAGGGCGGCCGCGCCTACGGTTAAATTAGACATATTTCTCCTCCTCGCGTTTAATGAAATAAGTAATTTATAAGACGGAAGATCAGGTAAAAAGTTGCTTCATTGATAAAATTTAAGAATAAGTTCATGTCATTCCGGAAGGAATCTTTTTGCTATCAAACGCAGCGCTTAATTAAAAAAGGATTCTTCAGAATGCCAGTTTTATTTCGAAGCTAACAAATCATCTTTAATCGCCAGCAAGTATGCAAGCGCTGCATCATGCTCGTTCGGAATTTTCCCGTCAAGAATTGCGTCCTCAATAGCAGATTTCAATTTGCCGACGAGCGGACCGGGCGGCAAACCGCAGACTTGCATGATCTCATCGCCGCGCACCGGCGATTGGAACGCGCGCATGCGATCTTTTTCTTCCACTTCATTAAGGCGTTTGACGACAAAATCAAAATTGGCGAGATGGCGCTCGCGGCGCTTGACATTGCCGGAGGTGATGTCGGCGCGGCAGAGCATCAGCAAATCTTCCAAATCCTCGCCGGCCTGAAAGAGCAAACGGCGATACGCCGAGTCGGTGCATTCTTCCTCGGTGAGCGAAATCGGACGCAGATGCAGCAGCGTTAATTTTTGCACATATTTCAACCAATCATTCGGCAGTCTGAGCCGATTGAAAATCGCCGGCAACATGCGTGCGCCAACATCTTCGTGCCCGTGAAAACTCCAGCCTTTGCCGGGAATAAATGCTTTGGTGCGCGGCTTGGCAATGTCGTGTACGACCGCCGCCAATCGCAACGGTAATTTTTCCGACATCGCCGCAAGATTATCCACCACCATCAGCGTGTGATTGAAAACATCTTTGTGAAAGTAACCTTTGTATTCTTCAACGCCTTTCAGCGCGACAAATTCCGGAAAAATGATTTCCAACACGCCCGCTTCATCCAGTAAACGAAAACCAATCGACGGCTTCGGCGCGGCCAAAATTTTGAGAAGCTCTTCGGTAATGCGTTCCTGCGAAATAATCCGCAGCCGTTCGCGCATCTCGCGCATGCCTTCAAAAGTTTTTTCTTCAATTTTAAAATCAAGCTGAGTCGCGAAGCGAATACCGCGCATGAGGCGCAACGGATCATCGCTGAAAGTGATGTGCGGATCAAGCGGCGTGCGCAGAAGTTTGGCGCTCAAATCTTTTTGGCCGTCAAATGGATCAACGAGCGCGCCGAAATTCTCGGCATTCAAAGCAAAAGCCATCGCATTGATCGTAAAATCGCGGCGCGACAAATCGGCTGGCAAATCCGCCGGCTCGACTTGCGGTTTGCGCGAGTCGGCTGGATAACTCTCTTTGCGCGCGCCGACGAACTCGAGCTGCACGTCATCCCACTTCAGCATTGCCGTGCCGAAATTGCGATACACCGCCGGCTTCGGCAAATGCAAATGCTTCGCGAGCAATTCAGCGAACTTGATGCCGTCGCCGACAATCACAAAATCCATCTCGCCGCGCTCGCGCTGCAAAAAATAATCGCGCACGAATCCGCCGACGACATAGATTTCAAATTTATGCTGATCGGCCAACGCGCCGATAGTTTTGAGAATTTTATTGTCGTGAAGAGCCATGTCTTTTGTAGTAGCGCCTTTAGGCGCACAATGCTTATTATTGCAAAGTTTGGTTTACCGATAATATTTCTTAATTTTAAAAATTTAGTGCCTAAAGGCACTACTACGAAACAAGTCCATTTATCACTTGGGCAAAATTTTCAAACTGCAAATACTTCAATTGATTTTCCTCATACCATTTCGCCAAATCACCCTTCGCAAAAATTACTTCGGCTTCAAGCGCGCCGCAGCGATCCGAAAAGCCTTTTCTTCAATTTCGTTACCGAGAAAATTCAACACCATCTTGGTGCATGCCGGCAGACAACTCATGCTGCGCTCTTGTTTGTGATGAGGCTTGTTGATAAAGACGGCTGGCATGATCTTTCATTTCCTTTGCAGGAGTAGAGTCGTTAAGTTTCAGATCTCCGTTCTGTGCATCAACCAAGATGTGTCCCACTTGGCCTAAGGTTCCATAATCAGGTAATGAGTAAAGAACCGGAACGTCCCATTGCAGAAGGTCATTGCTTACTAATAAATCAGGCTCTCCTGCGCGTAGCAAGTTGCCGACATACATAACCAAATAGTGATTCACCCGTTGTCGAGCAACGAATGCAGTGAAGTTGAGTTCCCCTTTGACTTCCACTTTGAACGTGACTTTCTTTTTTGATTTGGGAACTTTGTTGGATTTAATTCTCACTGTTGTGGCCATATCGCCTCCGTGAATTTTTGTCATAAAAAGATAGCAACAAAATTTTAAATCGGCAAGCTCAAAACACTGTGGAAAAAGTGAAGTCGGACTTACGCGCACAGAACTTTCCAGTTACAAACTTTCGTTTGCGCAAGTCCGACTTCGCACACTTTTCAAAAAAATCGCCCACCCGACTTTGGAAATTCCGCAGCACGAGTGGGCGAAGGTTTTCTGCAAATCCTCACAGGAAATTCTTAACGCCGTTCGATAGTGATAACAATGTTTTTTGCCTCAAACCAAGCGGCTAAAAAGGCTTCGATAGGAACAATAAACTCCTCATCATCGAAAAAGGGATCGTTGACGAAAATGTTTTCTTCGTCAAAACCGCAAACGACAACGGCGTGCGAGTGGCTTGCTTCATCCCAATACGGCAGATTAGTTGTTACCACCGTAACAATACAGGGTTGCTGTTTTTCTTCCAAGTAGTTTATCAAATCCGTCAGCAACCAGATATGCAATTCGGCTTTTGTATCAGGAAGTGAGGCATTGAGCATAAGAATGTTAAGCGCCGAGGTGCCCACTTCATCTGTCACCAGCAAATTACGCAAAGCGCTTTCTTCAATTGTATTGCCGAGAAAATTCAGTATCATCTTGGCGCACGCCGGCAGACAGCTTGCATCATGCTCCTGCTTGTGGTGTGGCTTGCTGATAGAGACGTTTGGCATTCGCGCGTAATTCCTCTTTAGAAGTAGATATCTTCAGTTTCAAATCGCCGTTCTGAGCATCAACCAAAATGTGCCCTACCGTACCCAAGGTTCCACGACTAGGCAATGAGTAAATGACAGGGACATTCCATTGCGCTGAGCCATCGTCATCCACCACAAGATCAGGATCGCCGGCACACAGTAAATTGCCAACATGCACGATTAAGTAATAATTAACTTGTTGGCGAGCGATGAATGCCGTAATATTGAGTTCCCCTTTAATTTTCAACTCAAAGGTAACTTTATCTTTTGACTTGGAAACCTTGTTGGGCTTAACTCGAACAGTAGCCATAATGCCTCCATGACTTTTGTTTCACTAAAATAGTGACAAAATTTTTCAGCAGCAAGTAAAAATCGCCCACCGGCCTGAAAGGCCGGTGGGCGAAATTTCCAAATCTATTTTAAATTGAAATATAAGTTTCAATTTAAATTTCAATCCTTCTCAGCTTCCTCCAACACCGCCTGCGCCGCCGCCAATCGCGCAATCGGCACGCGGAACGGCGAGCAGCTCACGTAATTCTGGCCGAGGCGATGGCAGAATTTTACCGTCGCGGGATCGCCGCCGTGTTCGCCGCAGATGCCGACTTTGAGTTTCGGGCGCGTGGCGCGGCCGCGTTCGACGCCCCATTTCATGAGTTGGCCGACGCCTTCCTGATCGAGCGTTTCAAACGGATCGTTGTCAAAAATTTCTTTCTCCACATAATCCGGCAAAAAGCGGCCGGCGTCATCACGCGAGAGGCCGAAGGTCGTTTGCGTCAAATCGTTGGTGCCGAAACTGAAGAACTCGGCTTCTTGCGCGATTTGATCGGCGACCACCGCCGCGCGCGGCAGCTCGATCATCGTGCCGATCATGTAATCGACTTTCATATCTTTTTCCGCGAAAACTTTTTCGGCGGTTTCACGCACGACTTTGGCTTGCAGTTTTAATTCATTGACATGTCCAACCAGCGGAATCATAATTTCCGGCAAAACTTTTTTGCCATTTTTCGCTACTTCGCAAGCCGCTTCGAGAATGGCGCGAGCTTGCATCTCGGTGATTTCGGGATAAACGACGCCGAGGCGGCAGCCGCGATGGCCGAGCATTGGATTGAACTCGTGCAGCGCGTCAACTTTGGCTTTGATCTTTTCAACCGGCGTGCCTATTTTTTGCGCGAGATCGGATTGCTCGAGCGGCGTGTGCGGCAAAAATTCGTGCAACGGCGGATCGAGCGTGCGAATCGTCACCGGAAATCCTTCCATCGCTTCAAAGATGCCGATGAAATCCTGCCGCTGCATCGGCAGCAATTTGTCGAGCGCGCGACGACGGCCAGTTTCGTCATCTGCCAAAATCATTTCACGAACGGCGTCGATGCGGTCGCCGCCAAAAAACATGTGCTCGGTGCGACAGAGGCCGATGCCCTCGGCGCCGAACGCAATCGCATTCGCGGCTTGATCGGGTTGATCGGCATTGGTGCGTACGTTGAGCTTGCGAAGGCTGTCCGCCCAACTCATGATCGTCGCGTAAATTCGATACGTTTCCGAATCTTCCGGATGCATGGTTTTGTCAATCAGCACTTGCTGAATTTCCGACGGCTTGGTTTTAAGTTCGCCGGCAATCACTTCGCCGGTGGTGCCGTCGATGGAAAGCCAATCGCCTTCACGTAGCGTTTGACCTTTGACAGCCATCGCGCGAGCCTTGTAATCGATTTCCAGCGCGCTGCAGCCGGCGACGCAGACTTTGCCCATTTGCCGCGCGACGAGAGCCGCGTGCGAAGTCATGCCGCCGCGCGCGGTGAGAATGCCTTCCGCCGCGTTCATGCCTTTGATGTCTTCCGGTGAAGTTTCAATGCGAACGAGAATGACTTTCTCGCCGTTCTTTTTCCATTCAACCGCATCGGGCGCGTTGAAAACGATACGGCCGCTCGCCGCGCCGGGGCCGGCATTCAAACCTTTCGCCAAAACTTTTCCGTCTTTGATGGCGGCCTCTTTTTCTTTCGCATCAAAAATCGGACGCAGCAGTTGATTGAGCGCACTCGGATCGAGACGCTGCAGCGCCGCTTCTTTTTTTATCAACTTCTCCCGCACCATGTCGTGCGCAATTTTAAACGCGGCGAAACCGGTGCGCTTGCCGTTGCGTGTTTGCAGCATCCACAGCTTGCCGTTTTGCACGGTAAATTCGACGTCCTGCATTTCTTTATAATGGCGCTCGAGTTTTTGGCGAATCGCCAGCAGTTGCTTGTAAACGCTCGGCATCTCTTGCTCCAAACGCGAAATCGGCTCCGGCGTGCGCGTTCCGGCGACGACGTCTTCACCCTGCGCGTTGATCAGATATTCGCCGTAAAAAATATTTTTGCCGGTCGCGGGATCGCGCGTGAACGCCACGCCGGTGCCGCAATCATCGCCCATGTTGCCGAACACCATCGATTGCACATTCACCGCCGTGCCCCATTCTTCCGGAATATCGTAGAGCTTGCGATAAGCAATGGCGCGCTCGTTCATCCACGAGATGAACACCGCGCCAATCGCGCCCCAAAGCTGTTCCATCGGGTCTTCGGGAAAATCGTGGCCGGTGCGCGTTTTGATCGCCGCTTTAAATTCGCCAACAAGTTCTTTCAACGCCTGCGCCGAAAGTTCGTTATCAAATTGCGCGCCGGCGTTATGTTTTTTCGCTTCGAGAATTTCTTCAAACGGATCGATCTCATCTTTGCTTTGCGGCTTGAGGCCGAGCACGACGTCGCCGTACATCGTGACAAAACGGCGATAGCAATCATACGCAAAACGCTCGTTGCCGGTTTTTTCAATCAGGCCTTGCACTGTCGTGTCATTCAAGCCGAGATTGAGCACGGTGTCCATCATGCCGGGCATCGAGGCGCGCGCGCCGGAACGCACGGAAACCAGCAGCGGATTTTTCGGATTGCCGAATTTCGCGCCCATGATTTTTTCGATGTGCTGCATGGCTTTTTCAACATCGGCGCGCAATGATTTTGGATAGCTGTTATTGTTTGCGTAAAAATATGCGCAAACTTCCGTAGTGATCGTAAAACCGGCCGGCACCGGCAAGCCGAGACTCGCCATCTCGCTTAAATTCGCGCCTTTGCCGCCGAGCAGATTTTTCATCTCAGCGCGGCCTTCGGATTTGCCGCCGCCAAAAGTATAAACATATTTCGTTGATAATTTGCCGTTGCGGGATAGCGCGCTTTTTCGCGCCGCTATTTTGCCGTTGGACTTTGCTTTGTTCTTGGTTTTGGTTTTGACAACTGCCATCTGCTGTTACTCCTCAAAAATAGTGTTCATGTAAAAATTTTCACTGCATATTTTTGAATGATTTCGTCATCGCTCATGAGGCTCAAATCATGAACATTAGATTGGCAAATCAGCATTCGGTCAAATGGATCACGATGAATAGAAGGCAGTTGACCAAGGTGTGTCACACTAGCTTCATCCAGCGTTAAACTCAAAATTTGATGTTTTTTTCGTTGAGCGGGTAAATAGATTTCCGGAGGTTGGGGTAACTGAAGTTTGCCAATTTGATATTTAATGATAACCTCCCATATCGATACGACGCTCAGATATGCTTCATTATTCAAATCCTGAATGCTGGCGCGTTTATCATCCGATAAACGCTTATCTCCATTAATGTACCAGAGAAAAATATGTGTATCTAAAAGAATTTTCATCTGCCTTCAAATTCAGCAATGATACTTTCCGGCAAGGGCGCGTTAAAGTCATCGGGGACCGTAAATTCTCCGGCACACAGAGCATAGGGCCGTAACTTTTTGGATTGTGCATCAAGTGAATTTGAAGCGACTGGTTTAATTTCTGCCACTGGTTTCCCAGCTTTTACAATCACCAGCGTTTCACCGGCTTCGACGCGATGGAAATACACGGGGAAATCGCGTTTTATTTCATCGAGGCTGATTTGAATCATGGCTTCACAAGATATAATTGATTTAATCAATATTTCATTTAAAATAAGCAAAATATGCTGTATAATCAAACTCTATTTTAAAAAAATTGACCGGTCACTGCGAGTGCCGGTCAATCATCGCGAAAAAGTTTTTTAAAAATAAAAGCGTTTACAACAAAAGCTACGGTTTGGTTTTCTCGCTATTAGACAAAACTGCGGCATACGTTGACGCATTCGACAAAACTTCCAGCGCTTTTTTGATCACCGGATCATCATCAAAAGTGACTTCGACCTGCGCGCGCGAGCCAAAAAGCTTGGCCGCAATTTCCTGCTCGAGCTCGCGGCGGACGAAATTTTCGCTTTTGATGAAATCATCTTCCTTCTCTTTTTGCAGCGCCTGTTCCAACGCCGTGAGGCTGCCCTGAATGTCGTTGAGATAGCCTTCTTTCTCCGCGGTTTTTTTCAATTCCGCCAATTGCATTTCACTCTGCGAAGTGTAGGTGAATTTTTTGTCGCGCGTAAATTGACGAAATTCGGAAAGAATATTGTCATCAATTTGAAAATCGCGCTGCTTCAAACTTGGATGCCTGCCGGCATACGCCACCGCAAAATTAAACGTCACCGCTTTGTAGCGCAGCGCCGATTCAAAGCGATTCAACTTTTCGCCGGTCACTTCGATATCCGGCTTGATGCCGCCGTCGCCGTAAACCGGGCGGCCGTTTTTGGTGTGAAAAATTTGTGGCGCTTTCTCGGCTTTATTCTCGCTATCGGATGCAGATTTGGTTACGCCATCGCTAATATCAATTTCCTCCATACTCGCTAAAAGCCCATCTTCATCTTCCGAACGCGAACGATCTTTTTGAATGCAGCGGCCGCTGGGAACGTAATATTTCGCCGTAGTGATTTTGAGCGCGGCATCGCGATTGAGCGAGACCACGGTTTGCACGAGGCCTTTGCCGTAAGTCGATTCGCCGACAATCACCCCGCGGTCGAGGTCTTGAATCGCGCCGGTGACGATTTCGGAAGCCGAGGCGCTATTCTCATTCACCAAAACCACCAGCGGCAGCGCGCCGGCCTGCGGATCTTTTTCGGAGCGATATTCTTTCACACTGCCTTCGACGCGGCCTTTGGTGGAAACGATCAAATCATTCTTTTTCACAAAATTTTCCGAGACTTCCACCGCCGCTTCGAGCAGGCCGCCGGGGTTGTTGCGCAAATCCAAAATCAATGATTTCAACCCCTGCGATTTGAGATCGCGAATCGCCTGGCTCACCTCGTAGCCGGCGTTCTTCGAGAAACGCGACAACTTGAGGTAACCGATGCCGTCGCGAATGATGCCGGAATAAGTCACATCGTGAATCGTAATCTCAGCGCGAATGAGATGAAACTCGAGCGGCACCGGCTCGCCTTCGCGCGCGATTTTGAGATTGACCGCGGTGCCGACTTCGCCGCGCAATCGATTGGCAACATCATCCACTTTCATGCCTTTCGTTGGAGTACCGTCGACTTCGACGATGCGGTCGCCTTCGCGAAGTCCGGCTTTTTGCGCCGGCGTTCCATCGGCGGGCTGCTCGACCACCGTCGGCCAATTATCGCGCGTGCTGATCACCATGCCGACGCCACCGTATTTGCCGTGCGTGATGATTTGCAATTGCGCATTATCTTCTTTCTCGATCATCACCGTGTACGGATCGAGCGTGCCCAACATGCCGTTGATGCCGGCTTTCATGAATTTGTCCGGATCGACCGGATCGACATACTTGCGAGAAATTTCCTGATAGATCAACCCGAACACTTCAATGTTCTTGCGAATTTCATGCACGTAATCCGCACTAACGCTGACGCCCCAATCGACGGCCCATCCGGCGACAGTGAGCGCGGCAGCGCACAACACGACAAAAATAGCGGTACGTTTTTTCAACATGATGTTGTTCTCTCCAAATTTTTTGGTTAATATTTTACTATCGATCCTCGAAGTCAAGGTTAATCATAAATCAATCACCTCAAGCTGCCGAGGCAAATTGATACGGCTCAACATAAGTGAGCGGGACACGTTTGGTTGGGGATTCCTGAAAATGTGATAATTTCAGAAATTGATTAACCGGCGCTGTCGTTGCCAAACGAATGGTTAATTCTCGTAAATCTTCCGGCAACTCATCAAGATTATCAAGCGGAAAGCTGCGCGGGCCATATTCGGTTCGTTCCGTAAGTATTGATAAATGGCAGATCGTTAAACTTACCGCGTGCCTTGTTTTCTGATTGAGCCGCAAAAGAATGTGATCGGTAAGCTCAACGCCTGTTGCCGGTTCATTTTCGCCAAAAAAGATGTCCAGCATATCAGCGTCTTCGTCATATACCAGCCGTACTTTTTCACCATTTGCGGCAAGCATTTCGCTTCGATGCAATTTCAACTCGCTCATTCTTTCACCGTTTCGGAATAATAAATTTTTGCCAACCGGTGACGACAAAATTATTGGGAACGTAATTGCCCGTCTCATCCAGTTTAGTTTTGAAAACCACTTTGGCAATAAGGTGATTGTTTTCTGGCAATAACTCGTCGAACTGTTTGTAATAACGATATTCATTTGGTATGAGTGCCTCTTGTCTACGCCGCCCGGTGCGTATCGTCTCAAGAAACTGTTCAAGAAGCGACTCCATTTCAGGACGTGATTCCAAAATATGCTGCCACCGTTCTTCGGTCAAATAAATCGTATTGCCGTATCGATCATGAATCGTCCACTTATGCATTTTTAACCTGATGCTATATCATCAAACCAAACCGCTGGCGTAAAGTTGCATTGATTTGCTGGGAAACGGCGGCGACATCTTGCGTACCATCTAAGACGACGAAGCGCTCGGGTTCGGCTTGCGCGAGCTGCAAATAACCCTGCTGCACGCGTTCATGAAAATTTCGATCTTCGCGTTCGAGGCGATCAAGCGGTTTGCCGCTTTGACGCTGTCGCGCTTCGGCGACCGCGAGTGAGATATTTAATAAAAAAGTAATGTTCGGCAAAATGCCCCATGTTACAAAACGATTGACGCGGCGCACGAAGTCCAAATCGATTTGGCGGCCAAAACCTTGGAACGCCGTGGTTGAATCGACGAAACGGTCGGCGATGATTATTTTTCCGGCGGCTAACAGCGGCTGGATTTTTTCTTTGGTAATTTGCGCGCGCGCCGCCGAATACAGCAAAATCTCGGTGCGATCCGTCATGCTGCCATGTTTGGCGTCGAGCAAAATATGGCGAATCGCTTCGGCAATTTCAACGCCGCCGGGCTCGCGCAGCAACTCGACATCGTAACCGGCAGCTCGCAGTGCTTCAAACAACCGGCGCGCCTGCTCGGTCTTGCCGGAGAAATCGAGGCCTTCGAATGAGATGAAGAGGCCAGATTTGCTCTCTTTGGGCATGATATAATACTAACTTTTCGTCGCCTTCACTTCGAAATCAGGAGGATACCAACCAGCTTGAATCCAATTTTTGCGAACGGTAACGGCCAGCACATTATTTAAATTGAGAGCAACGATAGTGGCTCGTCCACAAGCCGTGAGGCCGATAATCTTAGCGCCGTCATCACTCCAAGCAAAATGATCGCTCCACTTTTGCCGTCTCGGATTAAATAAAGAAAGCACACGCTGACGAATGGTTTCAGACAGATCGCTCATCCGGGTAATGGAGCTCTTAATTGGCGCCGAACCGCTTCAGCGAGCGCTTCCGATTTGCGCAATTGCCCAAGTTGACAAATTTGCATCAAAGCCATCAATTCATAGCGTTCATCTATCGTCAACCCGCTGCCTTTTCCCTTGGCCTGCAACTCGCCCAGGCGCCGGTTTTGAAAGGGATTCATTTTCGCGTCGGCCAGCTCGAGTACTTCGGCATTGGAAAGATTTGATACCGGCGGACGCAAAACTTCATCCGGCAAATTGCGAGCGTCGGCCACATCATTTCCAAAGCTTCGGCAAGCACAGTTTCCGTCTCGCGATGTGTCACTGATCCGAAATGTTTGGCCTGTTCGATCAAACTCTCGGGCAAGGATATAGTTATTGCGATTGCCATTTTTTAGAATACTCCATTATTGGTTTGCTTTCACGCTCTTGTAATCTAAAACGACTTCTACCTGTGAACGCTTAACGCCGGGAAACCATTCCAGAAACTGCTCAATCGAGGCGCTGTCTTTGAGGTTCTCGAAGAGCGCGGACACGGGAACGCGAGTTTCACGAAACACCCAGGCTCCACTAACTTTGTCCGCGTGGCGCTCAATAGCATCGCAATTTCTCCAGTCTTTTATCATAATTGCCTCTTTGGTATATGTCAAGATACCAAATTTTTCCAAAATTGACAAGATTAACGTTTGCCGTTAAACCTTCTTCTTTGAGAAAACCATCGAAATCGCTGCCCAAATATTTCTTATTCATAAATCAACTTCATAAAGTAAAATGCTCGAAGTAAATTTTCAAGAACGCGAGGTTTACGGATTCGCTTCGCATCAACAAACCTTCTCCGAACTTTCAGGATTGCTCAACATTTCGCGCGCACTAGGCATATTGGGAGGTGGGGCAGAAGCAGGTTTCAATTCTTCACAACATTTAGAATTACTACCGACGTTTTTTGGTCTATTCAGCTACAGCTTGAGCCTGCTCTGCCAGTTTTTGTTGCAACCAGAGATTCACCAACGTTTCAACTTTCACCCCGCGGCGGCGCGCCTGCTTTTCTACTGATGAAAGCAGATCTAACTCAATCGGTACGGCACAGGTGATGGTGAGTTCAACGTCGGGGGCATTGGGATCGTCAAAGTCAGTGAAATCATGGGTATCCCCAAATTCTCCCATCTTCTCCAGTGAATCTGCTTTTGAAATACTGCTTAATCTATTTACGTCCATAGGACTTTCTCTCTTTATCGTTCATGTCTCGTGCGCTAATAATGACGGCGGTTTTTGTTTCGGGTTTATACACAAAAAACACCGATAAGTATCGGCCAGCATAAGTCCGCCCAAAAGCGCCATACACATCATTTCCTTTTTTGTTTTATGCCTCTACGTTGAAATATAACAAAAAATCCTAATCAGCTACACCTGAACGGCATAATCAAACACAGGCACTTGAACTGTTTTGGCGGGTTTGAGTTTCTTTTTGGCAAGACGAATCAATTCGTCCGTAACTTTTGGCGAATAAGTCTTCTCACCACATTGGTCACAAACCTCGGCAGGCACGTTTTCGATAAAAAAATAGTCGCCGTCGAAATCATAAACAAAAGTCACATTTCGAGATTCGACTTTGCTTCCACAAAAAACACACTTCATTTTGGCCTCCTTATTCGACAATCGATCCACTCATTGGGATCAGGTGGATACGTGGTAACCACGACAACTTTGGGCGGCAAAGAAACTTGGACATGCAAATCTCGTCCCGTATTAGTTTTGCCGTAAACCAAACAACTTGGCGAATATTTGTCGTGAGGATATTCTTCAATAGTTTCTCCGTTGAAGATAGCCTCCATCACTTCATATCGCTCGATTGACTTTTGGATCATTCGTTTGACTGCATGATCAGATAAGCGAAATTCGCCCTTTTGTATTTTATCTTGAATCTCAATTAATGACATCGTCATCAAGTTTATCCCTCCGCAAAAATAAGATACCAAATTTTTTTAAAATTGACAAGATTAACGTTTTCGTACTCAGAGGAATGTCACTTTATTCTCATATTGTTATTCCTTCTTTGCCGCAATCTTTTGTATGAATGTTTTAACTTTGAGCGATTGATTTTTGCAGGAGATCACGAATAGCTTCAAAGTGTTTCGCATTTTGCCTTGTATTGTTTTCTATTTGAAGGATTGCTAAAATTGATTGAGCTGTAAGCACCATCGAAATGCCAACAATGAACCCACCAACTATAGACAAAACAAGAAACAATAATTCGATTTGTAGTTTTCCGACCATGCTTAAAACTCCCAATAGGAAGCTTCCTAATAATATAATCAAACCAAGAATCTCAATGCCTTTTGCATAGATAAATAAGGTCTTGAACTTCCCACTCGGATCTTTAGTAGTACGAAATATCGAAGGATTTAGAACAAATATAATTCCTATGAAAGTAAAAATTGCAGTAATAACTATTCTACTGTCTAAAATATCCATGTTGACAAGAAGAAAAAGTGCCCCCAAAAAAATTAACCCAATTCCCATCGTAAGGGAAAGTCGATTCATGATTCACCTCCGAAATTACATTTCATTTTTGGTATGCCACAAACCTCTTTATCGATTTTTTAAACGTGATAACAAGTTCATAGACAATCAAACTGGCTGTGTTACTCACACCCTCAAAAATTTCCACTTCCCGCCTTGAAAGCGGCGATAGTAGAGTCCCATGCGCAGGGTTTCGTCCAGCAGTTGGACGCTCCAAATACAAATGAGGCTGACGAAGGCGCGTTTGGCGCCTTCCAAAAAGCCGAAGACGATGACCCAATTCAAGCCAATTTCAAGCAGAAAGGCGCTGGCGATGGTCATCCACATGAGCCAGCGCAAATCGCCGGCGCCGCGCAAGTTGCCCACCACGACGTTGTTCATCGCTTTAGGAATTTGCGTCACGGCGAAGAGCAACATCACGAATCCGCCCATGTGAACGACTTCGGCATCATTCGTAAAGGCGATCATGATTTCTCGCCGAAAGATGCAGAGGAGCAAGCCAATAACGAGAATACACGTAAACATCACAGCGCTGGAAATTTCGGCGGTGTGCTGCGCGAGACGGCGGTTGGCGGCGCCGAGATGCTTGCCCATCAACGTCATCGCGCCCATGCCGAAGCCCATGTAGAGCATCGAGAGAATCGCTTGGATGCGCAGAAAAACCTGATGCGCGGCGAGCATTTCAACGCCAAGCTGCGCGACGTAGCCGGTGACGACGAGTTGGCCGAACGCCCACACCAATTGCTCAACCGTCGTCGGCACGCCGGCATTGAACAGCCGTTTGAAAGTTTGAAAATTCGGCTGCGCCATTTCACGAAATGAAATAAAGAGCGCAGATTTCCGGCTGCGCAGCAAATACATCGTGCCGCAAAAACCGAGCGTGTGACAGATGCCCGCCGCCAGCGCCGCGCCCCGCACTTCCAATCGCGGCACACCGAACAATCCGAAAATCAAGATCGGAGCTAAAATCAAATTCAATCCGTTGATGCCGAGATTGATCATCATGGAGTAACGCGTGTCACCGGCGCCGCGCACGATGCCGAGGGCGATAAAGTTGGTGATGATGAATGGCGCGAAGACGGCGAGCGTGCGCAAATAGGTGACGCCAGCCTGCTCCGCTGCAGCGCCGCCTTCTTCTCTGATGAGCTTGAAAATGTTGGTGGCCCCGAAATACCAGAACAGCGCCAGCAGCCAGGCCATGATGACGCCGAGAATCATGGCCTGGCTGAGAATGTGATTGGCTTCCCGTTTTTCGCCGGCGCCGAGATGGCGGGTGATGATGAGCGAGCTGCCGACGATGAAGGTGATCAAAACCGTGATGCACAGAATGACCACTTGCAGGGCCATGCCGACGCCGCCGAACGCCGCCGCGCTGATCTTGCCGATGAGGATGGATTCAACCGTCCACATGATCGTTTGCGAGGCAAGATCGACAACGGCGGGCAGCGACGTTTGCAAGAGACTTTTGAGCGGCGAAGATTCTGTGCTTTTGAGCGGCACGCGCATTGTTGATGCGGCTGAATCCGCGTCCGCGCTCGAATGGGACAATTAACCTCCTGTTATGTAAAAAGTCAAATGTTTTTTTGAACGAAGTTTACTTTTAGGACGTACGTTTCCCTTCTTGTTTTGCATAATTTTTTACAGAGACTTGTTTAAACAAAACAGAACCAATTTTGCACAAACCAGCAAACGGTCCACACGACAGCATTCGGAATATGCCCGATGTAGCCGTTCAGGGCTTTATTCAACCACAGCCATCACGTAGGCCGTTTGTTTGAGCCAGACGTGTCGGACGCGGTTGAGGAGTTTCTTGGCCATTCGGATAATCGCGCGTTCTTTATTCATGCCTCGGAGCAATCGACTGAACGCCTGGGTCATTGCCGGATCTTTGCGCACGGCGATCCATGCGGCTTCCACCAATAAATGCCGTAAATAGCGGTTACGCCGAAAGGTCAATCCCAGCGTCGTTTCCTGATTGCCAGAGGCATAAACCGAAGGGACGAAACCGACAAACGAAGCGAGTTCGTCAAGCGTTTTAAAGCGGTACCCGTCAATGATCTCGGTATAAAGCGTGATCGCCGTGACGAATCCGATGCCTTTGATCGATTTAATATAATCGACTTGTTCTTGCAGCTTGAAATTTCGACAATAGTATCGCAACGATCGAATGACCGTGGTCAAACGCCGGCGATGGCTCTCTAATTCGTCCAGACCGAGATTGAGATATTCCCGGCCAGGACCATAAGCGATCTCTAACGCTCGCAACCACCGGATAAATTGGCTCGACCAATGCGACATTTCATCGCGGCGCGGCAACGGATGACCATAAAACGCTAAGAAACCTTTGATGCGATTCTAGACCCGCGTTTGATTTTGGCTGACGCGATAACGTAACCAGCAAAAACGAACGCAGTTGCAGGTGAAAGTCATCGGGAACATAAACGGTCCAGTTCTTTTTGTGAACATCGAAGCCAATAAAAAACTTTTGGCCTCAAAGTTCAGCGGTGATTGGCTCGAGGACATGAGGGCTCCTTTCTCTTGAGGGTCATTAAAAATGTGTGTTAATGACTTCATGATAAGAAGGGAGCCGTCCTCTTCAAAACACTTTTTGTTGCGACAAGCTCTTGCGTTTTTCAAGGTCCATTGCTATTTT
>Ga0247727_10004130_pt1 | contig 31120 bp, 17 predicted proteins | sample WisWelCaveWW1625_FD_202498 | JGI IMG/M metagenome (GOLD analysis project Ga0247727, IMG submission 202498) | Biofilm microbial communities from Wishing Well Cave, Virginia, United States - WW16-25 | ecosystem: Environmental > Aquatic > Deep subsurface > Groundwater > Cave microbial mat | place... | reverse complement strand
AGAAACAAAAGCAAGTTCAGAACGCTTCGCTTTGGTTCTCCCCCTTCTCTTTTTAAGAGAAGCGGAGAAACAAAAGCAAGTTTAGAATGCTTCGCTTTGGTTCTCCCCCTTCTCTTTTTAAGAGAAGGGGGCCGGGGGGATGAGTTCTGGTTACGTGTAGACGCTTTAGGAGCGTTGCCACGAAAATGACGGCCAGGCTCAAATGGGAAAGTTATTTAATCGACGTTCCTTATTGGTTGCGAAAGGGCAACTGTGAACAAGCAGATGGACTTTTGGTCGTTGATGATTTGGGTGACGTTGGCATGTGGCGCCTTTGCCCAACAACAAAGAAGTGAGACTCAGCCGCCTCGTCGCATTCTCGATGAGATTCGTTCGCACCGTTCTGGCGTCGCCGTGTGGTGGACGGGGCACAATGGTTGGTTGATCAAAGCCGATGATATTTTGATCGGCACGGACCTGTGCCTGGAACAAGAGGATCGCCAGGTCCCGGCGCCCATCTCTGCGGCAGAACTTGCAAGCGAGCTCGACATTTCATTCATCACGCACGAGCATGGCGATCACTTTGAGCGCGAGACTTCAAAAATTTTGGCGGAGAAGTCGGATTGCGTGTTCGTGATGCCGATAAACTGTATAACAATTGCGCGCGACGAAGTAGGCATCCCCGAGCATCGCTTAAAAGCCGCAATTCCCAAACAGCCTTTTTCGCTCAATGGCGCGCAGATTACGCCGCTGCGCGCCATTCATGGCAATCCCAAATTTGCAGTGTTTGAAGAAGCCAACCTCGAAGATTGCGGCTACTTGATTACGCTCGGCGGAAAAAGTTTCTTGCAGCCCGGCGATACGGTATTGTTGGAAGATCATCTTTTTCTCAAACACGTTGACGTGCTTTTCTTCTCGCCGACCGAGCACAACATGCATATCGATCGCTCCGTCATTCTCATCAACGAATTGGAGCCGGATTTAATTTTGCCTCAGCATCGCGATACCTTCAAAGTCACGCGTGAGAATCGTTATTGGACGAGCGCATACCCATTTGAAGTGAAATTGCTGCTTTCCAAACCGCTGCAACAGCGTTATCACGTTTTGGAGATGGGCGAGAAAATAATTGTCCGCTAAATTCGCTTACCGAAGAACAGCAAACTGATTTAGCGGTTTGAGTTGAATAGCCACCAACATTTTGCGATTTGGAGAAAGTGTTTATGAAAAAGCAACTGCTAGGAATCGTCATGGTGAGTGCGTTGGTGCTTTTGTCGTCATGCAGCAATCAAAAGCCGGCGCAAACTCAACCCCAACAAAACTGGACGCACTTCGTGCGCATTGCCGGACACGGGTTGAATCTCAACAACGTCGATAACATCATCAAAAGCGCCACGGAAACGCACGTCTTCGGCATCGAAACGGACAACGACATTCCGGGCCGCTACGAGAGCTTTCTCGATCCCACCGAAAAACTGCAAGCCATCAAAGCCATTGCTGAGAAAGCGCATCAAATCGGCAACTACTCTTTCGTTTACATCGCCGGGCTCGAGTGCATCACCGCGAATGCGGACAAGACCGAGCACACCTTCTTCAAAGATCATCCCGACTGGATGCAGCGCAAGCTCAACGGCGAGCCGGCGATCTTTGGCGGCGGCACCGCATTTTGGATTGACGAAGGCGACGAAGACGTTTGGATCAGTCCGTATGCGCAGGAATGGCGCAAAATCTATATGGAACGCGTGCGCCAAATCGCCGCGACCGGCATTGAAGAAAGCGCGGTGCGCGTCGGCGCGGACGTTTATGACATGTATCCGGTGGTTGACGTGATTGCGCATGAATACGACGGCAGCGGCGAGCATGCCGCATCGAAGGATCCTTTGCATTGGTTTTCATACTTGAGTGGCATGTATTCGTTCCGCGCCTTTGCCGGCGAGAAAGCCTCATGGATGCTGACCTACTCCTGGGATGGCGAGGAAAAAATCAACCCGGCAGAGGCGATGAAGAATCTAGCTTTGGCGAATGTGATGGCGGGAACCAATTGCTGAGATGCCCGCGGCCACGTAATGTCAGGCTCGAACGACATGGCCACGCGCGCGGAAATTTTCAAGTGGATCGGCGCCCACGAAAAGACTTTTTATTTGCCGCGTCAACCGCTCAAGCCCATCGGCGTGTATTTCTCGCCGCAAACGCGCAACTATTTTGCTGATGAATTCATGTCCGCCTACAAGGGCATGATTTACCTCTTGCTGCAATCGCATCTCGAATTTCAAATCGTTACGCCGAGAAATCGTCAAAGCTTTGCCGGTGACATTCTGATATTGCCAGATGCGAAGTGTCTGAGTAATGATGAACTGAGTTACTTCGAGCAATTCAAAAGAACGGGTAAGAGATTGATCGTTACTGGTGAGACCGGCAAGCACGATGGCAGCGGCCAGCCGCTTGCAATAAATCCTCTGCACGAACGACTTGGCATTACCGACGCAACGCAGCCGCAGCATGCCAACGCCGGCATGCCATTCAGTTATTATCCGAATTGTCCAGGCAGGGCATATTATGATGAACTGGAAAGAGCTTTCAATCAGCATGCGCAACATGGCGAGTATCTCGAGGCTGCGTTTTATCGCCAACTAACCGATTTCGCGAACGAGTTGATTGACAAGCTTGGCCACCGGCCTTTGATCGAGATTAAAGCCTCGCCGTTTGTCTCCACCCAAATTGCGCAGGTGAATGGCAAGCCGCATGTTTTCATCGCCAATTTCAAAGGGCTGAAAGGCAAAGAGAACGCGGTGCAGATGCCGGAGAAGGAAGTCACCATCTCATTCAAGTCGAAACAAAGTGCCAAGGTTTTTGTATTGCCCTTTCTAGGTGAAATGCAGGAAGTGTCGAGCGAATGGCGCGACGGCAAGTTGACGTGCGTCATTCCTGAAATCAATAAAGGCGCGGTGGTTTGGTGCGAGTGAAACGTTTGTAGTAGTGCCTTTAGGCACTCAACGCTTAGCGCCTAATGAAATTTGACGATCAAAATCGGTAATGGGCCAATTTGAACTCATCCCCCGGCCCCTTCTCTTAAAAAGAGAAGGGGAGAAAAGACAGTCATGAAAATTCAGCTCTCCCCCTTCTCTTCCCAAGAGAAGGGGGTCGGGGGGATGAGTTCGGAAGCGTGAAGATTACCGAACTTGATCGTTAAAACTCATAAGGCGCTACTGCGAACCGCATGCATGGATATTTGACAATGAAACTCCTGAGATCATACCTCACAACAATTGCTTTTTGCCTGCCGTCGATTCACCTCTCGCACGCTCAGAATCTTGAGATGGCTCGCGTGACTTTGACCGAGCCGGTCGCTTTGGCGAGGACTCTCGAGTATGTGGAATTCGCGCTGCAAACCAAAGTCGATTTCTCAAAAGCAAACACAACTTTGATCGTCGTTGATGGAGCGTCAGGCGAGTCGATTCCCTGTCAGGTGTTTAATCGAAAAGATTTGGGGAAAGATGGCCTGAGCTCTTGTTCAATCATTTTTCCAGTATCCATGCGAGCCCACGAGACCAAAACTCTGCGACTCAAAGTGACTCAACCCGAGGATGTTCATCGGCAAGATACGAGCGATCTGTCGATAACGGGCGCAGGTTCGGAACTGCGCGTTGCCAACAAATATTTCGTTGCCGACCTAACCCGCAGCGACGAGGCCGAGCCCAAGAGTCACGCTTCCGGTCAAATCCGTGAGCTTCTGATTAAAATGGGATTCAATCAGTTGTTGACCAACGCGGAGGATCGCATCCACTGGGCGCCCAATTTCAAACGGCCGGAATTGGAATTCTATACGACCATCGCACACTGGAATAACCCGGCGCTCAATCTGGTCGAGCACGGCCCGCACCTGGTGCGCACGGTCCGGCAGGATTTGGCGCCGGATCATCCCGAGATTCTGCTCACGGCAGTTTACAAGTTTTATGCAAACGTGCCTTATTTCGAATTCTACTCGAAGATGGAAATGGTGGCCGACGTGCGGCTGGAACTGCTGCGCAACGACGAAATGACCACGGACAGCATGTTCAGTCACGTCGCGTTTCAGCGCCCCACCGGTGAAATCGTCGAGGTCAAACTTGAGGAACGTCACGCGCTTTTGCAGCGGCAGCCGATCGAGCCCGACGCGCCGTGGCTGTGCTTTTATAATATTGACAAAGGCTTTGCCTTCGGAACCATTCGACTGAGATATGATGACACGAATCAATTCGGCGAACCCTCGCCCACGCATCAGCCGCATACACAGATCGGCCAGTGGCTCGATCGTCGCTATTGGAATCGACGCCTCATTCACGATCATCGCACCTTCGTGCCCAAAGGCAGCCGTTACGTTGAACAGAATGCTTATTTGGTTTTTAAGATTGGCGCGCGCGACCGCTTGCAAGAGATCAAAAACTGGGCGAGGCAACTGCAGAATCCGATTAAGGTTTCAGTTGCTCCATTCTGACAATTAGTTTGTAGCGCCTTGTGAAATTTGACGATCAAAATCGGTAACTGCACGAGCCCCTATGCCCTGTCATTCAGGAGGAATCTTTTTAAGTACTGGAATGAGTCTCCAGCGAGTAAAAAGATTCCTCCTGAATGACACATATTGGGGCGATTGCCGAATTTGAAAATCAAAACTCATTAGGCACTTTTACGTAACAAGATAAAGTCCTTAAAGCGACTACTACGAGCGCTACCGATAAGGAGAAGAAGGATGAACAAGAAACTTTCCCGGCGTCACTTTCTAAAACTCGGAGGCGTAACCACCGCGGGCATGGCCTTGGGATTGACCACAATGACGCAGAGCGACGCCCGCTTCACCTCGAATGACACTCTGCAAATCGGCGTCATTGGAACGGGCGACCGAGGTGCGTGGGAAGTGTACATCCTCAAGCAGACGCCCGGCACGAAGGTGGTGGCTTGCTGCGACATCCTGCCCAAGCATCTGCAAAACGGCCTGGAAAATGCCGAGAAGAATGCCAAAGGCTACAGCGATTACCGCAAGCTGCTCGAAGATCCGAACGTCGAAGCCGTGCTCATCGCCACGCCGCAGCATCTGCATTATCAAATGGCGCTTGATTGCCTTGCGGCCAGCAAGGATATCATTTGCCAAAAGACCATGACTTTGAACCTCCGCGAAGCGTTGGATTTGTCAACGGCAGTGAAGAATTCCAAGAGCGTGTTTCAAGTTGCCTATCAATGGCAGAGTAGTCCGTTGTTTCGGGAAGTCCGCCGCATGATCAAAGAGGACCGATGCGGCCGGATAACGCACATTCGCTGCAACTATAATCGCAACGGCGACTGGCGGGTGAAGGTCGATGATCCCCGGCACGAGCGCTTGCTCAACTGGCGCATGTATCGCGAGTATTCCGGCGGATTGATGGCCGAGCTTTGTTCCCATCACATCAACATCGTCAATTGGGTGCTGGGCAGTCTGCCGCTCAAAGTCACCGGCTTCGGCGGAATAGATTATTGGAAAGACGGCCGCGAGACCTACGACAACGTTCATGCGCTTTTCGAATATCCCGGCGGCGTCAAGGCCAGTTTTCAATCGATTACCACCAATGCGTTCGAAGACGTTTCGTTGGTCTTCATGGGCACCGAAGGCACTCTCGAAATGAAAAAGGAAGAAGGCCACCTCGCGCATTTCTACGCGGAACGCAAGAAGGTGGAGGAAGTACTTTCAAAAGAAGAGATCGGAAATTTGGACGCCATCACCAGCGCCACGCGCAAAGCCTGGGCACGCGGAGAAGCCGTGCCGGTCACGGTGGCGGGCGACACCAGGGATGACTTGGAAACCACACGTGCCATGTTTCTAGAATTCGCCGAGTGCGTGCGCAACCGCACCCAGCCGACCTCCAACGTTGACAACGGCCGCGCCGTGGCGATTGCGGTGGACCTCGCAAACCTGGCCATGCAGAACAACACGATTGAGTATTGGAAGCCGGAGTACGGTTCCTGATCATGTGGAGATCAATATGTCGAGTAGAGTGATCGCACCCATCGTTGCAGGTTTATTGTTCACGTCGCCCCTGTATCCGCAATCTGCTGCCTTTGACACGCCGCGCCTCGGCATCGTTATCAGCAAAAACAGCTTTGAGCATCATTGGGGTGTCACGCAAATGTCGGCACACGGCTGGGCGGCCGTCGCCAATCTTGCCGGCATTCCTTATGACTGTTTGTTTCTCGAAGAAATTGCCAAAGACGAAAAGCTGAAGCGCTACGATCTTTTGATTTTCGGCCAGTGCGGTTATGTGGCAGACGCGGTCTATCAAAATTTCAAGAACACATTGCAAGATTATCTTGCCGCGGGCGGCAATGTGATCGTTGACGGGCCGCTGGCGGTGAGCGATGAGCGCGCCCGCGATCGGCAGCATCATGACCTCGATGCCGTTCTCGGCGTGGAGTATGCCGGTTTCAAAGGCAGCTCCGATTTTCGCATCAAGATCGCGCACAGCACGCACTACATTACACGACCTTTTGAGGCCGGTCAATTTGCCACGCAGCATTTGGCCAATGGCTTGAACATTTTGCAGTTCAAACAGCATGGCGAAGCGCTGCTGGTTTCAAGTAATGAAAGAGAATCTTATCCGTTCTTGTCGTGTTCGACCTCGCTCAAAAATCGCCTCGTGCTCGTCAGCGATTTTAGCACATGGGCGGGCGCGGCCTCGTTTTTTCGGAACGTGCAGCCGCAGGTGTTTTATGCCAATCAATTATTTAATCTCATGCTTCGCGCCGTGCATTGGGCAATATATGGCGATCGCGATGCGCCTTTCCCGGCGCCGCAAGTTTCCAGCGCCAATCTCACTGCCATCATTCGCCTCGATGCCGACGGCAGCAGCAATCTCGAGGCGCAAATCAAGACGCTCAACTATCTCATCGATCTCGCCAAAGAAACCGGCGTGGTGCCGGTGTATGCCTGGGTTTCGAGCGGCGCCACCAAAGCGGGCTGGCAGGATCTCGCGCCGTTGGGCAAAAAGATCGAAGACTTGGGCGGTGAAATCGGCACGCACAGCAAGTATCACCGCATCGACAAAAACATGAATGCGGAGCGCTGGGAAGAAGAGCTGAGCGGATCGATCAAAGAGATCGAGTTCAACATGAGCGATTACGACTATCCCATCGGCAAAGTCGAATGGTTCATCAATCCCGGCAACACGATACAAATGAAGGACTATGAGGAGGTCGCGAAGCGCTTTTTATTTGATAAACGGCATTGCCGACGCGTGTGCCCCAAAGCGTGCCGTCAATCGGATTGATCGCCAAGCCGGAAAATAGATTCAGCCGCGTGGCGCCGATAAAAGCCGTATCGCCGTTTGCGGGATTGATCCGAAACAGGTCGCCATTCGTAAAGCGCGCGGCATAGAGGTCGCCATTGCGATCAAACGCAATCGCTCTCAGTTGGGAAATTGGGATGGTCATCGTTTCATAGGCTGCTCCGCTTTGCGCATCGATGCGGACCAGCGTCGTCGATGCGCTCCCTGCGATGGTGCGATATAATTCGCCGTTGGAAGGATGTATCGTCACGCCGGTTAATTCAGCGTATCCGCTTGCGTCAATGCCAGCGCCGCTACCGGTGCCGGGATTGAGCGTCAGGAGCACGCCGTTTGAAGAGCGGCCGGTCACGGCGTAAATAACGCCTTCGGCAGCCGGATGGATGGCAAAACCTTTTCCGTGCAGAAGTATGGTCTTCGCCGGATGAAACGGATCAGCGCTGAAGATCGTCAACGTCTCCGCGCTCTCGCCTTCTGCAGTAGGAACAAAGACCACATTTAAAGAGAAGCTCTCTTCATATTCCAATTCAATCGGAAAGCTAGGCATTGAGGCAAGATGAAATGAGGCGTTGGAAAATATCAAGGTGTCAATGCGCAATTTTTCCAAACCGAAATTGGCAATGGTCAACTCTACCGTATCGGTCGTCGTCGCCACTTCAGCCAAAAAGCTCAACGTGTCAGCACTAGCAATGACGGTCGGTTCGAGATAAGGCCGTGAGACACCAACCGCATACCAAGCATCTTTGACGGCTTGATATTGCGGCGAATCGCTGCCGAACAGATCGAGCGCGGAATGAAGAGAACCCAATCGCGCCTCCCGATATCCGGAGCTGGGCGTCAAATAAACCGACAAATTACGATAAGCAATTTGCGCGGCCTGCTCCATGCCGATGCCTGCAACCGAGTAAGCCTCGTTGTTGTCATTGACCCCGCTGCCGCCTTCGCTCAAAAGATAAAACCAGTGATTCTGCGCGCCGCTGTTGACGTGAACGCCGCCGTTGTCAAACGTGTCGGTGACAGATACCCAAAATTGCCCGAGATAAGTGTCGGGATCGCGAAAAGTTTTGGGATCTGATAACGACCGTAACGACGTTGCGCCTGCTCCCATCAACCAACTGCCGGTGACGCCGGGCGTAGTGAATTCTATTGCGGTGCCGAAAATATCGCTGAAGGATTCATTCAACGCTCCAGGCTCGCCGTGATAAATCAGATCTGCAGTGTATTGCGTAACTCCATGGGTAAATTCGTGCCCGACGATATCGATGGAGACATACGGCGCATCGTTTCCGGGGCCATCGCCAAAGCCCATGCGCATGCCGTCCCAAACGGCGTTGGACCAGTTATTGTCGTAGTGCACATAAGAGATGATCCTGGCCCCGGCATCGTCGTAGCTGTTTCTTCCATGCCGCATCAAGTAATAATCGTAAACCGCTTCTACTGCCCAGTGAACGCTCACGCCTGCTTGAGCGCGCGCCTCGGTGAAGCTGCTGTCAGCATCGACGAAATCTACTGCTACGGGCAAGTCGGTTCCATTGCGCGCATCATACGTTGATATGCCGGTTCCTCTGCCGGCTTCGCGCAAACGATATTTGCCGGGAATGAAGGCGACTTCCGGGGCAAGGTTTCTTGCGGTCATGCCAGCGGCGGCGCCGTTGTTGAGATATAAGGCTCCCGCGGAGCTCGACACCACGATGTCATCGATTTGCCAACCAAACAACTCCGGCGCGCCGGAGTTGGTGGAAATCGTGGGATCAGAGGCAAAGGCAAATCGGAGTCGCACCGTTTGCCCTTCGTAGGAGGAAAGATCGAATGCGACCTGCGTCCAATTATCCACGGTCGCGGTCCAGCCTGGCACACCGGGCCCCTCGCCAAAATCGAATCCAAAACTGTACAAGCTGCTGCTCGTATACTGCGGAGCCGGACTCATTAAAACGCGCCACGCCGTATCGGTTGTGGTTGAAATTCTCACGTTCATGCCGTCCCAAGCGTCGTATTCGCCCGGCTCGCCGCCCGGTTCTTCCACCGCGTAACGATGGTAGAAGGTCAATTTCGGATTTGCGCCGTTGAGCGCGATGGGATCCGTATCGAGCGCTTCGTACCAATAGTTATGATATCCGCCTTCGTTGCCCAATTTCGGGTCTGCCATCCACCAGCTTGCGCCGCTGCTGCCCAAAGCATTCCAAGCATTCAAATGCCCGTGCGGCGGAGAAATAATAGTCGCGGTGAGAGCATCGCTTACCGTGGTGGGCACGGCGCCGTTATAAACGCTCAATCCTTGCCCTCGCACCTCGCCATGCTGCATCCGCGAAATCGTATTGATGATCGCGCCGGTTTTGGCATCGACATCGACATCATATCGTCCCAAAGGTTTTTCGGCGTAGATATCGAAGCGATACACCAGCCGAAAATTCTCTTTGACCATTTCAAGCTTGCCGGCGCTGATTTTCAATTCGCCTTTCGGATGATAGGTGGCATTGTGATCGTTCTGCTCTTTCTTCAGATGGCTTTCATTCCGCTTGTTTTGCCACATGTAGGACTCGGCGCCGATGTGATTCAAGGCGCGTTGGAGAGCTTCCGCTTCCGATAAAACCGGGCGCACCTCCAAATCCAGCCCGTGAATCAGATTGCCGTTGGCATAAGCAACCGCGCCGTTTTTTTCGTGCAAAAGAAATTGTACTTCGGCCAACTCTACGCCTTTGTAATATTGCTTGAACCGATGATGGGTTTGCTCGAGCCGGTCGGTGAAGGCTTTGAACGATTTGAAGTCATTGTCATCCGACAAGCCAACGGCTTTTTTATATTCCTCGAAAAAAGAAGAGACCGGCATTTGCGTCCCTTCGGGAAAGCGAATTTCCACGGGTGATTGCCCGGCTTTGTCCATGCGGATTTTGGCGTCTCTAAAAAACCGGCGCGCTTGTTCCCCCGGGTTTTGTTGAGCAAAGGAAACGAGGGATGAAGCTAAAATAAGGTTGAAGAGGATGAAGATGAGGCGAATACGTTTCAAGGAAAATTTCGTTGTCATACACAGCTCCTATTAGGCAAAACGATTGCCGGCAAAACTATTCTTTCAATCGTTTTGTCAGAAATAGTTTTGCCTTCTGGTCTTTGCAGCCACAACTTTACTAAACTTGGAAAGTTTAGTAAAGTTTTCTGCTACGAGCCTTATTTCAAAACCGTCAGCTTCTTCGTCAGTGTCGTCATCGTTCCGGCCGGCGAGGTCGCTTCCAGTCGATAGAAATAAACTCCGCTCGGCACACGGTTGCCCGCGCTATCACGACCGTTCCAGCGTATGAAATGCCGGCCGGCGGTTTTCAGGCCGGATTCAAGCAGCGCGATACGGCGGCCATTCAGATCAAAAACGGCCAGCATGATATTGCCATCATGCGGCAGCTCATAGCGCATGCTGGTTTCCGGATTGAAAGGATTCGGATAATTTTGCTCCAATCGGAACGCACGCGGCAATTCGACGACGTTGTCATCGACAGCGACGGTGTTGCTTACCAAGATTCGGACGGGCACCGTGCGATTGCCGCCATTGCTGGTGATATTCAATTGACCCTCGTAGTTGCCTTCGGCAAGGCCTTGGGCATCGAACCTCACCGTGATGGTTTGCGATCCTCCGGGAGAGATCGTGTCACTGGTCGGATTCACGCTCAATCTACTTGCTGCACGCACCTTCGCGCCGTTGGCGCGGATGATAAAAGCGCCGTTCTCAAATCCGGCAACGGTTTTGATGCTTACGAAGTTATTTTGAGCGGGATCGAAATAAAAGCTGCTGTTGGGCACACCAGCATCAACGTCCGTTCCTGCCGGAAAGCCAATGGCTTTGGAGGCGCTCATCACAACAACTAGGCCCGAGTCGGAATTGAGAGTCAACGGAGGGGTGATCGGAATTCTAAACCATCCTCCCTGCGGCGGAGAAACGGACAGCTTCAAAGTGCCCTCCAAAAATGTCTGGCCATTCGTATCGCCAATCGCGAAATAAAAGGTATCGACGGAAGCGTTTTCGGTGCGCAGGTAAAAATCAAATGACTCCAACCGAAAGCCGAATCCCGGCAGAGAGAAAACATTCGCCCAATAAAAATCATTTGTGCTGCCGCTTCCGAAGCCGATAAAAGCATCAGCATTGTTGTCGCCATCGTCGAGCAAGAGCGCCTCCGCGTCGGCATTCGCTTTTGGAGCGGCTTGCGAAGTCTTCACCGTTGCCGTCTTGGCGCGCAAAACCGGCGTGAGACCCTTCGCCGCTCGAGCTATCGCGAGGTCAAACTTGGGAAGCTTGTGCTGATTAACGCTCATCAAGTTGGATAAGGACGCCGTGTTGTTCTGCCCATTTGCCAAGCCTGCGGCAACGCCCGGCTCAGTGGCAGTGATGCTATAGTTCAAATTTGCATTGCCGCTGTTGGAAATTGTAAAAGCTGCGGAACGGGCATACCCCGGCTGCATTTGCAGAGAAATCTCCGTGACCTCGATATTCAACTCGGCGTTTTCGCCACTGTCAAGCTCTGTGCTGTAAACGCCGCGGCCGTGTGTGCCTGCCACGACGCGATTCGTGTTGGGGTTCAATACAATTGCCGTGACTTGCACGTTTGGCAAGCCGTTCGTGCAAGGTTCCCAAGTTTGCCCGGCATCTTTGCTCAGAAACACGCCGATATCGGTTCCCAGAAAAATCAGGTTCGGCTGCTGCGGATGCACCTGTATGGTATTCGCCGGTATATCCGGCAAATTGTTGGTGATGTTCGTCCAACTCGCGCCGGCGTCTGTGGATTTGAATACGTGCGGCGTAGCATATCCGGAGTACGTCAAGTAAACGGTGTTGAGATTCGACGGATCAAATTCGAGGTCGGTAATAAAGCGGTTCGGCAGATTCGGATGCGTTACTTGTGCCCAGCTCGTGCCGTTATTCTCGGTCTTGAAAATTTTCGCATCATACGTAGCGGCCCAAATGACGTCATCGTTGCCCTCGGCAATTGCCACGGCGGCGAGCGGCATATTGAACTCCGCGCTGATCGGCGTCCAACTGTCGCCGCGATTGGTGGATCGCAACACCCGGTTCGTGCCCAAAACCAGCACGCTCGGATTATTGGGCGACAATTCATACGGCGGGAAAAAATCCGCCTTCTGGAAATCGCGCTGCGTGATGCCATTTGAGCCGCCAATGTAGCCGATGCTTTTTGATTCCGTGAAGCGGCCGGTCGCGTAATTGATCACGTAACGGAAGACATTGAGTTGCTGCTGCGCGACGTAAATTCTGGTTGGATCAGTGTAGTCAAAAAACGTTTGCCAGCCATCACCGCCCGAGACATCGCGCCACAAATTTTCTTGACCACTCAAGAGCATGGGCGTACCGTTGTCTTGCGTGCCGCCCAGCATGATATTCGGATTGGTGGGATGAACGGCAAAAGTATAAAACTGCGTCACCCCGAGATCTTTGTTGAGCACTCCCCAGGTATTGCCAAGATCGCGCGAGCGCGCAACGCCGCCGTCACTGCCGTTGTAGAGCGTCGGCGGATTGGTGGAAAGATCGAACGCGAAGACGTGATGGTCGCCATGGACATAAGGTATGCCTTCGGGGTTGTTAGAATCTCCGGGAGGAATCCACATACTCACTTGCGACCAGGAATTTCCACCATCCGTAGTTTTGTAAATATCCAAGCCGCCAACAAAAACGATATTCGGATCGGTCGGATGAACGATCATGGCGCTGGCGTAATTGCCCTGGCTCCCAAGCGCGGTGGTGTTGCCATCGTTGCGATTGCGCTGATTGATGGTCAGAGGCGTGGTCGCTTGCGTCCAACTTTGGCCGCCGTTGGTGGTTTTCCAGAGGCCCAACATTGCTCCATCTAGAAGATTAACCGTATCCCCTTGCTTGCGATCATAGGTGAAGGAGGCGTATAGAACGTTGGGATCTGATGGCGCCATGGCCGGTTTGATGCGGCCGTATCCCGTATTGGGCAAATTCGAATTAGGCAAACCGTTGGTCAGGCGCGACCAGGCCTGTCCGCCATTGATGGATTTCCAAATGCCGCCCGGATAATAAAGCCCGAACGTACCAAAGACCACGTTGGCATCGGTTGGACTGACGACCACATCCGCTGGAAAATTGTCGGCAAGATTAGAAGGATTGTGTTCGATGCCCTTTCCCGTGGTGATATTCTGCCAGGTTTCGCCGCTGTCGGTTGATTTGAAAATCGCGCTGACTCCACGATCAGGTATGGTCTCGACCGGAAGAGGGGGATAAAGAGCGGCAAGTTGCGGAACCGCTTGACGGCCGGCAGCATACACGACTGTGGGATCGGCCGGTGAAACCGCAATCGCCGTGATGAAAGGCGAATTGAGTCCTTGGGCGATATGCACGCGCTTCCAGGTGTTGCCGCCATCGGTCGTTTTCAAAATGCCGCGCCCGGGCAAGTTGTCGGTATAGAAAAAACCTTCGCCGGTTCCGGCATAAAGCGTGTTCGGATCGCCGGGCTTCATCGCGAGCGCGCTCACATTGAGCGTGATCAAATCATTCATCGTTGGAAACCAAGACGCGCCGCCATTCGTCGATTTCCACACGCCGCCGGAAACCGAGCCAGCGTACAAAATGTTGGGATCGTTCGGATGCACGACAAGACCGCGCAATCGCCCGCCGATATTTCCCGGGCCGTGATATTCCCACGGCAATGATGACGCCGCCGCAGATTTTTGCAAACTCTGCTGCGCTTGCAATACGGGAATCATGCGCGTGCGCACGTCTTCCACCGCGCGAATTTCCGCGTCTTGCGGAATGTAACCAAGCCCGTACGTGCGCTGCGCCATGAACCATTCCGCGCTCGCGGCTTTGCGCTCCGCGCCTTTGAGTTTGTGAGGAACGGCCACTTTAGGTTTGGCGCTCGCAGCTTCTTCGCTTGTTGGTGCAGAAACCGGCTTGGAGTTCAGCCAAGCGAGACGAATGATGAGCATAAGCAGCACGAGCACCGGCAACAGAGAGATTGCCAGCACTCTTGATGTTCTGTTATTGAACTCGATTTTTGCGTGTCGCATCGTTTGCTCCTCTTTAAAAAGCGCTTTAAAACAAAAGTCAAAACTATTTCGGCAAAACGATTTTAAAAGAATAGTTTTGCCAGTAATCGTTTTGTCTTATAGATTGCGGCTCGCGTGCATCAGCGCAACAAAGCCCGAAGCTTGGCTGCGATCACTTGCCTTGGAATCAGTCCGGTAATTTGATCGACAACTTGGCCATTCTTAAAAAGCGCCAGGGTCGGAATATCCCGAATGCCGTACTCCGTCGCCACACGCTCGCCGGCATCGACATCCAGCCGTGCGATCTTGATTTGCCCATCGAACTCCTCGCGCAATTGCTCCAAGATGGGCGCGAGCATGTGACAGGCACCGCACCAGTCCGCTCCAAATTCCACCAGAACGGGGTGCGGATTTTCGAGCACTTCTTTCTGAAAGTTCGTATCTGTCAGAGTCGTTTTCATTTTATAGCATTAGTAAGACAAAACCATTATGGGCAAAACAATTAAAAACAAAATCAAATAGTTTTGTCCTAAATCGTTTTGCCTTTGGTCATTCGTTTGCGCCCGTTGCCGCGCTACGGATTTCGTTGTGATGGTTCATGACAACCCACGTACCAAAATAAAAAAGCCATTTGGAGCACCTTCCAAATGGCTTTCTAGAAAAGAGATAGCGCAATGCGGTCTCTTTTCGGGATTGCAACAGAAACTACGGCGTATTGCAAATTGACGAAATATCGTAAATCTTAACGTTTAATTCCGAGCTTCTCCATCCTCGACCGTAGCGTCGAGGCATTGATGTTCAGCATTTTCGCCGCCCCTCTTTCCCCGCTGATGCGCCAACTCGTCTGCTCCAAAATCTTGAGAATGTGATGGCGCTCCAAATCTTCGAGCGTGACGATAGTTGGCTCATCCGATTTTGCGTTATTATGAGGCAGCCAATCATCCAATTTGAGTTGCTTCCCTTGACTCACAATGACGGCGCGCTCGACCACGTTCTCCAATTCCCGCACATTGCCGGGCCAATCATAAGCTTGCAGCGTCGCAATGACATTTGGTGAAACGGTTTCGATCTTTTTGCCGATTCTGGCGCCGTACTTTTTCACAAAATGGTTGATCAACAAAGGAACGTCTTCCCGGCGTTCGCGCAACGGCGGAATAGTGATCGGAAAGACGTGCAGCCGATAATACAGGTCTTCGCGAAAACGGCTATGCGCGATTTCTTCTTTGAGATCACGATTGCTGGCGGCAATAACCCTGGTATCCGTTTTCATCGTTTGCTGTCCGCCCACGCGCTCAAACTCGCCTTCCTGCAAAACGCGCAACAGCTTGGCTTGCAGCTCCGGCGGCAGCTCGCCAATCTCATCGAGAAAAATCGTGCCGCCATCGGCAAGCTCGAACCGCCCGATCTTGCGCGCGATCGCGCCGGTGAAAGCGCCTTTTTCGTGGCCGAACAATTCGCTTTCGATCAGGCTTGCCGGCAACGCGGCACAATTGACTTTCACCATTGGCCGGTCACGGCGATTGCTCAAGTTATGCACCGCACGGGCGAGCAGTTCCTTGCCGGTGCCGGATTCGCCCATAATCAACACCGTCGCATCGGTGGCGGCGACTTGTTCCACTTTGCTCAGAATTTTTTTGAGCGCCTGGCTGCGGCTGATGATATCGGCGAAGTTGTGCTCGAGCTTGATCTCGTCCTGCAGGTAGACATTTTCGGCATGCAGGCGGTTTTTCAAGCGCTCCACTTCCGAAAGCGCATTTTGCAAAGCCTGCGCCGCCTCGACTTTTTCTTTCACCTGAATTTCGAGTGCCTTTCGTTTTTCCTCCACCCTTCTTATCCTGATTTGATGCCAGGTGAAAGCCGAAGCCAGAACGGAAAAAATCGCCAGTGTTCTAAACCACCAGGTTTTCCAAAACGGCGGCGTGATCGTGATACCAATGGTTGCGCCCTGCTCATTCCAAATTCCATCGCTATTCGATCCTTTCACTCGAAAAAAATATTCGCCCGGATCGACATTCGTATAGCTGGCATAGCGCCGCGTGCCGCAGTGCATCCAATCCGAATCGAAGCCTTCGAGTTGATAGGCGTATTGATTTTTGAGCAGCGCGACAAAATCCAGCGCCACGAAATCAAATGAAAAAAAATTTTGCCGATGGGAAAGCTTGATCTCTTCGACTGAAGAAAGCGCGGCGGGCAACGACAAGGGTTTGTCGAAAACGTTGAAGCGCGTGATGACGACCGACGGAACGTGTGGATTGTTTTTGAGGCTGTCGGGATAAAAAGCAATCACTCCGCCCTCGCCGCCAAAAAACAATCGGCCATCTTGATTTCTGTACGATGCGCCCGAAAGAAATTGATTGCTGATAAGCCCATCTTTGACGGTAAAATTTTTAAATGTCCCGGCTTGAAGATTGAGCTTGGAAAGCCCTTTATCGGTGCTCAACCAGAGGTTGCCGAGGCCATCGGGCAAAATGCTTTTCACAAAATTATCGGGCAAGCCGTCCCGGTCTGTGTAATGAATGACTTGTCCGGTGTTTGGATCGAGCCGGTTCAATCCATTGCCGTAGGTGCCGATCCAAATAGAGCCGTTCGCGTCTGCGTATACTGTGTAGATGGCATTATTATTCAGGCCGTGAGGATTTTGGAGATCGTGTTGATAACGAGTGAAAGTCCCCGTTTTCTTGTCGAGTCGATTCACGCCGCCGTCGAAAGTGCCAATCCATAAGTAGCCGTTTTGATCTTCGTTGATCGCCCAAATATTATTGCCGCTGATGCTCTGCGAATTTTGGGGGTCGTGTCGATAATAAGTGAAGGTCCCCTGAGGGCGATTCCGCCGTAACAAGCCGCTGCCTTTGGTGCCGATCCAAAGCTCGCCCTCGACGTCTTCATGAATGACTTTCACTTCATAGTGCTCTGGAACCTTGGGATCAATCGGCTCGTGAAGGTAGCGGACAAAACACCGGCGTGCGGCATCATATCGGTTCAAGCCCCGGCCCGTGCCGATCCAAAGCTCGCCGCGGCGATCTTCGTGAAGCGCCAATATGCCATACGTGCTGAGACTCGCGGGATCTTTGGGATCATGACGGTAGTGCGCGACGTGCTTGCCCTGCTGATTATAGCGCATCAATCCATCACTGCTCGTGCCAATCCAAAGCTCGCCGTTGCGATCTTGCAGGACGGCGTAGATTGCTGCGCCGGTTTGATAGCGCGCAAACACGTCCTGCCGGCGATCGTACCGATTGAGGCCGTGACGATACGTGCCCACCCACATCACACCGGAGCGGTCTTCGTAGATGCAACCAATGCGATCCTCGCTGAGGGATTGCGGATCATTGGGGGCGTGGGCGTAGCGAAAAAAGCGGTCGGTTGTCGCATTATAACGCCACAAACCGAGATGAAAAGTGCCAACCCACAATATGTTCTTGCTATCCACGTAGAGGTCAAAAATCACATCTGGGGCGATGGTGTGCGGATCTTGGGGATCGTAAAAGCAGCGCGATACTTTATTGGTTGAGCGGTCATAACGATTGAGGCCGGCAAGGGTGCCAATCCAAATCACGCCGTTGCGGTCTTCCCGAATGCAGCTAACGTTATCGTTGTTGAGACCGGTAGGGTCGTTGGGGTCACGGCGATAGTGAATGAAGACATTCTTTTCCCGGTCATAACGATTGAGGCCGGCGCCGGTTCCAATCCACATAGCGCCGGTGCGATCTTCGCAGAGTGCCGAGACGTAATCGCTGCTGATCGAAGTGGTGTCATGGGGATGATGGCGATAAATCGTGAACACGTCAAGCTGACGATTATAGCGATAAAGCCCGCGATAAGTGCCAATCCATAGGTCGCGGCGACTATCTTCAAAGATGGCGCTAATGAATTTGCCGGCCAAACTTTCGAGATTGCGCGGATCGTGCTTGAAGCGGTCAAACTTATCGATGTCTGGATTATATCGGCGCAATCCGTCATTTCCGGCCCCTATCCACAGATTGCCCGCATGGTCAACATATAAAGCCTGAACAACGCGGCTCGGCAACGAATTGGAATCCGCGGCGTCCGGTTTGTAGACGGTAAACTCGTAGCCATCATATTTGTTCAGTCCATCTTCCGTGCCGAACCAGAGGAATCCCTGTTGGTCTTGCACGATTTTCGTCAGCGCGAAATTGGAAAGGCCTTGTTCAACTGAGCGGTGCTCGAAGCGAATATCGTTGGGTTGGGCAAAAAGCGTCGCTGTGAGATTGATCCAAAAGATCAAGCTCCAACGAACGGCACAGTTTTGGGGCTTTTTAATCACGCCACAAAGTAAATATATTTTTGTGAAGCGCAAGAGGTGATAGGGGCTCGACGTTGGGAAGCGAAGCGGATATTCTTCCGTTAGCTTGCCATTTTCAGAAGAAGCATGTTCCGGCGGAGCGGGCCGCGCTGCAATTAGCTCCGGCTACCTGCGAGGCTTAACTTGCCGACGATTGGCCGGGAAACGTCCGAGAACTGGAAAACGCGATCATTCGCGGTCTTGGTACATGAAGAAAAATTTTCTTGCACGTTACAAAAGAATTTTGCATTTTTGCACTATTGTAAAAAGAAATCAATCGTTCAAAAATACTTTGGGTTTGCTGAAGAAGTTTTAAGTTCCAATAAGATTAGTTTAAAGTATTGGCGCGCGAACCCTCGTCGTAAGAGTAAGCAGTTTCACGCCTGTTTTTTCCCCTCTAAATACTTTCAGAATAATAGAAGGCAACAGAAGCGACGGAATTCGCTCTCGTTTGATTTTTTCGGGTTTCTGGCAATTGGAAATCCCTTTTTCGTTTTTACAACTTTGAACTTTTCTAATCGTGGCTTTTTGTCGGAGTTGTGAACGCTTCACTTTTTTAACAGGATTTTCGTGTTTTAGCTCATCAAAATCTCAGCAGGTTGCCTTATGTCCTCGCAGCTCGTTTGCACTTATTCCAACATCAGTCGAGGATTGGGACACACGGCTCGTACTCTTCAAATTGCTGCCTCCCTCTCCAGGGCGCTGAAAGATCGTTCAATTTTGGCGCTGACTGATCTCCTTTTCCCATTAAACTCTTTCAGAAGCATTTTGCACAGTGCTCAAAAGCATTGAGTAAATAATTTTCCCATTTGATGCGGCTGTAAGCTTCGTATGAGAAAGTTATTTGTTTTTCGTTTATTGATCTTTTTTTATTGCCGGCCAACAACTATTTACCCCGAGTGGAAGGCGTGGTAGGGTGTGGTGAGCCTCTCGGTATTTTCAAATTAGGATGTTTGGAAATCTTACCTGGTGGAAACCCGCAAAGCGATTTTCTCCACACGTTGGAGGAGGAGTATCATTATGGAAACTTTGGTTGAACGCCTCCGCGACGCGCAAGCATTGGCGAAATTGGTCGGGGAAGCGCCGACTTTTTTAAACGCGGTCCGGCAGCTGCCGGATATGGCCAAGAGCGAAGCTACGGTGTTGATCACCGGCGAAACCGGCACCGGGAAAGAACTCGTGGCCCGGGCGATTCATTACTTGAGTCCAAGGGCGGCTTTTCCTTTCGTCCCGGTGCATTGCGGCTCGCTTCCAGACACCCTTTTGGAAGATGAGCTCTTTGGACACGAACGCGGCGCCTTCACGGATGCCCGCGCGCAAAGGCGTGGCCTCATTGCTCAAGCGGAGCATGGCACTTTGTTTTTGGACGAGGTGGAAACCATGACCTTGAAAGCGCAAGTGGCCTTGCTGCGCGTGCTCCAGGACAAAAAGTTTCGCGCCCTGGGATCGAGCGCCGAACAACAGGCCGATATCCGGGTTGTTGCCGCCACGAATGCCCCACTGGATCACCTCGTGCAAGCCAAAAGTTTTCGCGCGGATTTATATTATCGCCTCCAGGTCTTTTCGGTTCATCTGCCGCCGTTGCGGGAGCGCAAAGGAGATATTATGTCGTTGTTGCGCCATTTTCTGAAGAAGCATGCTCCCTCCGACCGCCCGGAAATGCAACTGGCTCCGGGCGTCAGTGAAGCGTTGCTGGCTTATGATTGGCCCGGAAATGTGAGAGAGCTTGAGAGCGCGATCATCCGCGGCATCCATCTTAGCCGGACGAACCTGATCGAAGTTGAAGACCTTGGGATTCCCCCCATAGTTGATAGCCAATGGAATCCTCGTGTCACCGTCGTGCCTGTGGAAGCGTGCTCACTCAAAACCATGAAACAAAAAGTGATCGAAATGTTTGAATACGACTACCTGAACCGCCTCATGCGCGAGCATCAAGGCAATGTGAGCCATGCCGCCGTAGCGGCAGGCAAAGAACGCCGCGATCTCGGCAAGCTGCTCAAGAAGTATCGCATCGATCCGAAGCTTTTTCATTCAATGGACTCTAAATCACCAGGATAGGATCGGGCGCGATATCGGTTCGGAACTTGTGCCCAAGCTGGGTCAAGACTCACCCACACTTCTTAAGCGCCTATTGGTCAAAAATGTTATAACCTGCTTTTCATCGAATCCTGCTCGCACGTCCTGGGGACTAATCCACCCACCAATTGCTCATCTTTTCAAACTTCTCTGATAACTTATGAGATTACAGTCAACACAAGCCCTCTAAAATTTGGCCGCTATTTTGCCAGATAGATTTCCATTCTCCTTCCCCTCAAAAAAAATTATGCATACCGAAAGTATATCTATGTGGAGATATAATTTGAGCAATTCATCGAGACCAGTAGACGAACGCCGTCTCGAAAAGAAATTGACCGAGGCTATCCTTGAATATCTCGCAGAGCATCCTAAGGCTTCGGATACTTTGGACGGAATTGCCGAGTGGTGGGTCATGCGTCAAAACGTTCGCGTCGAGATTAAGACCCTCACGAAAGTTTTACACCAATTAACCGGCAACGGCCTTTTGGAAAAAATTGGTCAAGGCGAAAAGGCGTTATATTATTTAAAGGATAAAGAAGACATACCGTATTCTTAACAATCTTTTTGCGAAACCATTTCAAGCACTCTGCAGTGGATGGCAGAAACTATAACCTCAAGGTCTAATATGCGCTTCCAGAAAACTATATTGCCGTATTCGTTTCTGAGCCTTTTTCTTCTGTTGATCGGCCCAGCGTCCGCCCAAACTGAAAACGAAATGGTCAAAATCTCGGTGAGCGGTGGCATGGCCCCCACATTCTCTTGGGCTCCGGATATTCCGATTGGACGCCTCGTGGTGGAAGAGGGCGAAAAAGAACTTTGGGGTACCGAAACGGAAGGTACCGACACCTATCGCCCGCCGATTCGCTACGGTATGCATCCTCCCGATGCGATAGAACCTGAACCGGCGAATCCCCTAGTTGCCGGCCAAACTTACAAAGTCTCGTTGTTTCGCTGGATCAACGTGCAGAACGATGAATTTCAACTTGTCGGCGCGCAAGAATTCACACTGACCGCGGATCCCGAAGACGAAGAAATGCCGGTGGCAGGCATAAGGCCCACGCTGCGCGCCGGTGCGCTCTCTGAGGCTTTTAAGTTCGAAGGCGCAATGGACGGCCAAGTGTGGTGGGCCGATACCGACGCCATTTCCAATCTCGTCACCATCGAGCCCGAAGAAGGCGGCGCTCCTGAAGGGCGCACGGTGGTCAAAGTGCTTGCCGGCCCCCAGGAAATTGTCGTGGGTGTGCGCTGTTATGACAATGAGCCGAATGGCATCGTCGCTTTCTCTAAAGCGCGCGACGTTGCGTTCGAAGATGAATATGAGGAAGATCATATTGTGATCGTGTTTGATACCTTCCAGGACGGCCGCTCCGGTTATGTCTTTTCAGTTAATCCGGTCGGCGCGCGTTCCGAGGGCTTGGTGATCGAGCAAGGTGAAGATGTGAACGGCGAATGGGATACGATTTGGGAAGCTAAAACTTCGCGCGATGATACCGGCTGGGCTGCCGAGATTCGTATTCCGATCAAAAGCCTCAGTTTCAAAAAAGATCTGACCGAATGGGGCTTCAACGTGCAACGTCGCGTGCAGCGTTTGCAAGAAACCAGTCGTTGGGCAAGCGCCAAGCGCGACTACGAGATTTATCAAACCAGCCGCGCCGGAATATTAACCGGTCTGCCCAATTTCGATCTCGGCTTGGGATTGAGCGTCCGTCCGGCGCTTGTTGGCAGAACTCGTAAGCCGGAGCCCGGTGCAGACTCTGAATATGACGGCGACTTGAGCCTTGATGTTACTCAAAAACTGGGATCGAATTTTTTGTCGGCATTGACGGTGAATACCGATTTCGCCGAGACCGAAGTGGATGTCCGCCAAATCAACTTGAGCCGCTTTCCGGTTTTCTTTCCGGAAAAACGCAGTTTCTTTTTGGAAGGCGCGGATATCTTCGAGTTTGGCGTCGGCTTGGACGAAGATAATCTGTTGCCGTTCTTCAGCCGCCGTATCGGTCTCTTCGGTGACACCGAATCAGATCAAACGCCGATTCCCATCAATGTCGGCGGAAAAATCAACGGTCGCGTCGGCAATACCAATTTGGGCGCGCTAGTCGCCAACACCCGCAAGATCGAAGAATTTGCCGTGACGGAAGATACCACGATCGCAGTCGGGCAAGCAACGATGGGGGCGCTGCGGCTCAAACAAAACGTGCTGGAGGAATCCTCGCTGGGCATGCTCGCCACTTTCGGCGATCAACAAGGCCGGGCCGATAGTTGGTCGGCCGGCGTGGATTTCACCTACCGTACTTCAGAATTCCTAAATGAAAAGACGCTGTTGATCGGCGTTTGGGGCTTGCTCAACAATCGCGAAGATTTGGAAGGCGATAAATCCGCTTACGGCCTTCGCCTCGATTACCCCAATGATTTGTTCGACGTTAATTTCACTTCCATTCGCATCGGCCCGGGCTTCGATCCCTCGCTGGGTTTTGTGCCGCGTAGAAACATTCATCTTTGGGACTTCACCGGCGATTACAAACCGCGGCCGAAATGGTCTTTGGTGCGACAGATGACCCATGAATTCTCCTTCCGGCTGTTCAACACGTGGAATAATTCCGAGTGGGAAAGTTATGACATGCTCGTGAAACCGCTCGACTGGCTTTTGGAGAGCGGTGATCGCTTGCAGGCCGGTTTGTTTCGACAGGGCGACCGGCCGCCGGAGATTTTTGAGCTTGCCAATGATGTGGACATTCCCACGGGTTCTTATGAGTGGACGCGATACTTCCTGGAAGCAAGCACGGCGCAAAAGCGCATGCTCAACGCCCAAATCCGCTGGGAAACCGGCAATTATTATAACGGCGATTTGAACACCATCGAGGGTAGAGTGGCATTGAAACCCTCGTCTTTTCTGACCCTGGAATTTACCGGCGAACGCAATGCCGGCAAGGCAACGGCGATCGATGAAGAAGAAGGAGAAGTGACCGAGACGGATTTCACCGAGGAGTTGTTCGGCGTGCGGTTTCAACTGAATTTTTCCGCCAATCTACAATTGAGCACCCTGACGCAATACGATACGCAGAGCCGCGAGCTGGGCTCCAACAACAAGCTGCGCTGGACGTTCAATCCGCTCGGCGATATTTTTCTCGTCTATAATCACAACATGGTTCGTCGAGTCGGCGACAATCGTTGGGAATTCGTTTCCAACGAACTGCCGGTGAAGATTCAGTACGCTTGGCGGTTTTAAAAAGAAATTTTCACAACGTCGATGCGTTAAGCCTTGAGACAAAGCCCAAGGCGCGTTGCGCCAAAATAGCTCCAAAACAGCACATACTTTCCCGGTTATCATTCTCAAAAAAACTTCAAACCAGGAGGAAGAGCGACATCATGAAATCAGCATGCAACAACTTTAGCCAAAGAGCGCCGTCCCGCGTGAGCGTGATAGTTCTAATGCTCACTTGCCTTGCGCTTTTTTGTGGCTGCTCGAAGGCGCAGGAGAACAGGGCCGAAAATAAGATTGCAAGCACGGTTGCCAGTAAAGCCGCCGAGACGACAGTTGAGAAGAAGTTCGAAGACTTCGACGCAAACAACTTCACTCAACCGACTCAGATCGATAATAAATGGATGCCCTTGAAACCGGGCTCGCGGTACGTTTATGAAGGCACTACTGTCGAAGATGATGGCACGGTCGTGCCTCATCGCGTGGTGATCAACGTCACCGATTTGACCAAAGTGATCGGCGGCATTCGCTCGGCTGTGACTTGGGATTTGGACTATAGCGACGGCGAGTTGGTCGAGGCCGAGTTGGCTTTCTTTGCGCAGGACAACGACGGCAACGTCTGGCGTATGGGCGAGTACCCGGAGGAATACGAGGATGAGGGAAAGTTCGTTGCGGCGCCAACCTGGATCCACGGATTTGAAAAGGCGAGAGCCGGAATCATGATGAAGGGCAAGCCTGAAGTTGGGACACCCAGCTACGCCCAGGGTTGGGGACCGGCAGTCGATTGGACCGATCGCGGGCAAGTGGATCAAATGGGCGTGGAAACCACGGTCCCGGCGGGCCAATACAAAGACGTGCTGGTGATCGCCGAAACCAGCGCCTCGGAACCGGATGCGCAACAGCTCAAATATTACGCGCCCGGCGTGGGCAATGTGCGCGTCGGCTGGAGAGGGGCTGGAGAAAAAACGCAGGAAGTGTTGGAACTGACCAAGATCGAACAGCTCGACGCCAAGGCCCTGGCCGAAGTCCGCGCCGAGGCGCTGAAAATGGAGAAGACCGCCTACAAGAGAAGCAAGAACGTGTACGCTCACACGCCACCGGCGGAGCAAACTCCGAGCGCAAATGGTAAATAGGCATACAACTGAACTGTGATTAGAATAAACAAGATTATATCAAACACCTAAGGGAGGTTTGCAATGATGCGTTGGATCATTAGGTCGAGCTTGAAGCTTCGACTCGTGATGGCTGCAGTTGCGGCGCTGCTGATGATTTTCGGCTTCACGCAGCTTCGCCACACACCGGTGGATACCCTGCCGGAATTCGCGCGGCCGTATGTGGAAATTCAAGCAGAGGCGCTCGGGCTTTCTGCTCAGGAAGTCGAGGCTTTAATCACCACGCCGCTTGAAGCAGATTTGCTCAACGGCGTGTCGTGGGTCGATGAGATTCGCTCCGAGTCCATCCCTGGGATGTCGTCCATCGTTCTCGTGTTCGAGAAAGGGGTCGACATTATGCAAGCCCGGCAAATGGTGCAAGAGCGGCTGATCGCCATTCACGCGTTGCCCAACGTGTCGACACCGCCGATGATGCTCAATCCTATGGCCTCGACCAGCCGGGTGATGGCGATCGGACTGACGTCAAGCAAGATGTCGCTGATCGATATGTCCGTGCTCGCCCGTTGGACGATCAAACCCCGTTTGATGGGCCTGCCCGGAGTGGCCAATGTCTCGATCTGGGGCCAGCGCGAGCGGCAGTTGCAAGTGCTGGTCGATCCGGCAAAGTTGCGCGCTGAAGGTGTCACGCTGTTGGATGTCATCAAAACCGCGGGCAACGCGTTGTGGGCCTCGCCCTTGAGCTTTTTGGAAGCCTCATCGCCCGGTGTCGGCGGCTGGATCGATACCCCCAACCAGAGACTCGGCATCCAACACTTTCTGCCCATCACGAAACCGGAAGAGTTGGCGCAAGTGACCGTTGATGGCGCCCCCTCGAAGCGCTTAGGTGACGTGGCGAACGTGGTGGAGGATCATCAACCTCTCATTGGTGATGCCATTGTCAACGATGGTCCCGCGCTCACGCTGGTCATCGAAAAATTTCCCTGGGCCAACACTGCGGAAGTGACGCGTGAAGTGGAAACGGCGCTCACCGCGCTTCGTCCCGGCCTCTCCGGCATGGAGTTGGACTCCTCGCTCTTCCGTCCGGCAACTTTTCTGGAGTTGGCGCTCAACAACCTCACTTCGGCTCTTATATTCGGCGGCGTTTTGATGGTCATAGCGCTCTTTGCTTTTCTGCTCAATTGGCGCGCCGCGTTGGCCAGCGCCGTCGCGGTCTTAACGTCATTGATCGCAGCCGGCACCGTGCTCTATGTGCGCGGCGCCGAAGTGAACATGATCATCATCGCCGGGTTGATGATCGCCGTTGGCATGATGATCGACGACGCGATCGTTGACGTCGGTAACATCGTGCGGCGTCTTCGCCAGGCGCGTGCAGAGGGTGAGGGCAAGTCTGCGGCGACGATCATTTTCAATGCCGCGCTCGAGATGCGCAGCCCGCTGCTCTACGCCACTGTGATCATGGCTCTGGCTGTGCTGCCGGTCATGTTTCTCGAAGGCGTGTCCGGCGCTATCTGGCAACCGCTCGCCACCTCTTATATGATGGCGATGGCCGCCTCCTTCGTGACCGCGCTGGCCCTCACCCCGGCGTTGAGTTTGATGTTGTTGCGCAACACTTCACACAAGGCCGGCGACTCTCCGATCATGAGCATGCTGCGCGGCCTCTACAACGGTCTTTTCGGATGGGCCGCACGCGCTCCGCGCCCGGCCTTTGTCGCCGTTTGTGCGCTCTTCGTTATCGGCCTTATATCCCTGCCGTTCCTCCGCCAGGAATCACTCCTGCCGGACTTCAAAGAAACGGATTTATTGGTGCGTTGGGAAGGCAGTTCCAGCGCCTCGCATCCGGCCATGAGCCGCATCACCGCGCTAGCCACTCGCGAGCTGCGCGCCATTCCGGGCGTCAGCAACGTCAGCGGCCAAGTGGGTCGCGCCATTACTTCGGACAAGCGATCCAATATCAATGCCGGCGAGTTGTGGGTCAGCATCAATCCTTCCGCTGATTATGAAGCCACCGTGGCCGCAGTGCAGCAAGCAGTTTCAGGCTATGCGGGTTTATCTCCGGAAGTGTTGACCTATACGGATGCAAAAATCCGTGAAGAGCTTTCTGGCACGAGTGAATCTTTTGTCGTGCGCGTTTACGGCGAAGATATGGACGTCATCCGCAAAAAGGCGGAGGAGGTTCAGAGTGTCATCGCGAAGATCAACGGAGTTTCGGATGCGAGGGTCGAATATCCGGACGAAATGCCGACCTTGGAAATCGAAGTCAACCTCGAGAACATCAAAAAGTACGGCCTCAAGCCCGGCGACGTGCGCCGCGCGGCAACCACATTGGTGGGAGGCCTTTTAGTCGGCAGCCTTTACGAAGATCAAAAGGTCTTCGAAGTGATGGTGTTTGGCACGCCTGAAATCCGCCACAGCGTTTCCAGCATTCAGGAGCTTTTGATTGCAACACCCGCTGGCGCTACCGTGCCATTGAAAGAGGTGGCGAGTGCGCGCATCGTGCCTTCGGTCACAGTGATCAATCGTGATGCGGTGGCGCGCCGCATGGACGTGACCGCCAACGTGCGTGGACGCGATCTCGCCTCGTTTGCGGCCGAGGTTGAAAAGGGCATCCGGCAAATCGACTTTCCGCTGGAATATCGCGCCGAGTTGTTGGGCGCATACGCGGAGCGTCTCGCGGCGCAAGAGCGCGTCACCGCTTTTGCCGTTGCGGCCGCCATCGGCATTATCCTGCTTCTGCAAGTGTTCTTCAGAAGTTGGCGTTTGGCGACCGCCATGTTCGTGGCATTGCCCACGGCCCTCGTGGGCGGTGCGCTCGCGGCAATCATAACCGGCGGCGGCCTGCTCTCCTTCGGCTCGATCGTGGGCTTTATCGCGATCTTGGGAATTGCCGTGCGCAATGCCATGACGCTGATCGGCCGCTATCGTAACCTCGAGCACGAGGGCGAAACCTTCGGCGCTGAGGTGGTTCAGCGCGGCACGCGCGAGCAGGCTGTCCCGATTTTGATGACCGCGGTCACGACGGCGCTGGCCTTTTTGCCCTTGGCATTTTTTGGTAACGTTGCCGGCCTCGAGATCATGCAGCCTTTGGCGGTCGTGGTTCTCGGCGGCTTGATTACCTCGACGATATTCACCCTGGCCGGTGTGCCTGCTATGTATTTGCTCTTTGGCGCGAAGCGCGAACCCGAGCTGGATCTGGCTGAGATGGAGCTTCCGCTCACCGTGGTTACGGAAGAAGAAACGCGCGAAGCCATAACACGGCTGCACGATATGGAAAATGCTCAGTCGAGCAAGGACGTTAAACGCGCGATGGACAAAGCCGAGTACTGAGACACGAGAGCGCCGATTAAATAACTTTCCCATTTGCGTCGGATTGTCATTCCCGCAGTCTTTAAGCGGGAATCCATTTTACGCCTCCTGGATGCCCGATTAAAGCGCTCGGGCATGACAGATCAAATGAGTAGGTTATTTAATCGGCACTCCTAAATGAAATGAGCTTGCTTATCACGATCGTTGCATGGCTTACACGGAGGTTTATCTCTCATGAATCCCAACAGTAATTCCAAAGCCTCGCGCTCCGAAGACGAAGTGTTGTTGGCCAAAGATCTGCGAAAATCTTATGGCCCACGAGAGGCGCTCAAAGGCTTATCATTCTCCTTGAAGGCCGGACGTATCCTGGGTTTCCTCGGTCCTAACGGAGCGGGTAAAACCACGGCTATTCGCATCCTCACCACGATTCTGCAGCCTGATTCGGGCCACTTCATTGTGAACAGCATCAGTTCCGAAAATCCCGTGGAGCTTCGCCGCAAGATCGGCGTGCTGCCGGAGAGCTTGGGTTTTCACAAGCAAATGACCGGACTCGAATGCTTGGTTTTCTTCGGCCGGCTCTATGGACGAAGCGCAGCGCAAGCGCGCGCCACCGGTTTGAAGCTGCTTGAAGAAGTGGGTTTGGATCTCAGATCGAAATCTTTGAGCGGCAGCTACAGCCGCGGCATGCGGCAAAGGCTGGGCATCGCGCGCACGCTGGTCAACGACCCGGCGGTGCTGTTTCTCGACGAGCCGACGCTGGGCCTGGACCCGCGCGGCCAACAAGAGTTGCTCGAGCTGATCGAGCGGATTGCGCGTGAGCGCAACGTCGGCGTCATTTTGTGCAGCCACGACTTGCCGGAGGTTGAAAGCGTTTGCGACGACGTGCTCATCATGAATTTGGGCCAGGTCGTGGCCTCCGGAACCGTGAGCGAAGTGATTGGGCGCACCCGGCGCGGCGCGGCGCAAGGAAGCGGCATGCGTATCAACATTCCGCTGTCTTCGATTGCAGAGGCCCGGCAAGTGTTAGAGTCGGCCCCGAGCGTCATGCGAGTCACGCATAGAAGCGAGGATGCGGGTTGGCTGCGCGTGGAGTTTGCCGAAGCAGTTGCGGTGGATTCAGCGGAAGATCTTTACCTCAACAACAGAGTCCTGGAGACGCTGATCCGCGCCGAAATTCCCATTCTGGGTTTTGAAGCCGAACGCAGCCGCTTGCAAGACGTCTTTCTGCACTTAACCGAGGAGACCATAGCATGAGCAGCAATCAAAATTTGCATCTCACCAGACAGGACCCGGAGGAAGTGTCCGGTTCAGGAGCGCCCACATGGTGGCTCGTGTTCGTCCGAGAGCTCAACGAATTGTGGCTGGGAGGAAAAGCGCCCGTTCTCGTTCTGATTTACACCGTGCTGCTCGGCATCATGACTTACGTGATGGCAAGCAACAGCGAGTTGAGTTTGATTCCGCCGCAGGAAATGGTTTACGAAACGCTCAAAGCCGCCATTGCCGTGGGCTTGTTTATCAGCATGATCATCGGCGCAGACGCCATCAGCGGCGAGCGCGAACGCTCGACCCTCGAGGGGCTTTTGTTGACGCCCACGAGCCGCCGGCAGATTGTGGTCGGCAAATTTCTCGCGGGCATTTCACCCTGGCCCGTGACCTTGGCCGTTACCATCCCCTACTTGCACGTCATCTCACAAGGTGATGCGGTGTTTGGTCAAGCTGTGCCCTGGGGCGCCGCCTTGGGCACGGCATTATCTCCGGCTTTCACCGCGATGGGCATGCTCGCAAGTTTTTGGGCCGGCTCCAACAAGACGAGCTTGTTCACGGGATTGGGCATCTACATTCTTTTCCTGCTGCCGACGCAATTACCCGGAAGCGCGCAGACCGGAACCATGGGCGCGCTGCTGCAACAAGTCAATCCGATAGCGGCCACCAATCACTTCCTTTCGAAGGTCTTGGTGAATAACCGGCACGTCGGAGAATTTTGGCCGTTTCTCGTTTCGCCCGCTTTGTTTGCCATTGCCGTGTATGCTTTGCTCTTCTGGTATGCCGGCCCCGGTCTGCGTTTGGAAGGCGGCAAGGCCAGCAAGTTCTGGACGTCGATGGGCCGGCTCATCGGGGTTTCAATGATCGCCGGCCTCATGTTTCTTCTCAGCCCAACTCCGGCGCTGGCGCAACAAGAAACGCAGCCTCAGGTTACGGGCGTGGAGCAACTGCCGTTGCAGATCTCCATCGACATGGCTTACAAAACGGTGCAGCAAGGCGATCATATCATCTACAACACGGTGGTGAAGAACAATGGCGCGGCGGATTCTCCGTCGCTGTGTTTGGCGATGAACATCATCAATCTTGACGCGGCCGGCGATATTGTCGATCCCGAAGATTGGTCGCCGCAGCGCACGCAATATATTCCGACTCTGGGCGCGGGCGAGTCCTCGACGCATTCGTGGCGCGTCAATGCGATTCTTGACGGCGATTATCTCGTGTACATGGTCGTCATTCCTGAACCCGAAGGCCACGAGGCGACGAGTCAGGTGCTCGCCAGTTCCGGCATTCACCTGGTGGTGACGCCGTTTACCAAGCTCAATCCCGGCGGCGTGCTGCCGTATGCCGTCGGAGGACCGGTGGTGTTGGCGCTCGGCATCATTCTTCTTTATCGTCTGCGGCGCCGGAAAATCGATATGGGCGACGGCGCAGAGTCCGATTGAATCTCGTAGCGCAGATTTCCAATCCAATGCTGCTATACTCGTTACGGGTGATTTTGTAATTGCTCTTTGACATGAAATTTATTTTTGTACTAGGCATAATTTAACCTGGAACCTATCGCGTTTGATTATGCCAGCCGCCCAGTTTACCGCAGAAGTCG
>Ga0247727_10004129_pt1 | contig 31133 bp, 24 predicted proteins | sample WisWelCaveWW1625_FD_202498 | JGI IMG/M metagenome (GOLD analysis project Ga0247727, IMG submission 202498) | Biofilm microbial communities from Wishing Well Cave, Virginia, United States - WW16-25 | ecosystem: Environmental > Aquatic > Deep subsurface > Groundwater > Cave microbial mat | place... | reverse complement strand
CGCGAAAGATAAAAAATCACTTCGCGCCAGCGGGCCGTGAACCGTTGCGATCGAACAGCCGGGCCAGGGCCTGCCCGGTGTAGCTCTTCTTGTTCCGCGCCACCTGTTCGGGAGTCCCGGCGGCGACGATACGCCCCCCGGCGTCGCCGCCTTCGGGGCCAAGGTCGAGGATCCAGTCGGCCTGTTTGATCACGTCGAGCTGGTGCTCGATGATGATGACCGTGTTGCCCAGGTCCACCAGGCGATGCAGGACGTCCAGGAGTTTTCGGATGTCGTCAAAGTGCAGCCCGGTCGTCGGCTCATCCAGGATGTACAGCGTGCGCCCGGTCTGCCGGCGGGAAAGTTCCCGCGCCAGCTTGATGCGCTGCGCTTCTCCTCCGGACAATGTCGTGGCGGACTGCCCGAGTTGCAAATAACCCAGCCCGACTTGCTCCAGCGTTTCCAGCCGCTGGCGAATCTGCGGAAAGTTTTCCAGCAGGCCGAGCGCTTCGTGGATGGGCATTGCCAGCAGGTCGGCGATACTGTGGCCGTTGCAGCGCACAGCCAGTGTTTCCGCGTTGTAGCGCCGGCCGCGGCACACTTCGCAGGTTACGTACACGTCCGGCAGGAAGTTCATCTCGATGCGCCGCAGCCCGTCACCCTGGCAACCCTCGCAGCGCCCGCCCTTAACATTGAAGCTGAACCGCCCCGGCCGGTACCCGCGCTCCCGCGACTCCACCAACATCGAATACAACTCGCGGATGGGCGTGAACACGCCCGTATACGTGGCGGGGTTGGAGCGCGGCGTGCGCCCGATTGGCGCCTGGTCAATTTCGATGACCTTGTCAATGTACTCCGCGCCCAGCAGGTCGCGGAAGCGGCCGGGGACGTCGCTCGAGCGGTACAGCCGCGCGGCCAGCGCGCGGTACAGGATGTCGTTCACCAGCGTGGATTTTCCCGAGCCGCTCACCCCGCTGACCACGATCAACAGCCCCAGCGGGAACTCGGCGTCCAGCGTTTTCAGGTTGTTGGCCTCGGCCCCGAGGACGGATATGCACTTGCCATTCGGCGACCGGCGCCGCTCGGGCACGGGGATGCGCAGGTTTCCGGAGATGTAGCGCCCGGTCAGCGACGCCGCGCTGGCGGAAATGGTGGCGGGCGAGCCGGTGGCCACCAGATGACCGCCTGCGGAGCCGGCGCCCGGGCCCAGGTCCACCACGAAATCTGCGCGGCGAATGGTTTCCTCGTCGTGCTCCACCACCAGCACGGTGTTGCCGAGGTCGCGCAGGCGGGTCAGCGTGCCGAGCAGGCGGCCGTTGTCGCGGGCGTGCAGCCCGATGCTGGGCTCATCCAAAACGTACAGTACGCCGCGCAGCCGCGACCCAATTTGCGTGGCCAGGCGGATGCGCTGGGCTTCGCCGCCGGAAAGCGTCGCCGCGCTGCGGTTCAGGCTGAGGTAGCCCAGTCCTACGGCCAGCAGGAAATCGAGTCGCTCGGAGATTTCGCCCAGCACGCGGGCGGCAACCTCGCGCTGGCGTGGTGTCAGACGCTCCAGCATCAGGTCCACGGCTGGCCGCGCTACCCCCAGGGAGAGCGCCGTGAAGTCGGCGATGCTGTGCCCGGCCACGCGCACCGCCAGCGACTCCGGCCGCAGCCGCCGCTCGTTGCATTCCGCGCAGGGAACCGCGGACATGAACTGTGTCAGATATTCCCGGTACCCCTCGGATGCGGACTCTCCGAAATTGCGGTCCAGCATGGTGAGGATCCCGGGAAACCGGAAGCCCTGCTCCGCGGCCCGCCGCGGCGGTCGCGCAGTCCCAGCGCCGCACGCGCCGCTGGACGGGGGGTTGCCGTAGAGCAGCAGATTTTGCGTCTTGCGCGGAAATTTTTCGAACGCGGAGGAAAGGTTCAGGCCGTAGGCATGCGCGGCCAGCTCCAGGGTGTGACGGATGTTGGTCGAGCCTGAGCCGGGACCCAGCCCGCCGTCGAGCAGCGGCCTCGACCTGTCCACGATCACCCGCGCGGGGTCGAAGTCGTACTTCGAGCCCAGCCCGTTGCAGGCCGGACATGCCCCGTAGGGCGAATTGAAGCTGAAGGAGCGCGGCTCAAGTTGCGGCACGGAGATTCCGCAACTGGCGCAGGCCAGCTTTTCCGAATAGAGCGTGTCCGCGCCGCCCACCACGCATACCGTGGCCAGTCCCTCGGCGAGCTTCAGCGCGGTGTTGATGGACTGTTCGAGTCGCGCGGCGATGCCCGGCTTGACCAACAAACGGTCCACGACCACTTCGATGGTGTGGTTCTTGCGGCGATCGAGCGGGATGGGCTCGTCGAGTGAGTGCAGATGGCCGTCCACGCGGACGCGGGTGTAACCCTGCCGGCCGAAATCTTCAAATTCCTTCTTGTATTCGCCTTTGCGCCCGCGGACCACGGGGGCCAGGATCATGATTCGCTCATCGGGCTTGAGCGCCATCACCGCCTGGACCATCTGCTCCGCGGACTGCCGCGTGATGGCCACCCCGCAGCGCGGGCAGTGCGGAGTGCCCACCGAAGAATAGAGCACGCGCAAATAATCATAGATTTCCGTGATGGTGCCCACCGTCGAGCGCGGCGAGCGCGTCGTGGTCTTCTGCTCGATGGAGATGGCGGGAGAGAGTCCCTCGATGCTGTCCACTTCCGGCCGTTCCATCTGGTCCAGGAACTGGCGGGCGTATGCGGAAAGCGACTCGACGTAGCGCCGCTGCCCTTCGGCATAGATCGTGTCAAAGGCCAGCGACGACTTCCCGGAACCGCTCAGCCCGGTGATGACGGTGAGCGTATTGCGGGGAATCTCCAGCGAGATGTTTTTTAGGTTGTGCTGCCGCGCGCCGCGAATCGAGATGTTCGAGAGACCCATCAGAGTGGCCCGCGCATAGTCGGGCACAAATCGCCCAAGATAACCCTTCAGCATAGCACAGGGTGCTCACAGCGGGGCGGGACCTCATGCCGGGCAATCTCTGGCTGGGGCGGGAGGATTCGAACCTCCACCATCCACATTAACAGTGTGGTGTCCTACCAATTGGACCACGCCCCAGCGGGCCATTTACATTATACGAGGAATTCAGACCGGCTCCCGGGCACTGGGAGATTCGGAGGGGGTGATAAACAAGAGGGGGGAGAACAAGCCGGCCCAGCCCTCAATCCCACTGAAGGGATCAACGACTTGCTCTCTCCCCTGCTAAATCTCCTCGTGCACCCTGCGAGCCATTCCCATCCTACTGAAAATAAAAGCTTTAAAGAGTCCTTTCCGTGTAATTTTCTCCCTCCTCAGGCAAATTCCGCTTAGTACTCCAGCAGGGATGCTTTCCTCGACCTGCTCGGCGCGGCGCGGCGGTGATTTGTCTCAGTGGGCGGAAAGCACCGCGTCTGCGACGCGGGCCACCTGGGCCATCTGGGCCACGTCGTGCACGCGGACAATATGCGCGCCACCCAGAATTGCCACCACGACCGTGGCGGACGTGCCCCACACCCGGTCCGCGGGTCGCAGCGGCGGATGGCCCGGCGGCGCCAGCGCGGCGCCGATAAAAGTTTTTCGTGACGGGCCCACCAAGAGCGGACAGCCGAGTGAGGCAAGTTCCGGCAGCCGGGCCAGCAGCTCGAAATTCTGGGCAAAGCTTTTGCCGAATCCGATACCGGGGTCGAGGATGACCTGTTTCTTGGCCAGTCCCGCACTCCGCGCGCGCGCCAAGGCCTGCCTCAGGCCGCGGGTAACGTCGCGCACCACGTCGCGGGCGAATGGTCCGTGCTGCATCGTCCGCGGCGTCCCGCGCATATGCATCAGCACCATGGGGACGCCATAGCGGTGGGCAACTTTGCCGAGGTGCGGGTCCGAGCGCAGGCCGCTGACGTCGTTAATGATTTCCGCGCCGGCGGCGATGGCTGCGGCGGCCACCTCGGCCTTCTGCGTGTCAATCGAGATCGGAATCGAAAGCCTGCCGCGCAGGCGTGCCAGCACGGGAAGAACACGGGCCAGCTCCTCGCGGGCACTGATGCCGCGCGAACCGGGGCGGGTGGATTCGCCTCCGATGTCGAGGATGTCCGCGCCGGCGCGCTCCAGCGCCAGAGCGTGGCGGACGGCGGCGCCCGCATCGAGGAACTGGCGACCGTCGGAGAAGCTATCCGGTGTGACGTTGAGCACACCCATCACCAGCGTGCGCTCGCCCACCACCAGCGTCCGGGAAGGCAGGCGCAGCCGGAATTTTTTCCGGAGAAACACGGGAAACAAAGATGAACACAGATGGTCACGGATGACAAGGGAGAGAAAGACGAGGGATTACCGTCACGGCGTTTGGGGCACGTAATAAGAGCGGCGGTGAATAGCGCGAAGCTCGAGTCGAGTGGCACATTCGCTCCAGGATGCGGGCATGGTGAATTTTTCCGTCCACACCCTGTCCACGCCAGCCGCCCGCGCTTGCATCTGCGCCAGCGGGTCCTGTGCCGGGGGAATCTGCGCCGCGGCAGGAACCTGGAATCCCGGGCAGAGACACAGGATGGCGGCTGAAGCAGTTCGGCGGCGCGAACGCATCGAGAACACTCCTCGGCTCGGTAGCATTGGACGATCGGGGAGCGACTAAAATAGTGAGGGCTCCAATCGCCGACCCGGGGCCGTGTGCTTGATCTCGGCTGGGACGGGCCGGAGCGCAGTGATTTCTTCCAAAAATGCCTGAACTACTCTCCTGAGTCCACTACGACGGGGGGTACACGCGCCGGCGAAGAATTCCGAGGAGGCCGGTGCACAATAAAAGTGCGGTGGCGGGTTCGGGAACGGATGTGTTGCCCACGATTTCGAAACCGTACGGGTTGCCGCCACCTCCCGACCAGATGGAAGCGGGAGGAAACGACGGGTTCAATCCACTGCTGTGTCCAAAGAAGGCGCCCCCCACCGCTACACCTCCGACGGAGCTCGGCAGCGTGGTGGCGAGTTGAAGCCAGCCCAGGTTCACCGCTGTGTTGGTGCTGGAAAGGACGATGTAGTAGGTTCCTATTCCCAGGGATAGCGTCGTGGGGATGGAAAAGAACGCTGGCGTGAGACTGAAGCCGTTGTTGGGCACCGCAAACGTTCCACTGGCGAGAACATTCGCACTCGTGGTTCCTGGGCCGATGGAATTGGTCAGGAAGAATGAAAACGTGCCAACCCCGTTGCCCGTCAACAGTACGTTGATTGCGCTGACGTTCACGCCTGTTGTGAGGAACCACTGCTGCGCAGTGAACTGCCCGGAAGAGACCGCAAGACCGCTGGTAGCCACTCCTGTCGTCCCGATCAGGACAGAGTCCGCCCGCGCCGGGATGGCTGCAAATAGAACGAGTAGCAGGCTGAGTATACAGAAGGCACGCCGCGTCATAGGTTTCTCCTCCGTTTGTTCTCCGACGATTCTTGCGGCGGGACGAAGGCGCGCACTCGTCGCGGTTCGACCAGATTGGAACCAAAGGTAAAGGGACGCAAGCGACGTTACGCGACATCGGCCGAATGTCGCCTAACAGCAGCGCCTTGCATCTCCCCACCGCTTGTCCCGTAAACCGCACGGTGGTACAAATAGCTTGATTTGTAAGGCCTTATGGCTGACCCGCCCGAAAACGGCACACTTTTGTCGGAGGCGGCGCCGCCCGATGCGCGCCTCGATTCGTGGAAGGAAATCGCCACTTATCTGGGCCGCGAAATCCGCACGGTCCAGCGCTGGGAAAAGAGTGAAGGCCTGCCCGTCCACCGCCTGATGCACGCCGAGCGCGGCCGTGTGTACGCTTTCACTGCCGAACTGGACGCCTGGAGGGTCAGCCGCCGGGAACTTCTCGAATCCCAAGCTTCCGGAAATTCCTTTGCGAATGGAGAGCCGATACCAACGACCAGGGAGTTGCCCCGCTCCCGGCCTCACTCGCGGACTCATCGCGTCCTGTTTTCCGCGCTTGCTCTGGCGCTGCTTGTGTTCGCTTGGACGAACCGCACGGCCGTGAAATCGCTGTTCCGGTCGTCGGAACATCCATCCCGCGCAGCCATCCCGCAGCTGAAGATGGGCCGTTTGCTGGCCAGGTCCACGCAGGAGGGAAGCCGGCTAACGCTGCTCCCGGTCGGCTCCTCCCCGATGTCTGCGGTGCTGGCATCTGGTGGGGCGGAAGTGTACGTCTCGAATATGAAAGACGGGACTGTCAGCGTGATCCGGGCCGATTCGAACCGGGTCACACATACGCTCCCCGTCGGCGGGATGCCGTTATCGCTGGTTGTCTCGCCCGGTGGGAAGATTGTCTATGCGGGCAATCTCACTGGTGGGCTGCAAGCGATCGACACGCAGACTAAGCGCGTCCGCAGGATTGAAACCGGCGGCTTGGTGACTGACTTGGCCATCACCCCCGATGGAGAGAAGCTCTACCTGGCAATGCAGAATCTCGGTCTGAAGATGCTGCGGACGTCCACGGGAGACATCATCAAACTTCCCGTTCTGGCCTGCCCCCAGGCGCTGGCGATGAGCCCGGACGGAAATCGTCTGTATGTGAATTACCAGTGTAGCGGCCCCGGCGGCCGCAGCGGCCATGATGCGATTGACGTGATTGACGTAGCCACGGACCGCCCGCTCGGCACCATCCTGAGCCTCCCCAATGTCGGCGGATGGATCGCAGCTTCGCCGGACGGCGCGCATGTCTGGGCGAACGCTTCGGATGCGTGTTCGAACCCGCGCTACGACCACGCAGGCTGTCCGGCAGTGCCCGCCGGCTTAATCAACATTCTCCGCACGGCCGACCACTCTGTGATTCGCCGTCTCACTACTAGGCCCAGCGACGGCGTCACTCGCTTCACTTTCCTGGCGGACAGTTCCCGCATCCTGCTCGGAGGAAACCGGCTCCAGGTGGTGGACTCCACCAGCCTTCTGGAGACCGAGTCCGTCACACTCGGCGCATCTGGCAGCGTGGCCGTCACAGCGGACGGCTCGCGCGCCTATGCCCCGGTCCCGGATCAGAATGCCGTGGCGGTTTTCGACATCTCCGCCCGCCACTGTCCGGCAGGGATCGAGCCGCTGGTCTGGTGGAGTGCCGACGGCAGCGCCAATGACATCCTCGGCGGCGACCAGGGCCGGATCCAGGGCGCGGCGTTTGCCCCCGGACGCGTGGGCCAGGCCTTCGCGTTCGATGGCCGCGGAGGGTATGTCCAAGTGGGAGAACCGAACGGCATCTTTGGAGGGGATTTCACCGTGGCCCTGTGGATTAAGCCTTCGCCGGATAATTTCAGTTCATCCCCAGCGGTGCCAGTCACTCCGCTGCTGGACCGTATGACCACCAGCGGATCCTTCTCGGAGGGCTGGCGGCTGGCGTTGACTTCTGACCAGCGCATCGAGACTTGTTATGGCGGTATCGTCCCAGGGGGATGCCTCGGCGCAAGCGGGACCTCAGCAATCAGCCGGACGAAGGTCGCCAGCGGCTCATGGACACAAGTTGTGGCTTCCAAGGCCGGCGGCAAGCTGTCGCTCTGGCTCAATGGCACCCTCGAGGCCGCCACCCCCCTGAAAGACTTTCGCGATTCCCGCCGCGTAGACGTCTGGATCGGCAAGGGTCACACGGGGCAGCCCGGTTTCCGCGGCTTGGTGGACGAAATCCAGGTCTTCAACGGCGCGCTCACCCCAAAACAGGTGCTGACACTTTTTCAGCCCCCGCCCTGCCAGCCCGCGCGAAGTTCTGCGCAATTAGCATCCCGATAGGGCGGTCACCAACATCATCGTGCACGCAGAATTCCGTCTGCAACCCGCGCGACCTGGACCATCTCTGCGACATCGTGCACCCGGACGATGTGCGCGCCGGCGAGAATCGCAACGGTGACCGTAGCCGCAGTGCCCCACACGCGTTCGTATGGCGGCAGCGGCTGTGTGCCCTTGGCGGCGAGGGTTGCGCCGATGAAAGTCTTCCGCGATGCACCCACCAGCAGGGGGCAGCCGAGCGCAGACAGCTCGCTCAGGCGCGCCAGCAGCTCGAAGTTTTGGCAAAGCTCTTGCCGAAGCCGATGTCGGGGCCGCAGAGAGTCCCGTGAGAGAAGAAGGAGCCCTCAGGGTGATGCCGGTGCGTAATAGGAGCTGCGGTGGGTGGCGCGGAGATCGGGACGGTCGCGGATACCGACGCGCAGCGAATGCCAGCCCGGTGCGCTTCCCGAGGAAGGATAGTAGCCCAGTGTGTATTGCGCGCGGAGGTTTTCCGCAAGCGCCGTCCATGCACCGGCTAGCGAACCGGTCTCGCGCAGGAAATAGAGGCGGCCGCCGGCGCGGCGCACCGTCTCGGCGAGGTACAGAGTGTAGTGGGGCATTCCCTTTTCGCGCGCCACGAAGTTGACCAGCGGTTTCTCGTGGTTCTCTGCAAGCCACGCCTCGGTCATGGCCACGGGGCGGTTTTGCGTGGAGACCACATAAACCTCCACGCCCGCGGACGTGAGCGAGCGGCAAACATCTTCAAAGGTGAGACGGTGCGGACGCTCGCGCGAAGGCAGGGCGCTCGCGGGCACCCAGCCGAGGCCCAGGCCGCTGTCCTGTCCGTCCGTCAGCAGGACGATCGCTTTGCGGCCACGGCGCGGCGGGCCGCCCGCCTGCTCGCGGAAGAGAGTCTCCACAGCGAGAAAAACGGAGCGGTAGATTTCCGAGCCGAGCTCGCTGCGCTCGCCTTGCTGAAGCTCGGCGGCGGCGATGGCGCGCGCCAGTTGCGCCCGGTCGGAGGAAAACGGCAGCAGCAGCCGCGTGGCCCCGGCGAAATTCAGCACGGCGACTTCGTCGCGCGGCGCCAGTCCCGCGGCCAATGCTCGGGCCGCGCCCTGTAGGGTGGACCACTCGCGCAGCACGCTGGGGCTGGTGTCCAGCAGCAGCGCCACCCGCGCGGGCTCGGACGAATCGTCGAAGTAAGCAACATCGTGCTCTGTGCCATCTTCGAAGATTCGGAAGTCCCCGCGCGCCAGGCCGGCCACCTGCGCGCCGTCGGCGGAATGCACGTTGGCGCTGACCTCGACCATCTGCACGCGAACGCGGATGGTTCCCGGCACAGACGCGCCATCGCCGTCAGCCCTATCCTCTGTGGCGAGCTCTCCAGCATTGTGGCGGGAGACGCGAATCTCACCGGTCGCCGCATTGCGGCGAAGAATCAGGCCTTCGTCGAGACGCCGCGGTTTCGGGGGTTTTGGCTGCTCCTGCGCGCCGAGGGTGGCCTGGAAAAAGAGAAGGAACAGTGCAGCGGCTGCGCCCACCGAGACACTCACACCCTGCGATTTCCGCGGGCCGGCGGGATTCACCGCGCGACGGCAAGTCAGGCTGGCTGTCAGAAGGTGCACCGCTAGTCCAGGTCAAAGTCGCGGATAGGTTTTTCGACCGGCTTTTCCTTGGCTTTGCGCAGGTTTTCTTCGAATTTGCGGGTGAGGATGTCTTCCTTGTGCTTCTCCGCTTCCCACGACTGCTGGAACTTGTCCTCGCGGTCCCGGGCCTGTTTCTGGAGCACGCTGAACGGATCGTTCAGGTCCACATTGGAAGCGGCCCTGGGGGGCGGCTCGTGCGAGAGCACGATGCCGAGCTCCGTATCCACCTGGAGCCTCGCCTGGCAACACGGACAGGTGACTTCCATCGAAGGCGCGGGGGTTTTTCCCATAGCCGGATCCTAGGCGGGCGCGGGTTTCTCTCCTTTGGTCAGGCTGGGGACGGCAACCTTGGGACGCGCCACCTGCGCGCCGGCGACAGCGGGCGCAGGAGGTGCGGGCGGCGCGGGCTTGAGCTTTTCTGGCAGGGGCTTGCCTTCGATCAGCAGCTGAAGCTCGGGGGCATCGAGTACTTCGCGTTCGAGCAGGGCCATGGCGATGCGCTCCAGCGACTCGCGGTTGGCTTCCAGCGTCTGCCGTGCGCGGCCGTAAGCGCCAGTGACGATCTTTTTCACCTCGGAATCAATTTGGATAGCCGTGGCTTCGCTGTAGTCGCGGTGCTGGGCGATTTCGCGGCCCAGGAAAATGGCTTCCTCGCGCTTGCCATAGGTGAGCGGGCCGAGTTCGCTCATCCCCCACTCGCAGACCATCTGCCGGGCGATTTCTGTGGCGCGCTCGATGTCGTTGCCCGCGCCGGTGGTCAGGTGGTTGAGGAAAATCTCCTCGGCGGCGCGGCCACCCATCAGCACGGTGAGCTGGGCTTCCAGGTAATCCTTGGTGTAGGTATGGCGGTCGTCTATGGGAAGCTGTAGCGTGACGCCCAGAGCCATCCCTCGCGGAATGATGGTGACCTTGTGGAGCGGGTCGGCCCCCGGGGTCATCGTGGTGGCCAGCGCGTGCCCGGCCTCGTGGTAGGCGGTGTTCCTTTTTTCCTCGTCGGAGAGGATCATGGACTTGCGCTCCACGCCCATCAGCACCTTGTCCTTGGACATCTCGAAATCTTCCATAATGACAAAGCGGCGGGCCTGGCGCGCGGCCCACAACGCGGCTTCGTTCACCAGGTTGGCAAGGTCGGCGCCGGAAAAGCCCGGCGTGCCGCGGGCGATGACCGACAATTCCACATCCTCGGAAATGGGCACCTTTCGCGTGTGCACGCGCAGGATCTCCTCGCGGCCCTTGATGTCAGGTCGTGGCACCACCACACGGCGGTCGAAACGCCCGGGGCGCAACAATGCCGGGTCGAGCACGTCGGGGCGGTTGGTTGCAGCGATCAGGATCACGCCCTCGTTGGACTCGAAGCCGTCCATCTCCACCAGCAGGGCATTCAGGGTCTGCTCGCGCTCGTCGTGGCCGCCCCCCAGCCCGGCGCCGCGATGCCGGCCGACGGCGTCAATTTCGTCAATGAAGATGATGCAGGGCGCGTTCTTTTTGCCCTGTTCGAAAAGGTCACGCACCCGGCTGGCGCCCACGCCGACAAACATCTCCACGAAGTCCGAGCCGGAGATGGAGAAGAACGGGACGTTGGCCTCCCCGGCGATGGCCCGGGCCAGAAGCGTCTTGCCCGTTCCCGGAGGCCCCACCAGTATTACGCCCTTGGGGATCCGCCCGCCGAGCTTCTGGAACTTCTGCGGATCCTTGAGGAAGTCGATGATCTCCTGGAGTTCTTCCTTGGCCTCGTCGATGCCCGCCACGTCCTTGAACGTGGCCTTCTTCTGCTGGGAGGAGAGCAGCCGCGCGCGGGACTTTCCGAAACTCAGGGCCTTGTTACCTCCGGCCTGCATCTGCCGGATCATGAAGATGAACAGGCCGAGCATCAGCAGAACGGGGACCGCATTGACGATCACGATGAACCAGTCACTGGGGCGGGCTTCGTCGAATCTGTACTGCACGCTCTTTTGGCCCAGCAGCCGGGTCAGCTCCGGAACGGATTCCCTGGCGATGATGATCGGCTTGAATTTTTCATCGGCGCGGCTGAGCGAGCCGCTCACCTGCGCGCTGATCTGGGTGAGGGCGATCTTGACGTCGCGGACCTGGCCCTGCTCCACCTTGACGAGGAAGTCGCTGTAGGTCAGGTCCTGTTCGCGGCCCGTGCCCGCACCCACGTTGGTCATCCGCCAGAGAAAGCCGCAGATGACCACCACCACCACCCAGAAGACAATGTTGCGCACTGTGGAATTCACGTCAGCTAGACCTCGCCTTCTTCACCTTTTTTGATTTTCTTGCCGGGGAGCGCTTCGTGCGACCGCCCCGCGAACTCCCGCCCCCATCCGGCGACCCTACGTACGGCAGGTTGCGCCCCAGCCCCTGGGGCCCGGCCAGCCCATAACCCACCAGATGCTTAGATGCCGTCTGGAAGGCGAAATAGTCGGCCTTCAAATCCACGCGCCGGTCGTTTGGTTTATCGAACAGGGCGGCCACGCGCAGGGAGCGCGGCCGGCTTTCCAGCAGGCGCTTGGCCAGAAAATCCAGAGTGATGCCCGAATGGAGCACCGTATCCACCAACAAAACGTCGCGGCCGGCCAAATCGGGTTCATGGCTGAAGAAAATCTCCCGCCGCTCGAACCCGCCGACTTCCACTTCGCGCATCTCCGCCCGGACAAAGTGCAGCCCCACCGGGCAGGTGATGTGCCGCACCAGGTCGGCCGCAAACACGAATGCGTTTTCGAGGATGGCGACCACATCCAGGCGGCGGCCCGCGTAGTCGCGGGAGATTTCTCGTCCCATGCGTGCCACCCCGGCGGCGATTCGCGCGGCCGGATACAGCGGCTTGACGGCTGCCTTCACGAATTCTCCTCCACGATTACCAGGGCCAGCCGTGTGGCCGGCGTGACGCCCACCTCGGCTGCTGCGGGAAACCCTGCGGCCCACACAGGACGTCCCGACGATTCCAGTACCGGCCACCCCGCTCGCTCGGACCTGCGGATGCGCTGCTCGCGGAACATCCCCTTCAGCTTGCGAGCCCGGTAGCGCCCAGCCGGCCGGTAGGCATCCCCCGGCTGCCAATTTCTCAGGACCAGCGGCGGACTCAACTGGGCGCAATCCAGCGCAGATTGCAACAGACTAGTTTCGCTCTCCCCCGGAGGCCAGTCAATCACTTTCAGCCGAAGCCGCCGCGTCCCGGCCCGCAGGCAGACGGCCATCTCATTCGGCTGTGGCAGCTCCACTTCATAATGATACGAAGTTTCTGGCGCAGCAGTTTCTTGCAGGGACGTCGGGGCTGCGCCTGCCGCCGCCCGCCGAAAAACCAGCTGATTGAACTCTCGAGCGATTTCGATGCCGTCTGGCAATTGGATGCGGCGTCCGCTGATGGATTCGCGGGCCAGGCGCAGGACCCTGGAAACGTGTGCGGCGGAAACCCCGTAACGGTCGCCGCGCAGCTCCTGCATAAGACGCCGGACCAGACGCTGCGCGGGTGCGGAAGTTCCCGCTTCCACGGTGGCGGAACGCAATACGGTGGTGGCCGGCGGAACTGGGTTCAGCAGGTCCGAGATGGCGATGCGCAGTTCCCCCCCCTCACGACGCACGAATGCGCGCAGACAATGCTCCATCCCCTCCGTCCAGAACTGCTCGTCCGTGCGGGCGTGTGTGGCCAGGCCGCAGAGACGCTCGACGATTCCGGGACTTACAGCGGCTTCCCATTGCGGGAGCAAATCCAGCCGCAGGCGGGCGCGGAGCCGCGTGCGATCGCGGTTGGTGCTGTCTTCCCGCCACGCCTGCTTCCGCTCCAGCAGGTATTCCCGCACGGCCGCGCGCCGCACATCGAGCAGCGGCCGGACCACGGCGCCCGCCACGGGGTAGATCCCCGCCAGGCCCGCCGGACCAGTGCCGCGCGTGATGTGGGCCAGGACGGTCTCCGCCTGGTCGTCGGCGGTGTGGGCCACCGCCACCCGTGTGGCCCGGCCCTCCGCCACCAGCGAATTCAAAAAGGCGTAGCGCATTCTGCGCGCCGCAGCTTCCAGGTTCTCTCCCCGCCGGCGCTTGGCGGCCACCTCTTCCCGTCCGGCGGCAAATTCCAGCTCGAGTTGCGCGGCCAACGCGGCTACGAACTCCTGGTCGGCATCGGATTCGTCCTCCCGCAGGCAATGGTTGAAATGGGCCACCGAAACAGAGACACCAAGTTCGGGCGCCAGTTCCCGCAGGACCAATAGGAGCGCCGTAGAGTCTGCACCGCCGGAGACGCCCACCGCCACGCGGTCCCCGGCGGAACACATCCGCAGGCTGCGGATGGTCCCGAGAACGATTCTGGAGAGGGCGTCAATCATCAACAGCGGAATTGCGGTTGCCGCAGGGAAATTATGCCAGCAGTTGACCGTCTGCGGCAGAGCAAGAGGGCCTGCGAGCGATCCGTTGAAGGGATGACGCTAAGCCCGGCCCCGCATCTCCATGAAGTGGTACACGCGGATTGCAACCGGCGCGCAGGCGGGCTTGACCCCCAAGCGGCGCGCACCGTACCATAGTCTTTAGAACACCCGCCGGTGTAGCTCAGGGGTAGAGCGAGGGTCTCATAATCCCTAGGTCGTGGGTTCGAGTCCCACCGCCGGCACCAGTCACTTCTCCTTCCCCAGGACTTACTTTCTTGTTTGCGGGAGCGGGGGCGGCCGCCGCCCGGCCATCCGTTCGAAAGGCGCGACAATACGTTCCGAAAAACCACCGGGGCGCAGGGCGGGGCTGGGAATTCGAACTAGGACCTGCGGGAAGTTCTCTCGGAGCGCTTCGATTCGAATCCTGCGATCTGTGCTTCGTGCCGCTCGATATAGCCGATCTCATCTACCCCTTCGAGCAGGCAGTACTTCGCGAAGGAATCCACCGGGAAGTGGAGGACTTCGCCGTTTGGCAGGCCCACCTGTTGACTCGCCAGGTCGACCCTGACCGTGGCCGTGGGCTCCGCTGCGGCAAGTCCGCAGAGCCGCGTGTGCTGCTCCCCGCTCACCACGATTGGCAGGAGTGCGTTTTTGAGCGCGTTTTGCTGGAAGATGTCGGCAAACGACGTGCTGATGACTGCACGAAATCCAAACTGAACCAGCGCCCACACTGCGTGCTCGCGCGAACTGCCGCACCCGAAATTGTGTCCTGCCAGCAGCACCTGTGTACCCTGCGCCTCCGGTCGGTTGAAAACGAAATCCGGGCGGGGATTCCCCTGGTGGTCGTAACGCCAGTCCCGGAAAAGCTGATGGCCCAGCCCTGCCTTCGAAATCGTCTTCAAAAACCGCGCAGGGAAGATCTGATCCGTATCCACGTTGTCGCGCACAAACAGGAGCATGCGGCTTTCGAATGACGGGAATGGGTTCATAGCCATGTGCGTGCATCGGTCACTACGCCGGTAATCGCGCTGGCGGCAGCCGTGAGGGGGCTGGCCAGGAACGACCGTCCTCCCGGCCCCTGCCGGCCTTCAAAATTGCGATTGCTGGTGGTCACGCAGTACTCGCCCGGGCGGAGTTCATCTCCATTCATCGCGATGCACATCGAGCAACCGGGCTCGCGCCAGTCGGCTCCGGCATCCCGGAACACGCTGTCCAGGCCTTCCGCCTCAGCCTGCCGCTTCACTTGCTGGGACCCGGGCACGACGATCACCCGCGTGCCAGGATGCACCTTGCGGCCCTTCAACACCGCAGCCGCGCTGCGCAGATCGCTCAGCCGCGAGTTTGTGCAGCTCCCGATGAAAACCACGTTGATCGGATGTCCCAGCAGCGGCCTCCCCGGCTCCAGGCCCATATAACGGAGGGCTTGGTCCAGCGAGTCGCGGGTCCGCCCGTCGGAGAGTGAGGCTGGATCCGGCACAGGAGCTGAAATTGGAATTCCCATGCCCGGATTTGTGCCGAACGTGATCATGGGCTCGAGTCCCCCTGCGTCCATCGAGAACCGCCGATGGTAGCTCGCGCCATCCTCCGTGGGGAGCTGTCTCCAGGCGGCCATCGCCGCCTCCCAATCCTTTCCTTGCGGAGCAAATGGCCGGCCGCCCAGGTATTCGAAGGTGGTGTCGTCGGGCGCGATCATGCCCGCGCGCGCGCCCGCCTCTATCGACATGTTGCACACCGTCATGCGCTCTTCCATATCCAGCGCCCGGATCGCCGAGCCGGTGTACTCGATCACATGGCCGGTGCAGCCGTCCACGCCGATTCGCGCGATCAGGGCGAGGATGATGTCCTTGGCGGCTACACCGGGCCTGCGCGTTCCGCTGATTTCGATTTCGCACACGCGCGGCTTGCGTTGCAGCAGGCATTGCGTCGCCAGCACCTGTTCGACTTCACTGCTGCCGATTCCGAAGGCCAGTGCGCCGAAGGCTCCATGCGTCGAGGTGTGGCTATCTCCACAGACAATGGTCATCCCTGGCCGGGTCATGCCCAGTTCGGGGCCGATCACGTGGACGATCCCCTGCTGGTTGCTCTGCAGGCCGTAAAAAGGAATTTCGAAGTTCCGGCAATTGGCTTCGAATCGTTCCAACTGCGCGGCAGCCTGGTGATCCAGAATGGGAAGCGAGCGATTCGTCGTCGGCACGCTGTGGTCCGTCGTGCCAAACGTCAAGTCCGGCCGCCGGACCTTTCTGCCGGCGCGGCGCAATCCCTCGAAAGCCTGCGGCGTGGTCACCTCGTGGATCAGGTGCAGATCAATGTACAGCAGTGTGGGCAGCCCTTCGCCTTCCGCAACGGCATGCTCGCCCCAGACTTTCTCGAAAAGAGTGCGGGCGGAATTCATCTAGACTCCCCAACCGTAGCACTCCATCTGCTTCAGCGATTCCCGCAGTTCCTGGCGCACCAGCCCGGCAAATCGCGAACACCCGACAACAGAGTCGCCCGCCCGGGCAATGTCGGGTGTGCGGTACCCTCGCGCCAGCACGCGACCCACGGCCGACTCGATCCCCAGCGCTTCTTCTCTGTAACCGAACGCCTCGCGCAGCATCATGCTCACGCACAGGATCGCGCCCACGGGGCAGGCAGAGTCCTTTCCGGCCAGACCGGGCGCCGAGCCGTGGATGAGCTCAAAAACCGGCGTGCCCGTCCCGCAACTCATCGAGGGAATCATTCCGATCGAGCCCACCAGCCCGGCGGCGCCGTCGTTCAGGATATCTCCGAACAGGTTGGACGTCACCAGGACATCGAATTGTTGCGGCGCAAGCACGAGCTGCATGGCTGCGTTGTCCACATCCATGTGCAGCACGGCGACACCTGGAAATTCCCCCGCCAGTTCCGCGACGCATCGGCGCCACAGCACGGATGTGGCCAGCACATTGGCCTTGTCCACCGAGGTCAGGTGCTTCCGGCGGCCCTGGGCCCGCTGAAACGCAAAGCGCGCAACTCGTTCCACCTCGGACGCCGTGTACTGTTCTACGTCCATCGCCTGTTCCGTTCCATTCTTGGTCTCCAGGCGATGCTCGCCGAAATAGATTCCGCCCGCGAGTTCCCGCACGATTTCGAAATCAATCTTCTCCGCGCAGCTGGCTTTCAGCGCGGATATATCGCGGAGGGATTCCCAAAGGCGGGTGGGACGCACATTGATGTAGAGATCCAGTTCCTTCCGCAGGGCCAGCAGCCCGCTCTCGGGACGCTGGGCCAGCGGCAGGGGATCCCAGAGGGGCCCGCCCACGGCTCCCAGCAATACGGCGTCGGCCGCGCGGCACGCCGCTAGCGTCTCGTCGGGCAACGCTGCCCCGCAGCGATCGATGGCCCTGCCCCCAAACGGAAGCTCGGCCAGGGAAAAATGCTCTCCCGATCCCTCCGCCACACCTTCCAGCAGCGACACGGCAGCGCGGATGACTTCAGGGCCGATTCCGTCCCCGGGAAGCACGGCGATTGTTCTTGCCGAACGGGCCATCGGAAACCTATCCCTTCGATGGGGCCGCGCGTCCTGCATCCTGGGCCGCAGCGGCCGGAGTGGAATGACGCATCACGCCGCGCGCGATGGACAGCAGGTCGCGGTTGGTGATTTGCTTGGTTTTGTCGGCCAGCCTCATCAGCTCCCGATAGCACTCCGCGAGCTGCGCATCGCTCACGCGGATTCCAAGTTCATCGAGCCGCAGGCGCACCGCGTTCCTCCCCGAATGTTTGCCCACTACCAGCTTGCGCGAGGGGATGCCTACGGCTTCCGGCGGGATAATCTCGTACGTCAGCGGGTTTTTGATGATGCCGTCCTGATGAATCCCCGCTTCGTGCGCAAACGCATTCGCGCCCACCACCGCCTTGTTCGGTGCCACCGGCACCCCCGTGATGGAGGTCAAAAGGCGGCTGGTGGCGTAGATTTTCTGCAAATCAATCCGTGTCCTGAGGCCGAGATTCGCCTGGCGTACGGCCACAGCCACGGCGATTTCCTCCAGCGAGGCATTCCCCGCCCGCTCGCCGATTCCATTCACGGTGCACTCCACCTGCCGGGCGCCCGCCCGCGCGGCCGCCAGGGAATTGGCCACCGCCAGGCCCAAGTCGTTGTGGCAGTGCGCGCTCAGGATGATGCCCTCGCTGCGTCCCAGGTAGTCGCGCACCAGGCGGAATAGCGTCTCGTACTCTTCGGGAAGCGCATAACCCACGGTGTCCGGAATGTTCAGAATCGTCGCCCCGGCCTCGGCGGCAGTCCCCAGCACTTCGCAGAGGAATTTCGGGTCGCTGCGGCTCGCGTCCTCGGCGGAAAACTCAACCTCCGCGACGTGCTTTCGTCCGTAGCCCACCATCGACCTCACGGCATGACGCACCTCGGCGCGCGACATGTGCAATTTGTATTCCAGGTGCAAGTCCGAAGTCGCCAGAAAGATGTGCAAGCGCGGCTGTGCCGCGGGTTCCAGCGCGCGCAGCGCGGCGTCCACATCCTCCTGCTTGGCCCGTGCCAGCGCCGCCACTTTCGGGCGGCGGAGGGCTGCGCCGACTTCGCGCACCGCTTGTAAGTCACCCGGGGAGGCGATCGGGAAGCCAGCCTCTACGATGTCCACGCCCAACTCCTCCAACTGCCGGGCCAGGCGCACCTTCTCCTCGACGTTCATCGAGAAGCCGGGGGCCTGCTCGCCGTCCCGCAGCGTCGTGTCGAAGATCTGGATGGTGTCCATGCCGCTCCGCTCCGAAACCGCCCTCTGGTGATACGGGAATCACGCGTCTCAGTCAAATTAATAGTTCTTGTAATTAAGATAATATCTGCTTATATGTGGGGCGCGCCTCCGGGAGGCCGGTGTGGATTTTCGCGAGCTCCGTGTGCTCTTGACCGTCGTGCGCGAGCGCAGTTTTTCACGCGCAGCCGCCAAACTCTTTCGGACCCAACCCGCCATCAGCCTGGCACTGCGCCGCTTGGAAGATTGGGCGGGTGAACCGCTGATTGTGCGGCGCGCGCGGGAGATGAAACTCACCGATGCCGGACGGCTGGTGGCGGAGTATGCGGAACGTATTCTGAACCTCCAGCAGCAGATCAAGAAGGGCATCCAGGACCTGAAGCGATTGCGCAGCGGCCGGCTTTCGATTGGCGTGAATGAGAGTTCCATTCATGCCTTGCTCCCCACTCTGGCCCGCTATCGCCGGCGTTACCCGCAAGTCCACATCTCCATTCAACGGTCGTTCTCACGGGACATCCCCCGCGAGGTCCTGAACTATCGCATTGATTTCGGCGTGGTTTCCTTCATTCCCCCCGATGAAAAGCTGGCGGCCGTGGAAATCTTTCGGGACTATCTCACCCTCGTCGTTCCGCCCAGGCACCGCTTCGCGGGGCGGCGCTCCGTGGGTATCTCCGAGCTGGGCAACGAGCACTTTGTCGCCCATATCGTGGAATCCCCATACCGCTGGCGCGTCATCCAGCTCTTCCAGAAGCACCGCGTTCCCTTGCGCATGCCCGTGGAAATGCCCACCATCGAAAGCATCAAGCGATTTGTGCAGATGGAGATGGGCGTGGCGATTGTGCCCCGCATGTGCGTCCGCGCCGAGCTCAAACAGAAGTCCCTCGCCGAAGTCAGGATTCGGGAGATGAGCCTGCCACGCTCTCTCCACCTCATTCATCGCAACGACATCCGGCTATCCCATGCCGCGGCCATGTTCCATCTCATGCTGCGCCAGGCAAGCAGTCCTGACAGGAACAGGGGGTAACCGGTGCTCGGGGTGAATCGGCCCCGCGCAAACTCCGCCTTGCCAGGCACGTGGGTCTGCAATTAAAGTGCTCTGCGGAAAAGAAGAGAGATGAGCGTCTACCATACCCGGCCCTTGAGCCTGGCGAAAATCCGGACGTATCCGCTGGCGAAGCGCAAGAGCAAGGTGACGGTGCGGGACTTCGCGCGTTCGGTGAACGCGCGCGCTACCGTGGCGCAATGGCTCGATTCCCTGCCGCGCATCCTGGCCGGAAACGATTTCCGCGCCGTGGCGGAAGCGGTGTGCAGGGCGCGGCGCGCGCGACGCGCCGTGCTGTGGGGCCTCGGGGGGCATGTGATCAAGTGCGGGCTGGCGCCGGTCCTCGTTGACCTCCTGCGCCGGGGCTACGTCACCGGCATTGCCATGAACGGCGCGGCGCTGGTGCACGATTTCGAAATCGCGCTCATCGGAAACACCTCGGAAGACGTCGAGGCCGGCCTCGGGGGTGGCGAGTTTGGGATGTCCGAGGAGACCGGCCTGTATCTGAACGAAATTGCCGTCGGCGCGGCCCGCAGCGGCATCGGACTGGGCGAGGCCGCGGGAAAGCTGCTGTGTAGCGGGCGGCTGCGGCCCCGGCATCTGGGCCACAGCCTGCTGGCGGCCGCGTACCGCGCGCGCGTGCCGGTGACCGTGCACCTGGCCATAGGGACGGACATCCCGCATATGCATCGCTCCGCGGACGGAGCAGCGCTGGGCGCAGCGACCCATCACGACTTCCGTTTGCTTTGCGCTCTGACCAGGGCCATGCATCCGGGCGGGGTCTATCTGAACTGGGGCAGCGCGGTGGTGCTCCCGGAAGTTTTTCTGAAGGCCGTGAGCGTGGTGCGCAACCTGGGGACGCGGCTCCATCCCATCACCACGGCTAATTTTGATTTTCTCCAGCACTACCGCCCGCTGACCAACGTGGTGCGGCGCCCTACGGCCGGCGACGCGCGCTCGCGCGGATACGCCATCACCGGGCATCACGAAATCCTGCTGCCGCTGTTCGCCGCTGCGCTTTTGAACTTCTCTCCTTCCCGCGCCCGCCGTGCCCGGCGGCGCTCACAATGAACGACACCTCTTCCCCCGCGGGGCCGTCGGATCCAGCCTCCTCTTCGGCGGCGGCTGAAATCACAACCTCCCCTGCGCAGGGCGCAGGCTATCCGCCTGCTCTGCCCGCGGACCTTCGTGTCCCGTGGGACGGGGTGGATTTGTGGATCTTTGCCTTCTTCTGGCTGGGAACTCTGTACCTCGCCACCACAATTTCCGGCGACCTGGTTTCGCTGTGGTCGGGGCAGCCGGTTGCGGAACTCGAGCGCGTGCCCGCTCTGTTCACCACTCGCGCCATCCTCCAGCAGGTGATGTGGCTGCCGGTGCTGATGCTGTATCTGGCGGCGGTGTTGCGGGTTCGATTTCAGCGGCCCTTCTGGCACGGGATTGGCTGGCGGGCGTTTCGCGTGGGCAGATTTTCTATCGCGGGCAGCGGGCTGCTGTTTTTCCTGGCCGGTTTGTTGTTTTCCATCGGCGTGCAGGTGGGTTCGATGCTGGTGGATACCGGCCGCAAACTGCCGGTCGAGAAGCTGTTTGAGGACCGCAGCGGTGCCTTCGGGGTGATGCTGCTGGCCATATTGGGCGCGCCGCTGGTAGAGGAGACCATTTTTCGGGGCTACGTCTATCCCGTGCTGGCGCGCCGCTGCGGCATCGGCGGAGGAGTCGTGCTTACCGGCATACTGTTCGGTTTGTTGCATGCCGTTCAGTTGTGGGGCGGATGGGGACAGATCGCTCTGCTGATCCTGGTCGGCATGGTGCTCAGCCGCATCCGGGCGTCCAGCGGCAGCGTGCTGCCTTGCTACTTCTTCCACCTGGGCTACAACTCACTCATCGCCGTGGGATATTTTAGCTCGGGAGGATAGTGACGGGAGATTACAGGACGCGCGCGACCAGCAGCGTGCGGTCGTCGGTGGCCGCGCGGCCCGCGGAGTGCTCCAGGACCGCAGCGAGAACGGCGTCACGCATCTCCATCGCGGAGGCCGCGGAGTTGCGCCGGGCTACGTCCACCATCCGTTCCTGCCCGAATTCTTCGTCGTGCTCGTTGACCGCTTCCAGGATGCCGTCGCTGAAGATGAGCAGGCAGTCGCCCGGTGCGAGCTGCATCTGGCTCTCCGCGGAGGCCAGCGTCTGGAAGAGTCCGAGCGGCTGGGTCCCCAGCTCCAGGCGCTCCCAGGATGGCGGCGGGGCAGCGGCAGAGACGCAAGCCGCGGCGCCGGTGGAACTTCCCCGCTCTGCGCCGGAGGCCGCGGCGGAAGCCGCCGAAGCCATCGCCACCACATGAGGCCGGTCTCCGCCTCGGACAATGAGCGGAGGATGATGCCCGGCGTTGACGTAACTCAGCCGGCGCGCGGAATCATCGTACACAGCGTAGAAGGCGGTGGCGAAACGCTCCGGGTCGGTGGATTCGAACAGCAGCGAATTGGCCACGGCCATCACCTCGCCGCAGCGGTCACCCAGCAGGGGCGCGTGGCTGCGGATGCAGGCGTGCAGTGCGGACATCAGCAGCGCGGCGCTCAGACCCTTGCCGGAAACATCGGCCACCAGCAGGCCGAGCTTGCCAGGTGCGAGGGCCAGGAAATCGAAGAAGTCGCCGCTCACCACGCGGGCAGGCTGGCAGATTCCGGCGTAGTCCAGGGTGGTCAGCGGCGGACGGAACTGCGGGAGCAGGCGCTGTTGCACCTCGGATGCGATGCGCAGCTCCTGGTCCAATCGCATCCGCTCATAGAGCCGCTGCTGCTGCGCGCGGATCAGGTCGTCACGGTCCTGCAAGGCGCCGGCCATGGTGTTGAATGCGGCGGCGAGCTGCCCCACTTCGTCACGCGAACGGACGCTCACCTGTACGCCGGCTCGGCCCTCAGCCACTTGCAGGACCGAGCGGGTCAGTTCACGCAGGTCGAAGGTGATGCGGTTGGAAAGATAGTGAGAAAGCAACCAGGCCAGAGCGAACACCGCCCCGCCCAGGATCAGCAGGCGGATGGTCAGGCGCTGCACCGGAGCGATGATGTCTGCATCATTGATGCCCAGCCCGACGGTCCAGCCGAAGTCGGCGTCGTCCACGTGCGAAAGCCCGGAGATTTTCGGACTGCCCGCCGGATATTCATAGCGGTGGGAAAGCCGGCCCTCCTTCACTGCCAGGGAGAGGTCACCCAGTCCGAGGTTGGAGATCAGGCGCACGCCGTAGTTGTTGACCCCGCCCCGCTGGCGGTACTTATGGGCGATGATTTTGTCCGCGTCGCGCGCGAACATGAAAGCATACGCAGAGGGGAAACCTGCGCGCGCCAGGGGCTCTTCCTGCATGTCCAGGATCGTCTGCACCGACTCCCAGTTGACTACCGCGACCACCACCTGCTTGCTGCCGGAGATGGGCTCGGCGAAGGCGATGGCATACTCGCGGGCCGCGTCGGCGGGATGGGCGTGTGCCAGTGCCGGCTGCCCCGCAGCGGGAGGTCGCGCGCGCGCCGGACGCAAACCTGCGACCATTTTCGAGCGGTACCAGTCCTGCTTACCGCCCCCACCCAGCGCGCCCAGGAAGGCCTGCTCTTCCTCCCGGAACTCAGAGATGTGCCGCCCCAGCAGCGCCGCGGCGTCCACGGGCTGGCCCATTCGGTCCAGGGAATTGACGTAATGGATCGTGCCGTCCGGTCCGACCACGGCCAGCAAGTCGAAAACCCCGTGGTCCAGCAACCCGCTGACCGGCTCCTGTACAAAAGCGTCCAGCAGGCGGATGTTTTGGTCGCGGGGGGCCGGGCGGGAAAGCCTGCTGGCCACGGCCTCGACACGGTCGTGATACTGCACCAGGTGATGAGAAACGGACTCGGCCAGCGCTCGCGTGTACTGTTCCACGAACAGCTTCACCCGGTCTTCGCGGAAAGCGTCTCGGATGATGGGGCGAGCGGTAAACGCGAAAGCGGCTAGCGCAAGAAATGCGATACCCACAAGGGCAAAGCGCAGCCGGGTGCCGAGTTTGTGATTTGGGAATGTCACGTCGGTGGTCGCAATCCCATGCCCGAACCGCGGGGAGAAGTCGCTCGGGTGAGATTCAGCGGGCCGGGCCAGCCCTTAGGCCACTGCGCAGAAATGGTACGCCGCAGTGTAGTTGAATGCAAATGGAGGAGAGCACAGGCCCATGAGTGAAACCATCTATCCCTTCATCCCGCTGGCCTACACGCGGCCGCCGGCGGAGGAGCAGCGCGCGCGGGCCGCGGAATTCGAAAGCCATTTGAAGACGCGGCGCACCGTGCGCCATTTTTCATCCGATGCCGTCCCCGATGCCCTGATCGAGTCCGCCATCCGCGTGGCGGCATCGGCGCCTTCCGGCGCCAACCAGCAGCCCTGGACTTTTGTCGTGGTGCGCGACCCGGACGTGAAGCGCCAGATCCGCGTCGCCGCAGAGGAGGAAGAAAAGGAAAGCTATGAGCACCGTATGCCGGAGGACTGGCTTGAAGCCCTGCGCCCCCTGGGGACAGATTGGCACAAGGAGTTCCTGGAGGTTGCCCCATTCCTGATTGTCGTCTTCCGGCAGGATTACGGAGTGCGCAAGAACCCCGACGGCAACGAATCAAAATTCAAGCACTACTACGCGAACGAGTCGGTGGGACTGGCCTGCGGTTTCCTGCTGGCCGCTTTGCACTGGATGGGCCTGGCCACCCTCACCCACACTCCATCGCCGATGGGCTTCCTATCGAAGATTCTGAATCGCCCGGCGAATGAGAAGCCATTCCTGCTCATTCCTGTGGGCTATCCCGCGCCCGATGCCAAAGTCCCGGACATCACCAGGAAACCGTTGTTCGAGATTCTCGAAATGGTGTGAACCGGCGCGCGGGCGCTCACCCGTGGCTGACATCCAGCAGGAGCTGCAACTGCGGCGCCGGCGGAGTGCAGTTGTTTTCCGCGGCCCGCGGGCGTGAATCCAGCGCGAACTGCGAACGCAGCGCAGCAAAGCGGGCCGAGATCTTGCGGCGGTACGCCTCGGGCGCATAGGCATTGCGCAGATACCACTTGCGGTAACCCTTCACCAGCTTCGGGAATTTGTCCTCCAGGAAGGGCAGAAATTCTTTCAGCGCGGCCGGCATCAGGAACAGCACGCCTCCGGCCAGCCACTGCGCCCCGGCTTCGGACGCGGCGCGGGCCAGGGCTTCCAGGTCCGCGTCGCGGTCGGTCAGTCCCGGAAGGACGGGCATCGCGAACACCCCGGCGCGCAACCCCTCTTGGCGCAGGGCGCGCACCGCGGCCAGGCGCAGGTCCGGACGCGGCGCGCGCGGTTCCAGCAGGCGTGCCAGCCGCGGGCGGAGCGTGGTGATGGTGAGGTTGATGGCCAGTGAAGATTTTTTGGCAATGCGGGCCAGCAGGTCGAGGTCACGGAGGATGAGGTTTGACTTTGTCGTGATGGATAGGTCCAGGCCTTCGCGGTCGGCCAACTGTTCCAGCAGCGCGCGGGTCACCCTGTACTCCCGCTCGGCCGGTTGATAGGGGTCGGTGGCTGTGCCGATGGCGATTTGCCGCCCCGGTTCGGCGGCGGAATGGGAAGCCTGCAAGCGGGAGGCCTTTCCTGCCAAATCACGGGCCAGGATCGGGCCTGCGTTCTGCTTCACGAAGATTTTGGATTCGAACTCCCCGCCGTCCAGCTCCATAAACTCGTGCGTGTAGCGGGCGTAGCAGTAGCGGCAGCCGAATTCGCACCCGCGGTACGGGTTGATGGTCCACTCGAATGGCACGCGGTCAGAGGTGCAATGGTTGAGGATGCTGCGCACGGGGAGCAGAAAGTATTCCGTGCCGCGCTTTTGCGAGGCGCGCGGGGAGGAGCCGGCGAGGCCCGCAATGCCCGTGCGGGCGCCCGCGGGTTGCTGCATCCGGATGGCATCCGGAGGGGGCGCAGCTGCCGCCGGGTCGTCCCGCAGCGTGCCGTGGCAAGCGGCCAGGTGGGAGGGGATGTCGGCCTCCTGCTGCGTCTCCGGAAACAGGTAACTGGGGGGTGGCGCACAGGGTGCCGAACAGTTGGACATTGGAACCTCGCCGGTAGACTGCTGCCAGTATGTTCGCTTTTTCTTCGCCTGTCAAGCAGAATCTTCGCCCCACCCTAAACCACCCGGCCGCACAGCCGCACCGGGCCCTTCGGGCCTATGGATCTGTGAAACACGCGGCTATACTGGAGCCCCACCCGGAAGCAACGCTGTGGACAAGAACCGCCCAAGATCGCCGAAGGATGTCCGCATCATGATCCTGGATGACGACACGCACAGCCAGGCGGCGGTGCACCACATCCTGGACTCGGAAGGCTGGCAGGTGAAGATCGTGTCCATCGTCAGCCAGGGGATGACGGCTCTGGCTGCGGGCAACTGGACGCTGGCTATTGTAAACGTGGCCATGACCGGCATTGATGGCCCGGCGTTCGAGACCCTGCGCGATTTGACACTGGCGCCGGCGGCAGAGGGAGGGACTCGCCGCACCCGCGTTCTATTCCTGGTGCCGGAGCTGGCCGCCGAAGCCGCCGTGCCGCATCTGGAGCGCGATCGCCTGCCGTTTGTGCTGAAGCCCGTCAACCTCCACGATTTTCTCGAGAAGGTCAGCGATCTGATGCTGGAGTCGGAGGTCATCGCCGATCCCATCCGGCGCGTGAAACGCGAATACGCGGGCAAAGACAGGCGCGGGCAAGAGCGGCGCAGCGGAGAAGACCGGCGGGACAAAGGGATGTTCGCATCGTCGCAGGACTACTTCGATTTGACCGATGAAGAGCTGGCCGAGTACGAGAAGCAGGAGGCGGAAGCAGCCCAGCAAAGAAAACTCCAGAGAGAACAGGAAAGCAAAGACCTGGGAGGAAGCAAGGGCCGGTAGGCTCATCCGCCTCCGTGTGGATTCTCCTCCGGGAGACTCAGGGCCGGGCGTCGAGGGCGAGGAGCGCGCGGTAGAGGACTTCAGCGCCGCTGGCCACGGCTGCGGGAGACGAATACTCGCGGGGGGAATGGCTGATGCCGTCGCGGCTGGGGACAAATATCATTCCCACCGGAGCGAAGTAGGAAACCTGCTGGGCGTCGTGACCCGCGCCGCTGGGAAGGTCCATCGTACTGAAACCCGCTGTGCGGGCGGCGTCCCGGATCACGTCGCGCAAAGCCGTGTCGGTGAGCGCGGGCCTGGCGGAAAAAATCAACTGGCAATCGAAGGCGGCGTTTTCTTCGCGGCCGATGGCGGCGAAGCGCTGCTCGATTCTCCTCCACATGCTCTCGATGATTTCCACGTTGAGGTCGCGCAGCTCGACCGGGAACTCCGCGCTGCCCGGCACCACATTCGTTCCTCCCGGCGATACTTTCATATTCCCCACCGTGCCCACCGCGCGGCCCGTTTCGCGGCGCACCTCTTCGCGGACCGCCAGTACAGCCCGTGATGCCGCGGCCAGCGCGTCCTGACGGCGGTCCATCGGCGTGGTGCCGGCGTGATTGGCAAATCCGGTGGCGGTGCACAACCAGTCGTTGATGCCCACGATCCCCTGCACCACTCCGATTTGCGCTCGGCTTTCATCCAATACCGGGCCCTGCTCGATGTGCAGCTCGAGGTAGGCGGCCACGCGGCCGCGGGGAATGCGCGCCTCGGCCAGACGTGCGGGGTCCTGGCCGTAGCGGCGCAGCCAGTCAGCGAGTGTCGTGCCCTGCGCGTCACGCCGCGCCAGCACCTCGGCCTTTACCTGGCCCGATGCCGCGCTCGACCCGAACAGCCCGTGGCCGAACGTCGACCCTTCCTCGTGTGTCCAGATGACCACTTCCAGTGGATGGCGCGTGCGCACTCCGTGGTCGTTAAGTGCGCGGACGACTTCGATGGCGCCCAGCGTGCCGACGTCGCCATCGAAATTGCCGCCGCCGGGGACGGAATCAATGTGCGAACCGAACAGCAGAACCGGGAGAGAGGGGTCTGCGCCTTCGCGGCGTCCGAAGATGTTGCCGGCAGGGTCCACCCGGACTTCCAGACCCGCGTCGCGCATCAGGCCCGTCACGTATTCCCGCGCGGAAAGGTCGGCATCCGAAAACCCCAAACGGGTGACCCCGCCTTCGAAGCCCGCTCCAGGCGGACGGCCGAATTCGGAGAGCTTTTCCAGCGTAGCCCACAAGCGCTCCTGCTTCACGTGGCGCGGCGCCGTCTGCGCCCAGGCCACTGGTCCCACCGATAGAGCCACCGCAAGCACGCGGAAAAGCATCATAGCGAGCAGGAGTCTGCCACGCGGCTGGGGGCGCCTGCAAGAAATCCAGCTCACACCGTTCAGAGCGCAAGGGCAGGTGGTACGACCCGAACTAGGTCCCGCGGAGGTGGGAAATGAAACCAATGGAATTCTTGAAGAAGCTCCTGGCCGGAGGCTGCGCGCTGGCCATGGCCTTTGCCGGCGCCGGGATTCACACAACCGAAGCGCGAGGAACGGAGGCCGGAGTCGGCTGGCGCGTGCTGGAGGCCGCGACCTACGAAAACCTGGCGCTCTTCCCGGTGGTCGCCCGGCAGACGGCCGACACCAGCGCTTTTGTGACGCTGGACGAAGCTCTGGCCTCCGGCGATGCCGTGGTCAGCGAACAGGGGGGCGACCTGATCCCCAGATCGCGGGACGGCCGGCCTCTCTCGGTACCGCAAGGCGGGGCGCAGGTGAACCGGCTGGCGCTGGTCCATCGCGGAAGCAAATCGCTTCTCTTACTGGCTGGCGAAGTGGTCAGCGGAGGCAAACAGGACCGCGTCATCGCCAAAGACCGCATCGTCCGGCCGGGAAGCGACCCGCTGCCGCTGGACGTCTTCTGCGTGGAGCACGGACGCTGGAGCGGGGGAAGCAGTTTCTTCAGCGCGGCCAAGACAATGGTGCACCCCAGCGTCCGCGAGAAGGCGGCGGTGGAGCAGAAACAGGACCAGGTGTGGGCCGCCGTGCGCAGCGGGAGCACGCATCCTTCGGCAGTGGCCGCGCCGGATGCACCGCCGGGAGGGGTCGCGTCCACTCTCTCGCGGGCGGAGATCGCGAACACCGTGGTAGTGGAAGCGCAGAGCGAATCATACGACAAAATTTACGGGCGCTCGAGGATCGGGCAGTCCGTGGACGCATTTGCGGAGGAAGCGGCACGGCGGTTTGCAAAAGCCACCGCGGGGCTCAAGGACGAGCGCGTGATTGGAGTGGTTGTCGCCTACGGCGGCGAGGTGGCCTGGGCGGATACCTTTGCCTCCGGCGAACTCTTCTCCCGCTACGGGAAGAAGCTGCTGCGCAGCTACGCGGTGGAAGCGATGGCCCGGCCGCGGTCGCAGGAACGGGCGGCCCTGGACGACGCGCGGGAGTTCCTCCTGCCGTTGCGCGGGCGCGAAACCATCGAAACCGAGCCGGGCATCTATCGCTGGCGGCAGGTGAACGAAGGGCGCTATTCAGAAATTGAAATCGCCGCTGTCGAGCCGAAGCTGCTGGCCCTCCACAGGGTGAAGATCCACAGGACGATGTGATTGAAATTCTGAAATCGATACTCGAAATTGCGAAAACGACGCCGGCTCGAAGCCGGCAGTGCATCAGTAGCGCCAGCTTTTCACGTCGGCGCCGGGGGGCGCCGTCTTCAGAATGCGCTCGACGCCCTTGGGGATGAACATCTGGTGATAGCGCAGCCGTGAGTAAGCGTTGGCCCGCGTCTGGTCGCCGTTCCAGCAGTGCTCTGCGCGGTCGCCGTAGTCCACCACACCGCCGTACGGCGGATTCTTCGTTCCCTTTAGGAACCCCTCGGTCAGATACACGGCGTTGTTCAGGTAGTAGTTGTCCATATCTCCGACATAAAGATGGATCTTGCCCGCTAATTTTTTTCCCAGGCCGCGTTCCCAATCCCGCTGGAGGATGTGGCTGAGGTCGTATTTCTCTTTCCAGTAGGCCGCCACGCTGGCGTCTATTTCGCCGGTGCGTTTGTCCCAGATTCGTTTGGGGTAGCCGTCCGGCCCGGCCGGGGAATAGACCGCTTCCCAGATATCCCACTGGCCCCCGGAGCGGCTTTTCGTCCCCAGCACCAGTTCCATTCGGTTCATCTGCTCCAGCGTCGAGGAAAGATGACCGAGATAATCACGGTGGCCGGGCCGCGGCACGCGTTTGAACGCGCCGTCGTACCAGTAGGCGTTCTTGTCCTTGTAGATGTCCACCACCGTGTAGGCCCGGAAATCTATGGGGTCGGGACACGCCGCATAACATCCGTTGAAATCATCGGGGTAAAAGATCTGTGCGGCCAGCGCTTCCCACCCGCCGGTTGAGCCGCCGTACAGGAAACGGGCCCACCCCTGTCCCAGGCCGCGATATTTCTTCTCGATGTGCGGGATCAGCTCCTTCACGATGGCGTCGCCATAGGGACCCAGGTTTTCCGAATTCACCGCATAGGAATCGTCGTAGTAGGGGTTGGCGTGCTGGATCTCAATCGCCAGCACCCGGGGAAAATCTGGGCCGGTCCATTCCCTGTAGAAATCGTGTGCGGCCTGTTGCACGATGCGGTTGTAACAGTCCAGCTTGAAGCGGTCGCTGTATTCGCACTTGAGGTTGGCGTCCGGGGGCTGTTCCCGGAAACCGGACAGGTTGGCGGGAAAGTGCCCGTGAAAAATCATCAGCGGGTAGCGTGCTTCGGGATGGGCGTCGAATCCTTCCGGCAACAGCACGTGGGCGCCCAGGTGCATCGGCCGGCCCCAGAACTTGCTGAGCAGCTGGCTTTCGATGCGCACGTGTTTGATGTATTTGGTCTCCGGCGGGTCCGGGATGGGAGGGATGACCTTGTCGAGGACCATATGCACAACTTCATCGCGCGCGGGGTCCAGCAGTATCTTGCGCGGCGCGCTATAGAGATTGCCGGGAGCGCGGTTCCATTGCTGGCCTTCGCCGCGGTCCATGGGCAGCTTGACCACGTGGCCGTCGGCCCGGCGAAACGTCTCGTATCTGTGCAGCAGCGCCTGCACGTTGTAAGTGCCGGCGCTGAGCTGTGCCAGGCTCTCCACCGGATAGCCCAGAATGCTGGCGTCGAAGATTTTCTCGTCGCCCGGCTTCAGCCCCTCGACGTCGAGGCCCAACACCTGCTGGCTGTTGAGGCTGGTCTCGCTGATCTGCATCCGCGGTTCGGCGCCGTCGTCGCGGGAAATCAGCAGCAACAACCGGCCGTCGAGCGGCTGGCTGGAGGCTTGCGCCGGGAAGCTGACGGCCACGCGCAGTGGAGCGTTGGCTTGCGCGTGTGACGACAGCGCTGACGCTGCGAGGAAGGCTGCCAGAGCGGTTATCTTTCGCATGGAGCCGCATTGTACCCGAACCCTGCCTGCCGCGCCTGCGGTTTGACGCCCAAATCCTTTCTTCCTATACTTCGCGGACGAGACTTACCAGGAGGATCCAGGATGAGACACACGGTCATCGCGCTTGGCTTGTTCTTCTCCGCGGGACTCAGCGGACTCACGGCGGCACAGGCGCCGGCGGCGGCCCAGTCGAACTACCAGTACGTTTTGCTGGCCACCAACAAGACTTCCACCATGAGCAAAGAGATCAACCAGTTGGCCAAAGACGGCTACCGCTTTGCCGGGGTGATGGGCGGCGAAACTGCCTTTGGCGGCAAAGAGACCGTGGTCATCATGGAGCGCCCGCTGGGGACCCCGGCGCGCGACCGTTTCCACTATCAGCTCCTGGCCACCAA
>Ga0247727_10004128_pt1 | contig 31145 bp, 33 predicted proteins | sample WisWelCaveWW1625_FD_202498 | JGI IMG/M metagenome (GOLD analysis project Ga0247727, IMG submission 202498) | Biofilm microbial communities from Wishing Well Cave, Virginia, United States - WW16-25 | ecosystem: Environmental > Aquatic > Deep subsurface > Groundwater > Cave microbial mat | place... | reverse complement strand
AGATACCACTGGAGCGCCACAACCAACCATTTTTTGTACCCAGTAGCACATGCCAGACTCTTGATATCAACCGTTTGAAGCGGCGGCGTTTTTTGCGTTCTCAGTCGGGGAACTTCGGGCTAACCCACCCCACGCACTGGGTGAAGCAGGCCGCCGCCGTACCCGGCGAGCGGATGTGAGCGTCTACCTTTGTGCTTGCGCCTCAAAATCAGCCAGTCCTGCCACTTCGGAAAGCCACGGTGTGGGAACGTAGGCGAGACCTCCCCACGCGCTCGCTGAGCTGAGTAGTCCTGTACTTCCCACTCTCATGAGCAACGCTTCAAGCTCGCGTTCGTGGTAGCCAGCTCTCTGCAATTGTTCGCGGAGGGCGGCGTTGAACGTGTCCGCCTGTTTTTCACCATCCTCTCTGGTTTCGTTCTCTATCCGGCAGGCAAAGCCGACTACCAGCAGCTCATCGCGCGTTAGCTGCTCAATGATCTTGCACCACCGTCGGAATTTGTCTGGGTCGAAGGCCCGCCGCTTCTTTAGCCCCGCAATGATCTGAGCAAGCAAGATCAAGTTTTCCCTTGCAGCACCTTCCTGTACTGCCTTGGAGAACCGCAAGATAACGTCAATAAGTGGTTCGACATCCTGCTCATCAAAGTTCACCGGCCCATGCCGACCAGAGGAGATCTCTCTGATCAAAATCTCAGCTGCGTCTTTCCGCTTCTTCGCGAGGTATGCCTCCGCAATCGAAACAAGTGTGTTGCCCCCCGGCAGTCCGAACGCCGACAAAACGTCTCCTACGATTGCCGCACCAAACGGAATGATCGCGGTGTCTGCCATGTTACAAATCCCTGCTTTCCGTCGTGCGCGTCTCTTACCGGGTCGGGCTACCACAGTCTATTGCCTAATCTCCGGCTCAATCAACTCTTGGAGCCGTGTACTTGCCTGCGCGGCGAGCGTTGCATATGTAGATGACCACTATGGTCATATCGGAGAGACGGCGGTGAAAGAGCTGCAGCTCAAGGACGCAAAGGCGAGCCTGTCGGCTGTCGTCGATGATGCCGTGCGGGGCAAGCCCTCGATCATCACACGCCACGGCAGGCCCGAGGCCGTCGTTCTCGGGATGAAGGACTGGGAGCGCCTCTCGCGTGTGCCGTCCCTGGCGCGCCTGCTGATGTCGGCCCCGGTCGAGAAGGGCGACGTGCCGCGCCGGAGCAAATCGCCGATGCGCCGCTTCGGCGGCTGACGCCTTGTACCTCGTCGACACCAACATCGTTTCCGTCGGCTCGCCCGTTTGGGAGGCCGCGCCGTCCGCGCTGGTGGCGTGGATGGAGGAGAATTCCGCTGGCCTCTATCTCTCGGCCGTGACGATCGCCGAAGTCGAGGACGGCATAGCCAAGCTGCGTCGGGAGAAGGCGGGCCGCAAGGCAGAGGGACTGTCCGCGTGGCTCGATGCCCTGCTGCACCTGTATGGCGAGCGCGTTCTCGCCTTCGGATTGCAGGAAGCGAGAATCGCCGGTGCGCTCTCCGACGGCGCTCGTGCCGAGGGCCGGTCGCCGGGATTTGCGGACATCGTCATCGCGGCGACGGCCAGCGCTCACAACTTGATCCTCCTCACGAGGAACGAGCGCCATTTCAAACCGCTGGGCGTGAAGACCATCAATCCATTCGACGGCCTGCCGCAACGGATCTTTCGGAAAGTGCGACAACACAACCATGAGGGGAGCGACAACAACCATGAAGAAGATGCAGACCGGCTCGAAGGAAGGAAAAGGAGGAGACTCTCCCTCTCAGCTGATCGATGCGAGAATCAAGGAGCTGAGTGATTGGCGGGGCGAGACGCTCGCTCGGGTCCGAAAGCTCATCAGGCAGGCCGACCCCGAAGTGGTCGAGGAGTGGAAGTGGCGCGGCGTTCCGGCGTGGGAGCACGCCGGCATCATCTGCACCGGCGAGACGTACAAGGCTGTCGTGAAGCTGACCTTCGCCAAGGGCGCCGCGCTGGAGGACCCTGCAGGCCTCTTTAATTCGAGCCTCGAAGGCAACACCAGGCGTGCCATCGATATCCATGCGGGCGACAAGATCGATGAAAAGGCGTTGGCCGCGCTCATTCGCGCCGCCGTGGCGCTGAACACGTCGGTGCGTCACCCCGTCCGCTCTCAGAAGATACCAAAGAGCGCTTGAGGAAGATCTTCAGGATCAAGCGCTTCGAGTTTGCTCCCACGACGATCCAGGTCCATTGGCTCCTGGACAACGGAGCAACATGGACAGAATACGGTGAATTCAGCGACGATGGCCGCCGCTCGTCTCCTACCGGCGCGCGAACATGGCTTCCATCTCGCGGCGTGTCGTTACGGCATCGGTGGCGGCATCGATGGCGACGTCGGACCACCTGAGCGGCTGACCCTCGGCGATATCGCGCGCAACCTTCGCGTCGCTCGCCAGGCCGAGCGGCAGATAGCCCTCCCTGAGCGACACATCGGCCGGCACCTGCCGCCCCCACACCGTGAAGCCGCCCTCGCCGTCGAGCACCTCGCCCTTCTCGAGCGCGCGCTTGGCGGTGGCCACCACATCGGAGTTGAAGCAGATGGACGTGCCGGTCGGCTCCTTGCGCAGGGCCACAGAGGCGACCGAGATGCCGAGCTCCAGGCCGATCATGTGCGTCGGCCGATACAGCGCCGCATACTTGCCGCTCTTGTCGGTCAGGCAGTTGTACTCGACGAAGCACTGCACCGCGTACGGGCTATCGCTCTCGACCACCACGTAGGTGCCCATCGCCAGGTGGTGCGGCACGTCCTTGCCGTCGCGGGTGAGCGAGGAGACCACCTCGGTCACGCCCTTCTTCTCCAGCGTGCCGCCTTCGCTCTTGGGTTTGCACACGTCGGCCAGCTCGAAGCGCGAGGCCGGCGGGAAGCCGAGGCCGTTCGTCTGCGGCACCAGGCCCGTCGCATTGCACACCGCCGTCATCTCGATGCCCGACTTGGTGCCGTCCAGGAACGAGTTGAACATCTTCGGATTGATGTGGCTGCGGTCCTGGATCGGCAGGTACTGCGTGAGGATGTCCCACACGGTGTCCGGGGTAGACTGGTGGTAGCTCGGGTGATAGCGCGTGCCTTTGCCGGCGGCGACCACCCCGAACCCGCACGCGCGCGCCCAGTCCACGTGATCGCAGATCAGCGCCGGCTGGTCTCCCCAGGCCAGCGAATAGACGACGCCCGCCTCGCGCGCCCGCCGCGCCAGCAGGGGCCCGGCCAGCGCGTCGGCCTCCACGTTGACCATGACGATGTGCTTGCCGTTCCGGATCGCCGCCAGGCACAGCCTGATGCCGCTGACAGGATCGCCGGTGGCCTCGATCACCACATCGATGTCGGGGCATCCGATCACGGCCAGCGCGTCGTCGGTCACGAAGGTCCCGCCGGACTTCAGTGCGTCGCCCATCGACTGAGCCGCGATCTGCTCCGTCGGCCAGCCGACGCCGGTCAGCCGCTCCCTGGCGCGCTGCGGCAGCAGGTCGGCCAAGCCGACCAGGTGCATCCCCGGCGTCAGCCGCACCTGGGCGAGGAACATGGTGCCGAACTTGCCCGCACCGATCTGGCCGATGCGGATCGGCCGGCCGGCCGCGGCCCGCTCCTGCAGCATGGTGGAGAAGTTCACAGTTATGTCCTCGTGTTAGCCGTGTGCGCACGGTATCAGACCCGGAGGGTCTGACACCCGCGATGCTTACTCCGCCGCCTGCCGATACGACTGCGCGTAGCGCAGCAGCGCGTCGTCGGCGCAGGGTTCGATCGGCCGGAAGTCCCGATGCGCGATCCACTCCTCACGGGTCGGCTTGCGGATGTGGTTGGAGACCGCGTTGAGTGTCAGATAGACGATCTTGCGCGAGTAGGGCGTGATGTTGCCGGCCGAGCCGTGCACGAGGTTGCCGTGGAACATCAGCACGCCGCCGGGCTTGCCGGTCGGCACCACCAGACCGCCCTCGCTGCAAAGCCTTTCAACCGTCTCGTGATCGAGCGTCCACAGCGGATAGCTGGTGGTGGCGTTGTCGTGGCCGGCGGCGAGCACGCCGTGCCTATGGCTCTTGGGAATCAGCATCAGCGGGCCATTGAAGGTAAACACCTCGTCCAGGAACACCGAGATGTTCATGGCCTTGGGGTCCGGCATGCCGTCGTCGCGGGCCCACGTGCCGTAGTCCTGGTGCCACTGCCAGACGTCGCCGTCGAACTTGGCTTTGGCGTTGATCTTGAACTGGTGCATGTAGAGCTTCTCGCCGAACAACTGCTCCACCGGCTCGATGAGCCGCGGGTGTCGTCCCAGCAGCCCGAACGCCTCGCTGTAGGTGTGGGTCGCGAAGGCGGTTCGCGGAGCGCCCGACTTCTCGCGCCAGATTTGCGGCCGGTCGAGCTTGAAGATGGCCTCTGCTTCGCTGCGCAGGGCGGCCACTTCCTCGAGCGAGAAGCAGTTCGGGAGGAACAGATAGCCGTCCTCGTCGAATTGGCGCAGTTGTTGGGCGTCGAGCTTCATGGTGATCCTCCGTGGGTTGATACTTTCGTGCTTTCTGCGTTGAGCCGCGCGGCCGTCTCTTCCCCGGCCGCCGCGGTATGGCGGCGGGAGAGCTCTTCGGCGTCAGCCGCGTTACCATCGAGGATGGCCTCGAATATTGTCGCGTGCTCTTGCCAATAGCGCGCGTACGCTCCTGTCACCGACAAGACCAGGCCCATGGAGCGCATGAAGTGCGGCCATTGGTCGGCGATGGTTTCGACGATCGCCCTGTTGCCGGAAAGGCGATGGATCGCCGAGTGGAAAGCCACATCTGTCTCGATCAGCCGGGACGTCAAGGCGATGGGTTCGAGGCGAAGGCCGTCGTCCAGAACTGCCCGGGCCTGCTCCAGCTCCGCCTCCGACGCCTCGCCCGCACGCAGTCGCTGCGCGGCCAGCCGCGCTGCCATGCCATCGAGGGCCTCGCGCACCTGGTAGAGCTCGCGAATGCGCCGGCCGTCGATGGGGGCGACCTGGAGACCGCGCTTGCCGTGCTCGATCAACAGTCCGCGGCGCTTGAGGACCTGGAGGGCATGACTCACCGGCTGACGGGAAACACCTAACAAAGATGCAACGCTCTCCTGGGTCAGTCGGCGGCCGGGCGGCAGGGTTCCGTCGGCAATGGCCGCCAGCAAGCGATCGTGTACGCGATCGATCAGGGCCGGCTGACTTGCGAGTTGCAGCATTGTCATGGCCCCCTGTTCGCTCGCCAATGGCAGAAGTGAACGATCCTGCCATTATAGAATTCAGAATTCGGAATGCAATGCTGCTGTTTCGCATGCGCGAGAAATAGGCTGCTGGGCGTAACTGAGATCGCCCCGTGTAGAGCCGCTCGTGCGCGCGCTTCGATGTTGGGCGGCTGATCGGCGAGACGGGACAGACGCACTGCGATGGAGCCGGACGTAGGTCTCCGCGGCCGACACTCGAAGTGGCGAATTGCTCCGCGCCAGGTCGGTCACATGGTGCCGAAATAGCTCTCGATGAACCGCCGGTAGATCGCCGTCAGCGTCGCCAGATCGGCGACCGGGACGCGCTCGTCCACCTGGTGGGCCGTGGCGTTGGTGAGGCCGAGCTCGATCACAGGGCAATATTTGTGGATGAAGCATGCATCCGACGCGCCGCCGGCGGTGGTGAGGGTGGGCGTGCGGCCCGTGACGACTTCGACCGCGCGGATCATCGTATCGGCGAGCGGCCCGGGCTTGGTGAGGAATACGTCGTGCGTCCCCGAGAAGGCGAGTGAGAACCGCGCCGCCATCGCGCTCGCGAGGTCCTCGGAATGGCCGCGCACCCAGGCCTCGATCTTCTGGCGCGTGTGCAGATCGTTGTAGCGGATGCTGAAGCTGGCGCGGGCCCAGGCCGGGATGACATTGGTCACGCTGTTCGGCACCGACACAACCGTGGCCTCGACGCTCGACGGCTGGAACCTCGGTGTGCCGGCATCGAGCGGCGTCGAGCACAACCGGTCGATCATGCGGGCGAGCTTCGGTACCGGATTGTCGGCCAGGTGGCCGTAGGCGGCGTGGCCCTGCTTGCCGTGAACGGTGAGCTCGGCAGCGACCGACCCGCGCCTGCCGATCTTGATCTCGTCCCCCACCACCTTTGAGCTGGTCGGCTCGCCCACGAGGCACGCGTCGGCCATCTCTCCGTGCGCCGCCATCCACTCCAGGACCTTGGCCGTGCCGTTGATGCCGGGTCCCTCCTCGTCACCCGTAATGAGAAGCGAGATGGACCCGTGCCGCAGCCCGCCGCTCGCCTGCACATGGTCGAGTGCCGCTGCCACGAAGCAGGCAATCGCACCCTTCATGTCGGCGGCGCCGCGTCCGTAGAGCACGCCGTCGGCGATCTCGGCAGCGAACGGCGGCCGCGACCAGCCGGTCTCGTCGCCGGCCGGCACGACGTCGGTATGGCCGGCGAAGCACAAGTGCGGGTTGCCGCTGCCGAGCCGGGCGTAGAGGTTCTCAACGTCCGGCGTCCCCGGCTCGGTCATGGCGAGCCGATGGCAGGTGAAGCCGGCCGGACGCAGCACGCTCTCCAGAAGCGTCAGCGCGCCGCCCTCCTGGGGCGTCACGCTGCGGCAGCGGATCAGCCGCTGGGCGAGTTGCACCGGGTCGGTGCCATGGTTCGGCATGCGCAGAATTGCTCCCTACGGTGCCGTCTCGGCTCCGCTCTGTCCGGTTGCCGGCTGCGGTGCCGGTACGGCCCGCGCTCTCTGGGGGGCATCGCGGATCAGCGAGTCGAGGATCATGATCTTCTGCCAGACCTTCTGCGACAGGCCGGCGGCGATGCGTTCGATGTCGCTCACCGCCTCGGTGACCACCGGATCGGGGAAGCTCTGAGCGAACAACACCGCCACCTTGGAGGCGAGCGACATCATCTCGGAGCAATAGTCGAGATAGCGCGACAGCTCGTAGGGCTTGAGCGTGCGCGTCGGCGAGGACGGCGTTTTGCCGCCGACGCTCACCACCGTGCTCGGGTCCTTGGTCAGCTGATGCATGTCGATGACGTGCACGATGGCGCGCAGCTCGTGCAAGGCGCGCAGCGCCCGGCGGCGCTTCACGCGTTGCTCAATGGTGACCAGAAAAAGCAGGGAGGCGCCCGTCAGCACGACCAGGTTGGCGAGCGCCTCCATGCCCTGGAACACGGAATAGACGCTGTCGGTCGAGGTGCGGGAGAAATCGACCTGGCGCAGGATCCAGACGAACAGGCCAATTCCCGTCACCGACAGCGCGAGCACCGTGAGACGCAGCAGGATATGACGGCGGGCGATGCGCCGCGCCCGCGCGGAGCTCTCGTGCGCTACAGCAAGGAGCTCGCCGCAAACCGCGACAAGGCCGGCGCCGGGAAACCGCTCCATGATCCGCTTCTGCAGCGTACCGATCGTCTCGATCACCTTCTGCGAGTCGAGGGCACGGTTGGTGCGCGCGCGCGTTGAGGATTTCGCTCTACTCAAAATTCGCCACCCGTTTACGTCCAGCCCGTCGCACCGTGTCGCAGCCCAAATCGCTGCATGACAGCGCGCACTTCATTACGCCCGTCGAATGTCAATGGCGCAACAGCTCGTTGATGCTGGTCTTCGATCTCGTCTGCTCATCCACGGTTTTGACGATCACCGCGCAATAGAGGCTGGGGCCAGGCTCGTTGTTCGGGAACGGCTTGCCCGGGAGCGTGCCGGAGACCACCACGGAATAGGGTGGCACCTTGCCTGTCACGACCTTGCCGGTAGCGCGATCGACGATCTTGGTCGACGCGCCGATGTATACGCCCATCGACAGCACCGAGCCCTCGCCGACAACCACCCCCTCGACCACCTCCGAGCGCGCCCCGATAAAGCAGTTGTCCTCGACGATGGTGGGATTGGCCTGCAGCGGCTCGAGCACGCCGCCGATGCCGACCCCGCCGGAGAGATGCACGTTTTTGCCGATTTGCGCGCAGGAGCCGACCGTTGCCCAAGTATCGACCATAGTGCCACTGCCGACATACGCCCCGAGATTGACGAAGGAGGGCATCAGGATGACGCCGGGCGCGATGTAGGCCGATCGCCTGACGACGGCACCGGGAACCGCCCTGAAGCCCGCTGCCTTGAAGCTCTCTGCCGTCATGCCCGCGAATTTCGACGGCACCTTGTCCCACCAGCTCGAGCCCCCGGGGGCGCCCTCTATGGCGGTCATGTCGTTGAGGCGGAAGGACAGCAGGACAGCCTTCTTGAGCCATTGATTTACGATCCATTCGTTGCCGCGTTTCTCCGCCACCCGGGCCTCACCCTTGTCCAGCAGATCGAGCGCGGTCTCGACCGCGGCTCGCACCTCGCCGCCCGTGCCGGGGCTGATGCTGTCGCGCTTGTCCCACGCGGCGTCGATAATCGCTTGTAGAGTTGTGTTTTGCATGGCGAGTCGTTTCTGACGTGGCGATCCCGGTCCTGTCAATCTCAGCGCAGGCGGGGTCAGCCCCCTCGCGTCGGGGCTCTCGTACAATATTGCGGTTGGAGGCGAGGGGTCTGACCCCTTCGCGCATGCTGCATGGCGGAACGGCGTGCTTTACCTGCAGGCAGCCGTGGCCTAGATTCTGCGCTGGAAAAAGGGGACTGGGGACTTCATGTACTCGCGAGCCTGTGCCTGGGGCCTTGCCGGCGCGCTTCTATTTCTGCCGTCTGCAGCAAACTCCCAGGAGTTGGCGACGCTCGGGAAGCAAATCTCGCCGCTTCCGTCCGCGCCCCCATTGCTCTCCCCGGATTGCCGTTCCAAGCGCATCGCCGGTGATTTGTTCCGCCGGCCGTTACGGGCGTTGAGGCGGGCTGTCCGCGAGGGCCGCGCTGTAAAGGTGCTGGCCATCGGGTCGTCGTCCACGGTCGGTGTGGGCGCCTCATCGCCCTCGGCCACCTACGTCGCCAAGCTGGAAACGACGCTCGAAGGCACGTTCAAAGGGCTGGACTTCGAGGTGATTGGCCGCGGCCGCTCGGGCGAGGAGGCGCAAGGAGCTGCCGATCGCATGAAGCGCGAGGTGGAGGAGACACGGCCGGATCTGGTCGTGTGGCAGGTGGGCACCAACGACGCTCTGCGGCATGTCGGTATCGATCGCTTCAAGCAGTGCCTCAAGACCACATTGGCCTGGCTCAGAGAGCAACGGATCGATGTGCTCCTTGTCGATCCGCAGTACGGCGACACGCTGACCAAGGATGAGCACTACGAGAGGGTGGTCGTGGCCGTCGCGGAAGTCGCGCGAGAGGCGCGCGTGCTGCTGGTCGACCGGTTCGAGGCGATGCGCGAATTGCACCGCCAGCGCGGCGACCGGTTCTATCTCGCCGCCGACGACCTGCACATGAACGATACCGGCCATCGCTGCATGGCCGAGCAGTTGGCGCGCTCGATTGTCGGCGGCCTGCTGGCCGCCGACGCAGAAACCGCGCAGCCTGTGTTCTATCCGTGACATGGTGTCAGACCCTCCGGGTCTGACACCCGAGCGCAGACGATTGCACCGAGCACGGCGCAACGGTTCGATGCGGGCGGCGCCTGCAGCGGTACCCCCCTGCAAATCAGACACTGTTGCTCCGGCCTTGGCGCTTAGCGCCGAGCCATGGTGTCAGACCCGGAGGGTCTGACACCCAATCCTACGCTCGTGCGTGTGCACCAGCGCCAACCCGTTCACCGCGACCGGCCAACGCCCAGGCCCCGGGCCCGCTGGCATAGTAGAAGAGCAGCCCGCCGATAATGGCGATGTTCTTCAGAAATTGTCCCCTTTGGGCCATGTACTGAGCTTCTGGGTAAGCCCAGAACCTATGCGCGATCGCGGTGGCGGCGATAACGAAGGCAATCAGCAGCAGGGACGAAATGCGGGGGAAAATGCCGAGGATCAGGGCGATCGGCACAAGCACCTCGATGGCTATGCCGACTATTGCCCAAACTTCCGGAAAGGGCAGCCCCGAGTTGGTGACCGTCTGCAAGAAGCCTGGGTAAGCCCCATCCCTGCCAATGAGTCCTATGGCCTTGGGGATGCCCGCCGTCAAAAACAGCGCCGCTATCAAGAGTCGCCCGATGAGCAGAAAGGTGTCCTGCACACGCTCCATCACGTCCTCCTACTACTTTAGTCGCACCCGCCCGCCGGATCGTATGTCCGCGCCCGCAATGGTGCCAGAGATTTGTGCAGTTCACTTGATGGCCGCAGCGATCAGCCGCTTGGCGTCCTCGCTATCCCACTCGGCAGGGCCGAGCAGCCGGCCGATCTCCAGGCCCTGGGCGTCGATCAGCAGGGTCGCGGGCAAACCGACGGCCCTCAACTCCGAGGTCATGCGGGTCGTCGGGTCGACATACAGCGCCAGGTGCTCGACCTTGGTCTCGTCGAGGAATTTCCTTGCGCCTTCTAGTCCCTTACGATCGACGCCGACGGCAACCACCTCGAACTTGTCCGACCCCAGCTCCTTTTGCAGGCGGTCGAGCGCGGGCATCTCCTTGCGGCAGGGCAGGCACCAGGTCGCCCACAGGTTGAGCAGCACCACCTTGCCTCGCCAATCCGCCAGCGTACGCTCCTTCCCGGCGGCATCCTGGAATTTGACCTCGGCAAGCGCCTCCGGCTCTTTGCGGAAGACGAACGCCGCCATATGGCCTTGGCTCAGAGGGTTGCTTCCGGGGCCTTTCGGGAGGATTTGAGGGGCGACCGGCGCGGGCGCAACCTTTTCGGCCGGGGCGCCGGCGTTGTCAGGCCGGCCAACGGTCACGTATATCGCTGCGAATCCCACGGCTGCAGCGATGGCGGCCGTGGCCAGGGAGATGGCCGCTGTCCGCGATGGGCTTTGGTTTGGAGCCCGGGTTGCCATGACCGCTCCGCTCACGCTGTTGCAACGTCAGGTAGAAACCTCGTGACCGACAAATCCGCCAACAAGATGTGGGGAGGCCGCTTCGGAATGTCGCCGGCCGAGGTCATGCAGGAGATAAACGCCTCGGTCGGCTTCGACAAGGCCCTGGCGCCCTACGATATCCGGGCATCCAAAGCGCACGCCGCCATGCTGGGCCAGCAAGGCATCATCTCCAAGGAGGACGCCCGGAAGATCGCCGCCGGCCTCGATCGCGTCATGGCCGAGATCGACAGCGGCGAGTTCCAGTTCTCGCCGGCCCTCGAGGACGTGCACATGAATGTCGAGAGCCGTCTCAAAGAGTTGATCGGCGAGCCTGCCGCCCGGCTGCACACGGCGCGCTCGCGCAACGACCAGGTGGCTACCGACTTCAGGCTCTACGTGCGCGAATGGATCGATGGGGCGGATGCTGCCCTGACGGCGCTGCAGCTTGCCCTGGCGCGCAAGGCTCAAGACCATTGCGAACTGATCATGCCGGGTTTCACGCACCTGCAGCCCGCACAGCCGGTAACGTTCGGCCACCACCTCCTCGCATACGTGGAGATGCTGGCCCGCGACCGCGGCCGCCTGGGCGATGCGCGGCAGCGGCTCAACGAATGCCCGCTCGGCGCCGCCGCGCTTGCGGGAACCTCGTTTCCGATCGACCGGCATAAGACCGCCGAGGCCCTGGGATTCGCCCGCCCGAGCGGCAATTCCCTCGATGCTGTGTCCGACCGCGACTTCGTGCTGGAGACCCTTTCCGCCTGCTCCATTGCCGCCATGCATCTCTCGCGCTTTGCCGATGAAATCGTGCTGTGGGTGACACCGCAGTTCGGCTTCGTGCGGCTCAGCGACCGGTTCACCACCGGCTCGTCGATCATGCCGCAGAAGCGCAACCCGGATGCCGCTGAGCTGGTGCGCGCCAAGGTTGGACGCATCGCCGCCGCGTTCCAAAGTCTGCTGATGGTGATGAAAGGGCTGCCGTTGGCCTATGCGAAGGACATGCAGGAGGACAAGGAGCTCACCTTCGATGCGCTGGCGAGCCTGCAGCTGGTGATTGCGGCCATGACGGGCATGGTGGAGGACCTCGAGCCGAACCCCGAGGCCATGCGGCGCGCCGCAGACTCCGGCTTCTCGACCGCCACAGACCTGGCCGACTGGCTCGTGCAGTCGCTCGGCGTGCCGTTCCGCCAGGCGCACCATATCACCGGCCGGATTGTTGCCGCCGCCGAAGCCCAGGGCGTCGGCCTCGATCAGCTTCCTCTGTCGGCTATGCAGGAAGTAGATCCCCGCATCACCAGCGGCGTTTTCTCTGTTCTTTCGGTGGAGAACTCTGTGAAGAGTCGGCTGAGCTATGGTGGAACGGCGCCACAGAACGTGCGGAAAATGGCCAGGGCCTGGATAAAGCGGTTGGAAAAGCAACAAGGAAGGGGCTAGAACTACCCCTGTCGGCCCTAGAAGCCATGGTCTGCCTCTTGGGCCGCTTGGTGTTGTGGACTGTAAACAAGGTTCACCGGCTCAAATGAGCAGGCGTCTGCCGCTTTGCCTTGCGATAGCCCTGACAGTGCTGGGAGCGCTCAGCGCGGCGGGTTGCGGCGTGCGCGGATCGCTCGAGGCCCCGCCCAAGCAGACGAGCGAAGCACCACCGGCAAAACCGGGTGAACCGCCGCCGCATAAGCCTTCGATTCTCGACCCGCTGATCCGCTGACGGGCGCCTATGCATCATTTCGCGTACCGCGGTGGTGTCCTCCACGCCGAGGACGTGAGCCTCGTGCGCATCGCCGATGAGCTCGGCACCCCTTTCTATTGCTACGCAACGGCCACGCTGGAGCGGCACTACCGCGTGCTGCAGCAGGCCTTTGCCGGTCTCGACACGCTGATCTGCTACGCCATCAAGGCCAACTCCAACCAGGCGGTCATCGCTACGCTGGGGCAGTTGGGCGCCGGCATGGATGTGGTGTCGGAAGGTGAGCTGCGCCGTGCACTTGCCGCAGGCGTGCCGGCCGGACGCATCATCTTCGCCGGCGTCGGCAAGACGCGGGCGGAAATGGTCTTCGCGCTGGGCCAGAACATTCGCGGTTTCAACGTCGAGTCCGAGGCTGAGCTTGACGCACTGAGCGACGTCGCTGTGGGGCTCGGGAGCACGGCCAGCATCGCGCTGCGCGTCAATCCAGACGTGGACGCCAAGACGCATGCCAAGATTGCCACCGGTAAGGCCGAGAACAAATTCGGCGTGCCCTACGACGATGCCCCGCGCCTCTATGCCAAAGCAGCCGAGTTGCCTAGCCTCGCCGTGACCGGCATCCATATGCACATCGGCAGCCAGATTACCGACCTTCAGCCCTTCCGCAATGCGTTCACGCTGATGCGCGAGCTGGTCGGGGTGCTGCGCACCGCCGGCCACAAGATCGAGCATCTCGACATGGGCGGCGGGCTCGGCGTGCCTTACCACACCGGCAACGACATCCCGCCCTCGCCGCAAGCCTACGCCACAGTGGTGCGAGAGACGGTCGGCGACCTCGGACTGAAAATCGTGCTCGAGCCGGGCCGCGTGATCGTCGCCAACGCCGGTGTGCTGGTGGCACGCGTGCTGTATGCCAAGCGCGGGCGCGACAAGACCTTCACGGTCGTCGATGCCGCCATGAACGACCTGATCCGGCCCACCCTCTACGAGGCCGAGCACGAGATCTGGCCGGTGATTGAAGCCGTAGGCCGCAAGGAGCCGATCCTGCAGGACGTGGTGGGGCCGGTGTGCGAGACCGGCGACTATCTGGCGTTGAACCGCCGGCTGCCGCCGTTCGCGGCCAGCGACCTCGTCGCCTTCATGACGGCCGGCGCCTACGGCGCGGCCATGTCGTCGACCTACAATTCGCGCCTTCTGGTGCCGGAAGTGCTGGTGAAGGCCAACGACTACGCCGTCGTCCGCCCCCGCACCACCTTCGACGACCTCATCGGCCTAGACCGCCTGCCGGCGTGGCTGGGCTGACAAGAGGCAGCATATCTGTTGACAAGTGCTGTTGACCCTCTATCGTCGAGCGCGAGACGACATGCGCTATTCTGAGTTGCGCAAGTGGCTGAAAGAGCGGGGGTGCACGTTCGAGACGCACAAGGGTGGCAGCGGCCACGTCACCGTGCGGCTGGGCAACAGGAAGACCCAGCTTCCCGCTCACGGCCGAGGCCGCGATCTGGGAAAAGGCCTGGTGGAAAAGATCAAGAAGGACCTTGGGCTCAAGTGATCGCTTATCCGCTGATATTGACCCCCGACGACAACGGTACGTTCCTGATTACGTCTCCCGACTTCCCCGAGCTCACGAGCTTCGGGAAGACGATTGAGGAGTGTCTGGATCGCGCGCGTGGTGCGCTGCTCGAAGCGATCGAGGCGCGCATTGACGATCGGGAGCCGATTCCGCGGCCGTCGACCGGAAGGCATCTGGTGACGCTGCCGGCGCAGGCGGCGATCAAGGTCCTACTCTATCAGGCGCTCGAATCGGAGGGCATCCGGAAATCGGAGCTTGCGAGGCGCATGAACATTCCGCGCCAAGAGGTCGACCGTATGCTCGACCTCAACCACGGAACGGCGCTGCCCAAGATGGAGCATGCGTTCGCGGCCTTGGGCAGGCAGCTGCGCGTGTCAGTCAGTCCGCGCGCCCGAGCGCGAGCCGGCTAGGCCGATTTCCGCACCGGGGTCCTGCGCAGGTGCGCCAGCAGCAGCATCAGCGCCGCGGGCGTCATCCCCTCCATGCGCGACGCCTGGGCCAGCGTTGCAGGGCGGAGAGCTGCAAGCTTCTGGCGCACCTCGGTGGACAGGCTGGGGACCGCTGCATAGTCGAGATCGGCGGGGATGCGCACGCTCTCCTCCTTGCGGAAGGCCTCGATGTCGGCCTCCTGGCGGTTGACATAGGCGGCATAGCGCGCATCGACCTCGAGCTGGGCGGCAATCTGCGGAGCGATCCGGTCGATCTGCGGCCAGATCGGCCGAAGTCGGGCCAGGCCGACGTTGGTGTGGGCGAGCAGCTCCAGGCCCGTGCGGCGGCGCCCGTCCTTGTTGAGCTCCAGGCCGTGGCGGGCGGCCTCGTTGGGCGTAAGGGACAGCCCCTCGAGGAGTCGGCGACCCTCCTCCAACGCCCGGCACCTTGCAGCGAACGCGGCGTGGCGCTCGGATCCGACACAGCGGAGGTCCAGGCCTGCGGGCGTCAGACGCCGGTCGGCGTTGTCGGCGCGCAGGCGCAGGCGGTACTCGGCGCGCGAGGTGAACATGCGGTAGGGCTCGGAGACGCCGCGGCTGATGAGGTCGTCGATCATCACGCCCATGTAGCCGTCGGCGCGGGAGACGATGAAGTCGCGCTCGCCCCCGGCAGCCCTGAGCGCGGCGTTGATGCCCGCAGCAAGACCGAGCGCGCCCGCCTCCTCGTAGCCGGTCGTGCCGTTGATCTGCCCGGCCAGGAACAGATGCGGCAGCCGCTTGACCTCGAGCGTGGGCAGAAGCTCGCGTGGATCGACGTAGTCGTACTCGATGGCGTAGCCGAAGCGCTTGATGGCGACGTTGGCGAGACCGGGGATCGTGCGCAGGAAGGCGGCCTGCACGTCCGCTGGGAGCGAGGTGGAGACGCCGTTGGGATAGACGGTGTCGTCGTCCAGACCCTCCGGCTCCAGGAAAATCTGATGCCCTGTGCGCTCCCGGAAGCGCACCACCTTGTCCTCGATGGAGGGGCAATAGCGCGGCCCCACACTCTCGATCTGGCCGGAATACATGGGCGCGCGGTGCAGGTTGGCACGAATCAGCGCGTGCGTGGCCTCGGTGGTGGAGGTGATGCCGCACTCGATCTGCGGGTTGGCGACGCGGCTGGTGAGGAACGAGAACGGCACCGGCTCATCGTCGCCCGGCTGCATCTCCAGCGATGCCCAGTCGATCGAATTCTTGTCGAGCCGCGCCGGGGTGCCCGTCTTGAGGCGGCCGAGCCTCAGGTCGAGGGCGAGCAGGCGCTGGGAGAGGCCGTTGGCAGGCGCCTCGCCGTGCCTGCCGCCCGGGGTCTTCTCCTCGCCCCGGTGGATCAGGCCGCGCAGGAACGTGCCGGTGGTAAGCACGACCGCGCCGGCCCGGATCTGGCGGCCGTCCGCGGTGACGATCCCCGCCGCGGCGCCGTTGTCGACGATGAGATCCTCGACGGCAGCTTCGATTACCACCAGGTTGCGCGTGGCGCGGATCGCCGCCTGCATCGCCGCCTTGTAGAGCTTGCGGTCGGCCTGGGCGCGCGGGCCCTGCACCGCGGGCCCCTTGGAGCGGTTCAAGAGCCGGAACTGGATACCGGCCGCATCGGCCACACGGCCCATCAGGCCGTCGAGGGCATCGATCTCGCGCACCAGGTGGCCCTTGCCGAGGCCGCCGATGGCCGGGTTGCACGACATCTCTCCGACCGTGGCGAACCTGTGGGTGACGAGCGCGGTGCGCGCATCCATGCGGGCAGCGGCGGCCGCGGCTTCGCAGCCGGCATGGCCGCCGCCGACAACAATGATGTCGAATGCCGCGTTTGACATGGGCGGCGGAACTTAGCGAAGGCTACGCGCGGCGTCAAAATGCCGGCCAGGACGTGCCGGTCGGGGCTCCTGCTAGACCTTGCGAGATTGCGCGTTCCAATGGCGCTCGAGATTGGCGATCAGCCCGTCACTGAATTGGCAGTAGGCCTGCTCTTTCGCGTAGAGGGCTAGGTACCGCCGGAAAAGATCGAGCGGCTCCTGCCCAATTCGGAACTGCCGGCGGTTGCCCACGAAGCTCACGATCCCTGCGCTCGTGAGGCCATCGATGACTTGTGCAAGGGCGGCGTCCACTCGTTCGGCAGGGACAACCTCGTCGCAGATCAGCCGGCCCTCCGGACTGTCGCAGTCGATCTGCCGGCCGTACATGATGGTCTGGCGGGCGAGCCGGTCGCCGAGGAAGCGGGGCAAGCGCAGGTTGGCCATGCCCGGAACGATCCCTTCCTTGCGGGCGGGCAGCGTGAGATAGGCACCCGCTTCAGCCAGCACGTAGTCCATCACCAGCAGGTGCTGGCAGCCGCCACCGATCGCAAAGGTGTCGACCACGGTAATCCAGGGCTTTTCGGTGGTGGAACCCGCGAGGTCGTCGGGGGAGGCATCGTGTCGAGCGACACCGCGCAGGAACTTGTGCTCGTAACCCATCGGATGCAGGAAGTAGAACAGGAAGGAGATCTTGCCCTGATAGAGATGGGTGAGATTGAGCCCGGCACAGCAAATCCGCCGGCCGGCGTATTTCGGATGCTCGACAGGGCCGCCGCGCAGCACGGCAACCTCCGTGCTCGGATCGAGGATGGCGAGATCGACCGCAATCTCCAGCGGTGCCAGCGTCGTCTCGTCCAGCGCATTGAGCGATCGGGGATTGCGCAATTCCACGATCGACGCCTTGCCGGCTCGGGTCACACGCGTGGTGCCCAGATCGACGGACCCATCCCGCGCGAGACGCGGCAGCAAATCGAGCGAGTCGGCGCGCGGCAGAAGCATGGCGTGGCACAGGTGGCGGCCGGATGGGGCGTGTGCGAGAACGTGCGAGAGGAGAATGCCGTGGTCGATCTCGAGGCCCTCCTTCTCCTTGAGCGGCAGCGCGTGCTCCGCCGCCATGGCATCGGCGCCAGGCGTCAATCCGGGCACAAGCCTGGCGGTCTCCGGCACCAGCTGCTCCACACGCAGGAACTTGCTCCTGCGCGCGGTCAACCTGCCGTAAAGCTCATCGACATGGAGGCCCAGAAACCGCTCGCGTAGGTCCCGTTCCCTGCGATGCAAGAGTTCGCTGGCCGCGGCATGGTTCGGGTTGCGCGCCGCTTTCTTCGGGAGTTGCGCACGGAGCCTTTGGCTGAGCTCCCAGAAACTTGTGGAGGCCGCGCTATCGGAAGCGAAATCGCTGCGAAGCTCGGGCAGAGCGGCGAGCCATGCGCTCACATCGCCGGTGGCCAGCCCGGCGTTTTCCAGCAGGGTTCTCTCATTGAACGTGCCGTCGGTCTTGGACTGCATTAGGTGTCACCGGGACTGATCATCGAGCTCAGGACTTGGCAGCATAGCTGGCAACTGAAAAGATGGCGTTGAGCGGATGCAGGTTCGCGAGAGGCGCCATGAAGCTCGACATGTCCAGCTATGAGCCGTTCGGCTTGGAGGCGATCGAGACTGCGTCGCGCGACGAGATTTCGGCTCTCCAGACGGAGCGCCTCAAACGCACGCTTCAGAATGTTTACGAGAATGTGCCGGCCTACCGCAAGAAGCTCGATGCGGCCGGCGTGAGCCCGTCGGACTTCAGGCGGTTGGAGGACTTGGAGAAATTCCCGTTCACAACCAAGCATGACCTGCGCGAGAATTACCCCTTCGGCATGTTTGCCGTACCCAGGGAGCGCGTGGTGCGGGTTCACGCCTCGTCCGGCACGACGGGCAAGCCGACGGTCGTCGGCTACACGCAAAACGACATCGATACGTGGGCGAATCTGGTCGCGCGCTCGCTTCGCGCAGCCGGCGCCAGGCCCGGCATGGCCGTTCACATTGCCGTCGGCTACGGCCTGTTCACCGGCGGTCTCGGCATGCACTACGGTGCCGAGCGGCTGGGCTGCATGGTGATCCCGGTTGCTAGCGGCATGACCGAGCGGCAGGTCCAGCTGATCCTCGATTTGCAACCCGACATCATCATACCCACTCCCTCCTACCTGCTCGTCATCCTCGACGAGTTCCGCAACCGTGGCCTTGATCCGGGCAAGACATCGCTCAAGATCGCCCTTTGCGGAGCAGAACCCTGGACCAATGCGATGCGCGCGGAAATCGAGAGCGCTTTCCATGTCGATGCCATCGATACCTATGGGTTGTCCGAGCTGATCGGACCAGGCGTGGCGAGCGAATGCATCGAAACCAAAGATGGCCCCACCATATGGGAGGACCATTTCTATCCCGAGATCATCGACCCGCAGACCGGCAGGGTGCTGCCGGAGGGCGAGCGCGGCGAGATCGTGTTCACGTCGCTTACGAAAGAGGCAATGCCCGTGATCCGCTACCGCACCAGAGACCTCTCCCGTCTGATGCCCGGACGGGCGCGCTCGATGCGGCGGATGGAAAGGGTGACGGGCCGATCCGACGACATGATGATCGTTCGCGGCGTCAACGTGTTTCCAACCCAGATCGAGGAGCAGATATTGCGGTGCGAAGGCCTCGCTCCGCATTTCCTCATCGAGCTGCGGCGCGAGGAGCGTCTCGACAGCGCGCGCGTATTGGTCGAAGCCCGGCCGAGTCATGCCGATCAGGTTGCCCGCGAGGCGCAGGGCAAGCTGCTCGAGTCCCACATCCGCAACACGATCGGACTGGGCCTCGATGTCGTGGTCGGCGCGCCGGGAACGATCGAGCGATCGGCAGGCAAGGCGCGGCGAGTCGTTGATCTTAGGGCCAAGTAATAGACCGGGGCCTCGGTTCATTGAGTCCGATCGGCACGTGGCGCGCGGTCGAGGCGTTGACTGCCCAGGTATTCCCGGTCGGTGCAATATCTTGGGATAAGCTGTTGCTAACCCCCGATCGACCACCCACAGGATCGTCCCGCGGAGTGACTACAGGCCGACATTCTTCTAGGCGTGCGAAGCGACCAGTAGCGCCTGAGTCGGGGGGCAAGAAGGGTTCTCGGTCGGAGGGACAGCAGCGCATGACCTACATGGCTCGCCCGGTCGACCTCTTTGGTCATCCTTCCGAGTCTCGCCGCTCACTGGCAGCACGGACGGGAGTGTTGCCGAGCCAGGCAATACGAAAGCTCATCCAAGACAAGGAAATCTTCGTCGAGGGGGAACGGTGGGAATCTGCCAGCCAGGTACAACCGGCGAGCCTCGATCTGCGTCTAGGACCAGTCGCCTACCGCATACGAGCCAGCTTCCTTGCAGGAGAGGGGCGCACAGTCGAGAGCAAGCTTTCTGAATTGCAATATCACGAGATCGATCTGACCAAGGGTGCGGTCCTGGAAACAGATTGTGTCTACCTCGTACCCCTATTGGAGCGCCTGAAGTTGCGATCCTCTCTGTCGGCAATCGCCAATCCAAAGAGCTCGACCGGGCGACTCGACGTCTTCACGCGACTGATCGCCGACGGCACGAACTCCTTCGACTACGTTCCCCCGCGATACGAAGGTCCCCTCTACATCGAGATCTCGCCCAGGACGTTCAGCATCTACGTGCGCCAAGGATCTCGGCTCAACCAGCTTCGCCTCCTCCGCCGGACCCCGCGGCAGCAGCCCGACAAGCGTTTCGTCTCGGACGCTCGGCTCGAGGCCCTGCACAGCGAAACTCCCCTCGTCGATAGGAACTTCACCGTTCGCAACGGCCTAAATCTGCGAGTCGACCTTGCGCCCGGGGGCGACAAGCTGATCGGCTACAAGGCGAAGCGGTACGCGGGCGTCATAGACGTGGACGCGGCCGGCAAGTACGAGACGAGCAAGTTCTGGGAGAAGATCTACGATGACGACCACGGCCAGCTGATCCTGGACCCGCATGAGTTCTACATTCTGGCGTCCAAGGAACTGGTGGTGGTGCCGGCGCACTATGCCGCCGAGATGGCCCCCTTCGACCCCATGATGGGCGAGTATCGCGTACACTATGCCGGCTTCTTCGATCCTGGGTTTGGCATCGTGGAGGGGAAGCGGCGGGGCGCAAAGGCCGTCCTGGAGGTCAGGAGCTTGGATATCCCGTTCGTGTTGGAGGATGGCCAGATCATCGGCCGGCTGGTCTACGAGCGGCTGGCCCATGCCCCCGATGTGCTCTACGGCGCCAGCCTCAAGTCCAACTACCAGGGGCAGGGCCTCAAGCTCTCCAAGCATTTCAAATAGCGCGCTGCGCTGACGAACTCGCGCATGCGCCCGCGGCCGCAGCGCCCGCCATATTCGTGGCCCCGTTGTGCGATAGCGAGCGTGCCTGTGGCGGCGACCTGCCGGTTTGCAGGGGGCTGGCGGGACGAGCCGTTCTGTGTTTCCTATGGGCCCGCGTTTGGTCGAGTGCTTGCAGTTGGTCATTTGCTAGCGGAAAGAGAGATGAAGCGCAGCGCGGGACTGGTTGCCACGCTCGCCGTGGTTGTGTTGGCCGCGACGGCGGTGCGAGCGGACGACTCGATCAATTGCTTCGGGACGGACAACGAGCGCCGTATCGAGGGCTGCACCGCGCTCATCGAACGTCGCGACACCAGCAAGGCAGACCTGAGCGATATCTATTCCAGGCGCGCGCTGGCCTATTCGCTGAAGGGCCAGTACGCCACAGCCATCCGCGACTACGACATCGCTATCGAAATGCGGCCCAACTTCGCGATTGCGCTCAACAATCGCGCCTGGGCCTACTTCCGCTGGGGCAAGGCGGCCACCGGGCTTCCCGATGTCGAGAAGTCGCTGCAGCTGGAGCCAACCGCAGCGCATACGCTCGATACCCGCGCGCATATCCGCCAGGTCCTCGGCGACCCGAAGGGCGCGCTGAACGACTATACGAAGGCGATGTTTCACGGCGGGCTGGAGATGATCAAGCTCTACCAATGCGGGCTGACCGAGGCCCGCCTCTACGAGGGCCGGATCGACGGCATCTGGCGCCGGGAGCTGCAGACCGCGCTCGAGCAGTGCGTGGTCAGCACCACCTGCGACCCGCTGCCCGCCGACGAGCACTGCAGGCCCGCCACGTCATAAGCGCTCCCGAGCCGCCGCCCGAAGCCCGCGGCGGGGGTTCGAGGCCATCAGGCGGCCACCGCAGAGCTGCGGAGGCCGCAGGAGATTACGAAGCGCTTCGCCGCTGCGCGCCGCCTGCCGGGAGGTGCCCTCCACCAACCCGTTAACTTACCCCGAGGCTCAGCGAGCGATGGGAACAAGCGCGCGCAGGCGCTCATCGCGGAGGTAGAGCCCGCCCCACACCATCAGGCCGAGGTAGAAGCCGAAGAGGAGGTGCGTGAAGATCGGGCTGCCGACACGCAGATGGGTGGCGATCGCGCCGCCGAGATAGCCCGTCAGCAGGATCGCGCCGAGAACCGCCGTGCGCGGGATCGCGTACAGCACCGTGCAGGCAATCGTGAGGACCCCCAGCGTGCGCGCGAGATTTGCTGGAATGCCGAGTTGCTCGTGGGTCTCCACGACGATATCCAGCGGAACCAGCTTCATGGCGCCGTCGAAGAGGAGGAACAGGATCACCAGGCCGCTCAGGATGCGGCCGGTCCAGACCGGCCAATTCGTCGGCGCGGTTTGAGCTGCCGTTTGCATGCATTCCTCCTCTGCCGCTCCAGCGACACTTGAGCGCCGCGGAGCGCCCAACCGGCTTTCGCCCGACACCCGGCGCGGGCGCGCCGAGCTTCGATCATCTCTTCTTGGGCGGCGCCTTCTTCTTGCGCAGCGGCGCGTTCAGCATCCAGCGATGCCCGAACGGGTCGCGGAGCATCGCAAAGCGCGCTTCCCAGAACATGTCCTGCGGCGCCTGCACGCTCTTGCACCCCGCGTCGATGGCGCGGCGGTATGTGGCATCGATGTCCGCGGCTTTGGCGTAGTGGAGCGCTACGGCAACGCCTGCCAGATTCTTGGCGGTTGGTGCGCGCACCACCCCGTGCTCTTCGCCATACTCGGGGAACTCGTCCGACATCAGGACCCTGCCACCGTTGATGGTGATGTCGGCATGCATGAGGCGCTTGCCGTCCTGCGCCGGCAGGCGCGTGTTCTCCGTGGCACCGAACGCTTTCTTGTAAAAGGCGATCGCGTCGGCGGCGCCTTTCACCGTCAGGTAGGGGGTGACCGGCGGCATTTTCGCTCGGTTGGCCATGTACGATCTCCCTTGCTTGCCGTTGCTGCGGCGCTCGACCCGCTCAACGCCATTCCGGCGACACAGCTCCGGCTATTCCGCATCGGCCCTCACGCCGTCGTTCGAAGGTGCGCTTCGAGGCGGTCGTAGACTTCGGCGGCTCCCCTCTCCACGCCCGAGCCGAGGTGGCCGTCGCGATCCTCCTTGGACCGGTGAAGGACGGAGCTCGTGAGCGTCGTCATGCCGTCGTGCTCGGCGAATATAACCGTAACCTGCGCTTCGTTGCTGGTGAAGCCCTCCGTCACGTATCGTTCCGTGTAGACGAGCCGCCGCGGCGGCACGATCTCGCGGTAGACGCCCGTCATCGTGTGGTCCATGCCGTCGGGTGAGCGCATGGTGTAGCGATAGGTGCCGCCGACGCGCAGATCGATCTCGCACACTTGCAGCGTCATGATGCTGCAGCCATACCATTGCTTCACGTGCTCGGGGTCCGTCCACGCCTCGAACACGAGCGCCCGCGGCGCGTTGAAGACGCGTGTCAGAACGAACTCCCGGTCTGACGGCAGCGTCAGCGCCATGGCGCTATTTCTTGCGAGCACGTGTGTTCTCCTTTGTCTGCAGTTTGGCGAGGTAGTCGTCGAGGCGATGGAAGCTCTGCTCCCAGAAGCGGCGGTAGCCCTCGAGCCAGTCCGTCGCCTCCTTCATGGGGCCCGCCTCGAGCCGGCACGGCCGCCATTGCGCTTCCCGGCCGCGCGCGATCAGCCCCGCGCGCTCCAACACCTTGAGATGCTTGGAAACGGCGGGGCCGCTCATTTTGAAGGGCTTGGCGATTTCGGCGACCGTCGTCTCGCCGAGCGCCAGGCGCGCCAGGATCGCACGCCGGGTGGGATCGGCGAGCGCCGCAAACGTCGTGCTCAGTCGGTCGGACGGCATGGTTTCTAACTTCTGGATTAAATAACCGATCGGTTAAATAAATGCGACAGAACCGCGTGTCAAGCGGCAAACCACCCGTCATCCCGGCCGGAGCAAGGCGAGCGGTACGCGAGCAGCGCTCCGAGCCGGGATCTTGGCCAGGTTCGACGCGTTGATGGAGGTCCCGGATAGCCTCGCTGCGCTCGGCTTCCGGGATGACGGGTAAAGAAGGTTTCTCAGCTGAAGGCGGCCCTGTTGGCCTCGACGAACTCCTTCATCGTCGTTGGTGCGCGCCCGGCGATGTCCCTGATCGGCTGGGTGTTCTCGTTGGAGAACGCACCGTTGGCGCCTGCGCGTGCCATCGCCAGCAAGTGCGCCACCAGCCAATCCGGCGTCCCCCGTGCCTTCATCCCGTGCTCGGCCTGTTCGAGCGTGGCCCCGACGTAGGTCACGGGCTTGCCCAGCACCTCGGAGAAGACCTTGGCGAAGTTCTCGAAGTTGCTTGCCGCGCCCGTGAATTCGTAGGTCTTACCCGCGTGCTTGCTCGGATCGCGCAGGATGCGGGCCCCGATCGCGCCGCTGTCGCGCACGTCGATGAAGGCGACCGGCAGGTCCTTGGGGTAGGCCAGCACCATCCTGCCTTCGCTCTTGATCGATGCGGCTTGCGCGAGGGTGTTCTGCATGAAGAGGCCAGGGCGCAGGATGACCCAGGCGAGGCCACTTTTCTTCAGAGCTTCCTCGACCGCGTGGTGGCCGCGCCCCACCACCGATTCGACATCGGGGCCCACCACCGCCCTGCCGCCGGAGACCTTGACGAAGAACTCGACGCCCGCTGCCTTGGCCGCTTCGAGGATAGCGATCTGCTGATCGCCCGACTGCGGATTATGGCCGGTCACAACGAACACGCGCTTGATCCCCTGCAACGCCTTCTGCAAGGCGGCGCGGTCCGTGATTTCCGCCACCGCCGTCTTCGCGTTCGCACCGAGCACCTCGCGCGCCTTATCGGCATTGCGCACGACGCACAGCGGCTCCTCGCCCAGCGCCCTCAGTTCCTTGACGACGGCACGTCCCGTGTTGCCGGTGGCCCCGATAACCGCGATCATTGGCGTTCCTCCGTGCTAACTGCTCTTCGCTCTGTAACAGCACTCTACCGCAACAATTGGGCGGATTCGGCTCAGGAAGCATCCGTGTGCCCGAGCGGCCGACCCGGTGCAATGCGGTCGCGCACCAGCCGCTTGATCTCCTTGATGTCCGGGAAGCGGCCCCGCTCCTTCCTCGACCAGATCAGCTCACCGTCGACCCGTATCTCGAAGACACCGCCGGTCGCGTCGGGGGTAAGGGCGACTGAGCCCACTTCCTCCGCAAACGTGGTCAACAATTCCTGCGCCATCCAGCCGGCGCGCAAGCCCCAGCCGCACATTCTGCAGTAGGTGATCTCGATAATCGGGCTGGCGGGAATTGGTCGTCTCCTTTCGGAAGCGTCTCTAAATACCGTCGCCCGTTGCTGATCTAGACGCAAGCATGCGTTGCAATCGTCGGTCCACGGCCTTACATTTTGACGAGGAGACCGCATATGGCAAAGACCGGACGCAATTCATCGAACAAGAGGATCGTGTTGAAGCCCGGGTCGGGCGGCAAGCCGGCGACCATTCGCAACGAGAAGACAGGCGAGGTGCTGGTCCTGCACGGCTATGGTGGCTCCGAAGGCAAGTTCGAGGTCAGGAAAGGCATCGATCTCACTAAGCCCATCTATGCGCAAGTGCTCAAGCTCGAAGCGGGCAGCAGGCGCAGGTCATCGAAGCGTCGTACCCGCAAGAAGGCCTGATGCCGCGGCTCCTTCTGGATACAAACGCGCTAATCTGGTTCGACACCCGAAAAGCGATGGACCAGGCGGCACTGCTTGCAATTGCGGAAGCACAAACGGCGGGCAGCTTATATGTTTCGCCCATCACCGTCTGGGAGGCAGCGTTGGCGGCGCAGAAGAAGAACCCCGCCAGGCGACCCGACCTCGGCGGTCTCGACGCAGCGACGTGGTTCCGGGAGGCACGCAGGAGAGCGGACGCCAAGCTGATCCTCATAGGATCACAGATCGCGCTGGAAGCAGCGCAGGTTCCGGCGGTCCTTGGACAAGGAGACCCGGGCGACTGTTTCATTGTGGCTACAGCACGCGTGAAGCAACTCGCGGTCGTGACACGCGACGGCACCCTTGAAGCTCTCTCTGCGGCGCAGCCGGACTATCTTCACGTTGTGCCTTGCTAGCCCGAGAGGCCGTCGAGACGGAGGTGTTTCAAGCGCGCTCGGCGGTTGCGTCCATCGCCCCCGCCCCGTCCAGCGGATATGCCGCCTCCACGGCATAGGGCGGCCCGCCGGAGCCGGGGCGCGCGGAGAGCAGCACGAAGCGCGTGACCAGGAACGGCTCCATGCGCAAGTCGCCGTTCTCCGCCAGAAACCGGGCCACCGTGCTCTGCCGGGCCCCGCGCATGCGTGCCAGCGTGACATGCGGCCTGAAATCCTGCGCGTTGGGCTCGAGCCCGGCGGCACGCGCCGCCCGCTCGTTGGCGCGATAGAGGGTGTCGAGCTCCGGGCCCGCCATCGCGCCCGCCCAGAGCACGCGCGGACTGCGGCCTCCGAAGGCCCCGGCCCCGGCGATCGACACAGAGAACGGCCTGGTGCGAACGTCGGCCAGAAAGGTCGCCAGCTCGTCGGCCACGCGCCCGTCGATGTCGCCGGCAAAGCGCAAGGTGATATGCATGTTCTCCGGCTGCACCCACTTGGCGCCGCCGATCGGCGCACGCAGCAGCGACAGCCGCGTCCGCATCGCTTCCGGTATCTCGATCGCTGTGAAAAGGCGCGGCATGGTCTAGCCTCGCGAACGGGCGGCCTGGCGCGCCCGCACTCGCGCAATCAGCTCCTCGACCACGGGCAGAATGCGCCGGGTGATCTCGGCGACGCCTTTGGCGTTGGGATGCATGCCGTCGCCCAGATTGAGCTGCCCGTCAAGCGCCACGCCGTCGAGAAAGAAGGGGTAGAGCAGCGTGCCGTGCTTGCTTGCGAGCTCGGCATAGATCGCGTCAAAGGCGCGAGCATAGTCTTCGCCGAAGTTTCGCGGCGCCAGCATGCCGGTCAGGAGTACTTCGGCCCCACCCGCCTTCACGGCGGCGATGATCTTGTCGAGATTGGCCTTGGCCCTGGCGGGGTCGAGCCCGCGCAGCGCGTCGTTGGCGCCGAGTTCCAGGATCACGGCGTCGGTTCGCTCCGGCACCGCCCAGCCAAAGCGCTCCAACGCGCTCCCTGTCGTGTCGCCGGATACCCCGGCGTTGATCACCTCTACCGCATGGCCGCGCGCCTTCAGCGCGCGCTCTAGCTGCGCCGGAAAAGCGTCGGCCGCCTTCAGCTGGTACCCGGCGACCAGGCTATCGCCGAATGCCACGATGCGCAAAGGCGCTGGCTTCGGCTGCGCAGCCGCCCCGGTCGCAAACGTTGTGGCCGGCAAGACCGCCAACGCCGCAAGCAGCCAATTGCAGAGGAGAACTCGAGATACCATGTTTGCGGGCATTGGGTTCGGTGGCAGTGTCCGCATTGCGCTCTCCGTTCGCCGACGCCCGTGATTTCGACTGTGAAGTAGAAACTTGCAGCTTTCGGGGCAAGCCCCGGCCAGAGCCAGTGTGGGGGATTAGTGGTCAAGCCTGTCATCGCCCTCGACGACGTCTCACTCACCCTCACCAGCCGCGCCGGACCGATCGAAATTCTCAAGGGCGTCGATCTTGCAGTCGCGCCCGGCGAATCCATTGCCGTCGTCGGTCCCAGCGGATCCGGCAAGACGTCCCTGCTGATGGTGATAGCCGGCCTCGAGCGTGCCACTCGCGGGCGCGTCGAGGTTGCGGGCCACGAGTTCGCCGGCCTGGGCGAAGACGCGCTTGCTCTAATCCGGGGCACCAGCATCGGCATCGTGTTTCAGTCGTTCCATCTCGTGCCCACCATGACCGCGCTGGAAAATGTCGCTCTGCCGCTCGAGTTCGCCGGCAAGCCAGACGCCTTCGATGCAGCGCGTGCGCTGCTCGACGAGGTCGGCCTGTCGCACCGGGTCGACCACTTTCCGGCACAGCTCTCCGGCGGCGAGCAGCAGCGGGTCGCGGTCGCCAGGGCACTGAGCCCGCGGCCCCAGATCGTGCTGGCGGACGAACCGACGGGCAACCTGGACGGCAAGACCGGGGATCACGTGGTCGACCTGCTGTTCGACCTGCAGCGCCGGCGCCAGGCCACGCTGCTCCTGGTTACGCACGAGATGCGTCTGGCGGATCGCTGCTCCCGCATCGTGCGGATGGCCGACGGGCGCGTCGAACGGGAGCTTGCGCGGGCATGACGGCCGCTGCTCTCCCCCGCCGGGACGCACCCGCAAGGAGCAGCGCCCTGCCGCTGATCCTTGGCCTCGCCCTGCGCGAGCAGCGCAACGGCCTCAAGGGCTTTTACGTGTTCATTGCCTGCGTGGCCCTTGGTGTCGCGGCCATCACGGCCGTCGGCGCGCTCGCCGACGCGCTGCGGGCGAGCTTCGAGCGCCAGGGCGAGGTCCTGCTCGGCGGCGATGTGACCCTGTCGCGTCCGCACAAGGCGGCCGAGGGTGCGGAACGCGCCTGGCTCTTGAAGCAGGGGACCGTGAGCGAGACCGCCACGCTGAGGGCGATGGCGCGGCGAGCCGATGGATCGGAGCAGGCGTTAATCGAGCTGAAGGGTGTGGACGCTGCCTACCCTCTGGTCGGCGCAGTGAAGCTATCGGGTGGCCTCTCCCTCAATGAGGCCGTGCGACGCGAGCCCAGCGCGGTCGTCGATCCGATTTTGCTCGAGCGCCTCTCCCTCAAGGTCGGTGACAGCCTCTCCATCGGCAGGATCGCGGTGCCGATCCGCGCCACCATCGAGGCCGAGCCCGACAAGATCACCGAACGGTTCACGGCGGGTCCGCGCGTGCTCGTCTCGCTCGAGACGCTGCGGCGCTCCGGCCTGATCGAGCCGGGCAGCCTGGTCAGCTGGCGCTATGCCCTCAAACTCGCGGACAGTGGCGGGCGATCCGACGCCGCACTCGTCTCCTTCCGCGAAGCCGCCAAGCAGGCCATGCCCGAGGGCGGCTTCTCGTTGCGGGATCGCCGCGATCCCTCGCCGCAGGTGTCGCGCACGCTGGAGCGGCTGCGGCAGTTCCTCACGCTGGTCGGCCTGACCGCCCTCCTGGTCGGCGGCGTCGGCATCGCCAATGCGGTTGCAACCTACATGGATCGCCGCCGCAGGGTCATTGCCACCTTCAAGAGTCTCGGTGCCACGGCCCGCGTCATTTTCGGCGTGCACCTGCTGCAGGTCCTGTTCTTTTCCGCAATCGGCGTCGGCATCGGCCTGTTTGTGGGGCTGCTGGTTCCCGTTGCGCTCACCGGCGCGTTGGGCGAATCGCTGCCGATCAAGACGGAGATCACGCTGACCGCCCGTAGTCTGGCGACGGCCGCGGCCTATGGCTTCCTGGTGGTCCTGCTGTTCACGCTGTGGCCGCTCGGGCGCGCCGGGCAGGTGCGCGCGGGCGTGCTGTTTCGCGACGAGGTGGCGCCCGAGCGTCGCCTGCCGAGCGCCCGCATAGTGGCGTTTACGCTGGCGGCGGGCATTGCGCTTGCCAGCCTCGCCATTCTGACCTCCGAGGCGCGCATGCTTGCGCTCTACTATTGCCTCGGCGTGGCCGGCGTGTTCGCCGTCTTCTGGGGCCTCGGGTCGGGCCTGACCTGGCTGGCCCGGCGCGTGCCGCGCCCGCTCCAACCCGAGCTGGCCCTCGCCGTCCGCAATCTCGGTGCACCCGGCGGCCTCACCCGCGCCGTGGTGTTGTCCCTGGGCGCGGGACTGTCGCTGCTCGTCACCGTGGCGCTTGTCGATCATTCCATCGTGGCGGATCTCACGGGGCGAATGCCGGAGACGAGCCCGAACTACTTCGTGCTCGACCTCAAGCGCAGCGAGAGCGAAGCGTTCCAGGCGCTGGTTCAGAGCCAATTCCAGGACGCCAAGGTGCAGATGGCGCCGATGCTGCGCGGCCGCATGGTGAAGCTCGGCGACCGCCCGGTCGAGCAGGTCAAGGCGCCGCCGGAGGCGGCATGGGTCCTCACCGGCGACCGTGGCCTGAGCCATGCTGCCGCGGTGCCAGAGGGCTCGACCGTGGTTGCGGGCAAATGGTGGCCCGCCGACTACGCCGGCGAGCCGCTGGTGTCCTTCGATGCGGACATCGCCAAGGGCCTGCGCCTCAAGGTCGGCGACACCATCACCGTCAACGTGCTGGGCCGCAACGTCACCGCCCGCATCGCCAACCTGCGCGATGTCAGGTGGGAGAGCCTGTCGCTCAATTTCGTGATGGTGTTTTCGCCGAACACCCTTGCCGGCGCGCCGCACAACCTGCTGGCGACCATAACCCTGCCCAAGGAAGCCGGCTTGGCCGCGGAGGCGAAGCTCGCGCGCGAGATCGGGCGGGCGTTTCCGGCCACCACGGCCGTCCGCGTCAAGGACGCGATCGAGGCGTTCAATGTCGTCTTCCAGCGGGTCATGACCGCGGTGCGGGCGGCTGGCAGCGTGACGCTCGTGGCCGGGGCGCTGGTGCTGGCGGGAGCCCTGGCGACGGCCCAGCGGCGGCGAATCAAGCAGGCTGTCATCCTGAAGACGCTTGGCGCCACGCGGCGGCGAATACTGACCTCGCACCTGCTGGAGTACTCGATCCTGGCAGTCCTGACCTCGGCCATCGCGCTGCTGATCGGCAGTCTGGCGGCCTTGGTCACGGTTTCGAGCATCATGGACTTCGACTTTGCGTTCTCCGGGCGCACGGCGGTCGAAGCCCTTCTTCTGGCAACGATTTTGGTCGCTATTTTCGGCGGCTACGGCACCTGGCGGGTGCTCCAGGTCCGCCCTGTTCCCCATCTGCGGTCCGAATAAGCCGGATTCCGCCACTTGCTACGCCGCATTGTCATGCTTACGTGTTGCACCGGCGTTCCAATGGAAAGGCCGGTCTTGCCATGGCGGGGCACGGTCGCCATAATTGCGGGTGAAGCGATTGCTTCGCCACTGTCGAAGGGAAGGATCATATGGCTCAGATCGACAACAGGTATGCGCACGCCGGCACTGCCGCGCGCACCGACGTCGCAGTAGACGAGGGTCTGCGCGCGTACATGCTGCGCGTCTACAACTACATGGCGGCGGGCATCGCGCTGACCGGCGTTGTTGCCTACGTCATCTTCACCTACTCCGTCACCTCCGATCCGGCGCTTGCCGCTCAGACGGGTGGTAGGATTGTGGCGTTGCATCGTGGCATGTACCTGACCCAGCTCGGCCACACCCTCTTTGCCACGCCGCTGATGTGGGTGCTGATCTTCGCGCCGCTGGCGTTCGTGTTCTTCCTGTCCTGGCGCATCTACAGCATGAGCGTGGGCACAGCCCAGATCGCCTTCTGGCTGTTCGCCGCAGTGATGGGCGCGTCGCTGTCCAGCATCTTCCTGCGCTACACCGCGACCTCCATCTCCCAGATCTTCTTCATCACGGCGGCGGCGTTCGGCGCTCTCAGCCTCTACGGCTACACGACCAAGAAGGACCTCTCCGGTTGGGGTTCGTTCCTG
>Ga0247727_10004127_pt1 | contig 31162 bp, 30 predicted proteins | sample WisWelCaveWW1625_FD_202498 | JGI IMG/M metagenome (GOLD analysis project Ga0247727, IMG submission 202498) | Biofilm microbial communities from Wishing Well Cave, Virginia, United States - WW16-25 | ecosystem: Environmental > Aquatic > Deep subsurface > Groundwater > Cave microbial mat | place... | reverse complement strand
CGAACCTATCGCTGGCAAGCGCCTGCAGAGTGAGGTTAAAACGCGCGTTCTCTGGAATATCGTCGCTTGGCAAAGCGCTACGGCTAGGTTTTTGTCTGTACGACCGCTCTGGATTTGCTTTCTCGTTCCTTTGTGTGTTCAGCTCTTCCTTCTGACCCTTTTGGCGTTGGCGCCGCATGCGCCTTTTTCCATCCTGCTGGCGCCACCTATCCGTTTTTTCGTAAGCGATCGCGTATTGCATTACCCGGATCATTTGTTGTGGCTGTATCATGTCATGCCATCTCTGCATGCGGTTTCGATGCTACTTGTGGGCGCGCCGCTAAGTGGAGTGGCGGCGCGTATAGTCGGGCAAATCCAAGCAGGCGCTCAAGTTTCTTTGCGCAATGCCTGCAGGCGCGCCAGCCGATTTCTCTGGCACTGCACTTTCGCGTGGAGCGCGACCTGGATCGTGAGAACGCTTGTCGCTCGACTCTTGTCGCGGTGGGTGACGCCAGGCCCATTCGCGCCTGTGCTGCTGATTGCGGCGATGGTGTTGCTGCAGGCTTTTGTCGTATACGCTATACCGGCGGCTGCATTATCTGAAGTCAGTTGGTTGAGCGCGCTCGGGCGCAGCATTCGCTTTGCCGTGCTGCACCCGCTTCAAACGGCAGGCGTTGTTGCGCTACCCCTTTTGCTCGTGTTGTTGATCTTTGGGCCTTTATCAGAGCCGCGAGTCGCGCAATGGATGAGGCGTTTTGAGCCTGAGATCGTGTTGCTTCCGATGATGGCTCGCCTAGCGGTGCTGACTGTGGCCGATGCCATCATGACCATCGGCGCCGCGCAGGTTTGGAACAAAACGTTCTCGGGTCGCGGGTCCTTCTTGCATGCTTAGCGTCGTGCGGGCTTCCTGTTTTGGCTGCCTCGCCGTTATCTGTTGGTTGCTGGCGTCCGGCTGCAGCCAGAGCTATCAATCCGAGCGGCTCTTTTGGCGCGCGCAAAAATTAACCCGACCGATTTTAGAATCGCCCCAAGGCGCCACTCAATCGCAAGTGGCCGAAGCCCTTGGCGCTCTCAAAAGAGTCTTAACTCAAACGCCCGGCACACCGGCCGCAGCAGAGGCGCAGCTCATGGTGGGGCATGTGTATACGGCAAGGCGCGATTATGCGAAGGCCCAAGAAGCCTACCAGGAAGTTTCTCGCAATCATCCGCAAGCTTTCCGGATAGTGGTGGATGCATTGACCGCCCTTGCCGGCCTGGATGCGATAGAAGGCCGCTGGGAAGATGCGCAAGGGCGCTACCGCGAAATCGCCGAGCGCTTTCCTTGGACCGCCGCTGGATTTCAGGCGCCCGTCCAGATCGCGATGCTGCGCGAGCGATCCGGCTCGGCGCCTCAAGCCGCGCAAGCTTGGCAGGATGCGGCCAAATGGTACGAGACGCATCTGGCATCCGCGCCGGCACCTGAACTGGAAGTTCCGCTAAAAGGGTATTTGGCCACGGTCTACCAGAAAGCACAGCGTTGGGAAGAAGCTGTTAAAGTACTGGAGGAGCTTGGGCGTCTGGATAATCCCGGCATTAACCGGCCCAAGATTCTCTATGATCTGGCGCTTTTGTACAGCTCTCGGTTGAAGCAGCCCGAACGCGAGGCGGCGCTCCTTGGAGAAATCGCGCAAACTTATCCGGCGGATCCATTCGGCCGAGCCGCTCGAGCGCGACTGAATCAATTGGCCGATGTGGGTGTGGAGGAAAAGCCCTGATGTCGGAGCCTATTTTGGCTCAAGCGCGAATGCCGGCATGGCTGCGGGTATGGCTGCGTGTGATAGCCGAACCCAAGTATTTCGTCTTGTTGCTGCAAGGGTTTTTGTTCGTTACGCTCTTCTGGCCTACGTGGGGTTGGATGGCCGAGCGCTTCGATGCTTCCGATTCTTTTTACGGCCATGGTTGGCTTGTGCCGTTTGTTTCAGGCTGGTTGGTGTGGCAGCGACGCGAAACACTCAAGCGCTGTCCTTGCCCGTCGACATGGGCTGCAGTAGCGCCGTTAGCCGTCGCAGTTCTCGTGCACATGGTCGCCTGGCGCCTGCGCATCGGGTTTGTTTCGGGTTTTGCCATGATTGCGGTTCTCGCGCTTCTTATCTACGCCAACTTTGGAAGCCAGGCGCTGCGCATTCTGCGGCTACCCCTGGTATTCTTAATGTTTATGGTGCCTGTTCCGGGTGTGCTGCTGATCGCGGTGAGCTTTAAAATGAAACTGTGGGCCGCGACGCTGGCGACGCATATTATTCATTGGATCGGAATCTCGGCTGTGCAAGAGGGGTCAACCATACAGGTGCCTGGCGTTAAAATCATCGTTGATGATGTCTGCAGTGGGCTGCGTTCGCTCATTTCATTAGCGGCCATCTCCTTCTTGTGGGCTTCGCAGCTGCCGCCGGCAACGCGCATGGGTTCTCGCTTGGTGCTGGTTGTTGGCTCTATGCCGATCGCATTGGTTACGAATATGGTGCGCATTCTACTGCTGATTTTTATTGCTACAGTCTATGGTGCGCAAGCGGCCAAAGGTTTTATCCATTTTTGGTCTGGAATAGTTGTTTATGGGCTGGCGGTTCTCATCCTGGCGGTTCTGGGCCGCTTGGTCGCGCCAAAGCCCCCGAGAGCGGTATGAGCCGTTCACTGGGATTATCCGCGCCGGTTGCGGCGCTTCTCGTGCTGGGTTTAGGAACAGCCGCAGTATGGCATGAGCCGCAGCGTGCGGCGTCGTCGATGGTCGTAGAAACAGGCAGTTCCGTTCCGCTTGCGATGGGTTCTTGGCAGGGCAAGGCGATTGATGTGGACCCTCGCGCGATTGAGATTCTAGAGACTCCTGATGTGCTCCTTCGTGAATACCGATTGGCGTCTCAGCCCGCGGTTTGGTTGGCACGCGTATCGGGTTTCGGGCAGCGCGCCGCTTTTCATCCGCCTGAACTCTGCTACGTCGGCAGCCATTTCGAGGTGCTGGAGCGCGGACCGATTACGGTGCCGATTAACGGGATAGATTATCGTTTAATGCGGCTCGTGATCGGTCGTGATGGCGAACGTGTCGAAGCTTGGTATTGGTTCACCGCGGGTGATCGAGTGACCGCTAATTATTACCAGCAACAGTGGTGGCTGATTCTCAGTAGTCTATTCGGCCGGCAAAGGACTGGGACATTGGTTCGCCTCTCAACGCTGTTGGATGATCCTGCCGATGCCAGCGACCGCCTGATAAAATTTCTTGAATCGTTCGAATCGATTCTGTTGAATTCTTCTTCCGAGTAGACGCAATCTACGCATCCTTCTGGTAAGGGATTCGTTTGCCGCTGGGCGGATTTTGCTGCGCCGGACTCTGGAATACAAGCTCACAAAATCCGAATTCGCGGCGCACGAACTCCCTGCCAGCAGTAGTCGCTAAGCTTAAGCCGCCCCGTTCTTTCTTGATAATTCTTCCGTTCGGTATGGTATACTTGACGTACGGAAAAACGTACGCTACGGGATCACAATACTGGGGGGCTAGATGACCATATCGGCGACTGAGGCTCGGCAGCACTTTTATCAGCTTCTCAGGAAATCGGTAAAAGGGCATATTCCGGTGAAGATCACTAGCAAGGATGGGGATGCCGTGATCCTGTCCGAGGCCGACTATGAAGGATTGCTAGAGACTCTTGAGTTGCTTTCTATGCCCGGGATGCGCAAGAGTATCCGCGAAGCGAGGGCTGATATCCGTGCCGGCCGCACAAGGTCGATCAAAGACGTCTTTGGCTGATGGCCGGATCGGGGTTTGAGATCCGAATTACCTACCGGGCCGAGAAGGATATCAGTAAGTTAACCCCTAAATTAAAACGCAAGCTGTATGACATCCTGACCGAAGTGATCGCGAAAGAGCCGTTTCAAGGCAAGAAATTGGTTGGAGATTTGGTTGGGAGTTACTCCTATCGTTTGACGTACAAAGATCGAATTGTCTACAGCATTGATGTGAAAGCCAGGATTGTCTATGTTGAGCGCGCGGCTACGCATTACGGAGAATAGCGATGAAACGTTCTCGTGGTGTAACAGCCTTAGCCATATTCCTGGTCGTGCTTGGTACGCTGCAGATCTTAGGGTACGCAGCATCATTGACCCTTCTGCCTGGGTTCCGGAGCAAAGATCTTTCTTTATTGGAATCCGCACAGCGGCAGAGCCGGCTGTCGGATGATAGGCTTCGCGCTATGCTCTCGGACAGCAACCTCGATCCAGCTCGCAGGCAAACGCTCGAAGAGGTTGCTAGGTCTGACAGCGTACTGAACGACCAGATGCGGGCTATGCTGGAGTTTGAGCGCCAACGAGTCGAGTACGAGAATTCCGAGCCAAGCATGCAAGAAGCAAGAGTTGGGCTAGCATTGGGCTTTGTCCTACTCTTTGGAGCTTTCGGAGTGTTCCGCTTGAAACCTTGGAGCCAGGCGGTAATTCTCGGACAAGCAACGCTGACCGTTTTGGCTGGTCTGTGGGAAGCCATGACGCTGCTGCCACAGCTGCGAGAAGTTATGCAGACAGGCCTTACGATGGCGCAAGCCTTGAAGATGCCAGCATGGGAAGCACGCATGGCGCACCTGGTGGATTTTGGAGCTGCTTACAAATTTGGTAGCCTGGTACTAGGGTATCTAGTTTGGGCTGGTTTTATCTTTTGGTTTTTCAACCGAGAATCTGTTAAGCGGCAGTTTGGAAGCACACCAGAGCTTGAATTCTCGGAGAAATAGTTTCCAAGCCCTTCCGGAAACAGTTCTAAAGTCGTCCTGTCGTTCATCCCTTGCGTGCAGCAATTTGCCTCCGATCCCTGGGATGTGGTATGTTTCTAGAGATATCTATTTTTTACAACAAAATGTCTAATGAATAAGACACTTAAAGCGAATCTTGATTTTGAGCAGCTTTTTAAGGCGGCTCCATGCGGCTTGCTGGTGATCGACCGGCAAGCGGCAATCCAGTATGTGAATCCCGCCGCTCGAGCGTTTCTCGGCTTGAGTGAATCGCAGACGGTTATCGGTAAACAGCTGGCACAGGCGCTGCCGCAATGGAACAGCAGCGAGTTTCACGCAAGCCTGCCGTCACTATTGAATGCGCAGTCAACCTTCCAATCGATCACTTTCGACGTTCCGGGAGCGACTGAGGATATCCATTTGAGTCTTGCTGCGGCCATCGTTTCGGAGCCACATGGCGAAAGTCGATGGATTCTGCTCATGTTAAGCGAATCGACACAAGAGGTGGCCACCCTAGAACGCCGCCTGCAGCGCTCGGAATACCAAGCTTCCATTGGCAAACTTGCGCGCGGCATTGCCCATGAGCTGAACAGCCCGCTTGACGGCGTGCTGCGTTATGTCCATCTAGCCATGGAGCAATTACCGCAAGACAGTTCAGTACGGGATTATTTGAGCCACGTGCAGGAAGGGCTTAACCGTATGGTACGCGCGGTCAAGGCGTTTCTTGAATTCTCCCGCCAGGTGACGACGCCTGTCAATCGTTTAGCCGATTTGAATAGGCTGGTAGAGGACGCGCTTTTGCTGGTGCAGCATCGCGCGAAGTTCCAGCGCATTCTCGTGGTGTCGCGCTTGCAGCCGGACTTGCCTGCCGTAGCGGACGCGGGCTTGCAGCACGCGATCGTTAACCTCATCAAGAACGCGTTTGATGCCATGCCGCACGGCGGCACTTTAACCGTCACGACGCGCGTACACGATTCGCGCGTGCACTTGGATATTGCCGACACCGGCACCGGCATTCCCGAAGAAATCCGTTCGCGAATTTTTGAACCCTTTTTTTCGACCAAACCGATTCACCAAGGTAATGGGCTTGGGCTCATGATTTCCAAGGAAGGTGTTGAGCGGTCAGGTGGAACGCTCGCATTCACCAGTTGCGCGGATCTTGGCACGACATTCCACATGTATCTGCCTGTGCCCGTAAGAACGGAGGCTGCGCCACATGGAACGTAGCGCCCGCGGTCAGGTGCTGGTTGTCGATGACGATCCGCTGATTCGAGGATCGCTCTGCGAGATGCTGCGCGGCTGGGGTTACGAGGCCGAGATGGCAGGCGATGGAACCGAGGCCATGGAGCATATCCGCCGCCGAGGATTTGCGTTGGTCATCACCGATTGGAAAATGCCCAATGCCGACGGCATGAGCTTGTTGGCGCACATCCGCAAGCACTACCCCGACGTGTCGGTCGTCGTTATGACAGGATTCGGCAATGTGGGATCGGCGGTTGAAGCGATGCGCGCGGGCGCTTTCGACTACCTCAGCAAACCGATTCAGCCTGACGAGCTTGAGGCGACCGTTGCGCGAGCGCTGTCCCATGACAGGGCTTCGCAAGAAACGCCCGATGATCCGTTTGCCGGCGTTGTTGGCGAAGATCCATCGATGCAAAAAGTATTTGCGACGGTCCGATCGGTAGCTGAGACATCCTCAACCGTGCTCTTGGAAGGAGAAAGCGGCACAGGCAAGCGCGTCATTGCTCAGGCCATCCACCGCGCCGATTCTAGGCGGCGCAATCACGCTTTTGTCGAGGTCAGCTGCGGCGCGCTGCCGGAGACGCTGCTTGAAAGCGAGCTCTTCGGGCACGTGCGGGGTTCCTTCACGGGCGCTATCCGCGACAAACAAGGTCGCTTTGAGGTGGCTGACGGCGGCACTATCCTGCTCGATGAGATCGATGCGTTCAGCAAGGCGCTTCAAGTGAAATTGCTGAGGGTGATCCAGGACCGATTGTACGAGCGGGTAGGGGACACACGCACGATGAAAGTGGACGTGCGCATCATCGCCGCAACGAACCGTCGGCTGCGCGAGTTAGTGCAGCAGGGCAAGTTTCGCGAAGATCTCTATTATCGCCTGAACGTGATCTCGATCCGGCTGCCGGCTTTGCGTGAGCGCCCCAAGGATCTGACGCCCCTTATTCAGAATATCATTGATAGAAACGCTCGCCAGGCTGAAAAGGTGATCAGCGGGGTGACGGATGCGGCGATGCAAATTTTGCTGCAGTACCCGTGGCCCGGCAACATCCGCGAAATGGAGAATATGTTGGAGCGGGCGGTTATTCTCTCAAAACACCCGCACATTGACGTGAGCGACCTGCCTGAAGAAATTACCGGAGCTGCCGGTGGGCACTTTCTTGAGCCGTCTACGATCGCGCAGCCGGCCGGCGCTTCGATTGACCCCGACGAAGGCGCGTCTTTACCCGAACCTATAGGCCTGAAAGACGCGCTGCGTCTTCCTGAGAAAGAGCTGATTCTTAAGGTGCTGCATGAAGCGCGGTGGAATCGTTCTGCGGCTGCAAAACGACTGGGCATTCATCGGTCAACGCTTTACCAAAAGATGAAGCAGCTGGGAATTCAGAACTAGGTCAGGCGGCGGCGGCGCAGCCGAGCAGGAAGGATCTTCAAGGACGTCCGATATTTAGCGACCGTGCGCCGAGCGATGCTCACTTGCCGCTGGCGCAATCGCTGCACGATGGTGCTGTCGCTGAGCGGATACGTAGGATCTTCCGTGCGCACGACTTCCTGGATCGCCGATTTGATGTGGGCATCCGACAGCGTTCTTCCTCCTGCCTGCGTGGTTTGCGCGACGGCTGTGGCAAAAAGTTCCTCGAGCCGGAAGATGCCCGATGGGGTATCGATCGTTTTTCCCGCGATCGCTCGGCTGACCGTCGATGGGTGCCTGCCGATAGCACCGGCTACTTGCGCTTGCGTAAGGGGTTTTAGGGTTTGCCGGCCGCCTTCCAAGAACTCGCGCTGCATGCTGATAAGGCATCGGCCGATCGCAAGCAACGTCGCGTTTCGCTCATCGATTGCTCGAATCACCCAGCCGGCCTGACGGAACTTGCCCTGAAGAAATTCGCGAACCTCAGGTGTGGTTGATGGATCGCGCAGCATCCGGTAATAAGACCGATTGATCGACAGTTGCGGCACATATTGGTCATTGAGCTCGATATCGTAGTGGTGTTCCTTGCGTACCACAATCATGTCGGGCACGATCGATTGAGGAAGAGCTCCGGTGAGGGAATCTCCCGGCCTTGGGTTAAGCCGCCGGATGCGCAGAAGGGCGCTTTCTACACGGCTCATCGGCGCACGCGTAGCTTTAGCGATGGCAAAGGGCCGGTTTTGGACGAAAAGCTGAAAATGACGTTCCAGAATCTTGTAAGCCAGCGTCTGCCGCTCTTGGGTATCTTCCAGTTGCAGCATGAGGCATTCGCGCAAGTTACGGGCACCGATTCCCGCAGGCTCTAGGCGATGAATGAACTCCAAAGCTTGGACAAGGGCTGTTTCTTTTAGTTTAAGCTCATCCGCTAGAGCCGCCAGCGAATCTTCCATATAACCATGTTCGTTGAGTCGATCGATTAATACCTCACCCAGACGGCGTTCCTGCGGATCTATGTTTAAACAGCCTAGCTGCCGTTTGAGGGACTCCTGCAGGCTTAGGGATCTGGCGGTCCAGTGCTCAAGCGCGGCTCGATCGGTACGGTCCGGATCTTCTTCTGCCGTTGACAGAGAAGGCGCGCTTGACGGCCAATCCTGCGCCCAGTCGTCTTCTGGAGCCGTGTTGTCCGAGGCAGACGTCTGGCTGGTTTCAGTTTCAGGAGAGGAATCACTCGAAGGTTCGTTATCGGCAGGCTCGTCTATCTCAAGTAGTGGGTTATCTTCAACTTGTTGTTGGAGAAAGGGTTGCAGCTCGATATTGGTCATGTGAAGCACCTTCAAGGAAAGAGTGACCTGAGGAGCTAAGAGCAGCCGCTGCTGTTGTGTCTGTCGTATCTGCATACCACGCACCACTTATGGGCTGACAGTCCGTTTGCCGATTAGATTATTAGTTAAAATATATCACATTTAGCACATAGCGTGCCGGAGGGGAGCAAGTTTTAGGCTATGAGTGCCGCGTGGTGGGTATGCTTTCCGCCAAGAGATTCGCTTGCCGCTCAGCGAATTTTGCCACTGAACGCCGAATCCTTGCCGGCAAAATCCGAATTCGCGGCGCACGAGTCTCTTGACGGCATCCCTCCCCCACCCGCGGTATTTCCTAGCTTGATTTTGGCACTCCCCTACGTTAGGGTAGTTTGATTGGTATCGGGCGTTTGGCGCCTGAAAGCATATCTTTGCAGAGCAGTTATTGGGGAGGTTGATGATCGTATGGTAACGCTGACTCAGAAATCAAGCCTTGGATGGATGTTAGGACTGGCACTCTCGGCAATATCCGCTATGCCCGTCCAGGCGGCTGAGGAGCCGCAGGTATCCCCGCTTGCGGTGGGCGAAAATATGGATATAGCTATGGATTATATCCTCACCGTAGATGGTAAGGTGGTCGACGCGACTGAGGGTGCGGAGGCTTTTCATTATATTCACGGACAAGGCCAAATTTTAGAAAGCCTTGAAGAACAGTTGATAGGGTTGCATGTCGGCGACAGCAAAGAGGTGACGCTGACGTCCGAGCAAGGCTATGGCGTGGTAGACCCGGAAGCTTTTGTCGAGATTCCGAAAGACCGGCTTCCGGCGGATGTAAAGCCTGAGGCGGGTATGATTCTTCAGGGCGCCAATCCGGAAACCGGCAAGAGTTTTCGCGCGCGCATTCACGAATTGAAAGATGAAACAGTGGTTCTAGACCTCAACCATCCTTTGGCGGGCAAGTCGCTCAACTTCAAGATCACGATCAAAGAGATCGCGCCGGCCACGCCCGCTACACCCGCTGCCGCCCAGGACGCCGAACAACCCACGTGACCAACGCTTGGCCAAGCGGCTCTGTTGTGCTTAAGCCATGCTGACCTCGACGCATAAGGAAGCGCTTAACCGGTGGCTTGAGCCGCTGGCTAAGGTTGTGGCTGGCACAGGCGTCTCTCCGAATACGATCACCCTGATCGTGCCTGTGCTGACCGGGTTTTCCTGCCTTTGGTTTATCCGTAGTCGGGCGGTGCTCCCTTTTTGCGCGCTTGTGCTGGTCGTGGGCTCGCTGGATGGGCTTGACGGCGCGGTTGCGCGCGCCGGCGGCCGGGCTACGAAGTTCGGCGCTTATCTCGACGCTATGATGGATCGCTGCGTCGAGGTTATGGTGATGCTCACCGTTGCCTACGTGACAGGCTATTGGCTTCTTTCCAGCGTGGTGCTAGCGCTTTCGATGCTTGTGAGTTATGCCAAAGCGCGGGCGGCCATGGAGGTGCCGGTGAACAATCTGGAATGGCCGGATTTAGCCGAGCGCGCGGAACGCAGCCTTATTTTTATCGCTGGGTTGGCATCCGCAGCGCTCTTTCCGTGGAAGCCGCTGGGCCATGATCTATTCTGGTGGACGCTCGTTCTGCTGGCTGTTTTGGTGGGAATTACGGTTGCGCAGCGGGTGTTTCGGGCGAAGCGTTATATTCAGGATCGGGAAGCTGCGCGATAAGCGCGTCGGGTTTGGTCTTAAGAATAGACTCGACAGCGTTGGGTATGTGCACGATCCATCCGCGTTCTACCAGATGTGCATAGCGGGTTGTTTCTTTTGAACCATCAAGCCCTTCCAGCGCCAAGCTACCCACGACCAGCTCTTGCTGCTGCCCATCGGCTTTTGATACCCGGATGCGGCCCTCTCCAGGTTCTAATCCATATGCCGCCGGCGCCTGGATCTCTAGCTTTTCCACAAAATGCGTTATCTTAAGGTCCGATAATTGCGCTAAGAAAGCCGCTGTTTTTTGCTCATCCAGAACAGCTTCTGTTTCTGCTTGCATCCAAACGCCGTCTTTTTGCTCGATAGCCCATTCCGCGCCCTCAAAAGCGATCGCGATCCGATCGCTCGCGTTCAAGCGCTCAAAGCATGCTTGCAAACGCAGCGATTGCGCTTCGGGGAACACACTGGCCATGTCGTCTGCTTTTACCGCATAGAGTTTAGGATCATCGCTGCGCTTGGCATAGCGCAGGGTGCCGTCATCAGAGAGCGGTTTACCAAACGCAACGGCCAGCTCGTTGGAATAACTAGGCCCTGCCAGCGTCCATTGCGTATCCGCGGGTTCTAGCCCGAGGCTTTCGAGCGTTTGGCCTTCAGGAAGATTGCCAATGTATCTCTGGATGGGCAGATTTCCGAGCTTCTGTAAGAGGCTCGACACCGCCTCTTGAGATGCAAGATCTTCGATAGGGTTGTTTAATTGCCAGATGCCCGCTTGGGCGGCCAGAGCGATAGTTGACGTGGGTGATTCTACTACGATTTCTTCGGGCTGCGCTTTTCGCAGCGGCAAGAGAAATACTTCGCGGAATGCTTCCGAGGGGTGGTTCAGAGCTTCAAACAAGGTCGTTGAAACCACGTGAACGTCGGTTTGGCCTTCTATCTGCACATAACGCCGATGCCCGATAGGTGTGGTGTCGCCAAAAAGCAGGGTAAACGGTTTTTCCGTTTCGACAGCCAGGCGTCCTTGCGGCGGCTCAAGCCCGTACGCCTTCAGGTCTATGGGGGCTTTCGCGTCGCTCTTTAGGCTACGCTGGGCTGAAAGCCAGGGTATGCGGTCCACAATTTCACCGACCATTCCGGGATCCGCGCGCCAGCCGTCGGGTAAGACGATCCACTGGCCGTTCTCCAAGCGCAACTGCACGTCCGCTTTTGGGGTGGTGACGCGCAGCCCTTTTATATCCGCTTCTTTAAGCGAAAGAATTTGTTTTAATTTTTGCTCGCGCTGTTCAGGAGACGGCTGTTTGATTTCATAAAGAGAGACATACGCGCCCAGCGCGATGGTGGCTGTTAAGAGGATGAGCGTGGTTTTCCAACGCATAGCGAAGTGTGCGAAGTTAAGTGCGCCGAAGCCACCAAGTGGCCAGCCCGAGCCCCAAGCAAGCCAGCGGCAGCGCCGCGAAGCTGAAGTACATGAGGCCGCGCACCTGATCTTCAGTAAGCTGTAGTTTGATTGTTTCAATCGGTTTCGGGCCGATACCAATCATCACTTCTTGGTCAACCAGCCAGTTGGCGGCGCCGCTTAAGAGGTCGCGGTTGCCGGCGCTGCCCACCTGCGCGTTGATCGCGAATTCCGAATCACCCACGACGACTATGCGCGTCTTGCGCGGCTGGGCGCTTTCCACAGCAACGGCAATGGAAACCGGGCCTTGCGTATCCGTCTCTGAATCGTATTGGAAAGCTTCCGAATCGGTAGTCGTTTCGCCCCATCCTTGCTGAGAGGTTTCCGCCAAACGACTGACGGTTACGCCTTCCGGCGCCGGCGTCTTCGGACGCACCGAGCGCGCCAGCGGAAAAAGCGTCGCCAGCGTGCGCATGCTGGCGACAATGGGATGCTCAAGGTATTCCACCACAAACAAGTTAGCGGCTGAAACAAACGGCAGCTGCCGCGTGGGATCCACCACGATATCGTTGCCCAGCGTTACGCCCCATCGCTCAAGCAGCGCCTCAAGGCCTGTTTCTACCAGCGGATCTAAGAGCGCCAGCAATCGTCCGCCGTTGTCTAAATATTTTTCTACCAGGGAGATCTCCGCATCGGTAAAGCGGCGCGTCGGACCGGCAACGACAAGCAGTTTTATGTCCGGCGCGATTTGGGTCTTGTCGAGCAATGTGATCGATTGCAGCGACATGTTTTGCTGTTCGAGCGTGCGCTTGAATTCGGAAAGCCCCACAGGTTCGGGGCTGTCCATCTCTTTCTCTCCATGCCCGGTCACTACCCAAATAACTGGCTGCTCGGCTTGCGTCACATTGCGGATGGCTGAGGTGAAGGCGCTTTCTGCCTTAAATCCCTTAAGCTGGGGCGGTTGTCCTAATTGCAGGGAAGCGTAATCGAATTCGGCCAGCTCTGTTTCAGGCAGGTATTTGTGCCGGCTGCCTGACTTAAAGATGACCAGGTTGAGGCTGTCGATCTTCATCTCTTGAATAATTTGCTGCGCGCGCGCGCGGTCTTGATCCGGGTCGAGGTATTCGACGCGGATTTTAGGCGATCGGCGGGCGTACGCTTCCAAGAGGTCTTTGATGGGTTCGTACAGTTGGTGCCCGGGCTGATAAAACAGGATAATTTCTACCGGTTGATCAAGGCTGTCCAGCGCTTTTTCGGTCTGCTCGGAAATTTGGCCGAATTGCTGCTTGGTCAGCTCAATGCGCGCAAAGCGCCGGCTGGACACATAATTCACGAGGATAAATAAAACGCCCAAGAGAATCAGCATCGCGACAAAGTTAAGCGAAGCGAAGAGTTTTTTCATCGCTTAGGATCGCCACCGCGGGTTGGCGATAACGCGCCCCGTCAGCAAAAGGGAGATCGCGGTGACGCTGGCATACAATACCGCCGGCCGCGTATCGAGCAGGCCTTTGGCGAACTGGTTCACATGATCGGGAAGCGATAAGTAGCGGATGATGGCAACCGCTTCCGGGTCGCGCACGAACATACTGAGAATCCCCACGCAAAAAATTAAAAGGAGAATCACAAAAGCGAATAACCCTGAAATTACTTGGTTGCGCGTGAGGCTTGAAGTCAGCACCCCAATAGCGATGAGCATGGCGCCCATCAGCAGCGTGCCGATGTAACCGGCCGCAACCGGGCCCCAATCAAACGGCGTGTAGGCGCGCAGCACCACAAAATAGACGATGGTTAGCGTCCACAGTAAAGCGTAAGCGATCCACGCGCCTAAGAACTTTGAAAGCACGACCTGCGTTTCGGTGACCGGGGCTGTGAGCAGCAGCTCGATCGAGCCGGTGCGCTTTTCTTCGCTGAACGTGCGCATGGTTAGAGTCGGCACCGTGATGAACAGCGAGATCCAGTAGAAAAAACCGCCGAAGAAAAGCCGCGCCATGTTCCAACTGGGGTCCACGCGGGGATCGTTCAGTATCAAGATGAGTAGCCAGAAAACAACCCCTTGAATCAGCAGGAATAGTGCAGAGACGGTAGCGCCGATGGGCGAATACCATAAAGATTTCAGCTCTCGAAAGGTCAGGGCGGCTAGAGCGTTCATGCCGGGGCTCCTTGCACGGCGCCTTCGGTTGTTTGCTCGTGGGTGGTCAAATGAACAAAGACGTCTTCCAAAGACGCGCGTTGCGCACTCAGCTCGCGCAGCGTCCAGCCGCGCTGGGACGCCAGAAGAAAGACCGGCTCGCGCACATCCTGGCCTTCTTTAGGTTCGATATCGAGCATAAAAAATCCATCGGCTTCACCCTGACGGCTCACTTTCGCGATACCTGCTAACTGCTGCAGCGCGGGCATCGCTTGATTCATGTCGGCGCGTAATTGAACACGGACAACGCCAAAGGCGCTCAGGCTTCGCCTGAGCCGATCCGGCGTATCTACCGCGCGGATGCGACCGCGATCGATGATGATGACTTTCTGGCAAATCATTTCCACTTCCGGAAGGATATGCGTCGAGAGTAAGATCGTGGTTGTTCGACCCAGCGCTAGGATGAATTCGCGTGTCTGCCGGATCTGGTGCGGATCGAGCCCTACGGTCGGCTCATCGAGAATGAGCACCTTTGGCTGGGCCAGCAAGCAATCGGCTAACGCCACGCGCTGGCGATAGCCTTTCGACAACCGGCCGATCAAGCGCCGCTGCATATCCGTGAGCGCGCATTGCTCCATGACCGCCTGCACGCGTTTTTTGCATTGAATGCCGGGCACGCCTTTGATTTGGGCGCGATAGTCCAAGTATTCTTTCACGCGCAGCTCGGGATACAGCGCCACATTTTCGGGCAGGTAGCCGATCTGCCTGCGCACTTCCAGCGGATGCTGCGTCACATCGAGGCCGTTAATGCGGACGCTGCCCTGGGTTGGCGCGATCATGCCGGTTAGGATACGCAGAGTCGTTGTCTTGCCGGCGCCATTGGGTCCTAGAAAACCCATAATTTCACCCGGCTGGACGGAAAAAGAAATGTCCGACAGGGCCGTGACCGCGTCGTAGCGTTTGGTGAGTTGTTGAACGTCGATAGCAGCGGTCATTGTGTTTGTGGGTATTGAGTCATTGTGGTTGTGGGACAGACGCTTGTCAAGACCTCGTCTGCGCAGTAGCATACCTGCGAAGCTCAATTTCTCGACGCATGATGCAGCGCAAATATATTTTAATTCTCATCTGTTTATTAGTGGCCTCTGGATGCAGCGGCTTGCCGCCGGCTCAGATCGGCCAGGTCGCAGGCGCGCTCATCGGCACGGCTGTGGCGCCTGGCATTGGCGCTCCAATCGGCCATGTGATCGGTACGCTGGCCGGCGTGTTCGTGCAAGACAAGATCGACAAAGAAACAGAAACGAAAGAACGCGTTGCGCTGGGCCAAGAGCTCAATCAAGGCCCGCAAGGCTCTGTTTCAACCGCCGCTGCACCGACAGGCGCGACGCCGCTGGGGACGCCCCAGCGCGTGTGGGTGGATGAATCGCTGCAAGGTGGAACTGTTGTCGCCGGCCACTTCGAGCACCGCTATGTCCCCTGAGCAGAATCCAAAAAGAGTGGATGCCCTGGATGGCGTCGGCGCCCCAGCGCCTGTCGAGCTCTCGAAGCTGCTTGAGCGCTACGCTAGCCGCTACCGCACTCAATTGTTGCTGCGCGTAGGCGCCGTTGGTTTGCTTGCGATCGCGTGCGCCGCAGTATCAACCCATAAGCTCCTTAGCCGCGACATGTCCCCTTGGTTTTCGTGGGTGCCTGTTGTCGTCGCTGCTGTGGCGGTGGCAGCGCTGGCTGCTTGGGCGTTAAACCGATGGCGGCAGGCCACGGGAATCTTAGCAGCCGCGTACTTGGATCGAACGTTAGGCCTTAAAGAGCGGCTGCTCACCGCGGTTGAGTTCTCGAAAATGGAACAGCCGCCGGCTTTGTATGCAGCGCTGCTTCTTGATACGTCCGCGCGTTTGGGAAAGGTCCAGGTGCGCCTGCCGCGCGCGCTGTCGTACGCGACCGCTTGCCTCGGCGCGCTTCTTTTATTATTGCTGCTATGGCCACGCCTTAGAATGGAACTCCAACAGCTGGCACAGCCATCTGAACAACAGCGGCCTGAGCGACCAGACGTCTCACCATCGCAGCACTCGCAAGACAGCTCGGCCCCATCGCAAGATTCGAATCAATCCCAGCAATCCAGCCAGTCGTCATCTGCCGGCAACGCTCCGTCGGGCATGTCTGCATCGGGAGGCCCATCCGCTTCAGAGGGTGGCCAAGGTGAGCAATCCGGGCAATCTGGCGAGTCGCAGCAGGACGCATCAGCGCAATCTTCTCAATCGTCTCAAGCAGCCGCGCAAAGCTCAGGCGCTTCCCAACAGTCTTCCAGTACGCAAAGCGCTGGGGGCAATGCGCAGGGCGCCAATGCATCGCAACAGCAGAACGCTTCGCAGCAGGCAGGAGGCGCGCAACAAGCTAAGGGCGGCCAGCAAGGGCAAGGCCAAGGTAAAGGCTCTGACCAAAAAGAGAGCGGAGGTCAGCAAAATCAGGGCGGCCAAGGCGAACAATCAGGGCAATCCAAGCAATCAGGCTCATCACAGCAGGATGGTCAGTCCGGACAACAGCAGGGCTCAGGCGCCATGTCTCAAATAGCTCAAGCCGCGCAGGGGCTCGCCCAGCAAGGCACTGGGCAGGCGGGTGGTCCTGCACAAGAAGCGACAAAAGCGGAAATCCGCCAACTCCTCAAAGAGCTTTCCGGAGAGGTCAAAAACTTGCAGGAACAATTATCCAAGGACGAGCCGCTTCCGCAAGCCGGCACCGGCACAAGCCCTGAGCTGTATGGCGAGAATTCGCCCATCGATCCGCCAAAACAGGGTGAAGGCAACACGCCCATTCGACTCAAGACAGACCAAACGCCTACGCAGTCGGAACGTCCGGCTTCCGGCGTGGCGCAGCCTTCGGGTGAGGTTTCTAATCAGGGGCCGCAGGCGCGTCCGGAGTCTGTTCAGCTGCCGGATGACCCGATAGAAGAAGCGCCCGTATCGCGGCAATCCATCCCCCCCGAATACCGGGGCGTATTTGACCGCCTGCACCAACGTTGAAGGCCGATGGCGCCCGATGCTGGAAGCTCGCCGCAAGCCGTTCTGCTGGTGCATGGAATTGGCGATCAAAAACCAGATTGGGCATCCGGCAGCATTCCCGCGATTGCCAGGCGCATCGATCGCGCGGCGCGCGCGCTGCCTGTTTCTGGCTCACCGCAAGCCCCCGTCGCGCATATCCAAGCGGCATATTGGGCGCCTATCCTGCAAGATCGCCAGCGTATCCTAGCAACTATTCTTCAACGAGCTCCCGATTTAGAGCTTAAGAGCGTTTTGCCCTGGGATCTATGGAAGCGCTTTATGGCTTGGCTGCGGCAAAAAGAGCGCCGCTTCGTAGCTGAGTCTGTCGGAGATGTCATCGGCTATCGCGACCCGACGGCAGCCGCGCTTATCCAGCATTCGCTGATGGGCAGTCTGGATGCGCTTGCTCAGCGCTACAGCCCGCGGCCGGATGGCTCTAAGATTGCGCTGACCATCGTGGCGCATAGCTTAGGCAGCGTGATCGCGTCAGACTTTATTTGGGACCAGACGCGTAAGCGCCAAGCAGATGGGCAATCCGGTTTCCATCCGTTCTTTGCGCTGCGAAATTTCTTTACGATCGACTCGCCGCTTGCTTTGTTCTCGCTTTCTTATGGCGCTCCGGAAGCTTTTAACAAGCCAATCGCGATGGAGGACCCAGCAGGGCGCTGGGTGAATATTTACGATAAAGACGATCCGATCGCGATGCCGCTTAAAGCCTTAAACGCCGCTTACGACGCGGCGGTGTTGGCGGATGCCGAGGTACAGGCGGGCATGTACCTGCAGGCACACACCCGTTATTTCACGCACGGACGTACGCTGGATATCATCGCGCGCAAAGTGGCGCTGGACCATGCGGCGGCGGCATCCAGTGGAGCCGCTCAAAACATTGGGGATTGGGTAGAAGCTTACGACCGCATGTTTATGCACGGTTGACGCGTAAACGGGGTAGAAAACCGCGATGATCGCCAACGTGTTACAATCACGGCATCAGTTCAAGCGGAATTTGCGCGCAACGGTATTATAAGGAGGCTTCGATGCATCAACGGGGAAGGCTTTTGATGTTGCTGGCGGCGTTCTTCTTAGCTGGTTGCGGCCGTGTTGTGGAAGATGGGCAGGCCGGGGTGCGAGCGACATTCGGCAGGATCGACGATCAACCGCTTGAAACAGGCCTGCACTTTTACATGCCCGGCGTGCAGTGGATCGAGGTCTGGAACGTGAAGACGCAGGAGATAAAAGAGCGGGCAGCCGTTCCTTCCTCAGAAGGTCTTATTTCGACGCTCGATGTTTCGGTGCTTTTTAACGTCCCCAAAGATCAAGCCACTCTTGTGCGTCGCCAAAGCGGCCGGTTCTATCATGAGAACATCTTGAGCCCCTACGTTCGCGAGGCTATTCGCAACGTCGTTAGCGGCTACGAGGTGAAGTCGCTCTACAGTGATAAAGGACGAAGCGAAATCGGGCTGCGTATCTTAGGGTTGTTGCAACAAAAACTGGAACCGCGCGGGATTCATGTGCAAGATGTTCTCTTGCGGGATATTTTGCTGCCCCCGGCGTTTGCTACGAGCATCGAAGTCAAACTGCGCACCGAGCAGGAAGCGCTGCAGAAAGAGTTTGAGCTGGACAAGGCGAAAAAGGATGCTGAAATTCAGGTTGCGCGCGCCCAAGGGATAGCAGAGAGCAACAAAATCATTGCCGAAAGCATCACGGATAACTATCTGCGCTATCAATGGATCGAAGGGCTTCAGAGAAACCAGATGCAGGTTATTTACGTGCCGACAGAAGGCGGTTTGCCTGTCCTTGAGGCCGGCCGTATCGGCGAATACAGCAGGCAACCCAAGCCTTAAAGTAGCCTGACGCTAATCCACAACAGGGCTTAGAGGTTCTTAGGCATGCGTTTGGCGTTAGGTTCGCGTGCGCTGCTTCAATTAGGTATGGCGGGCTGGATTTTATTGGCAGCGTCCATTGCACATGCCGAGGCGCCTGTCGCCAACGGTGAGATTCCCACCTGGAATGAGCTGATGCGCCAAGCGCAGCAAGCGATTATTGACGGCCAATACGCGACCGCTCAAGCAACCGCCGATGCGGCGATTGCCCGCGCTGAAAGCTCTTTCGGAATTATGGATGTAAAGACTGCTCAAGCGCTTAATCTGGCCGGGCATTCCGCCTGGTTGCTCGGTCGCTTATCGGAAAGTGAAACGTTCTTGCGTCGCTCTCGGTCAATCGCTGAGCAGGAACGGCAAGACAACCCGCTCGTTTTGGCCGAAACACTGACGCTATTAGGCAGAGCTTATCGCGATCAGGGCCGATTCGCCGAGGCAACGATCGTTGCGCAAGAAGCGCTCGACTTGCGGCGGGCACAGCTGGGTCTTGAAGACCCCCAGGTTGCGGAGTCGCTCGAGCTGCTCGCTGATCTTGCCGCTGAGCGAGGCCGTCCCGACGAGGCAGAACCTATCTTACGCGAGGCGGTGGGCATCGAGCGGCGCGCGTTGCGGTCTGTTGTGGCAGGCTCGGGCGGTCGCAGGTACTCGGCGCGAGTGAGTGTTGAAGAGCCGATTCGTGTCACAAGTCCGCCGCTTCAAACAGCGCGATCGCTGAACGCGTTGGCCAAGCTGTATGTCGCGCAAGGTCGCTACAGCCAAGCCCAGCCGCTTGCCGAAGAAGCGCGCACCTTGGCTACTGAGGCTGTGGGGGCGGAGCATCCGGAAACGGCGGACATTTTAGGGACGCTGGCGGAGCTGGAACGCAGCGCGGGGCTGTATGATGAAGCCGAGCGCCTGCGCGAAGAAGAGCTGCGCCTGCGCCGACAAGCTTTCGGTGAGCAGCATCCGAAGGTGGCTGAAGCGCTCGGCGGGCTTGCCCGCGCTCGGCGCGCGCAGGGAAACGATCAGCAAGCTGAAAAAGATTATTTGCAGGCGCTCAGGATGCAGGAGCAGCTGCTCGGGCGCGAGCATCCGGATGTGGGAAAGTTGCTGGCCGACTTGGCGGGTCTTTACGTTTTGCAAGGTAAGCGCATCGAAGCGACCGAGGCTTATGAACGGTCGCTATCCATCCTCGAAAAGGTTTACGGCCCGCAGCATCCCTTGGTTGCATCGGTTGCATATGCTTATTTGCCGCTGCAAGGCGATGGCCCAGAATCGTTGGATCCGGAAAATCGCCGTTATCAGCGCATACTTGCTCTGGCCGCCGAATCGCTGAACAGGCGCGGCACCGTCTATCGCAACTTGGGCGAGCTGGGTGCGGCGGAAGAACTTTTCAAACAGGCGCTCGAGATGATGGAGCGCGCTTTTGGGCCCGAGCATGAGGATGTGGCGCTTATTCTGGAAAACTATGCGGTGGTATTGCACCGTATGGCCAGGCACAAAGAGGCGCAAGAGCTGGAGGCGCGCCTGAGCAAGATCCGCGCCCGCCAGGCGCAATAATCCATGGACGCACTGACGCTTTCGCGCATTCAATTCGCCTCGACCGTGCTCCGCTGTTTTACGCTGGCAGGCGCTCTGGCGATAACAGTGCCGGGCTGCCTAGCGATACCCGTCAGTTCGCGATCCAAGCCTGTTAGGGACCTTGCGCCAACTTCCGTTTTTGCCGAGCGTATCCAGCACATCCACGGCGTGGCGGCTGATGGTTTCGGCAACGTTTATGTCAGCAGCTCCGCCCATCAAGGATCGGTTGTGCGCATCAACGCTTCGGGCGAGCAGGCTCCTGTAGCGACTGGTCTTGGGCGGGTGGCGGGCCTTGCACGGGATGATTTGGGTAGTTTATTCGTCGCCATGACGTGGGGTAAAGGCGGCATCTACCGTATCGGTTCTGAGGGGCGGAGGGCTTTGGTCGTGAAGGGGATCGGCTACCCCGCTGAGACAGCTGTGGATGATCGGGGGCGCGTTTATATCGCCGAGTCTTTGTCCCGCGGCCGCCTGCTGCGTTATGCCGATGAGGAGCTGCTGACTTGGGCCGGCCCGCTACACCTGCCTAAAGGCGTGGCGGTGGATGTTGAATCATCTGTGTACGTGTGCGAATCGGCAAGCGGCCGTATCTTGCGCTACCACAGCGATGGCGCGCGCCATGTGCTGGTGCCGTCCGGCATATTGACACAGCCAGGCGGCATAACCTACACGCCTCAATACCGAGGGCTATTTGTTACCGAGGATAGAGCCCGCGGCCGGTTATCCTTTGTGAGCGTCGACGGGCCGATAGTGACGCTCTTATATGACTTGCGCTATCCGAAAGGGTTGGCCCTGGATGGGCAAGGCGACTTATACATAGCTGAACAGGGCCGAAAGCGTCTTTTACGCATTCAAGCCGAAGATCTTAGCGCCGCACTCAATCGCTCATAAAACCTCACCAGAACATGCCGCAGCTCTTTTCGCAGCGCGAGAAGCTGTTGATTTTACTTGGAAGTGACCCAGCCGTAATACGTGCGTAACGCGATTATGGTCCACTGTGTGTGTACTCAGTGTACGCACGGCCCGGCTGATCCTGGGTCTCGTTGCGGCCGGCCCGCACGAGACCTTTCCCTGTCCGTCCGCGCATCTTCACGCCGAGTCCCCGCTCGGTGCGCGTGGTTGGACGTGTCTCCCACAGCCCCGGGGTCGCCGGGCCTTGCGTTTCTCTCCGGCGTTCTCTCAGAGGACTACCTCGGATTCTCCGTGTGTGCTAAACTGCTACCTGTTTCAGCATCAAGGGAGGGGCATAGATGAGGCGGCATTCACGGATGGCTTGCTTGCTGGCGCTTGCTGTTTGTTTGACGAGCGGCTGCGCGGCGGCGCTTGTTGGAGCCGGCGTTGCGGGCGGCTACGCGATCAGCAAAGACAGTGTGCGGAATACGTTCGATCGGTCAAAAAGCGAGGTATACGCGCATAGCTTAGCGGTAGCGGAGGATGCGGGTTTTGTCACAAGCGATGACGCGTCCCATGGCGTGATCAAGTTAAAAATTCAAAATACGAACGTGACGATTACCGTCAAGCAATTGACACGAAAGACCGTGGAGCTCAAAGTGAGCGCGAGAAACACGCTGTTGATGCCTGAAATCGATGTCGCGCAGGAAGTCTACAATAAGATCTTCGCGCGATTGTAAGGATTAGGCCGTCTCTTCTTCGATGATACCTTTATCGGAGAAATTAGAGGGCGCAGGTGGAGCGGGCGTGTCTATCCGTCCATGTATCGTTCGGTGGCGTTCGACAGCCAAGGCTACTTCATCAAGCAGTTCCTTAGCCTGGTAGGGTTTCATTAAATAACAGACCGCGCCTGAAGCGATAGTGTTGGTGATGTCGCGCTCGCTACCTGCCGCGGTTAGCATGATGACAGAGATGTCCTTCGTTCGCGAATCAGCCTTAAGGCTCTTGAGCACCATGTTGCCGTTCATGGTGGGCATATTAACATCCAGCAGAATGGCATCAGGATGCTCTGATTTAGCCAGAGCCAAGCCGATGGTGCCGTTAGAGGCGATGAGCACGCGATAGCCAAAGTGGCGCAGCCGCTGGCCGGCCATCTTGAGAATAGTCTCTTCGTCATCGATCAAGAGCACAGTTGCTTGCGTTGATCCTTCAGGCATAATGAACCTCCGTATTGTATGAGCATACCCGTATTGGGTGGCGCTTGTCAAAGGTGGCTCTTTTCGGCTGCTAAGTGAGGGAGAGGCGTATGTTCGACCAAGTCAAACAGCAGTGGAAAATGATGCAGATGATGCAGCGCCTGATGAAGGACGAGAATTTTAAGGCGTTGATGGCTGAGCCGCGCGTCCAAGAGCTGATGAAGGATGCGGATTTTCAGGCGCTGATCAAAACGCAGGATCCAACCAAGATCGCCGCCTCGCCAAAGCTCGCCGCGATCATGCGAGACCCTGAGATCGCCAAGAAATTTGCGAAACTAGACCTTAAGAGCCTTATGCAAGCTTAAGAGCCCCTAACAAAATGGGGGTACGGCCGTATATAACAAGCAGTCAACGGAGAAAACGCATATGCCAGAAAAAAGCGCTTCCGCATCAAGCTCCGCAAATCCGCTGGTGATCGTTGTTATGGGCAGCAAGTCCGACTGGGAAACGATGCGTCACACCGACGACGTTTTGAAGACTTTTGGCGTCGCGCATGAGTGCCGGGTGCTGTCGGCGCATCGTGCATCGCGCGCGCTCATGGAATACATTCTGGCGGCTGAAGCTAGGGGTGTTGAGGTTATCATCGCAGCTGCAGGAGGAGCCGCGCATCTGGCGGGGGTAACGGCCGGCTTGACAACGCTGCCGGTTCTGGGTGTTCCTATGGAAAGCGCTTCGCTTAAGGGTCTCGACTCGCTTTTGTCGACGGTTCAGATGCCTGGCGGTATTCCTGTTGGAACCTTGGCTATCGGCACGCCAGGCGCCAAAAATGCCGCTCTGCTGGCGGTAGCCATCCTAGCGCTTAAACGCCCGGATCTTCGGATAAAACTCAAGCGTTTCCGAGAAGAACAGACTCAGAAGGTTCTCGCAGAAACGCTTCCATAAAATTTCGCTTGCGCGTGTTCGGGGTGCCGCGCGCCTGGTGCGTTGTCAGGTACACTTACCGGTATATGTAAATTTGGACAGGTTAAATAATTACAGGTATAAGCATGGACAACCCGCATCCGTGGTCCGGTGAAAGCTGGCTAGGCTTGATCGAGTCGCTGCTTGATCGCCTCGCCGGCCGCATGCACGTCATTCAAACCTTCCCTGAGCGCCAGCGGCTTGCTGAAGAAGCCCTTTCGTCGCTTGAGGCCGAGGGTCGCGTGGGTTCGCTGCAAAGCGCTTTGGCGGACCCCCTCCGCCGCCAGTCGTTTTTGACCGCCTTCCTTTCTTATGATCAGATTGAGCCCTTGCTCGCCGACCCGCTTGTCGAAGATATCATGATCAACGGAACGGGTCCCATTTTCGTCCATAAAGCAGGGCAGGGCGCGGTCAAGACCGGCCTGCATGTGGACAGCGAGCAGGCGCTGCGCACCTTCGTCAAAAAATTGCTTGTGTTCGGCGGAAGGCCCCGTTTGGAACCGATTATGGATCTTGAGCTCGTTGACCTGCGCGGACGGGCCAATATTGTCCAATCGCCGTTCGGCCCGCAGATCACCTTGACGCGTGCCCGCCCGGCGCCTTGGACCATTCTTCAGCTCATCGAACAACAAACCATCTCACACAGATTGGCCGCCCAGCTTTGGTTGTATGTGGAAGGAATGCGCATCAGGCCGGCGAATCTGCTTATCGCAGGAGGATCGGGCGCGGGCAAGACGACCCTTATGAACGCTTTGCTGAGTTTTATTCCACGCGAAGACAGGCTTGTCACGATTGAAGACACGCTTGAGCTCAACACGTCGTTCCTTGAGCACTGCTCGCGATTGGAAACGACCGACGATTTATCCATGGCTTCCTTGGTGAAAAACAGCTTGCGGATGCGGCCGGATCGAGTGCTCGTGGGTGAGGTGCGGGGATCCGAGGCGCAGGATCTTATGACCGCGATGAATATCGGCAAGTATTGCATGGGAACTTTACACGCCTCTTTTGCGCGGGAGACGGTTCTAAGGTTGGAGCATGAGCCCATGAACGTGCCGTCTATCCTGATCAACTTGGTCGACGTTTTTGTGATCCTGCGGCGGCTTGAGGTAAACGGAAAAGTCAGGCGGGTGGTAGCCGAAATTGCCGAGACCGCCGGTATGGAAAGAGACATCGTGCTGCTCTCGCCCGTCTGGACCTATGACCATATGTGGCGCGAGGTGGTTGAATCGGCGCCCAGCAGCGTGTTTCGGGATAAATTGGCCGCGGAATCGGGCTGCACGGCCGCTCAGATTATGAAGGAAACATCCCAGCGCGCGGAGATTCTAGCCCGCATGCAGGAATCGGGGCATTTTACCGATATCAACACAGTGACTGTTTTTTGCCAGCGCTATAGTGAGCATCCTGAAGAAGCGATCGCCGAGCTCAAGAGTCTAAAGAAGAAAAAGTAACCCGCAACACCCGCTCTCCTTGTCTTAGTCTTAAGGTCTTAAGTCGATTTGACAATTCCAGTGCGAGCAGGTACACTTCTTTATGTAAGCGCTTACATAAAAAGGCTCATCCGATGAACATCTACGAAATAGCTAAAAAATGCGGCGTTTCAGTGGCTACGATCTCGCGGGCCATGAACCCCCAGACGCGCCATAAAGTTGCGGCCCAGACGCTGAGCAAGATAGACGCGCTCGTAAAGCGCCACCAATACACGCCAAATCTTGCCGCGCGCAACTTGGGGTCGGGCACGTTCTCCACGGTTGGGGTGCTGCTGCCGCATTTCGAAGGGATTTTCTTCAGTGATTACTATACGAAGGTCTTGGCCGGCGTTGCCGATGCCTTGTTTGCCTCACCCTATCACTTCAAGCTCATCATGCTGCGCTCTGGCGGGCAGCGGTGGGACGACTATAACTTCAAGCTGGCAGAGGGCGTGGATGGTTTGGTCGTCAGTCACTGGCCGAACTTTTTTTCGCAGACGAGTGTTTTTAAGCGTTTAGGACTGCCCTGCGTGGTCATCAATGATCCTGAGCCCAGAACAGCGGCCTATTTCGTTGCGGGAGACAACCGCCAGGGTGGAGAGCTGATGGCCAAGCACCTCTATGAGCGCGGCCACAAGCGCATGCTGATACTCGCTGGCGAATGCTGGTCCAGCGATAGCCGGCTGCGCATTGAGGGTTTTACCGAATTTCTAAAGAGTGCAGGACTTAAAACCAAACCAGCGATCCTTCCGGGTGATTTTCAAGAGCGCCGCGCCGAAGAACTGGTGCGCGACTATCTTTCAAAACACCGCGAGATAACCGCCATTGCTTGCTGCAATGACCTGATGGCCTGCGGAACGCTTGCGGCGCTACGAACGCTTGGATTGCGCTGCCCGGACGATGTTTCCGTGATTGGTTTTGACGATGACAGCCGCGCGGCGCTATCTGACCCGCCGCTAACTACAATTCGAATCCCGTTGTATGAAATGTCCCGCGACGGAACGCGCCGTTTGCTGCAAACGCTGGACAAAAAACAAACCGAGCCTTGCGTTGGGCAGGCGATTTTTCCGGTTCAACTTGTGGAGAGAAAGTCGGTAGCCAAGATCTAGATGAATGTCGACAAACACACGGCTGCGGCCACTTAAAAAAGGCGTGCGCAATGCAAATATGCAGATCTAAAGAATCTTTTTGGGCGCTGGGCATCGGCTTAGCCGCGGCTCTGGCGGCGCACATGGCGTATGCCGCTCCGGGTGAAGCGGCCGAAGTCACCGTTCACAAGACACAGGACGGGCGCTGGGAACTGTTGGTCGATGGCGAGCCTTATTTTATCCGGGGCGTGGATTATCGCGTCAGCCGGGTGGGAGAAAGTCCGGACCAAGGAACGCAGAAAGACTGGGCCATTTACGATGACAACGGCAACGGTAAAAATGACGCCGCTTACGATTCTTGGGTCGATGTGAACCGCAACAATCAGCAGGACACGGATGAGCCCCCTGTAGGTGATTTTTCGCTGATGCGTGAGATGGGCGCCAACACGATTCGCTGGTACGTGAATGATTTTAAGCAGCAGGTGGCGGATAAAGCGCTTCTACGTGATCTGTATCAGACGTACGGCATTCGTGTGGCGGTAGGGAATAAGTTCGGCGCGTACACGATCGATTCAGGCGCTTCTTGGAGCGAAGGGACCGATTACACCAACCCGGATCAGCGCGCGCGATTGCTTGAAAGCGTTCGGCGCATGGTACTTGAGCATAAGGATGAGCCTTACTTGCTTCTTTGGCTCTTAGGAAATGAGAACAATTACGCATTCACCAATACTAACGCATCCATGTATCCGGGAGACTACGCTCGTTTGCTCAACGAGGCGGCGGCGCTTATCCACGAATTGGACGGCAAGCATCCGGTTGCGGTCGTTAACGGCGATACAGATCTCGTCGATGTCTACGCAAAGCTCGCTCCAGAGATCGATATTTTTGGCGCCAATGTTTATCGGGGCCCGAGAGGTTTCGGTTCCTTGTGGCATGAGGTCAAGGGCGCATGGGACCGGCCGGTTTTGATCGTCGAGTACGGCGGATCGTCGGCCCCTGGAAGCGACGAAGAAGCTCAAGCGGCGTATCACCAAGGCTGTTGGCTCGACATCGCGGCCAACCGTTCGCTGGAAGAAGGCGGCGGCGGCAACGCGCTCGGCGGCTTTGCTTTTGAGTGGATCGATGAGTGGTGGAAAGCAGGCAGCCCGTTTGAACAAGCGGTTATTGGAACGACCGGCAAGCAGGGCAAAGGTGAAGCACGGTGGGCTCAAGAATATTGTGGCATCGCAAGCCAGGGAGATGGCTCGCACAGTCCTTTCATTCGTCAACTGCGCAAAGTCTACTCAACTTACCAAAACCTCTGGAGGCAATAAGCCATGGCTACGCAGAAACGTTTTTTTATTGGCCCGATCGGCAGCTGTTTAAAAAACATTTTATCTGTGGGACTCATCTGGCTGGTAGCGGCGCCTATTGCGTTAGCGGGTGAATCCGAAGCCTATCAACACCTGACCGAACGGATGGATGTTTACTTTAACGGCACCCAACCTCGAATGATAGAAAGTTACATGACGCCTTATCCTCCGGGGCCGGATGGAACTGTTGAGCGCGTGGGTTTTATCTATGACAGCGCCCTGGCCGTTACCGCTTTGATTGCAAGGGCAACCCCCGCCGACATGCAGCGGGCCAAGCTGATTTGTGACGCTTTTTTATGGTACCAGGCGCATGATCCGGTAGCCTCCGATGGGCGTTTGCGCAGTGCCTATATGGTCGATCAAGATTTAACCCAGGCCACAACGGCGGATATTGCCAACGGTTTCGACACTATTAATACGGGAAACCTCACTTGGACGGGCATCGCCTTGCTTTCGTACTATGAAAAAGTGCGCTCCATTCCTTCGCCAGGACCCGTGCCTAACACGAAATATCTAGCCGCTGCCGTTAGCATAGGCAATTTCATCAAAGACCATTTTCGTGACCCTGAGCATCCCGGCTTCTATCTGGAATTTCGAGATGCGGACCCCGCTGTGGACATTACCATCGGGCTTCCGATAGCCAAGTACGTGCAGTTAACGCCACAGTCTCAAGAAGTCTCGATTCCACTCACAGATTTTGCGAACTTTGGCATGGACTTGGCCAAACTGCGCTCAATTTCGATGTTATTCGATCACCCCGACTACCTGCAGGGCTCAGTCACCATCCATCACATCAAACTGCGCAATGCGACAACCGGGGCTGAATTGGTCATCGATGATTACGTCGATACCAATCGATTTGCCAATAGCCTGGGATTTCTGGTCGGGGGTACGGCGGATTTTTCTCAAGATCCAACGGGAAAAATCGTGTCTTGGGATAGCCAGTCGGGCGGGAATGATTTTTGGTATAGCCGGTTGATCGCGGATCCCAACCAGCCGCCTCGCTTCGATGCGACTGGGTATACCCATTTAGTCTACACGCTATCGGGCGCTTCCGGCGGTGAGCGCTTTACGATAGAGCTGAAAGGCTACCCCAAGGGCCAGCGAGTGATTCGAGTGAAGTCTACGGAACACAACATCGATGCCTACGTTTTCTTCATGCGTCTCTATCGCTGGACGAGAAACAGCTTATGGCTGACCTGCGCCCAAGAAGCCAAGGCGTTCGTGCAGAATACCGCCTGGGATGCGACCGGCGGTAAATTCTGGGCCGGAACCACCGACGATTACGAGACGCTGAATCAGTCGAATTTGACTCTGGATCAGCAGGCTTGGGCGCTGCTGGCGCTTGGCAAGGTTAGCCAATATGGCCCTGCCTTGGTTTGGGCCGATGCGACGCTGAGCGACACGAGCGACGGTTTCTCAGGGTTTGATTTCGGCACTAATATTAACCAGCAGGATCCTTGGTATTCACCCAATCCGGACGGTGTTTGGTTTGAGGGAACAGGGCAAATGGTTTGCGCTTATCAAGTATCCAAGACGTATGGGGGAATTGATTTCTCGGATTACTACTTGCAAGAGTTAGACCGGGCGCAAACAGAAGCGCAGAACAACAATGATAAGAGCCTCGTTGCGGCTTCGCACGATGAATTGACGACGGGCTACCCTTTCTACTACTTCGCTTCCGGCGCTATCAGCGCTACTTCTTGGTACATCGCTGGCAAGCGGCATGTGAACCCGTATTGGAACACAAGCACGGGTAAAAAAGTTCCTTATGACGTGGCCATTGGCCCAGCGAACTGATCTCTGGAGGTAGGACGATGAATGAAAACAACAGTCGAGCGAGCGTAAGGCCAGGGTTGAGGTTAAAAGGATGATGCGGGGAATGCATTTTCTTGGGCTCAGGTGGCATTTGAGGTCAATCAGTAACCTAAAAAAGAAGGAACCGACAATGAAACAACAGTTCTTGGGAATAAGCGCGAGTATTGCGATGGTTTTATCTGCGAACGTCGCTTGGGCGGAAACCAATAAAGAGTTTGGGGATATCTTTCGCGATGCGCAAGGCCAGCAGGTGCTGCCGGATGCTTCGGCGACCGATCCTGTTCAGCGGAATATTCGATTAGGGAAAAATAAAGACAAAGAGCCATTGATGAACGAGCCGCCGGAGGGCAAGGGAGTTGGCACCAACGGGGATGGAACAGACGATGGCACTCAACTGTCTATCGGCGACGCATACCAAGACCCAAATGAGAAGTTGTTGGACCCCGGCCAGACCTATAATGGGCGCATGCTGGCGCGTCATTCGGGTAATCAAGGGTATAGCTATTGGACCTACGTGTGGGCAGACACCGATGCCGACGGCCAACTGGATCAAGAGCTGCACCGCCAGGTGAGCCAGCATACAGCCGGACAGGGCGGAGCCGAATGGCAGGAATGGGAGCTGAGCCTGCAGAAACCCGTGGGTAGCAGCGGCAAAGGCTTCATACGCTCCGTGATTACCCAAACCGAGCTACCCATGTTGGCGGAGGCCTTCGGTTTGGACTGGAGCAAGACGTATGCCTTCTTCGATGCCAGCGGCAATCCCAAGGTAGATGGGGCTAAATCAGTTGTTGCGACCCAAGATGGAGGCTTTGTCATTGCGGGCGGCTCCGGCGTGGATGCCTTCTTGTTGAAGACGGACGCGCAGGGCAATGAACTCTGGCGCTGGAATTCGGTGAATTCTAGTGGTATTAACCAAGCTGCCCACGATGTGCTGCAAACTCCAGATGGCGGCTACCTAGTGGTTGGTGAAGCGCCAAAATTTGTTACGCCGGGTAATTATTACGTCCGGGCTATCTGGGTTGCCAAAGTGGATGCGCAGGGCAGTAAGCTATGGGATCAATTCTTTAAGGCAACTACGGTAACGATTGAAGCATCGGCACGATCTATTGTGGCCCTTACAGACGGCAACTATGCCGTAGCAGGCTATTGGGCCACGACCGACACACAACGCAATGCCGCTCTCTACAAGATTACCCCAGCGGGTCTGTTGATGTGGGAAAAGGCCTATCCTGAGAGCGGTGGCTCAAGCAGTTACGAGGTCATTCAAACAACCGATGGGGGCTATTTCATCGCCGGGGATAAGTGCGCTTTTGAAAGCACTTGCTTCAATCGTTTATTTATTAAGGCAGACAGTGCAGGTAATAAACTCTGGAGCCGCTGGAACTACGACTATGATTCAGCCCGCGCTGTTGTCGCTACGGCTGATGGCGGCTACTTGGTGGCCGGGCGAGATAAGCTCAGTTCGGATGTGCCGCACGATGCCTGGTTGATGAAACTGGATAATCAGGGTAACGCTGTGTGGAGCCGGCGCTTTGGCGGTACTGCGGCTGACGAAGCGGCGGATCTTATCGCCGTCAACGGCGGATATCTGCTGGTGGGTACGACCGCTTCATCCGGTGCAGGCCTGAGCGATGCCTGGCTGATTAAGGTAGACGAGGCCGGCAATCAAATCTGGGCACAGCCCATCGGAACGCTTAATAGCGATTCGGCAGCGGCTATTACTGCCACGCTGGATGCGGACTACGCGTTTACCGGAGCCAGCAACGACGATGCCTGGCTGGTGCGCGGTGATCTAGGAATCTTCCCGCCAAATCCGCTGATTCTCGATGGCGGCGAGGTGGAGGATTTTTCGTTCAATATTGTTGAATAAGCGTGAACGTTTTCAAACAGGCGGGCCTCACGGATAAGCGCGTGGGGCCTGTTTGTTTTGTTTTCATGGGGTAGCGCGCATTTCCCCGTTGACTCATAACAAAACCTTACCGAAGGATTGAATCGTTGACTCATAATTGATGTTACCGAGCGAGCTGTTTGATTTTGATGATTTTAGCATC
>Ga0247727_10004126_pt1 | contig 31162 bp, 19 predicted proteins | sample WisWelCaveWW1625_FD_202498 | JGI IMG/M metagenome (GOLD analysis project Ga0247727, IMG submission 202498) | Biofilm microbial communities from Wishing Well Cave, Virginia, United States - WW16-25 | ecosystem: Environmental > Aquatic > Deep subsurface > Groundwater > Cave microbial mat | place... | reverse complement strand
CTGGATTGTTACCGGTAAGTTTTTGGATTTCAAGTGTTTTGGTGCGAACCGAAGCGGGTGATCGTACCGTGATACCCCGCTGGTTTGGCGGGGTATCCCGGTTCGGGTTCGCGGATCGATTCGGGTCAGAGGCGATCGGCCGGGCTTTGCACGCCTCTGCCGCCCTTGTTCAGACCGTGGGTGTGAATCATCGTCGTCGGCACGTCCTTGTGGCCGAGAAGTTCCTGGATCGTGCGGATGTCGTAGTGCGCGTCAACCCGAGCGGCGGGTGGCGGGTGGCTGCGGCGGGTGCTCTCGGCTCGGCGTGAGCATGCCGACGCAAAGGCGACGGCATACCACTCGCCCGGCTCGGCGTCAGCCTGCTCGGCCAACAAAGGTACGCCGACGCCGAGCCGTTATTACTGGCCGCGTATCAAGGCTTCGCCAACAGCCGGGAACAGCTCCCGCCCTGGGGCGCCAAGTACCTACTCGAAACCGTTCAGCATCTCGTCGAACTCTACGACGTCTGGGACAGACCCGATGAAGCAGCCCGCTGGCGCGAGCGGATGCCGGGCCGTTAGCATCGCCGCATCAAATCCCGGACTCGCGGTCTTGCTGCAGCCTCCTCAACTGTGGCACCAAATCCACCGCAACCGCCTGCTGCAGTTGCTCGCCGGTTTCCATCAGGTAGCTCCAGTTCAGCGAAGATCCCTGTCGCAGGACGATCCGCGACACGTCTTCGATGTCGCGCGGTCGCCCCGCCAAGACTTTGAGCAGGATCAAGTCTTCAGCCGTGGCCACCGGAACCGACCGGCCGCCGAGCTGGGCTTCCGTCGCACGAGCGATGAGCTGGCGCTCGAATCCGGTCAGGCCGATCGCCATGTCCACTCGAATTCCAGTCGCGACATGCCGGAGCGGAAGGATGAATGCCCGCTGGACTACTTCAGCAACGTCGGTGAACAGCGGTCGAAACGGGCTGCGCTCGATCGAATCGATTAGCCGCAGCGCGCGGTCCAGGTCGATGCCGACGACGACATCCACGTCGGCCGTGAACCGTGGCTCGCCTCGCACCGTTGTCGCGATGCCGCCGATGACCGCATACGGCACGTACTCATCGCGAAGCCAGTCGTCCAGGTCAGCGAGAGTTGAATTAGGTCCGTCGTTCACTTTGTAATCTATCCAGTTTGACGAACGCGTCTCGCAGCCGATAGCGCAGCGTCAACTTCTCCGACCAGCGGCGATTTTCCAGTTCCTGGAGTCCGGCCGAACCATCCGACAGACTGCCGGCCAGCCGGTGGAAACCGACGAAAAGGTCCCACGATTCGGCCACGGTCAGGTTGCAGAGCCACCGCTCGTGCTCCTCGCGGCACCTCGCTTCGTACCACGGCCAGTTTTGTTTGGGGGCTTCAAACACGGTCCAATTCTACCAGCTTTCGCAGGTGGCTACCGCCCAGATTCTTGATCTCATTCTCTCGCCATTGGCGCATGAACTCTTGGCCGGTCCTAACGCCGGACCGATTCTCGAATTGAGGCCCTGGTTCAAGCTGCGAAAGAAGGAGTCTTCCATGAGAAACCTCTGCAAATCGCGGTGGCTTACGAGTTTCATCCGCCCGCTGGCACGACGTGATCGAAAGCCCGAATCGGTTCGCGGGCGGCGATTGGCTGTGCTGGAGCAGCTTGAGGCCCGCACGATGCTCGCCGGCGGGTTCACGGATGCGCCGATCAGCGACGACGCAGAAGCGAGTTTGCTCTTCGGGCTGTCCGGATTCGCGGACTTTGGGAGCGACTTGAGTTCGACTGGGCGGTTTGCGGATCCGCTGGCGTTGTTGTCACTGCAGGACGGCGGTTCGTTTTCGCTGGGGACGGTGCTGAATGTGGGAGACGAGCTTCGTCAGCGATTGTTGCTCCCCATGCAGGATTTTTTTGGCATGGAGGCGGGCGGCGAGCCGACGGTCTTCGACTTGGTCGATTTTCTGACCACGCAGCCAAATATCGTTGATGTGACCGGCGGTCTGGCCAATTCGCCGGCGAACGAACTCAGGTTTGAGGTGACGATCGAGGAGGCGATCACGGTCAGCAATTTGGGGATCAACTTCGGTCCGCAGGGGGAGGCATTGGGCCTTTCGACCAGGAACACGACGGTGAACGGCGGCACCGTCGAGTTTGATGCGACATTCGCGTTCGGCCTCAATCTCGACCCGGACTTGAACACCGAGCAGGCGTTTTTTGTGCGCGACGTCTCGCTCGGCGTGACTCTGTCGATTCTCGACCCGCAGACTGTCAACGTCAGCGTTGGATTTTTGGAAGTGCCAAACACCAGCGTGACGTTTAACTACGTGGCCGAGCTGAACGTGACGCTCAATGACGTCGTGCCGGGGGACTTTGGCAGCGTGACGCTGTCTGAGTTGAACGGATACCCGACCGAGGAAGTGGCGAATGTGACGGTTGGCGTCAATCAGGCGGGTCCGACGACATTCCTGTTGCGGCCGGACGTCGGAGGCTGGAGTCCTGGTGTGGCGGCTTCGATCACCGTTTCCGGCCCAGCGATCGGCAGCGAGCTGCAAATCACGCACGTAGAGAATAAAACCTTTCAGGAGTTGCAGAACTTTCGCAACGTGGACGCCGAGCAACTCCTCGCCGGGGTGAGCTTGTTCGGCGCGTGGCTCGATGGGTTCGTGGATTCATCGGTGCTCGACGTGTCCGTGCCGTTCTTGAAGGACGTGACGCTGGGCAACTCGTTCGACAGCGGGGACTATTTTGAGTCCAACTTCCAGCGCGACCTGAACGGAGTGCCGATATTCGATTCCGTGCAAGAATACGCTGCCCTGCGGGAAGTCGTCTACAACCCGCGGACGCACCGGCTCGTGCTCACTCAGGACGTAGTGCTGCAAACGATTTTTGACAACCTGGAACTGACGCTTGAGAACGCGCGTGGAGCGGGCCTCGGCTTCCCGCTCAGCGGACTTGAGTTGGATTCCCTGGTGGCGCCAAGGTCCGAGTTCACGCTCGAGTTCGAATTCGGCATCGACCTTTCAGATCCCAAGCCCGTTCCGCCAGGTACAGAATCGGAACCGCCAACGGCAGAGGAGCTTCGTGAGTTTGCTGAGCTTCAGATTGAGCACCTCAGGCTACAGTTCTCGGCCGAAGCCCTTGTCGTGAATGGCAGTGTGAGTCTGGATGCGACGAACCTGTCCGGTACGGCCCGGTACGGCGTCGTGGGGATCAGCTTCGACCACGCGTCGCTCCTTGGCCAGAGTTGTTTTGAGGCGAGGATCAGGAAGCCGGACGACGGATTACGCGCGACGCTCGGCGAATTGATCGACGGGCTGAACGAACCCGAAACGCTGCTTGCCGGGCCGCTCAACCTGGAATGCCCGATGCAAAGCTCGACGGAACTCATTCTCAACGACATCGAAATTGAAGGCGAGAACGACGCTGAACCCGGACTGTTCGAGTTGATCATGGGCCAGTTTGGCTTGCTCGGTGTTCCCTCGCTCACCGCGAGTGTCACCGACCTCGCCAATTTCGCGGAGAACGGCGAGATCACGCTGAACGACTCCCCCGAGAACATCGGTCGGCTCGCGTACTTCAGGAACCTGACGAACGAGTCGATCGTGGGCGCGAACACCGAGGCGTTGAGGAGCCTGGCGGGCTTTGGCCTGACGGGAATCGACGCACTCGACGCGGTCGGCATGCAACTGTCCGACTTCGTGCCCACGGACCAGTTCAACGTGATCGCCGACACGGTTCGGGCAGCCCTTGAAGCGTTCGAGGCGACGAACGGCCCCGCGCGGCTGCAGGATTGGGACCGGATTTTCGCAAAGCCCGAAGTGCTCGCGCGTGTGAGGGACATCGTCGCGGGAATCGGGTTCGACGTCGAGTCCATTGGCCTGGACGTGACCGTGACCGACGACCTGAGCGTTCCCGACGACATTCCGGCCGTCGAGATGGATTTCACGATCGAGATCAAACAGGATGCCCGGCCGGTCGACCTGGGCCTGAACCTCGGCGCACTCGCCGGTGGGACTGCCGATCCGGACGATCGCACGGCGCTCGTGGGCCTCGGCGCGTTCTCGCGCGCGCTGAAAGAGATTACCGCCGAGGTGTGGCTCACGCTCCACGCCGGCTTGCGGATCAAGCTGGCCGATCCGCAGCAGACCGAGTTTGCGCTGTACGATCCGCCGCAGGCGTGCCTGCTGACCGCCACCAACCGCACGTCACTGTCGGCTGGCGTCCACATCATGGCGGGCGAGCCGCTCGATGCGGAGTTCTCGATCGGCGTGCTCGGCGTCAAGTTGGAGGGCGGATCGTTCGTCGTTTCGCAGATGGGAGACGAATCACAGCCGGCGACGTTCCAAATCCACTTCAAACAAACCGACGAAAACAACGTCCCGATCGACGACTGCGTGCCGCTCGCCGCACCGGTCATGCTGCCGTCGCTCGAAACGACCGTGGACGGCCAGTTGGCATTCGACTTCCAGGTGACGGTTGAGCCGGGACCGCTGGAGGGCCGGTTCAACTTTGAGATTCCCGATCTGAGCGTAAACCAAATCAACTTTCCCGATCCCGGCAACGGCGTGCTGAACTTTCCCGACCTCGTCGCGGGCATCGGCACAATCAACCTGCCGGACAACCTGTTCGCGCTGCCGGGCGGGTTGCACGATTTGTTCGGCGGGATTGGAAGCGCATTCGACTTGAACATCTTCGGCCGCGCGCTGCCGTTCGTCGGCGGCGCGCTCGGCGGCGTGACGAACTTCATCGAAGACTTGCAACTGAAGTTCGACGACGCACTCGACGGTCTTCAGGATTTCGCATGCCAGGCGATCGCGGATGGGCTCGAAGGCTCGCTGGGAGGCGGAGTGACCATTGAGCAACGCCAATGCACGCCCGATCGCGTGGAGTACAGGCTCACCAAGACGGAAATGGGGATGACTCAGGACCCAATCCAGATTCACAGCGATGTCGGCCTGCCGTGGCTCGGATTCAACATCGACGCGACGGTCGAAGTCGTGGCCGATTACACTGTGGGACTCACCTTCGGCGTCAGCAAGGACGACGGCGTGTACATCCGCACGGACGACGAAGAACTTTCGACCAGCTTGCGCGTCAACCTGAGCCCGGGCGCAGACGGGAAGGTCTTTGAAGGGATGCTCGGTTTCATCAACGTGAACGTCGAGACCGCCACCGCCGATAATGGATGCCTGCTCGGCGCCGCCACCGCGGGCGAATTGGTTCCCCCGAACGTTCTCGAGCTGACGTTCAACATCAACTTGGCCGACCCGGGCACCGATCCGAACTCAGACGGCCTGCTGACGGTGCGCGAGATCGGCCGCGCGGCCGGCGACCCCGCCAGCCTGATTGATTTTGGTGATACCGGCGTGACCGGCCGAGTTGATCTGGAACTGAAAGCGACAGTCGATACCGACATCCGGTTCCTGCCCGGCATCAGCACGTGCCTCGACTTCCATTGGTTCTTTGACCCCGGCACCAACATCGGCAGCCCCAACGCCGGCCGCAAGCTCGGCGACATCAGCCCCGAAGTGAACTACCGCAATGTCTGCGTTGACGTCGGCCAGTTCTTCAGCCAGACTTTGCTACCGATTCTGCGGCCGATCGCCGTGATGACCGGTGGCATCCATGATGTGCTCCAAGTGCTCCGGTCGCCGCTGCCGATCATTTCGGATCTCCTGGACGACGAAGGCCCGGTGACCCTGCTGTCCCTCGCAGCCGCGCTGTCGCCGAGTAACCCGCTCCCCGATACGCTGGACAAGCTCGGCGCCGTTCTGGACGCCATCTCGCCCGTGATCGATTTGGCGGGACAAATCAGGCCGGGAGATTTGTTGGGGCAAATCTGCTTGGACGACGACATTTCATTCTCTTCGGACCAAACGCGCCTGTTTGATTTTGACATTCCGCTGGTGGACCAGGGAATCGAACTGCTCGACTACCTCCCGCCCAATTTCGACGAGCTCACCATCGATCTGTTCGATGAGTTCAGCAACTTAACCATCGATCCCAGCCTGGGCGACCTGCGGACCAACTTGAAGGGTGCTTTCGACGACATTCGAATTGATCCCGACCTTGGCGTCGAGCGGGCGAAGCTCTCATTCCCATTCCTCGAAGACCCGCTGTCAGTGTTCAAGTTCCTCTTCGGGTTCGGCGAGGCGACCCTGGTCGAGCTCAAGCTGCCGACGGTGGGCGGTTCCTTGCCGTTCAGGATCTTGGTGCCGATCTTCCCATTGATTTCCGCGGGCATTTCCGGCTCGATCGAGGTCTCGGCGGCGGTGTCGGTCGGCTTCGACACGTTTGGGTTCCGCGAGTACCAAAAGTCGTGCGAAGTGATGTGCGATCTGAGGTCGCTTGCGGCAGGCCTGTTCATCAGTGACACGGCGGACCCGGGCGGAACCGGGCCGGACGTGCCGGAGTTCATGATCCGCGGTGAGTTGAACGCGGCCCTCGAACTGGGCGGAGCTGTGGCATCGGCCGGTGTCGAGGGGGGCATCTTCGCCGAGATCAACGCCAATCTCCACGATCCCAACCACGACGGCAAAATCCGCGGCAGCGAAATGATCTCCGGCACAAAAGCCCTCGATCTGCGTGGAACCGTCGGCATTGAACTCGCCGCGTACGTCCAGGCGCTCGGCGGCGCGTTCCGCAAGGAATTCCCGTTCGCCCGCAAGGATCTCGGCAGCTTCCACACTTCTCTCAAGTGGCCCGATTTGTTCGGCGACGGAAATCCTGCTGAGGGTGAGCCGGAGACCAGGCTGGCGGTCTTGGAGAACGGCGTGCTGACTCTGCTCGTGGGCGACCGGGCGTCAGAACGATCTGAAAATGCCAATCCGTTCGAAACCGACGAACGCTTTACCATGTTCGAGTACCAGGGTGTGCTGGTCGTAAGCGCGTTCGGGGTTGGACAGTCTTTCGACCCCGCCGACGTGACGGGCATCGTGGCCGACTTTGGCGGCGGCAACGACGCACTCCTCATGGACGGAAACCACGCGCTCGTGAACGGTCAAACAATCGAACTGGGCACGGTGCGGCAGCCCGCGACTGTGGCTGGTGGCGAAGGGGCCGACCTGATCGTCACCGGCCGCGGCGGCGATTGTGTTTTCGGCGGGCCGGGCGACGACATCATCCGAACCGGCGAGGGGCGTGACACCGTGTTCGGCGGCGACGGCAATGACGCGATCGGCGGCGGCGACGAGAACGGACTCGGCGACAACCTGACCGGCGGCGAAGGCGACGACCAGATCGACGCCGGCGCGGGCGACGACACCGCCTCCGGCGACTCCGGCGACGACGTGATCACCGGCCGCGACGGCGCCGATGTGCTCACCGGCGACGACGGCAGCGACACCATCTGCGGCGGCGGGTTCACCGAAAACAGCGGCGAGCTGTCTGAAACCGCCTGCATCGGCGACGGCGATCTCGGCGATACGATCGACGGCGGACTGGGCAGCGACCAACTGTACGGCGGGCCGGGCGACGACGACATCGTCGGCGACGAAGGGTCCGATTTCATTTTCGGCGACGCCGGCGCGGACGAGCTGTCCGGCGGCATCGATCAGGACGTGATCCACGGCGGCGACGACAACGATACGATCCGCGGCGGCGACGGATTGGACGTGCTGGTCGGCGAAGACGGCGACGACAGCATCTTCGGCGGCAAACAAGACGACACGATCGAAGGCGGGTTCGGCGACGACACGGTCATGGGCGAGGGCGGGAACGACGTTCTCTTCGGCGACGTCAACTTCGTCCCCGAGCAGTTCGTTCCGCGTTCCGCGCTCCCCGCGGCGCCCGGCCCCGATTCGATCGACGGCGGCGAAGGCTTCGATTACATCGAAGGCGGCGCGGAAAACGACACGCTGCACGGCGGCGCGGACGACGACACGATCTTCGGCGGCGGCGGCGACGACCGAATTCACGGCGACGAAGCAAACGACTTGCTCTTCGGCGACGACGGCGACGACCGGGTTCACGGCGACGACGGCGAAGACGCGATCGACGGAGGCGCCGCCAACGACAAGCTCTTCGGCGGCGACGACGACGATACGATCCGCGGCCAGGGCGGCGACGACGAAATCTCCGGCGAAGAGGGCGCCGATATGCTGTTCGGCGACAACGACGCCGACAGAATTTACGGCGAGTCCGAAGACACGGCCGGCATGTGCGGCCTCCTGTTGAACCTTCGCGACGCGGACACGATTTATGGCGGTTCGCATCGCGATGAAATTTTCGGCGGATGCGCGGGCGATTTGATCTTTGGCGAAGGGGCGAACGACATCGTCCACGGCGACGAAGGCCCCGACTCGATCGACGGCGGCGACGACGACGACGACCTGTTCGGCGACGCGGGGGCCGACTACGTCCAGGGCGGCCGAGACGACGACGAAATTGACGGCGGCACGGAGAACGACACACTGCGCGGCGGGCCGGGCGACGACGACACGATCGTCGGCGGCGAAGGCCGCGACATGATCTTCGGCGACGGCGGCAACGACGTCATCGAAGGCGGCACGCAGGCCGACGAAATCGACGGCGGCGACGGCGACGATGACCTGACCGGCAACGGCGACGACGACGAAATCTACGGCAACGTCGGCAATGACGCGATCGAAGGCAACGACGGCCAGGACGTGCTCCGCGGCAACAAGGGCGACGACGCGATCGAAGGCAACGGCGGCAGCGATGACGTGATCGGCGGCGAGGGCCGCGACACGGTCGGCGGCGGCGATCAAAACGACACGATCCAAGGTGGGCCGGACGAGGACCTGATTTACGGCGACGTAGGCGAAGATGAACTCTCCGGCGGCGGCGCGAACGATACGATCCGCGGCGGCGAAGACAACGACACTGCGCACGGCGACGCCGGCGACGACCTCGTCATCGGCAACGGCGGCGACGACATGCTATTCGGCGACGACGGCCACGACGTGCTCTACGGCAACCTCGGAAACGACACGCTCACCGGCGGCACCGAGAACGACCGCGCGTACGGCGACTTCGGCGACGACTCGATCGACGGCGAAGACGGCGACGACGTGCTCGAAGGCGGACCCGGCAACGACACGGCCTCCGGCGGCGCCGGCCGCGCCGCGCTCTACGGCGACGAAGGCGTGGACAATCTCTCGGGCGGCGACGACGACGACTTCATCATGGCCGGCAACGGAGTCGGCGACGTGCTCAACGGCGACGGCGGCGACGACCACATCGTCGGCTCGGACGACTCCAGGGATTCGAACACCACCTCGATCTTCGGCGACGTGATCGCCGGCGGGCCGGGCAACGACACGATCGAATCGCTCGGCGGGGCCGACGTCATCACGGTCGGACTGGGCACCGGCCAGCCGATCACGCAAGGGCTGCTCGGCTACTGGCCGTTCGACGACTCGGGCGCGGATCGGTCCGGCAGGATGCCCCCGCGCGACTTGACGTTCTCTGGCGGCGCTTCAATCGCCACGGGACTCTTCGACGACGCACTCAACCTGAACGGAATTCGCACTCGGTTTGCCAGCCGCCCTGTGAGCGATGCCGATTTCGACCTCACGGGCACGTCGTATACGATTCAGACGTGGGTCAACTTCCGCGACGCGGCCGGCGAGCAGGTGCTGATCGAGAAGTTCCAAAGCAATCTGCCGCCCGGCTGGACGCTGACGAAACTCGATCCGAACGACGACCTGGACGTGAACACGAACGGCGACATGAACATCATTCGGTTTCACGCCGACGTGATTCTCAACACGCCGCCCGTAAACATCGCGCCGGGCTGGCACCACGTGGTGGTCGTGCGCGACGGTGGCACGATTTCGATTCATTACGACGGCGTCGAAGTGGCCACGATGACGAACGTCGCGTCGGCGATTACGCCGAGCACGCAGCCGCTGCTGCTGGGCCGCCGCAACGCCGTTGATTTCCGCGGGTTCCCGCTCGACGGCATGCTCGACGACGTGGCCATTTGGAACCGCGCCCTGAGCGACTCGGAGATTGCACTCTTGTGCGACCCCGATGCCGGCACCTGCCGCGGGCGGTCGATCACCGCCGCCGCGTCCGTCAGCGACATCGACTCCGTCACCGACGACGTGCTCGCCAACGGCACGCGCCTCGACCAGCTAATCGGCGGCACGCCGCTGCCCGGCCCGATGCCCACGCTCAACCTCTCGACCGGCCCCGTGATCGGCGGCCACTGGGCGGAACTCGCCGGCTCGGCGACCGACGGCGGCATCACGGAGGTCGGCGGCTTCGAGCAGGCGACGTTTGCGACCGAACGCGGCGTGTACGTCGCGTGGGTCGATTGGCGAAACGGCAACTCGGAGATTTACCTCGCGTACTACGTGAAGGAAAGCGGCACGTGGCAGGAAGTCTTCGGCTCGGCGTCCGGCGGCGGCATCTCGCACGACGCCCAACAATCACGCCGCCCGTCCATCGTCGAAATCGAGATCAAAGACGTGAGCGGGAACCTGGTGGCAACCGAACTGCTCGTCGCGTGGACGGTGATCGACGAGTTCGGCAAGAGCTCGATCGGGGTCGCGCGGCGAGGCACAGTCAACAATCCTTGGGAACGCATCACGAACCCGGTCCAGACCGACACGGCCGACCACGCACGGCTCGTGCGCTATTCGGACGAAAGCGCCCTGCTCGGTTGGCTCGATTCGCAATCCGGCCGCACGCACGTGCTCGTGACTCAGTACGTCTTCGAGCCGGGCTGCTTCACCGAATTCCTCAGCGGCGCGGCGGACGTCACGGACCAGATTCGCCCGACGGCGAACGTGAGCGAGTTCGATCTCGCGGCCTCCGAGACTCGCGCGGCCGTGGCCGCCTCGTACGGCGTGCCCGGCGACCACGACGTCGATGTCGCTGTGGCGCAAAGCGGCGGCGTGCTCACCAGGAACTGCCGCATTGATCCGACCAAGCAATTCAATGTTCAACCGCAAAACGGCCCGTGGCAGCTCGCCGGCACGTTCACCGAAGGCGACGCGATCGAGCCGACCGTCGGGTTGCGACACCGCGAACCGCCGGACGATTCACAGAATCGTGCCGACATCTACGCAGCGTGGCACGAGATCACCGATCGCATGGACGAGGTCGTCGGCGTCGCCAGCTTCTGGGGCACGTCCGGCGCGCCGGGACCGTTCGAGCGGCTTATTCCACAATACTTCAACCAGCCCGAGCGGTCGGACGCCCAAAGCGTCTCCGACACGATCGGCTACGCGGCCAAGCCCGACATCGCCACGTCGGAGACGCACGTTTTCCTGGCCTGGCTGGACGACGGAGTGCACACGCGCGAGGCCGGATTGCAGTCCGATCCGACGGGCGACGGCGACGCCAGTTCGTCGATTCACGTCATGTCCGCACTCGACGCGAGCCGCTCGCTGGTCGAGCGGCTGCCGGCCGACGCGTCGAACGGTGGCGTCAGCCCGACCGGCGGCTCGGTCGATTCCATCTCGATCGTGACCGAGGCTGACGGCGCCGACAGCGGCGCGCCATACGTCGTCTGGACCGATCACCGAGCGAACGATTCGGGCGCCGCCCAAGCTCCGCGCACGACGCCGCCTGCTCCCGGCGCGCCGCAGGTCCTGCTCCGCCACGACATCGACGTGCCGCAGTTCTTCGTGCTCATCACGCCGACCGGCGGATCGAACAAGGTCACCGAGGGCGGCGCGACCGATACCTTCTCGGTTGTGCTCGTGAGCCAGCCACAAGACAACGTGCGAATCAACCTCCAGCCAAACAGCCAACTCCGCGTTTTGCTGGGCAACGGCGACGGCACATTCCTGGACTTCACGCCAACCAATTGGTTCATGCCGCAGATTGTCACGGTCGCGGCCATCGACGATTCTCGATCCGAAGGCAGCCACTCCGGCATGATCACGCCGAGTGTCACAAGCCTAGGCGACTCAGATTACGACGGGGTCCAAGTCGATCAGATCGTCGTGCAGGTTCGCGACAACGATTTCGGCGTCACCGACTTCACGCCGAACTTCCGCGTGGCCGGCCGCAAGCGAACGATTTCGAGCATCGACGTAACGGCCGTCGGCCTCATCGACACGTCGGTGATCACGCTCCAGAATCTGCGGTTCAATGAGGTGACGACGCGAGGCACGCGCAGAACGATCCCGCTCCGCTAGGTCCAAGTTGTTGGTCAAGCACGAGGCTCAGTACCAATCTTTGAACAAATCTCAATGAATTCGCTGCCCACGCGCGACCTAGCCCTGAACAAGACCTACGAACTGATCGTCTCGATCGTCGGCGGCTTCGACGGCACAGTTCTGTTTAGCTTCACCATTTCGAGATCGCTGACCCTGACCGATCCCGACGGCGACCGCCTGAACCTGACGCTCGGCGGCAGCCCCGGATTCGGCTACTTCAAGACGCTGGGCGTTTTTCAGCGTATCCAACCGGGTGATTTGGTCGCGGCGTTCCGCACGACCGTCGGCGGCACTGGTCCGGGCATCACCCTCTCTGGCACCGCCCGACGCGGCCGCCAAGGCGACGGCACCGTCGCCCTGCCGGCGAACCAAACCCTCGGCGTCGCCCGCGGCACCACGTTTCGCAACACACTCACGAACTCGCCGGTCCGCCTCGGCCGCCTCCCGCAGGACGCCTTCGACGCCCTGCTCGCCGCCTCCGGCGGCACGCTCGCGGGAGTGCTGATTGCGATTTAGACCTCAAACAAGCGAGTCGGCCGTAGGTTGGCTCTCCGAGCCGACGATGATTTGATTCGATCGTCGGTTTTCAAGTGAACTGAAATTGCCCGCATTGGTCGGCTCGGAGAGCCAACCTACAATAACCTTCGCTTGTTTTGGGATTAGGACTGTCCGCGACTCACGCGAGCGGACAAGTCATGGAACGGATGCGAATCTCGGCGCCTCGCGTGTTCACTCACGTCTCGTCGGGTTCGCGGAGAACCGTTATGATTCACAGGGACGACGATCGCTCCGCTGCGATCAGCTATCAGCGACTCACTCGATCGGTGGCACAGTTGTGATGACCAAGCTCGATTCAACCATCACGGAATTCGATGGCCTGGATTTCCAGGAGCGGCTTGAATTGTTGCTCGACTTCGCGGAGCACTTGCCGGAGTTGCCGGAGCAGTATCGAGTGGAACGGGACGCGGGGATCGGAAAAGTGCCGGAGTGCATGACGCCGGTGTTCATGTGGATCGATGTGGTGGACGGCAAGGTGCAGCTCATCGCCGACGTGGCCCCGGAGGCGCCGACGGTGAAGGGATTCGTGTCGATCCTGGTCGAAGCCTGGCACGGCGCGCCAGCGGCCGAGGTTGCCGCGGCACCGTACGACATCCTTCGTCAGATGGGCCTGGCCGACAAGCTCGGCATGACGCGGTCGCGCGGGCTGAACGCCATCGTGTATCGAATCAAGAATGAGGTGGCGAAACGAAACGGGCAGCTCAAGGCTGTAACTTGAACCAGAACCAGGATGATTCTCACGCAAAGGCGCAAAGAACTCAGGGCTGAAAACACGAATCGCGAATTAACTTTGCGTCTTTGCGACTTTGCGTGAGATCCCTTTTGAAAGAGAACTCTTACTGATGGCAGGATTCGTCAAAGTTGCCCAGGCTTCTGAGTTACCTCCCGGCGGCAAGAAGCTGCTCGACATCGACGGCCGCGCAGTGGCACTCTTCAACATCGACGGCACTTTCTACGCGATCGACGACGTCTGCACGCACGACGGCGGCCCGCTGGCCGAGGGCGAGTTGCACGGCTGCGAGATCGAATGCCCGCGCCACGGCGCCCGATTCGACGTGCGAACGGGCGCGGTGTTATGCATGCCGGCCTTTGAGCCGGTGAGGACGCACGAGGTCAATGTCGAAGGCGGCTCGGTGTGCGTGCGGGTGAATGAGTAGAATGAGATTAGAGATTGGAAGAATGGAGTTCTCGAATGCTCACACACGAACAAGTACTTGAAGCCCTCAAGCAAGTGATCGACCCCGAGTTGTTTGTCAACGTCGTGGACCTCGGGCTGATCTACAAGGTTGACATCGAGGATAAGACCGTCTCGCTCGACATGACAATGACCTCGCCCGCGTGCCCGGCCGGTCCGCAGCTTGTCGCTCAGTCGAAGAAAGCGATCGAGTCGCTCGAAGAGGGGACGCAAACGAACATTCAGATCGTGCTCACGCCGCCGTGGACGCCCGACCGCATGACCGAAGCGGCCCGCGACCATCTGGGGATTTTCTGATTCCACGATAGACGATCGTTCTAGCCAACGGACCAACGGACCCGTTTTCAACGCACTCCGGAACTATTCGTTGAGATGATTGACTCATTCGGCGTACACGTCACAGCCAATTGAAGTCGATGTCCCTGGCCTGTTCGCCGCATTGCCAGTCGGTGATGATGGCGATTGTTCATGGCTCCGCCGGGTGGGTCGGACGCGGACCTGTGCGAGCCGTCGCGATCAGACCTGTCAGACAGTCGTTCCGTGCATTGCCGGCGGTCTGCGGCCGTTGGACGAAATCAAAAAAGACTCTGCGGCTAGACAAACACCTTTTGCACGATAATCTTGCGGAATGAAATTCGTGGCGGAGAATGATTGTGTCCGCAGGAATTGACGAAGGCAAGATTACTCGCGCGTCATGAGCACGCAGAAAATCCAAGAACTGATCGACAAGACTCCAGCGGGCTCCACCTTGACGCTCTCACCACCGCTGCACGAATTCGAAGCGCCCGCCTGCATTCGAAAACCGATTGTGATCGACGGACAAGGCTGTCTGGTGTGGTCCATCAAGGGCCCAGTCGTGAGCGTCGAGTCGGACGGCGTCGTGCTGAAGAACTTGAAGGTCGAAATCACGGACCTGAACGCGCCGAAGACGGGATTGGAGTCCTGTGCACTGGTCGTCAACGACGGACGTAGCCTGTCACTCAGCGACGTTGCGGTTCGAGGCAACGTTCAAGGCTTGAAAAACGAAGAGGGCGACTGGCGATATTTGCCGTCGATCTCGCTCGTCGAGCTTGCCAAAGGGAAACTGACGCCGGGGAAGAAGCACGAATTCAAGATCAAGCTGGTGGCGCCGATTCCATGCGCGCTGCGATCGACGGTGGACGGACTGACCGTCGAACCGAAGCAAATCAACGGAGGTCTCACCGAAGTCACGCTGAAGCTGGACTCGCTCGTTCCACTCAGCTTCGTGCGCGGCCACATCCAACTGCTCACGCAGTCGTTGACGCGCGAGATTCTGGTCACCGCCGCGGTCGCCAAAAATGACAAGGAAGGCGTTACGGGAGCGGGGCAGGTCATCTGGGAGCCGCCGGACTTGGCGGAACTCGAGGCGAAGAATCTGGTCGTTTCTCAGGCTGGCGACGCGGAATTCCGCACGATCTCCGAGGCCGTCGCGGCGGCCAAGCCGGGCGCGCGGATTCGGGTTGGAAAAGGCGTCTACAAGGAGTCGCTCCTCATTGATAAGCCGCTGTCGATCCAAGGCGACGGAGCCGGCAGCGTCAGCGTGGAAAGCGAAGATGCAAGCTGTGTCGTCGTTCAGACCGACACGGCGAGCCTGCGTGGACTGAGCCTGAAGGCCCTGGCGGGCGCGTCGGGCAAGGGTGGCCACGTGGTGGAAGTCTCACGAGGCGAATTGAGTGTGGAAGAGTGCGACATCAGTTCTGCGTCGTTGGCTTGCGTTCGCGTCGCGGGCTCCACGGCGCGACTGACGCTTCGAAAGAGCAAGATTCACGACGGCCGTGACGTTGGAATCGTCTTTTCCCAAGGTGCGCGCGGGTCGCTGGATGACTGTGACGTCTTTGCTCATCAGAAGGCGTGTCTGGAAATCACTGCAGGGAGCAGCGCGGTCGTTCGAAACTGCAAGATCCGTGACGGCAAATCCGAGGGAGTCGTGGTAGGGGACAAGGGCGACGGCACCTTCGAGAATTGCACCATCTCGGGCAACGCGTCGGCAGGCGTCGATGTCAAACAAGCGGTGAATCTTGTCATTCGAAAATCGCGGATTTGCGACGGCGCGCTGGTCGGAATTCGATTCTGCGAAGGCGGTCGCGGCACCGTCGAATCGTGCGTCGTCTCCGGCAACGGACGAGCTGGCGTCGAAGGCCAACGCAATAGCGCGCCCGAATTCCGGAAATGCGACATTCATCATAATCAGCAGGCCGGGGTCGCGATGCACGGCAAGAGCCACGCGACTTTCGAGGACTGCGACGTCCATGACAACGCTCACGCCGGAGTCGAACTCCGAAGTGAGGCGACGCCGGTATTGCGCCGTTGCCGGATTCACGCGAACCAGCAGGCTGGGATCCTGGTCTCGGAACGAAGCGAGGGACTGTTTGAAAAATGCGACATCTTCGCCAACGCGCGTGCGGGCCTGGTAATCGACCAGGGTGCTCGGCCGATTGTGCGTGGCTGCAAGATTCACGACGGAAGGGACGTCGGAGTGGCGATCTTCGACAAGGCCGAGGGCGTGATCGAAGAGTGCGAGGTTTTCGACAACGCGCTTTCCGGCGTGGAGATTTTCCAAAGCGACCGATCCGCATTGCGGCGGTGCAAGGTGTTTCACAACAAGCAAGCGGGCATTCTTGTGTACGACAAGGCCACCGTCACACTGGAAGCATGCGAAATCTTTGCGAATTCGTCGTCGGGTGTGGAGGTCAAGCACGGAGCGAACCCGTCGATCAATCGCTGCAAGATTTATGATGGAAAAAGCGTCGGCGTGCTCGTCCACCAAGACGGCGCAGGAACGCTGGAGAATTGCGACGTGTTCCAAAACGCGCTGGCAGGCGTGGAAATCGCGCGCGGAGGCAACCCGATTCTGCGCCAGTGCCGCGTTTACGACGGCCGCAGTGTCGGCGTGTGCGTGCGCGAGGGCGGCAGGCTTCGCATGGAGGAGTGTGACATTCACGGCAACAAACTCTCGGGTCTGGAAGTGCAACAGACCGATGGGCCAGTTGTCTGCGCTCGGACGAAGTTTCGCGACGGCAAACAGGCGGGTGTTCTGTTCGGCAAAGATTCGCGTGGCACGCTGGAAGATTGCGAAATCTCCGGCAATACTCTGGCGGGTGCGGAAATCAGGCAGGGTGGCGACCCGCTGATCCAGCGGTGCCGCATCCATGACGGCAAGGACGTAGGAATCGCCGTGAATGACGGCGGACGCGGCAGGATCGAGCAGTGCGAAGTCCACGGCAACACGCTGTCTGGCGTCGAGATCACGCAGGGCGCGAACCCAACGATTCGCGAAACAAAGATTTTCGACGGCAAGCAGGCGGGCGTGATCGTCTACGCGGCAGGGGCTGGGGTACTTGAGAAGTGCGAAATCTTCGGTAACGTCTGGTCGGGCGTCGCAATTTATGACAAAGGCAATCCCGTGCTGCGGAATTGCAAGATTGAGCGCGGTAAACTAGCTGGTGTCGTGGTTTGGCAGGACGGCGCCGGCACGCTGGAAGACTGCGAAATCACCGGCAACGCGATGAGCGGCGTCGCCATCGCGTCGGGCGGCAATCCTACGGTGCGTCGTTGCAAGATCATCGGCAACGGCGGTGAAGAGCCGGTGTGGAAACTGGAGAATGCTCAGGGACTCATCGAAGATTGCGTGACCCAGTGACGCGAAGCCAGTCGCTGTGGCGACAGTTGACGCGGTCAGCTGTGACCGAACTCTCCTTGCACTCATCGAGGAACGAGCCATGTCATCCTATTCCAGACGACTGCCGGTGTACCTGTTGCTGGACTGTTCGGAGTCGATGGCCGGCGAGGCGATCGAAGACCTCCAGCGCGGACTCGACGCGATGCTCATCCCTTTGCGAAACGATCCGCACGCGTTGGAAACCGTGTGGCTGAGCGTGATCGCATTTTCGAGCTACGCCAAGCAGGTTGTGCCGCTCACCGAACTGGTAGAGTTTCAGCGACCAAAGCTGTCGGTCCGGCCGGGGACCGCGCTCGGCGCGGCCCTGCAACTGTTGCGGCATTGCTTGCAGCGCGACGTGATCCGCACGACGCTCGAAACCAAAGGCGACTACAAGCCGCTGGTGTTTCTGCTTTCGGACGGCGCGCCGACCGACGACTGGGAGGGTGCGGCGGACGAAATCAAAGTGCAGCGGAATCCCAGCCTGGCGAACATCTCGGCGGTCGGCTGTGGTCCGGACGCGGACATTGACGTGCTGCGGCGAATCACCGACGTCGTGCTGCAGATGAAGAATCAGTCGGCCGAAGCGTGGAAGCAGGCGTTCGTGTGGCTTTCGGCATCGCTCCAGACGACGAGCCAAGCGCTCGGCGCGGGGCGGGAGGGCACTGCGATTACGCTGCCGTCGCTACCGCGCGACTCGCTGGAGATCGCGCCGGCCGACTCCGGCCCGAAGGATTCGCGGCCGCGACAGATGTTCTTGCACGCGTGCTGTGCAAAAACGCGACAGCTTTACTTGATGCGCTACGCACGGGACGCATGGGTGGATGTGTACTCGGCCGTTTGCTCCCATCGGCTCGACTACGGCTTCGACGAAGAGGGTGCGATCAGCGAGCTTCCGCCGATCTCGACGGACATGTTGTCCGGCGTGCCGGGTTGCCCGTTTTGCGGGAATCCCGGGGCCAGCAAGTGTGATTGCGGAGCGCTGTTTTGCGACACGGGGTCAACCGAAGGCACGGTCGTTTGCCCACGCTGCAACATGTCATTGCACAGCGATACGTCCGGCAGGCCCTTCACGATTGAGAGAACAGAAGGTTGATATCAGCGCCCGGCGGTTGTACAACAATTGCTGAGACGGAGACCGTGCCGCGTAGCTTCTAACTGCAAAGGAGATCCAAAATGCCTGACGAGGTGAGCGCCGGTACGAGACGGCTGCCGGTTTACATGCTGCTCGATTGCTCCGGCTCGATGTCGGGCGATGCGATCGAGGCGGTGCGCATGGGGCTGAAATCACTGCGCGCGGATCTGCAGAACGATCCGCAGGCTTTGGAGACGGTCTGGCTGAGCGTCATCACGTTCGACTCGAGTGCCAAGCAGGTGGTCCCGTTGACGGAGATCGGCGCGTTCCAAGAGCCGCAGATCAACGCCACCGGAACGACTTGCCTCGGCGCGGCGCTCAAACTGCTCATGACTTGCCTGGACACGGAAGTACGCAAGACCACGCCCACTCAGAAGGGCGACTGGAAACCGCTGGTCTTCATCATGACGGACGGCGAACCGACGGATGATTGGGAAAAGGCCGCCGACGAATTGAAGAAGAAGAAGATCGGCAACATCATCGCGTGTGCCGCCGGCGCCGCCGCGAACGATCAAAAGCTCAAGCGCATCACGGAAGTTGTCATCAAGATGAAAGACGCGTCGTCGGGAACATTGGGGGCGTTCATGAAGTGGGTAAGCGCCTCGGTCACCGTGACGAGCACGAACGTCGCCAACAAGGGGGACGGCCCGGTTAATCTGCCGCCGCTGCCCGTCGATCAGGGAATCCAAATCGTTCCCTGACATGGTTCGTCTCAGTGGAATTGGCTCGCGTTCGCGAGAGAGGAATTCGGATGAGCGACGAGACCACCGCCACACTGCGCCGGCTGCCGGTTTATCTGCTCCTCGACTGTTCCGGGTCGATGGCTGGCGAGCCGATCGCCGCCATGGACATGGGCCTGAAGACGCTGATCAGCGACCTCAAGAACGATCCGCAGGCGCTCGAAACCGTTTGGCTTAGTGTGATCACGTTTGCGAGTGACGTGCAACAAATAATGCCGCTCACCGACGTAGAAGAGTTCGTGGCCCCCGAACTCGTGGCCAACGGTGCCACGCGACTCGGCGGCGCGTTAGAGTTGTTGACTCGCCGCATGGAGGAAGAAGTCCGCACGACTACGCCGGAGCAGAAGGGCGACTGGAAGCCGCTCGTCTTTATCCTCACCGACGGCGAACCGAACGACGAATGGAGCGAGCCGGTGAAAAGCTTCCGATCGCTCGGCCGAGCGACCGTCATTGCCTGTGGCGCCGGCCCCGAGGTGAACGACGACACGCTCAAGCAGCTTGGCGACAAGATCGTGCGACTCAAGGATACGCAGCCCGGCACGCTGGGGGCGTTCATGAAATGGGTGTCCGCAACCGTGACGACGGCCAGCCATGTGATCGGCACCAAGGCGGGCAGCTCGCAACGATTCGCGCCTTTGCCCACGGATGAGGGCATTACTGTCTTGGAATAGGCGCGCCGTGATTCTCGCACGCGTCGGCGCATGTCGCTGGTGCGATTGGAATCGAACTGCGAAAGTGGCTTCCTTCAACATGTGGCCCTTTGACGGGATTTTCGGTAAGCGATCCATCGACCAACCGGCCGACGAGTCGGCGAAAGTTGTGTCCGAGAAGGAAAGCACTTTGGAAATCGCGAAGTCCGAGGTGACGGACGCGCCCGATCAATCGTTATCCGAATTGGTTCGCAACGCGAGTCTACCGGAGGACGCTGAACTTGGAACTCAGTCCGCGCGTGTGAATCCTGCAAGTGTTTCCGCATCGGTCATCGCGGAAACCAATCAGCCGGAGGCGCGCCCCGCGGCGGCCGAACTCGCGGGCGGCAATGCGCCGACGACTTACACCGAGCCGGCGACACCCATTTCAGCTCCGGCGCCGGCAACGCCGCATCCGCAATCTCAAGTAACTTCGATCGCGTCGCCCGATTCCCCAACGGTCAATGCGTCGCCCGCGGCAACTCAAGCCGCCAACGTTGCTCACGCAGCAGCAGATCCCAAGTCTAATTCCCTTCCGGCGCAAGCGACCGCCGACGTGACGACGCCCGTTTCGCCGGCAACGACTCAGCCGCCGGAACCGGCGACCGCCACGCCCGCGACCGTGCGCGCTGAAGCCGAAGGCGCGAAGCTGGAATCGCCGCCCCCGACGCCGCCGCGGCCTGCCTGGAAGGAGATTGATCCACCGGATTTCGCGACGGACCCCGATCGCGCCGAGCACAAGGTCGGCGGACTTAAATCGGGCGAGAACGACTGGAACCTGATCTGGGCGAGTGTGCGCGGCAAGCTGCACGCGCACCGCGGACTCTGGCGCGAGGACTCGTTCGCGTGCGATTACGTCGGTAGCTGGACGATCATCGTCGTATCGGACGGCGCCGGATCGGCGCGGTTGTCGCGCGCGGCTTCGCGTGTTGCGTGCGAAAGGGCGTTGGGCAAGATGAAACGGTCTCTGTCCCGATTCTCGCTCTCGCCGCCCATCGACTCCGGCAAGCCGACTGCCGACGATGAAAGCGACCTGCGCGACATGCTCGTCAACGCCGCCAATGAAGCGCAGGCGAGCATCATCGCGGAGGCCCAGCAGCGGCCATGTTCTCTCGGCGATCTCAGTGCGACATTCCTGCTCATGGTGTATTCGCCGTTCGGTGAAAGCGGACTGGTCGGCGCGCTGCAGGTCGGCGATGGCGCGATCGGCGTGTACACCGCCGACGATAGTTGCACGCTGATCGGCGGCGCCGATCATGGCGAGTTCTCCAGCGAAACGCGGTTTCTCACCACGGCGCACATCGAAAAGGAATTTGCTCAGCGCGTGAAGTTCGCGCTGTTCAAGAAGCGGATACTGGGCGTCGCCGTGATGAGCGACGGTGTCGCGGACGACTTTTTCCCGGAAGACAAACGGCTAATCGAACTGTTTACTGGCAATCCCGTGCGGGAACTGAAGACGAAGAGCGGAGAGCCGGTGTACGGCGTGTGCCGCCACGCGCTGAAGAATCCCCGCGACGGCCAAGCCCTGCTGGACTGGATCCAGTACGAACAAAAAGGCTCATCCGACGACCGCACGCTCGTGATCATGTACCGGAGAGGATTGGCGTGAGCACGACAACCGCCACGCTCAAAGACGGCCGCACCGTGGACTATCTCCCGGGTGTCATCGGCGAAGGGGGAATGAAGCGGGTGTACTTCACCGCCGATAAACAGTCGGTGTTGTGCTTCTTCAAGGATCAACGGGAGGCGAAAGACCCGAATCGCATGGCTCGCCTCGACGCGATTCTCGGCAAGTACAACCCGACGCTCGACGCGCGTTCCGGACAGTACTGGTCCACTCTCTTTCTGTGGCCCACGGCTATCGTGGTTTCGCCGTCGCTGGGGGTCATGACGCCCGTGTATCCGGGAAATTTCTTTTTCGCATCGGGCAACTGGGCCAAGAAAGAAAAGAAAGGAAAGTGGTTTTCCAGCCCAAAGCTGCGAAAACTTTTGCCGGCTCAGGAACGAGGCAATTGGCTCAACTACTTGCAACTGTGCATCCTGAAAGCGCGGGCCGTGCGCAAGCTGCACATGATGGGACTGGCCCACTCGGATCTTTCCTGCAACAACGTGCTGATCGATCCGCCCGGCGGGAAGTGCGCGGTGATCGACATTGATTCCCTGGTCGTGCCGGGCGTCTTTCCACCCGACGTGCTGGGCACTGCCGGTTATATCGCGCCGGAAGTGCTCGCGACCCAGAATCTAGAGTTGGATGACGCGCGACGCAGGCTTCCGACGACACTCACCGACTTGCACGCGCTGCCGGTCTTGATTTACGAATATTTGCTGCGCCGGCATCCGCTGCGTGGCCCTAGAGTCAATGCACTCGTCGCGGAACAGGACGAAGCGCTGTCGATGGGCGAGAAGGCCCTGTTCATCGAGCACCCGACAGACAATTCGAATCGACCCAAGACATTGTCCGTGACGTACGATCAACTTGGCGTTTACTTGAAGGGGCTCATGGCCCGCGCATTCGTGGACGGATTGCACAATCCGTCGGCTCGACCGTCGGCCCCCGAATGGGAACGGGCGCTGTGCCGCACCTCGGACCTGTTGATCCAGTGCGGCAATAGCGCGTGCGAGGAGAATTGGTTCGTTTACAAGGAAGGCGAAGCGTCGATTTGCCCGTGGTGCGGCTGGAGGTTGAAAACCCCGACGCCTGTTTTTGACTTCTACGTTGCGTCGCGAGCGGGCAATTTTCTTCCGGAGAAACATTGCCTCGTCGCGTGGAACCATCGGCGGCTTCACGAATGGCACGTCTTCAAAAATCGCGTGCCCGGCGAATTCGCCGACTCGTCCGTGTACGCGCGGGTGACGTTTCACCAAGGGCAGTGGATCATGGTCAACGAAAAGTTGAATTCCATGGTCTCGCCGCGCGGAAACCCCGTGCCGATCGGCCAGGCGTGCCCTCTAAAGCCCGGCGACCAGATTCTGCTTTCCAAGGACGAACACGGCCGCATGATCGTGGTGCGAATGATCCCATAGTGGCCGTGTAATGTGGTTCATTGCCCAAAGTGGGCAGGAGCCCAAGATCGAAATTTGTGGCAATTCCGGTCGTACAGTGGTACGTTCCCTACCAGAAGAACACCGATGCAAAAGCCACGAAGGAGCACGCAATGAAATCACATCGACGGACGGCGTTCGCTTGGATCGCCGCGCTCGCACTGGTCGGCGGGATCGCGACGGGTCAGGAGCCGTTTTCTACGACGGTCGGCAACGTCAGCGTCGGACCCGTTTCGGCGTCGGGTGCAGTGCAGGTGCCGTTCATCTTCTGGGGCGGCGACGTGGCCACGTTCCACGCCAACGGCGGACTGGAAACCGAATCGGGTTCGATCTTCGACAAGCAGGGTCTGAAACTCAAGCTCACTCCCGGCGACGATTTTCCCGCGCAGGTGAAAGATTACGTGCAAGGCAAAAGCCCGTTCCTGCGCGGAACCATGAGCATGCTCGGCCTGGCCTCGGAAGTCGTCGGCAAGGACCCGCGAACCAAGCCGGTCGTGTTTCTTCAACTGACCTGGTCGGCCGGCGACCACATGGTTTCGCGCGAGAGTTTCAAGACGTTGAATGACCTGAAGGGCAAGAAGATCGCGCTGCAAAAGGGCGGTCCTCACATCGGAATGCTCAACGACATTCTCCGCACCGCACAATTGAAATGGAGCGACATCAAGGTCGTCTGGACCGACGACGTGACCGGCGACAACGGTCCGGGCGAGATTTTCCGCAAAGACGCGACGATCGACGCCTGCTTCGTCGTGTCGCCGGACATGGCTGGCCTGACGGGCGGCTTGGACAAAGTCGGACTTGGCTCGGAGGGGACGGTGAAGGGCGCCCGCGTACTCGTCTCGACCGCCACGTCTCTGAGTCACTCGATCGCCGACGTTTACGCATGCCGCAAAGACTATTTCGACGCGCACCGCGACGTCGTGGAAAAGTTCGCCGCTGGCTACGTGAAAGCCTGCGAGGAGATCGTCGCGGCAAAACCGATCGACAAAGAGCACCCAGGGCAGATTGACAAGTACAAAGCGATTCTGCGGCAGACGCAGGCGATTTTCACCGCAAAACTGGTCCCGACCCTGGCGGATGCCGACGGGCTGATTTCCGATTGTGAATTCGTCGGATTGCCCGGCAACCGCGACTTTTTCACGCGCCGGCCGAATCTCGTCGGGTTCGACGCCAAGATGAACGAGGCGCTCGATCTGGCAGTCGGCGAGAAATACGCGAAGGAACGAGTCGACTTCGTCAACGCCAATCTCGATTACTCCAAGGTGCAAGAACTGGCATCCATCGCAGGGACCAAACTGGGTCGAGAAGCTCCTGACCTCGGTACGAAGGCCGGTGAAACAATCTACTCATTCGTCATTAGCTTCGAACCCGATGACGACAGCTTCTCCGTCGAGAAGTATCGCGACGAATTCGAGAAGGCGGTCGGGCTGGCTTCGCTGTATGGAAATGCCATCATGGAAATACGCGGCCATGCCGACCCGACGAATCTCGTGCGATCGTTCATCGAACAGAGCGTGCGCAAGGGAGTCGTGCGGCTTCAGAGCGGCAAGTATATGCTCAAAGACGGTTCCACACTCGAATTGGTGAACACGCCGCGCATCCTGGAACTGTCCGGTCAGTTGCCTGAAACCAAGGATGAACTCACGAAGGGTGAGAAGTACTTCCAAGATCTTTCCGACGCGCGAGCGAAGCGCGTACGCGACCGCATCGTCGAGTTCGCCAAATCGAAGGAATATCCGGTGTCGTCCGGTCAGCTTCGACCGGTTGGCGTCGGCATGCGCGAGCCCGTGGAGATTCGTTTGCCGCCGGCCAAAGAATCGATGGCGAAGAACAGAAGAGTCGAGTTTCGGCTGAAATCGGTTTCGGCCGAGATTCATGAAGGCGGTGAGGTTTTCAAGTTCTAGTCCGTTGGTCTGCGGAAGCGAAGCGCCCGAGACAACTTGTCGTGGCGTGCAATGACGCACCCACTGGACTTCGACGCGGCGTCCGAGATAATGTAATCATTCTCAGGGCGAGTCCGGTGTCGCCAGTGAAGAGCCGAAATGTGTTGCAGGCTCGGCAACGTGTAAACCGGCAACGAGAGGAATGAGTGACTCGATGAAAGCACGAATAGCCCTCTCCTGCACGATTTTCGCCATTTCCTTCACGGCCACCACGGTGATGGCCCAGGAACCATTCTCCAAATTGGTCGGTCCGGTCACCGTCGGCCCGGTCCAGAAAACGAATGCCTTGGAAGTGCCGTTCATCACGTGGGGCGGCGACGTCGCCACGTTTCACGCCAACGGCGGCCTGGACACCAAACCGGGCACGATCTTCGAGAAGCACGGGTTGAAGCTCAAGCTCGTCCCTGGTGACGATTTTGTGGGCCAGGTGAAAAATTACCTTGGCGGAAAAACCCCGTTTCTCCGCGGCACCATGAGCATGATCGGGCAGGCGTCCGAAGTGATCGGCGCCGACCCGCGCACCAAACCCGTCGTCTTCTTGCAGCTCACCTGGTCGGCGGGCGATCACATGGTCGCACGCGAAAACTTCAGAAACCTCAATGAGATGAAGGCGAAGAAATTCGTTTTGCAGCGGGGCGGACCGCACGTCGGAATGCTCAACGACATCTTGCAGACGCCGCGCCTGTCGTGGACTGACATTCAAGTCGTGTGGGCCGATGACCTGACCGGTCCAAAGGGTCCCGCGGAGCTTTTCCGAAAGGACCCAACAATCGACGCCTGCTTCTGCATTTCGCCGGACATGGCAGGACTGACCGGAGGTCTGAAAGAAAAAGGCTCGGGCAAGGAAGGGACCGTGAAGGGAGCGCACGTGCTGGTTTCGACCGCGGACTTGCTGGCCCGGTCCATCGCCGACGTCTACGCGTGCCGCAAGGACTTTTACGACGCGAACAAGGAGCAGGTGGAAAAGTTTGCGGCCGGATATCTCAAGGGATGCGTCGAATTGCTTGACCTCAAGAAGAGCTTCAAGGATAAGAAGCCGACGCCGAAATACACACAGATCCTCAAGATGACCCAACAGATTCTCGGAAAGGAAGTGATTCCGACCGAGGAGGACGCTGACGGACTAATCTCCGATTGCACGTTCGTGCTGCTCGACGGCAATGAGAGTTTCTTCACGGATCGCGGAAATCTGAGCGGATTCGAACAAAAGATGGACGAAGTGCTCAAGCTGGCCGTCGCGCTCAAGAACGCTTCCAAGGAGTTTCCATTCCTTCACCCCAGCGCTGATTACAGCAAGCTGGCAACGACCGCCGGCGTGGCACGAACGCGCCCCGCGGTGGCTGGCAACGGCCGAAGCGGCGGCGAAGTCTTGAGTGACGAGGACATAATTGCCGGCACGATCAATTCCTACACGATCTTCTTCGAGCCAGACCAGCGCGTGTTCCGGCAAGAACAATACAGCGAAGACTTCGAGCGTGCGATCCGGCAGGCGTCGACATATGGCAAGGCCAAGATCGTCATCCGCGGCCACTCCGACCCGACCAAGACGCTCTTGGACTTCGTTCAAGCGGCGGTCGCGAAGGGGGTCTTGAAACAGATCAAGATGGGAGATCAATTTGAGTACTTCATGGAGGGGAAAAAACTTGATTTGACGGATACGAAGAAGATTGTCGAGATCGTCAAGACGATGAACTTTGACGGCGCCCAGAATAATCCTCTGGACACGTTTGAGGTCGCAGAGAATCTCTCGAATGAACGAGCCTCGGCGGTTCGAGACGCGGTCATCAAGTACGCGGAGATGAAGAAGTACCTTTTTGACAAGTCTCAGATCGTCTCGGATGGCGCGGGAATCGTGGACCCGGTGATCCCGAAGCCGAAGAACTTGAACGAGGCGAAAAAGAATATGCGAGTCGAGTTCAGAATCGTCCGCGTTTCGGGAGAAGTCACGAGTTCGTTCAACTTTTAGGACTGCTCGGTTTTGAACCGAAATATCGCGCCGGGAAAAACAGGCGAGGGCCAAGTGTCTCTGTGCGACCGAGGTAAGCCGTGGGCAATCGAGGCCGAATAATCGCCGTCGTCTGGATGTCCGTGCTGGCGGTATCGGTTGGGTATCGAAAGGTCTTTGGTCCGTCGACCACTACTTCGAACCCAACCTCGAACTCGACTGCCGGAGGACAATCAAGTACGACCAAACCGTCTGATCCTCCCGAAACGAAGACTGCCGAAACGAATAAGTCGCGAGTGGCCCAGTGGGAAAAACCCGAGTCGATTACGTTCGCAGCCGGCGTCACGACTCTGAACGAAGAGCATCGTGGGACGCTAAAAAAGCTCGCGGAACAACTGAAGTCCGACGCGATGCTCGATCTGGAAGTTTGGGGCTATGCGTTGCAGGGCGACGACGAGCAAACCGCGCAGGATCGGGCGAAGAACGTTCGAGCCTACCTGCTGGAAGAGCGGGTGACGCAAGGGCAGGTAACGACCATCGACGTGAAAAAGACGACAGACAGAGGCGTCGGGCGAAGTGTCTCATTCCAACTCTTCCGCCTGGAAGAATAACTAACACCGGAGCGCGATTGGGATGAGCCAAGTGCCTGGAGTACAGAATGGCGTGCGTAGCTTCCTGCTTTCACCGTTTTCGGTCTTTTCGACTCTTCTAATGCTGACGTTGCTCGACGTTGTCTGGTTCGCCGGCCGGCTTGAAGAGGTGATCCGCGGCTGGGGCGTTCCGCTTGTCGCGGTCTGGCTGGGATTGCTCGCGACCGGTTATTTGGTCGGCCAGAATGGGACCAGCCAGTCATTGGATCGACTGCGCGAGTCGCTGAAACGAAGTCTCGACGACGCACGCAACTTCGAGCGACGAGCACGGGCGACGGAAGCGGCGACCGAAGCAACGCCTGCGACGGTCGCGAGCTACTGAATCGCGACGGGGCAGGATGCGATCTCCCGCACCCGGTACGCACGGGAGCGAATCGGTCGTTTGCCTTCTACGCACGAGAACCGCCAAAACGAAAGGACACAACGTCATGAGATCCCGAACCCTTTTGAATGCAAGTTTCGGACTACTGCTCGGACTTTCGCTGCTCGGTTGTGGCGGAAGCAAGAATGCTGCAAACAAGAAGACGGGGACCGGCACTGGTTCGTCGGGCGGCGGTTCAACGAACTCGGCACCGTCCAAGGCACCGGTCTTCAGCCTGGCTTGGAGCGAGTATCCCTCGTGGAGCGTCTTCGGCGTCGCTTCCGAGAAGGGCCTCATCAACGGCAAGGAAGGCGCGATGGGCAGGCTCGAACAGAAGTGGGGCGTCGATATCAAACTGGAACTGCTCGACTACGACGGCTGCATCAATGCGTATCAGACCAAGAACGTCGATTCGGTCTGCGTCACCAACATGGACGTGCTGAACCCATCGCTCACGCGCAGCTCGGTGGCCGTGTTGCCGACGAGCACCAGCTACGGCGCCGATGCCTGCATCGTCGTCGGCATCAAGGATGTCGATGACCTGAAGAAGCACAAAGTGTATGGCTTGGCGGAAAGTGTCTCGCAATACGCTTTCGCGCGCAACTTGGAGTTGCTGGGCAAAAAGGAGTCGGACTACCAGTTCACTCAGATGGATCCCGGTGAAGCCGCCAAACAAATGCAGGCCGCCGTTAAGGAGGTCAAGGCGATCATGGTGTGGAACCCGTTTGTGCTGCAGGTGCTCAAGAAAGAGGGGACCAAACGCCTGTTCGATTCGACAAACATTCCGGAGGAAATCATTGACCTAGTCGTCGTCGGTGAAGACGTGTTGAAGAAAAAGGGCGGCAAAGAGTTCGCCTGCGCGGTCATCGACACCTATTACGAATTCAACAAGATGCTCGAAGACCCCAAACAACGCGATAAATTGCTGGTGGCACTGGGCGAAAAGTTTTCCAGCCTGGACTTGGACGGCATGAAGGAGGCGGTGGACCAGACGCGCTTTTACAAAGACGCGGACGAAGCGCTCAACCTCTTCACCGGATCGGGAAAATTCACCAAGCGGCCGTTTACGGAGACGATGGATGTCGTCGTGAAATGGTATGTGGACCACAAGATCCTGAAAACTGCGCCGAAGATCGGTTTTGGCGGCGCGGACGAGTCGCCGGGCACTGACTTGCGCTTCGACTCGTCGTTCATTCGCATGGTCAAGGAAAAGCAGTGATGTTTCGCAAGCCGATTTCGTGGAAATGGCAATCTGCACTGGGAACGGCTGCGATCCTCTCGCTGATTGCCGCCTACACGGCCCTGTCGCACCACCGCCAACGCATCGATCCGAAGGATCGAACGGTGCCGAGCTGGCATCAGATCTGGTCGGAAGGCGGGTTGCTCAAGGCGTTCACGCCCAAGGAGGAGACCGGAGAGATTGTCGTCTGGGAGGATTTCAAGGCCAGCTTCGTGCGTTTCATCGTTTGGTTCGCGCTCTCCGCGGTCGCGTCCACTCTACTCGGTCTGTTCATGGGGTGTTACTCGCCGTTGGAGGCGTACTTCGTGCCGCCACTCGCGTTCTTGTCCAAGATCCCCGCAACGTTGATGCTCACGATCTTTTACGTTTTGGTCGGACTTAATTTCAAGTTCTACGGCGCGATGATCGCCTTCGGCATCATCCCCACGCTGGCGGTGACGATTTACCACGCGGCCAAGGAAGATGTCCCGGAAGAGTTGGTCTTCAAGGCCCGCACGCTCGGCGCGTCACAGATGGAGTGCGTCTGGAGCGTCATCCTCGCGCACATCTTCCCGAAAATACTCGAAGCCGTCCGGCTGTCCGTCGGCCCCGCACTGATTTATCTTTTCGCCGCCGAGTACATTTGGGGCCAAGAAAATCATGGAGTGGGAACGACGATCCGATTGCAGTTCCACAAAGGGGCGGCGGGCGCGACCCTGTCCTTCGGATACCTGCTCTTGCTGGGCACGCTGGGATTGATGGGGGACTCGCTGCAACGCTGGTTCCAAAAGTGGTGGTGCCCCTGGTACGCGCATTAGGAACGCACACGTGTACGACATCGTCCTCGACTGCCAGAGCGTCCATCACTGGTTCGGCGACCAAAAGGTCTTGTACGACGTAAGTCTCAAGGTCGTGCGCGGGCAGATCGTTGCGCTGGTAGGGCCGAGTGGTTTCGGCAAGTCCACGTTGCTTCGCGCCATTTTGGGAACGCATCCGCCCGCATCCGGACAGGTGCTCATGAACAATGGTCCCGTCACGACCCCGGGCCGCGATCGAGGGATCGTCTACCAGAAGTACTCGCTCTTTCCCTTTCTCACCGCCCATGAAAACGTCGCGTTTGGTTTGATGCTCGACCAGTCTTCGCTTCCGTTTCGGTTATTTCGATTCTGGAAGTGGCGAAATCTTCGCAAGACCCACCTGCGGCTAGCCGCCGAGTTGCTGCACAAGCTGGGACTGGGCAACTCGCTGCACCTTTACCCGTCGCAGATGTCTGGCGGAATGTGTCAGCGCGTCGCGATTGCTCAGGCGCTTATACTGAAGCCCGAGATTTTGTTGCTTGACGAGCCATTTGGAGCACTCGATGAGGCCACACGAGAAGAGCACCAGCAAATGCTGCTGGAGTTGTATCAAGAGAACTTGACCGAGAAGCAAGCAGGCCGCAATCCGCCTTACACGGTGATTCTGGTCACGCACGAGCTGAACGAGGCGATGAAAGTGTCCGATCGCGTGGTTGCACTTTCCAAGTACTGGCTGTGGGAGGATGAAAACCACCGCGAAAGCCCGGGATCCACCGTCGTGTACGATGCGGTCGCTCCCGGCCCGCCCCGTGATGGCGGTGCGGTACTCGACACCTTCCTCAAGCAGCGGTCGGAAATCCGTCAGGCCGCCTTTCAGCCGACGACCCGCCACAAGCGCGGGGAGTTCATCCGCTTTTGGCGCGAGTGTCAGGAAGGGAAAGGCAGAGGCGTCATGCAGTGATCTGTGTCATCCAAAGTGGCACACATTCGGGGAATCAGAAAGGACAGTCTCTGGGTGATTCTAATGGTAACGTTCGCTGCCTCAGGCCGAGGTTCGCTTCCTTGCGGCGATGACGGGCCT
>Ga0247727_10004125_pt1 | contig 31178 bp, 33 predicted proteins | sample WisWelCaveWW1625_FD_202498 | JGI IMG/M metagenome (GOLD analysis project Ga0247727, IMG submission 202498) | Biofilm microbial communities from Wishing Well Cave, Virginia, United States - WW16-25 | ecosystem: Environmental > Aquatic > Deep subsurface > Groundwater > Cave microbial mat | place... | reverse complement strand
GGGCCTTCGGACCCAATTTGAGCAGGCCCGGTATGTTGATATTCATCGTAAATAAAATCAATGCAGCTGGCAGACAGAAATTCTTCGCAGTGTCGTACAACGCGGAATGTTCGGGTGAAAACAAACCGAACATCGCCAACAAAGAGGGGATAAAGTAACAGAGCAAAACCGCAGGCGCAAATCTGAAAAATTTGGTCAGTCCTTTCTTACTGGCCGCCCAGAAAATAAACGCAATAAGCCCAAGTAGAATACCGAATATCACCCGGTCATCTGTAATTAGAGGTAGGTCAGACGTGTTTTCCGGAGCAATTTGCAACAAACGCATCGCTGTCAATTAATAGGGCCCGATGATGCAAACCATCTCGGCAATTGTAAGTTCGCCAGTACTTTCAATACGGAAAAGCTGATCGGTAGGAAAGGTGGAATCGCCCATATATATTTTGTCGTTCTCGAACGTGAGGATGCAATCGGATGAAAAGGTTGAATTTCCACGGTACACTTTTCCGTTGTCGACGGTGTACAAGATGTCGGAAGAAAAACTGGAGCTGCCTTTGTAAATTTTATTTCCGCTTATTGAATACAAGCAGTTAAACGTTGAGTTACTCCGCCCCTGATACACCTTGCCTCCTGAAATGCTGAATAGAATCACGGGTGAGAAGGATGAGTTGCCGTGATAGACCAGCCCACCGTCGATGGTATATGCGATATCACTATCGGATGAGCCATCGCCGCGATAGAGCAGAGTCTGGGCCCCACAATCGGCATAAACAAAAATTAAAAACAAGATCAATATGGTGCGCATTCTTCAAATGTAACGATAAGCAACAGCGCCTCGAAGAACATTCCATCGAAGTTTTGCACAGAATGATCACAGTAAATGATCAAGTGGTCAGTGCCTCAAAAGTCACGGCAGTATTTGCAAATCGTTATCTTAGCTGAAATCAATAGAAAAAAATGAAATCAGAAAAGGCTCGGATTGTTGCCATTTCGGATCATCTCGACGAAGCGGCGGGCAACATCAATATCCTGCGGAACGTGGCTTGGACGAATACGGTGAAGGAAGAATTTTTTCGTGATAAAGCGGAGAAACTTCCAAAGGTTCAGTATACGCCCTACGATCCGAAACCGGTTCTCGACGAACTCAAAAAGGCCCGTGCGCTTTTCGGATCGGATAAAGTGATTGACGGATGGGCCGAAAGGATTGCAAATAAACTGGAGAGTAGCGCTCTTTTGTTGGCCGCTCGCGGTACTCAGGAATTCTTCACCCATTCAAAAAATATGTACGGATGTCCCCAGGATGTCCTGCCTGATGGTCAAAGTTCCGCACTGGATCTGGCATTGCATTTTGGCGAGTTGTTCGAAAACATTGGAAACTTCGATTTGGGTGCACCACCGGAAGCGTGCTTTTTACCGACAATGCTGGTCGAAGAGATGGAAAAAGCTGTTCAAGGGATGTTCGGCGAGGATGGGCCAAAAGTCGTCCTGGACGATAAAATTTCATCCAACGCGATCGCCGGTAGACGAAGAATTGCGATTAATCCTTCGGCGTGTTTCACCGACAAGGACATTCAACAATTGATCGAGCACGAAGTGTACATTCACGTGGCCACTTCAATGAATGGGCACGCACAGAAAAAAGTAAAAATTCTGGGCGCCGGTCACGCCGGAACAACAGAGACACAAGAAGGTCTCGCCGTATTTTCAGAATTCATCACGGGTTGCATCGACCTCGACCGGACGCAGCGTCTCTCAGACCGGGTTGTTGCAACACAGAAAGCAATCGACGGGGCGGATTTTATCGATTTGTACCGATACTACCGCGAAAAAACAGGTGATGAAAGCAAAGCCTTCGACAGCGCAAAGCGCGTTTTCCGTGGTGGCGATGTAAAAGGCCGGGCGCCTTTTACAAAGGACATCGTTTATCTGGAAGGACTCGTTCGCGTTGAAAACTTCTTGAGCGTCGTGATTGCCGCAGGAAAATTTGAATACCTAAACCTCCTCTTCTGCGGAAAGCTCGATATTCTGGATATCCCAGCCCTGAAGATGATGGATGAAATGGGTTTGATCGAAGCGCCGAAGTACCTGCCGCCCTGGATTAGGGACAAACGTTTTTTAATAACTCATTTGAGCTTTGCCTCTTTCCTGAACCAGACGGATTCGCGGTTGTTGCACGACCACTACAAGGCCTTGTTGAGTTGAGGTTGTGGTGGTTGTGTGGTGGTTATAGGTCCACGATGCATCGTGGACCTATAACCACCACACAACCACCACAACCAACGCTAGCCTATGACCCCTAACCAATGGCAAAACTATTTCAAAACAAATACCGAAACGGAACATTTCGTCTGCAATCCTGGGATTATTCCAGCGAGGGGATGTATTTTATCACCATTTGTACCAAAAATAGCGAACCATATTTGGCAGCGGATGTTAACGACACATTACAATTGAAGGAAATTGGTAAAATTGCCGAATCCGAGTGGTTCAAAACAGCGGAAATTAGGCCCGATATGAATTTGGAATTAGGCGCGTTTGTTGTGATGCCCGACCATATTCACGGGATTATTATCATTGGATCGAACGATTATAATACACCAGAAAATGGTGGTTGTAGGTCCGCGATGTATCGCGGACCTACAACCGGCGACGCAACCGGCGGTGCAACCGTCGCCACCGATCCGAAAATGCCAAAAAATAAATTCGGACCACAACGAAAAAATCTGGGATCCATAATTCGCGGATACAAATCTGCCGTAACGACGGAGGCTCGCAGAAAGGACATAGAATTCAACTGGCAAAACCTATTCTACGAACACATCATTCGAAGCCAATCCGATTATCTACGAATTTCTGAATACATCGACTCAAATCCTGAAAAATTGTCTGCGAGCAAAAAATTCAATTGAACCTGGACCTTGAATCAAAAAACAATTCTAGCTAACTTCACACCTCAATAATTTCCAACGATGAAAATCAGAGTGGGTGTAAATGGGTTTGGCAGAATTGGTCGGTATTTCACCCGACTGGCCATCAACGACCCGGAGATTGAAATAGTCGCCATCAACGATCTCGCGAATGCCGTGACAATGGCACACCTCCTCAAATACGATTCCATCCACGGCAGGTTGAAAGGTACGGTCGAAGTGAAAGGCAGTGAAATGATTGTCAACGGAGAAACAATCCGTACCACGGCACTCCGGAATCCGGAAGAAATTCCCTGGGCGGAAGCGGGCGCTGACATTGTTATTGAATCTTCCGGCTTTTTTATTACCGAAGAATTGGCGCTTGGTCATTTGAAAGGCGGCGCGAAAAAGGTCGTTATTTCAGCACCCTCGCCGTCTGTCGGGGTCAAAACCATTGTGATGGGCGTCAATGAAAATACCCTCGATGGAAAGGAAAAAGTGATTTCAAATGCATCCTGTACCACCAACTCCGCCGCTCCACTTGTTGCCGTAATGAAACAACTTGGAACAATTGAATGTTGTTACATCACAACAACCCACTCCTATACTACCGATCAACGTGTCCACGATTCTCCACACGAAGACCTTCGTCGTGCAAGAGCTGCTGCGGAGTCCATCATCCCTACATCAACAGGTGCCGCAAAAGCCATCACCCGAATTTTTCCTGAACTGGAAGGAAATATGGGAGGAATGGGAATTCGCGTTCCGGTTCCCAATGGCTCACTCACCGATATGACCTTCGTGATGAGCAAAAAATTGTCGGTCGAAGAAATCAATGCCGCCTTTAAAAAGGCCTCCACCACCAGCCTCAAAGGAATTCTCGATTATACGGAAGACCCGATTGTCTCGATCGACATCATTGGCGTTCCTTATTCCGCCACTTTTGACAGTCTGCTGACGAGTGCAGTCGGCAATATGGTTAAAGTCGTTAGTTGGTACGACAACGAAGCCGGTTATTCCAGCCGCCTGATTGACCTTGTCAAATTCATAAGCAAAAAGGACCGTTGAAAGAATTTTCTTTTCCACGAATGTCCGAAATGGTTAGATTTGAGTCTAACTAAAATTCTCTTATATGATTGTACTTTACATTATTCTTGGCGTAATGGCAATTCCATTTATTATTGCCCTTTTTGTTTCGACCGATGTGAGTTATAAAAAGTCCGTTACAATAAATGCCACGCCGGACAAGATATGGGCAAATACGAATTCGCTCGCAGCAATGGATAAATGGAGTCCTTGGCTCGATAAAGATCCTACTATGCCGAGAACATTTACGGGTGAAGATGGTAAACCGGGAGCAAGCCACGCTTGGAAAAGCACTATAAAACAAGTCGGCGAAGGCAGTCAAACGATCGTGAAGCTGACCGCTCCGACAAGAATTGACACGCGGCTCGATTTCATAAAACCATTCAAGAGTACCGCGGCGGCCTTTGTTACCTTAGAGGAAGAGGGCGGAAAGACAGTCGCCACCTGGGGCTTCGAAAGCAAAATGCCTTACCCGATGAACATAATGAAACTCTTTATGAATATGAAGGACGGAATGGACAAAGAATTCGGATTTGGATTGAACCGATTGAAGGAACTTTCGGAGAATTGAAATCTCGAGCAACGGAGTGATGGCAGAAATTACTGAATCGGGATTAGTTGAAGTCTTCGACCGGGTTCAGGCACTCGTTCACAAAACGCCCGTTCTCACATCCCGTCTTCTTGATGAAATGGCCGGAAGCACGCTCTTTTTCAAATGCGAAAACTTCCAACGAATGGGCGCCTTCAAAATGCGGGGCGCGACGAACGCGGTTCAACGTCTTTCGAAAGAACAATTAAAAAAAGGCGTACTCACCCACTCTTCCGGAAATTTTGCCCAGGCGCTTTCGCTCGCTGCGAAACAGGCAGGAGCCAAAGCCTATATCGTAATGCCGGACTCCGCCCCGATGGTTAAACGATCAGCGGTGCGCTCTTACGGCGGCGAAATCATCCTATGCGAATCGACAATTGAAGCCCGAGAAAGAAAATGCAGACAAATTGAAATTGAAACCGGCGCAACATTCATCCATCCTTCCGATAATCTGGACGTGATTTATGGGAACGCCACGGCCACCATCGAATTGCTACAGGAACAACCAGACCTTGAAATCGTCATCACGCCGGTTGGTGGCGGAGGACTCATCGCCGGCACCGCACTTGCCGTTCATTTTTTTGGTAAGTCCTGCATTACAATCGGAGCAGAACCTGCGATCGCCGATGATGCTTACCGATCATTCATTTCCGGAAAAATTGAAACGAATGTGAATGTGAATGGGAATCAAACCGTGGCCGACGGATTGCGAACGAATCTTGGAAAACATAATTTTCCTATCATCAGAAAATACGTGAACCAGATTATTCGGGTCGAGGAAGCAGAAATTCTTTCGGCTTTGCGCTTGATCTATGAACGTCTCAAAATTGTTGTGGAGCCTTCATCCGCTGTGGCCCTCGCAGCAGTGCTCAATTCGCCCCAAGTTTTCAAGGGCAAAAAAACAGGGGTGATACTGTCCGGTGGGAATATCGACCTCCGTGAGATTCTCAAACGTTTTTGATCCTTGTTTGTAGTGTAAGTTTTTGAAATTCAAAACCTAACATTTCGGATTTTCAAAAATTCTTTTTACTTTTCCAACCGCAATGGCCCATCTAGAAATTCACCGGATCGATCTCGCTTGCTCGAATTTTGAGGAAACGATCCGATTTTACGAAGAGATATTCAACATTGACTTTCGCCGTGTGGAGGAAGACTGGGGTTATGGATTCAAATCAGAACTCGGCGACATTGAGTTTATGATTGTGCCGAATGATTTTGTAAACGTCAAAGCGGAACGCAGCCGGCACCAGTTACATTTTACAGTAGCTGACCTTGGACGTGTACTCGCCATTGCCCGGAATTACGGTGGATGGATCGGTGCCGAAGAAAAACAAGCAGACGGCATTTCTGTTCGACTGGCCGACCCGGATAAAAACCCACTGGTATTTGTGCAGATCCAATTGCAGAAAAATGAAACGTCATCTTAATCCGAGATCAAGCCATCTTTAATGTTCTGTAATGATCAACGAAAACGGTTCGGAACGCGTTTATATCGGTACAATGGAATAAAATTAAAGCCTAAATTGCGCCTTGTATGAAGCACACTATAACTGCCTTGCTGACTCTTCTTGCCATTCTGGACGTCGCTCCGTTAAAGGCTCAGATCGGGCTACCCAAATGGATGACCGAAGAGGAAAAGCACCTGATGGAGAATTACCTTCAGAACATTCCCGACCGCGGAATTACAACACCCCCTCCTTTTTCCAATATCCGGACTGCTGCGGAATGGGAGGAAGTTCAGGCGCTGGTTATTACCTGGACGGGCGGATTTGATAACATCCAGTCTCAAATCGTAGATGCTGCTCAGGAAGAGTGTCTGGTCATTATTCACTGCACTGATTCAAATTCCGTCAAAGCCACGCTTTCCGGCGATGGCGTTCCGGACGTCAACATAGATTATATTGAAATCGGTTACAATTCCATCTGGATTCGCGATTATGGCGCGAACACCTGTTACAACAATGATGTGGAAGACATTTTTCTGGTCGATTGGATTTATAACCGGCCGAGACCGCTGGACGATGCAATGCCAGACGCGTATGCAGCCTTTCTCGGAATTGATCTCTATTCCGCAACGGTTGCGCCGAACAACATTATGAACACTGGTGGCAACTGGATGTCCGACGGAGCGGGAAAAGCCTTCGCCTCCGAACTCATTCTCGAAGAAAATGACGGATCGGGACCCTACGCCATCTCCTACCCCAATCACACCGAAACGGAATTGGACGCCCTGTTCACTGATTATATGGGGATCAACGAATACATCAAGATGACCGTACTGCCTTACGATGACATTCACCACATCGATATGCATATGAAGCTCATCGATGAAGAAACATTGCTGGTTGGTGAATATCCGGCCGGTACATCCGACGGACCGCAGATCGAAGCGAATCTGGCGTATGTTCTCGATAATTTTCTGACCAAATTCGGAACGCCTTTCAAAGTGTACCGGATTCCGCAACCTCCAAGTACCGGTGGCAGTTATCCACCCGTCGCGTCCTACCGAACGTACGCAAACCAGACATTTGTCAACAACACCATTTTGCTTCCGGTCTACCGCACCGAATATGATACCGTCGCTTTGAATATCCTTGCAGGTATTTTACCCGGCTACAACATCGTTCCTATTGACGTGGACAACTCCGGCGAGAATCTCATTTCGAACGGTGGCGCCATTCATTGCATTACCCATACTGTCGGGGTCAGCGATCCGATTTATATTTCGCACAAAAAACTGGAGAATACGAACGACGATATCAATCCGTATTTGGCAACGGCAACGATAAAACACAAAGACGGAATTTCAGCTGGAAATTTATTCTACAAAACGGATATCGCTGGTTCCTTCACTTCGCTCCCGATGACCAATACAACTGGCGATGACTGGGCCGCTTCGATTCCGGCTCAAGCCATAGGAACAACGGTTTATTATTACATCGAAGGCACAGCGGTCGGCGGAAAACAAGTGACACATCCGATGCCCGCACCTGACGGCTATCACCAGTTTGATGTGAACGGTATTCAAGCGTCAATCGCCGAACAAATCCCGTATGATGTGTCGGACATTTATCCGAATCCTGCGAATGGTCTGACGGTTATTCCGGTTTCTGCAAATCAACAGATCGATTGCAGCATTGTCATTACGAACTTGCTTGGCGAGGTAGTCGAAGTTGTTTACAGCGGCCCGGTCGCTGAAGGCAAGAAGAACTTCTTCCTCGATGCAGCTGCGTATGCTCCGGGAATGTATCAGGTCGTTGTAAGCTGCGACCAGTATAGGATTTGTAAGAAATTGATGATTAAATAATTTCGCTTCGTTAAGAACCGTTATTCTTCTTAGTTACGCTATACTGCATTGATTCACATAGTAATAGGCATATTTTTTGATTCTACTCAAAAGATTTAGCAATTTTGCTGAAAATATTGAGTAATTTTACTCATTCAATTGAGTAATTTTACTTATTACATTGAGTAATTTGTAATTTATGCACCAACGATCTCAAATAAAGGAACTTAAAAAGCGCATCTCTGAAAAACGAAGGTTCATTCAGGTCATCACCGGTCCCCGCCAGGTAGGTAAAACAACTTTGGTGACACAACTCCTGAAAAGCGCGAAAATTCCCAACCATTTTGTATCGGCGGACAATGTCCCCAACGCAACGGGTCAATGGCTTGAACAACAATGGGACCTTGCACGACTTCAACTTCAACAAAAGGACGCAGTAGAATTCTTATTGGTCATTGACGAGATTCAAAAAATTCAAAATTGGAGTGAAACCGTAAAATTGCTTTGGGATGAGGATTCGCGGAAGCGTTGCCACATTAAAGTTATCCTACTTGGCTCGTCGAGGTTGCTTATCCAGCAAGGTCTCACGGAATCACTTGCTGGCCGTTTCGAAACACATTATCTCGGTCATTGGTCGCTGAGTGAAATGGAGAAAGCATTTGGTTGGACAGCCGAGCAATTTGCCTGGTTTGGCGGTTATCCGGGATCGGCGGAATTGATAAACGACGAGGTGCGTTGGAAAAAGTACATTTTGGATTCTCTGATTGAGACCAGCATTTCAAAAGATGTGCTGATGTTAACACGTGTTGACAAACCTGCACTGCTCCGAAAACTCTTTGAGTTAGGTTGTCTTTATTCCAGCCAGGTGCTTTCCTACACGAAAATTCTTGGACAGCTTTTGGACGCCGGAAATTCGACAACGCTTTCTCATTATTTGAACCTCTTAGATACTGCAGGCTTGTTAGCCGGGGTTGAAAAGTTCGCCGGAAATCAAATCCGCCAACGCGCTTCGAGTCCAAAATTTCAGGTGCACAATACAGCCTTGATAAGCGCTCAGCGAAATGAATCCTTCAAGAAAATTACTGCGCAACCTGCTGAGTGGGGCCGAATTGTTGAATCGGCCATTGGCGCTCATTTAATCAATTATTCGTTGACTGAAGGATTTAATGTAAATTACTGGCGCCATCGGAATGATGAAATTGATTTTGTGTTGGAAAAAAGAGGGAAAGTAATCGGTTTGGAGATTAAAAGTGGAAACACACAACGCCTATCAGGAATGGCCGCGTTTAAAAGGCAGGTTCATCCGGATAAAATGTTGTTGATTGGAAAATCTGGAATTTCGTGGGAGGAGTTTTTGGGGATGAATCCGGGGGAGTTGTTCAAATGAATGAATGGTCGCCTCAAGGGCACAAAGCAGCGAACTTGCCAAAAATTGTAGTTTAGAAAGGCACAGGCACCTCTTCATATTCCCCAAAATTCCATTGGATTTCTGGTTAATTTGTTTACCTTAACACGTTCAATTGTCAATGAATCAGGGTCCGTCCATATCCAGCGCAGCACTTGCCAACACCATTCTTGCTAATGTCAGCGCTTTGATTCTTGTAGCCGATCAAACCGGATCCATTATTTATTGCTCTCCCTCCATTCTCAAACTGCTGCAGGTTTCGGAACAAGAGGTGTTGGGAACCGGTTGGTGGAACATTACCAGGCTGGACGGAGCTGCGCGAGACAAAGAAGTCGAGACGATCAAAAAATTGATTCGGAAAGAAAAACCGATCAACGGCAAGCCTTACACCAAGCGAATTCTTGATCAGGCAGGAAACGAATACTGGATTCAGTGGCAAGACTCACTCGGTCCGGATAGCACATTTATCGGGGTTGGGCAGAATATTACAGAGCAATACCTTTCGCAACAACTTTTGGACGAACAGAGACTTGAGCTCAAGCGCTTGTCACTGGTTGCTCAAAATACCGACAACATTATTTTGATCCTCGACAAAAATGGAGACGTCGAGTGGATCAGCGAGAGTTTTAAGCGGCTCAACAGCGTTAATCTTGAGCAACTGATTCAATCGCGAGGCACAAACATACGTAATATCAGCAACAATCCGCAGATCGCAGCGATTATGGACAGGGTGATTAATGAAAAAATATCGCTCACCTACGAATCCAAAAACATTTACATCAATGAAGAAATGTGGGAATTTTCGACGATTTCCCCCGTTTTGGATGCGAATGGAGAAGTCACAAACATTATCATCATTGATTCGGATGTCACCTCGCAGAAATTATTGGAACGCGAACTTGAAAGACTTTCGATTGTTGCGAGCAAAACCGACAACGCCGTCGTTATCGCCGATCCAAAAGGGATCATCGAATGGGCGAACGAAGGTTTGTTGAAAATGCATTCGAAAAACATATCGGATCCGCGTTCGATTATCGGAAAATCGCTCAGTGAACTCAGTTCAAATACCGATCTTAAACGCATCATTGCAAACAGCCGGGATCAAAAATCATCGTTCATCTACGAATCTGAGAGCACAAACGAAGACGGACAAAAATTCTGGGTTCAATCCACATTAACTCCTATTCTGGACAATGGCGGAAACGTTTCTCACTTGGTCATCATCGACGCGGATATTACGGCTCGAAAAGTGGCAGAGAGTATTATATCGGAGAAAAACAAAGACATTACCGACAGCATCAATTACGCCGTTCGTATTCAAAATGCGCTTTTGCCCGGCAAGAAAAAATTTCTCACCCTGCTGCCGGATTCCTTTCTACTTTTCCGTCCACGAGACATCGTCAGTGGAGATTTCTATTTTGTCGAAAGCATCCGGATGAACGATGGGGTCATATTAACGGGGTTTGCCGTCGGCGATTGTACCGGACACGGCGTTCCAGGCGCCTTTATGAGTATGATCGCAACCAGCTTTCTCAAACAATCCCTTTCCGAAAAAAGCGTTAACAGCCCCGCAGATGCCCTGGAATTTCTCAGTACAAAGTTGAGTTTAATGCTGCATCAGCACAGCGAATATGGTGAAATACGAGATGGTCTGGATCTCGCATTTTGTGTTTTGAACAACAGCACCAACGAGTTGTACTTTTCCGGGGCTCATCGTCCGTTGGTTGTCGTTCGTGGCGGTGTGATGGAAGAAATAAGGGGAACCAATCGGGCCGTGGGTTATTCAGTCAACAACGAACCGTTTGTGAACCACATCGTGCAACTGAGCAAGGGCGATTGCATCTATCTTTTCAGCGATGGCTACGCCGATCAGTTTGGCGGGCCACAGGGTAAAAAATTCAAGCATACCCGGCTCAAGGAACTTTTGCTGGCCAATACAGCAATGCCCATCCAGGATCAGAAAAAGAAACTGGAAGAGGCCTTCGACCAATGGAAGGGTAATCTCGAACAACTTGACGACGTGTGTGTCGTTGGTATCAGAGTGTAGTCTGTTGCAGTTCGCAGCAATCAACCACCTCCCCATTCAATTCGAAATCGCCTCTTCAGATGGAATGAAAAGGAGCGAAACGAGCATTGCATTTTCTTTTTGACTTTACCAGAATTTAGTACCTTTATAGGGATGCGACTTTTCTATACCATACTCCTGATCGTGTGTTGCGACTTGTTGATTCTGGCATCGGATACGAGCATCGTATTTCGTCAGACCAGTTACGACGACATCTTTGATCTTGCCAAAAAAGAAAACAAGGACGTCTTGCTGTATTTTCACTTCGAGGGCTGTGGTTCCTGCAAAGTGATGGAACAAACCGTTTTCAATCAGCCCGCAGTTTACGAGTACTTCAATCAACAGTACGTTTCGCTGAGTGTAGATATCAAAACACCAGAGGGCAAACCCATTGCGGATCGCTATATCACAGGGCCCTATCCCAGTTTTATTTTTTTGAATTCCGACGGACAAATTCTTCACAAAGTAGCCGACAGCTACGATACCACAGGATTTCTTGAAGTGGCACAAATTGCGAAAAGTAAAACAGAAAATCTGTCCTATTACAAAAATCAGTTTGAAACAGGTCGGCGCAATGCCGACTTTTTGTACCGGTTTTGTTACAAACTCCGTGACGCCGGCGAGCTTGATTCTTCATTTGTGAATACCTACCTGCGAACCCAATCGAATGAATCCTTGTTCGAAGAAAAAAACATTCGCTTTATGTATGAGTTCGCGTTTCACTGGCACAAAGTCTTTATACCGCAAGGCAGTCGCGAGTTTGAATTTCTAAAAAATCAAAAAAGTCGTTTTGCTTCCTTATTCGGTGCCGACCAGGTGGACGCGCGGATCGTATTCATTCTTTCAACCGAATTATACAATTCCATTAAACTTCTCGATGAAAACAAATTCGACACACTTCTTGCAGAACTGGAGCCGTATGATAACGGAAGTTCCTATGGCTACAAAGAAATGGATGGGCGCCTGACGATGATGACCAACGCAACCAATCTGTGCAAATTATACGTTAAGGCTTACAAAAAGGAAGCACGCACAATGAAAAAATAAGCGTATATCTCTGAACCTGATGAAAAGCACGTTACCAAGACTTCGGGAAACAATGGAAATGGTCGAGCGCTATTTCACAGCACAACCCGACACCATTCTCAATCACAAACCAACTTCCGAAAAATGGTCAAAAAAAGAAATTCTGGGACATCTCATCGATTCCGCCATAAACAATATCAAGCGATTTACCGATTGCCAAATTTCACAGCGCTCCTATCAGATGGTTGAATACCGACAGGCCGAGCTGGTAGCCGTCAACGAATATCAAACCGCTGACGCATCGGAGTTGTTGAACCTGTGGCTGGCACTCAACCGGAGAATTGGCGCGATTATGAAAAATCAAACGGAAACGTCACTTTCCACGCCTTTGGTATTGAGTGACGGAACACCGAGCGATTTAAAATTTCTGATGACCGACTATGTCGATCATCTCGAGCATCACGTAAAACAAATTCTAGGTTAGTCACAAGCAAAAGGTAAAGCGAAATGAGTGAAAAAGCATATGAATCCATTGGGGATGAATTGGTCAAATCAAAAGGAGTTGTAATAAGCCAATTATTTGGGAAGCCCTGCCTGAAGTCGGACGGCAAGGCATTTGCCTGTTATTTCAGCGGCGATATGGTTTTCAAGGTAGGTCGCGAAACCGCTGATAAACTCAAGGACAAATTTCCCGGGTCGGTGAATTTCGATCCATCCGGTAAAAACCGACCGATGAAGGACTGGCTTCAGGTTCCAGATACATTTTCCAAAGACTGGCTAAAACTAGCGAAAACTGCACTTGAATTTATGGGCGATTAATCGAGGATTTTCAGGCGCCGTTCTGGACAAACTCCTTGAATTGTTCCATCACCCCAGGCCATCCCTTGACCATTTCCACCTTCTTTGGCCCCGTGTAATACGTGAGTTTATCTTCAAATTTATCCTTTGAATTCATTACACTCTCCTTTTTTCGGAAGAAGCAAAAGGAATCGTTCGAGGAATTCATCTGGATATGCAACATCCCTTTTTTCTTAACGAAAGCAAAATTGACTTGCTCGAAGCCTTCTTCAGAGATGGCTTTCATCAGGTCGTCGTATTCGGACTTCAGGAATTTCACAGCGTTTGCGGAAAGTACTAAGGTAGGCGATTTTGCCTGAATTGCGCTATATTTGGACGATTAATTATCTGATGGTGATGGAAATCCTCCGAACAAAAGTAGTGGTAGCGTTATTCGCATCCACAACGCTGATCCTTCCGGTTTCTTGTACCAAAGACAAGGAAGATCCGACAATTACCGTTACATCACCACCCGAGGCCGCTTTGCTTCATTGGGGCGATATTGTACTCGCCGAAGCAACCTTCAGCGACGATAAAAAACTCTTGTCCTATCACATCCATACAGGCGATTCTCTAGGCGATCACATCCCTGAATGGGACTGGGAAACCGAAGCAGACATCCACAAAGGCATTTATGTCTGGGACGAACATATTACGGTGCCCGATTCCGTTCCCGACAGTGTCTGGCTTCACTTTGAAGTTACGGATGAGGTTGGAAAAACGGCTGAATCGGCTGTATTGCTTCAAATTTCGGAGTGAACTGCTCCGCAAATCAACCGAAGCCAGAAAAATGACGTTATTAAGTAAGAGATGAAGCTTATCCGTACTGGAATTTTGTTGGTTGTCGTTTTTTTTGCCTCCTGTAAAAAGAATCAGCACGGCGATCTGACTATTGAATTCCACACTCAACTGGATGGTTCTGACTGCGATCTGATGACCCCTTTCACCAACAGTGCGGGCCAACAATTAAAAATCGAGTTACTGAAGTTTTACATATCTGACATTGTTCTCGTCAACAACAAAGGAGATGAAAAACTGCTCAGTGAAATTGAACTCATCACCATCGACAACAACGGCGATGCGTCGATGACCTTTGAAGCGCCTGTCGGTGATTACGAAACGCTCAAGTTTGGAATTGGCGTTCCCGCTCCACTGAACGAAGCCGACCCATCCAATTATAACGACGAAGGAAATCCATTGAACACCACAGAAGGAATGTATTGGGATATGAACGCGATGTATCGTTTTGTATCCATTGACGGCCGTTATGACATCGAACCAGACGGGACCGATGACGGGACTTTGTCCTACCACAGCGGATATGAAGATTCCTACCGCAACTACACATTCAGCATTCAGAAGGAAGTTGAAAAAAACGGGAGCGCAACCATCGCAGTGCTAATCGACTTGAAAAAAATAATCTGTGCAAGCGGCAATGAGATCGATGTGGTTAGCACACCGTATTATCACGGCAATCTGACCGATTTCTATCTATCAATAATGCTCTCCGACAATTTTCAGTCCGCTATTTCGGTGGAATGATGATCAAAACCATTTGAGTAATTACCTTTGATGAGCTATGCAAAACGCCCCGCTCGCCGAACGAATGCGTCCCCTTCACCTCGATGAGTATGTCGGTCAACAGCACATTGTAGGCCAAGGCACGGTTTTGCGGAAATCCATCGAGAGCGGTATTCTTCCCAGTATGATTTTCTGGGGGCCGCCTGGAGTAGGTAAAACCACGCTTGCACAAATTATCGCTAACCAGGTGAAGCGCCCCTTCTACTCTATCAGCGCCATCAATTCCGGTGTAAAAGATATCCGCGAAATCATCGGGAAAGTAAAAAATCAGGGATTGTTTGGTGGCAACAGCGCCATACTGTTCATCGATGAGATTCATCGTTTCAGCAAATCACAACAGGACTCCTTGCTGGGTGCCGTAGAAAAAGGGATTATTACGCTGATCGGCGCCACCACGGAAAATCCTTCGTTTGAAGTGATTTCGGCCTTGCTCTCCCGATGCCAGGTGTATATTCTCAATCCGCACGACCGGCAGGAACTCGACGTACTGCTTCAATCAGCAGTTGCAAAGGACTCCGAACTTTCCAAACGAAAAATCACCTTCTCCGAAACGGAAGCGCTTCATCGTGTTTCGGGTGGAGACGCCAGAAAATTGCTCAATGCACTCGAACTGGTCGTGAACCACGCAGGTGGAACAGAAGTAGTGATCACAAATGAACTTGTGACGAACGTGGTTCAGCAGAACATCGCGATGTACGACAAGGATGGCGAGCAGCACTACGATATCATTTCGGCATTTATCAAAACCATACGGGGATCAGATCCAAACGCAGCACTCTACTGGTTGGCGCGAATGATCGCCGGAGGAGAAGATCCGAAGTTCATTGCGAGACGGTTGATTATTCTTGCCTCCGAGGACATCGGGCTAGCCAACCCAAACGCTTTGCTGATGGCCAACGCAACTTTTCAGACAATCGATGTGATCGGTTGGCCGGAAGGTCGAATCATTCTGGCAGAATGCGTGGTTTATCTTGCCGCTTCGCCAAAAGGAAATGCGTCGTATATGGCATTGAACCGCGCGCAGGCTGAGGTGGAAAAGTCGGGCAATCTTCCGGTGCCCCTTCATTTGCGAAATGCGCCGACGAAACTGATGAAAGAACTCGGTTATGGTGACAATTACCAGTATGCACATCAGGGCGAAAACAATTTCCTGAACCAGGAGTATTTTCCGGATCAACTGAGCGGATCTAATTTTTATGTTGCGGGTTCATCGAAGAAAGAACAGGAAATTGCGGAGACGATAAAAAAATTGTGGGGGGAGAAATATGGGTAATTCAACAAAAGGAAAATTAACCGCAAAGGGCGCGAAGGTTTCGCAGAGCACGCAAAGAAAAAATAACTTTTCCTTCGCTAGATGAAAGTCTGGATAAAAGCAATGCGGTTGAGGACCTTGCCATTGTCGTTTGCAAGTATTTTGGTGGGGAGTGCAGTTGCGTATAGTGCCTCCAGATATTCGGGTGGTCGCGTCTCTTATGATTGGACCGTTTTTGCGCTATGCTTAGTCACCACCTTATTGCTCCAGATACTTTCCAACTTCGCTAACGACTACGGCGACTTTGTTAAGGGCACAGACAATGCTGAACGTGCAGGTCCCGAGCGCGCTCTGCAAAGTGGTTCCATCTCAAAAGGCCAAATGAAAATTGCACTTTTTATTAGCAGTGCTTGTGCATTTTTGTCGGGACTTACCCTGCTAATTGTTGCATTCTGGAAAAATGATGCACCTGGATTTTGGCTCTTTCTGGGTATTGGCATAGGATCTATCGCTGCGGCCGTATTGTATACAATTGGCAGGAGGGCCTATGGCTATTTGGGATTTGGAGATTTCTTTGTATTCCTGTTTTTTGGTCCTGTTGGAATTATGGGTTCGACTTATCTGATTTCCAAAATGGTAGTCCCGGTGATGATTTGTTTTTCTGTTACAGTTGGTGCTTTCGCTGTTGCAGTTCTTAATCTGAACAATATGCGGGATATTGTAGGGGATGAAAAATCGGGTAAAAAAACCATTCCCGTGCGCTTGGGGTTTCGTCGCGCCAAAGTATATCACTTTCTTCTATTTACCATCGCATACTGTGCCTTCCTGATTCCATATTTAATTTTTCAAAATCGTGAACTAGGCATCCTGCTCTATTTTTCACCTGTTGCGATTTTGCATTTTATACATCTCCTCAAAGTATATCATATAGCTGAACCTGCTCAACTAGATGGACAACTGAAAGCGGTGGCGCTTTCGTCGTTTTTATTTTCGCTTATTCTGTTTGGACTTGCAATTTTCCTTTAAAAATGCGCATCGACATCCTCACCATACTGCCCAAACTGCTCGAGAGTCCCTTTTCGGATTCGATCCTGAAACGTGCGCAGGAAAAAAAGCTCGTTGAAATTTATGTCCACAATCTGCGTGAGTACTCCACCCAAAAACAAAAAAGCGTCGACGACTATCCCTACGGTGGCGGGGCGGGAATGGTGATGACGATACAACCTATTGCAGACTGCATAGAAAAACTCAAATCGGAGCGTCCATACGATGAGATCATTTACCTGACACCGGACGGGACATTGCTCAATCAGGGCTTGTGCAATCATCTGTCCACGATGACCAATCTCATTCTGCTTTGCGGACATTTCAAAGGCGTCGATCAACGGGTGAGAGATTTGTTCATTACGAAAGAAATTTCCATTGGCTCCTATGTGATGTCCGGAGGAGAACTGGGGGCGGCTGTCCTTGCCGATTCCATTGTGCGACTTATTCCAGGCGTCATCAGCGATGAAACGTCAGCATTAACGGATTCCTTTCAGGATGACTTGCTGGCGCCACCGGTTTACACAAGGCCTGAAGACTACAAAGGGCATAAGGTTCCTGACATTCTACTTTCCGGAGACGAAAAGAAAATCGAGGAATGGCGGAACGAAGAGAGCTTCAGGCGCACTAAAGCGCAAAGACCGGATTTACTGGATTGAAACGGATAAAGCCAATTTACAGATATGGTTCATCAGGCACCGAAGATTGCCCGAAATTCTAATTATTTATCCTATATTTATAAAAAAAATGAAAAATGTAATTGTCTTGGTTTTACTTTGTACAGCCGTACTAACCTCTTGCAAGAAAAAAGTAAATGACACTGACTTTCCCGATTTTATTGGAACCTGGTTCGGAGAATCTGGTGATATCGATTATGATCTTATGATCAATTCAGGTACCGTTAGTCAATATAACTGGACCAATGAGGTAACCCTAGATTTTGATATTGCATCAGGTATTGCAAAGATTAAAGAAGGAAAGAATGAACTCTACATCGGGTCCGAAACACTTACTATCGACACTTATCCGGCAGAGAATGCGTCAGGTGACTGGACTATGAAACTGAGCGGAATTACCTACACAAAGTACTAAGCGAAAATCGAAAAAACGCGGTCAAAGCGCTTCGGGTGCGCGAAGGCAGGGCGATTATATCTACTGAACGACGATCGTTTGTGTTTGAACGGGCTCCCCATCGCCTACAAAACCCACCTTGTCTTTTCGAATGGCGGTCAGCGTGACAACATACGTTCCAGGCACCGTGTAAGTATGCGACACCTGCGATTCGTTTGTTGCTGTATCCGGAGTTCCATCGCCAAAATTCCACTCAAAAAAGGATGTCATTTCTGAACAATTCCCATCAAAATTGACCGCGGTACCTGTCGTGATGGTTTCGGGGTTATAGGTGAAACAAGCCTTCGTCGGTTTTGAACAGGAACCGAAAACTGATATCACTACCATCACCGAAAAAATTTCGGTCAGAATTCGAATTGCCCTTTTCATATCGATTCAATTACGTTCGTTCAGGTATAAGGTTGTCTGAAATACACTTTTGGATTTTTTTTATTCATTGTCCAATCAACACCTCAGATTCCCCTTTCCCCGTTGTGCCGTCCGGGTCCCATCGTCAATCCCGACAATCCATACCCTCAGGAATTCACTTTTTCACAATCTTGTGAACCACCGGCTTCTCAGCCGATACGAATCGCAGGTAATAAACCCCGTTTCTGAATCCACTCATATCGATAAATGAAATGTTTCCCGAAACTGGGTAGGTATTGATTATTTTTCCGTTGATGTCACAAAGTTCGAATCCAGAAAATTCCTCGGGTTTGTCAATGCGAACTGTCAGTTGGTCGTTCACAGGATTTGGAAACACCAGTGTTGTACCCACTTTTTCATCCGCTATTTTGGATGTTGATCCGCCGGGATTGAAAAGACCTCCGGACGTATTTGATCGCGAAGAATTGTAGTCGATTCCGGAAGCCTTGGTGGATGAACAAGGAACACTGAGGTTAAAGGAAACCAAGTAATCCAGGCCGGCAATGACGGGCGGAGCATCGGCATAGGTGTTCGTCCCGAATGGCAGTGTTGCCAACTCCTGCCAGCCATTCACGTCATCGTACCTTTCAAGTTTCACCGTTGCGTAATTGATTCCTTCATAGTCGTCCCACGAAAGATCGTAATTGATCATATCGCTGGTATTCGCAACAACCTGAATGGTTTTGTGCTTGTAACTCATAAAACTTTCGACGCCGCAGGCATCGTACGTTGAAATCATATAACGCCACGAACGGTCTATCGGCGATGCCGCATTGTCTTGAAACGACGATACCTCAGAATAGTCCTGATCAGCAACCATTTCATAAAATCCGTAAGAACTTGCCTCGCGGTAAATTCGGAAACCCGCCACTCCGGGAAAATCGTCCTTCTGCCAGACAATTTCATTGAATATGAGCGAAGTGTCAACAGTCAGCAGGCATATTTCGGGTTGAACCGGCGGTATGGCGGGAATTTCCCATTTGGCAATAGCCTTACAGCCCGCTTCGTCCTCGACCGTACACGTATACCATCCAGGACCCACTCCACTGAGGTCCTCAGTCGTTGCGCCATTGCTCCAGGTGACTGACTCGATGGGCGAGGGCCCTTCCCCGGGATAGATTTCAATATGACCCTCTGTCCCGGAACACGTCGCTTTTGTAATCCACCAAAGGTTTACAAAAGGTCCGTCCATCGCAAAAATTGATTTTCCAATGCTGGTATTACATCCTTTACTATCGATGACTGCACAGGTGTAGAATCCTGGAGACAGACTGCTTACATCTTCCGTTGTCGCCAGTGTATTCCAGACAAAGTTGTACGGAGGATTTCCACCAGTAACTGTCAGGTCGATCATTCCCGGAGACGCCGTAAAGCAGAATCCGTCAGCCGTAGTCGCCGTCACAGAAAGTTCCGGTTGCGAAAGAACCTGATAAACCTGGTACGCGTGACAATCCGCGGTGGTGTGAATTTGTACAGAATATTCACCCCTGTACAGCCCGGAAATATCTTCGGTAGATTCACCATTGGACCAAAAAATCGAACTTACTGATCCAGTTGACGGCATAATGGTCAGGTTAATCGCACCATCTGCTGATTGATCAATGCAGTCTTCGTTCGTTACAACAGGAACAATGGCAATGTCGTCGTCGCTGATTGGCGCGGGTGCCATTTCCTTACAGCCGTTGACGTCGGTAATGTTTATATAATACGCACCAGCCGAAAGAGAAGAAATAGCAGAAGTTGTACCAACCGTTTCTGCGAATCCATTGGACCAGTAGACGTCATAAGGCCCTAATCCGCCGCTCATCGTTGCTGACGCACTGCCATCGGAATTACCACAAGTAGACGTATTGGTAATGACTGAAAGTGTCGGTGCACTGATGACAACCGCCGTACCTCCGAGAATGGTAGAACATCCCGTTAAAGGATCGGTGTACGCATAATCCATATGTCCGATTCCGCTTGCCAGATACAACGCCGGATCGAACATATACGCAACGTCGTATACTCCGCCCCAGGTGTATTCGCCTCCCAGTGGTGAGAAGTATAACCGAAGGTCAACGACATTGTTTTCGCAGATCGGCGTTGAAAAAAAACCGCCATCATCGATCACCGGATTGGGTGTAACCGCCAATGCATTCAGCGTGGTGAATGTTGTTCCGGGATCTAACGCGGTATTTCCGACAATTTCTATGTCCACATCGGAAAGATTTATTCCGGCTGGGACGCCAAACAAAGGATCTACGTAAATTTCGAAAATCCGCGTAGCAGAGCCAGGCACATAGGCCGGAGTTGAGGCATAAACATTGATGTACAAAGCGGCATCATAGCTGATAATGTTAATGTATGTACTGTCGTTATTGACATCCTGAACAACAACACTAGCGACCGCAGTCATTCCCCAATACCCATCACAGGTTGTATCTATGACATAACTGATTAGCGCCGGATTATTTTGTCCGAAGGAAAGAAAGTTTGTCAATGCCACAAACGCCGCAATGAGGTAGTTCAATTTTAGAAATTCAGGCTTCATAGGAATCAGATTGAGGTTTGTAGAAGTCAAAAAGCATATTTAAAAAGGAGTAGGATGTCTGTCATTCTTCCCAGTGGTCGATATCGACACGAACCCATATCCCTTATAAAGAACGGGGTTTTCGTACCGCGGGCCAAGTAAAAATGAGTCATTTACACCAAACGACAGATGAACCGTATGAAACGCAGAATATCTTGTAGGAAGTGTGATCCTAAAAAGTTTGGATTTTGATTCCTGCAGTACTACGGAAGAAGAATTAGTCAGGTGATGTGATTCAACCAAACGGAATGGTCAGCAGTTCTTTGGAATTCAATTCCGGACCAGTTTTTCCTCACTGGCTAACACATTGCGGCGTTTGTTGCGACCAAACGCTGTTGCGGGGCACTATCTATTTTGCTTCCGGTTTATGACCACCACAATTTTCGTTCCCAACGCAGCGCCATTCTCGTCTTTCAAATCGATGATTTCAATGTTCACGTCTATTCCGGTGGTTTCCGCCAGTAACTTGATACGTCCCGAAATATTCAACATTCCTTTTGAAACGTGCGATTTATTCCTGGTGGCCGCAATTTCTGCCGCCGTTTGACGTCCAACCCCGTTGTCAATGATCTCAATGGACAGATGACCTTCAGATTGGACCTCCACATTGATTCGAAGTTCCTTTGAACCTTCCTTTGGCATCAAACCGTGCCAGATGGCATTTTCTAAATAAGGTTGCAAAATCATCGGTGGAATCATTGTTCGGTCTGCACAATTACTCGGATCGGTCAAATTAATCTTGAACGAAAAGGAATTGTCAAAGCGTTTCGATTCAATGTCGAGATACAGTGACAAGGTCTCTACTTCCTTATTCAGTGGAATAAGGTGTTCTGAAGAATCGTCCAGGACGGTTCTCATCAATTTTGAGAATTTCGATAAAAACCGAGTGGCTTCTTCGTTCTTGTTGGTGATAATGCTATGCTGAATTGAATTCAGCGCATTAAATATGAAATGGGGGTTCATTTGGGCTTTCAGAGCACTTAACTCAGCATTTTGATACAAAAGCTGAAGGTCCCTGGCCTGTCGTTCCTTTTTTGATCGATAGCGATAATAAAAGAAATATCCCACAAAAATCAGAACGGCAACGGCAGCCAGCGTAATGTACAACTGGAAATTCCGCTTTTGCTTAAAGAGTGCTTCGGATTTGGCTTTTTCAGCCGAAATAAATTGTACCGTCTTTTGTGCTTCGAAATTCTCCCTGAGTTGAAGGATGTCGAGATTATTAATATTCTCCCGCCTACTCTCCAATTCAAAATACTTTTCGAGATATTCCAGGGCCAGTTCAGGCTGATCAAGGCTCCTGTAAATTATATATAAATTATGGTAGTAGACACTCGGGGCATTTGCTCCGCCGGCGTAATTTGCTAAACGGGACTCGTCCACCATCGCTTGATAATACAATGCTGAATCGAAATTTTCTAAATTAATATAGGCCTGGGCAACGCCTAAACAGGCTTCGTCTATACCCGTTGAATCATTGGTCATCGAAAAATAGTTGAGTGAAAGAAGCGCGTGCTTTTTCATTTTTTCGAAATCCCTTTTGAACTCATAGGCCTTCGAATACAGGTCGTGAACAGTACTTAGTTGTTCCGGATCTTCGTTGACCACGTACCTTTCCGCATCCTGCGCAATGGTCATTACAGAATCAAAAATATTCGTTGCGGTAGAATCATAAACCATATAGTAATTGAAATTGGTAGCAAGTACATAATCGCAATAGAAAACACTGGAAGAATCCTGAAGGATTTTTGCGAAATGAATGGCCTTCTTGATATAGGTATTTGATACAGGTATCTTACCCAATTGCTGATAATTCATCGCGAGATAATAATTCGCCTGCCTTTGCTCTGGAATCAATCCTTCGCGACTTGCTTCCAAATCCATCGCCTGAAAGCATAGGATGGATTTATCATATTCGCCGTGCAGCAAGTAACCATCCCCAATACAGAAATAATTTTTGCACCGGATAGCGACATTCTTGGAATTTCGCAATAGCCAGTATGCCTGTTCGTGATATTTCATCCCCTCTTCGTAGGAAATACTGTCTGTAAAAACGGCGCCCTTTATCACAAGTGAAGCGGCGTAGTCATCTTTGGACCGGATGTTTTCATCACCAAAAACACGCAAGGCAGATGCGAAGTCGTCGACGCGATAGTAATCATACGCAATTTCGAATCGGGTTTGCGTTGAGACATTTTGCGAATAAAGACCTCGCGGAGAAATGAACACAGAAAGCAAAACCAAAAAAATCCGAAGGTTGAATCGAATGAACCTAAAACAAAATTGATAGATGATTGGATACGATTCGAAAAAACCGGAGATCAGATGATTTGGAATTTTCTTAAAAAGACCGGTAAAATAAAATCCCATTTTATTTTGCGCTACTTTTTCTTCTTCGCCTCTTTTTGCGCCTTTTTGGTCATCCCTTTATCCACTTTGAAGTTGATTGGCAAAGTAAACCTGCAAGCGACTGCCTCGCCTTCAATCTTTCCCGGTTTCCAGTTTGGCATCAAGCCAATAACACGCACAGCTTCGGCATCGAGATTCTCCGATGCTCCACGAATAATTTTGACTTTTGAAACCGATCCAGTCCTTCCAACAACAAACTCCACGTACACCGTTCCCTGCTCACCATTTAAAATGGCTTCGTCCGGATATATGACATTCGTCTGAATGAACTCCATCATCGCCAACTCACCGCCAGGATAGACTGGCTCCTCATCGACAAAAGCATAGACTGAATCTTTGTCCTGAGCAAATAGAGAGTTGTTAGCACCAAGCAAAAATCCAAACGACAAAATAATAACCGACCGGATCATTTTTTCTTTATTGATTTACGCGAATTCCCAGTACTGAGTTTGAAATTTATTGGCAACGTGAAGAGACAGACGACCGCCTGACCATCCTTTGTCGCAGGAGTCCAGGCCGGCATCAGCGATATGACGCGCATCGACTCCGCGTCCAGACTCGAAGAAACACCACGAACAATTTTCAACTCCTTTAAGGCACCAAGGCTTGAAACAACGAATTGCACATAAACAGTTCCAGATTCTCCGTTTTCAATAGCATCAGAAGGATAATTAACGTGCTTCTGAATGAACGCCATCATTGCCGATTCACCGCCCTTAAAAACTGGCTCTGTGTCTAATTCATCTAGTCCGGCATTGAAAACCTTTTCTTCTGTTTGACCAAAGCAAGCGCCAATTGAAGATACCATAAAGATGAGAAGGTAACGCATAGCTATTGCAGTGCAAAATTTACCGGAAAATTGACCCTAGTCCGAACCGGAACACCGTTCAGCGTGGCCGGTATCCAATGCGGCATCATTTTAATGGCTCGTATCGCCTCCTGATCAAGTCCGCCACTGACACTGTGCAGAACCGTAATTTCCGTAAGACTTCCGTCCGCCTCAACAACAAACTGCATATGGACCTTTCCGGAAATGCCGTTTTCTCGTTCAATCGCCGGATACTGTACAGTTGATGACATAAATTTCTGGAGGGAGTCTTGTCCCCCTGGAAAACTTGGCCCGGCATCATACAGTTTAATACTGACAGAATCTTGCTGGCTGAACGAATACGAATGAAAAGCAAACAGACAGAGAAGCAGGAAAGCGTTCTGCACCGCCCGTGTCATAGTGCAAAGGTGATTGGCAATGTATACCTCACCCGAACGACTTTGCCGTGGTTTGAGCCTGGCTCCCAGTGCGGCATTGTTCTTACAACCCGCATCGCCTCTTCGTTCAGTGCCGGATATTTACCCATCCGGATGCCGACATTGGTAATGGATCCGTCCTTTTCGACCACAAATTCAACATACACCTTGCCGACCAGTCGCTGCGCTTTGGCTTCCTCGGGATATTTGATGTGAACGCGGATGTAATGATCAAGAGCCGTATGGCCACCAGGAAAAGCAGGCATAATTTCCGGAGAATCGTAAATCATCCCGGTTGTGTCCGGAGGCAGGTGAATGGACACGTCCGCCGCACTTAAGCCGAAGCCAAAGCAACACAAAAGAGCCGTCAGGTAAAATTTTTTCATTGCAGTGTGAGGTCCCTTACTGAGCCTACCAAATTACAAAAATTCTGCCAAATTGCCGGCGGATTTAACATTCGGGGATCAATTCGCTTATTCTGAAGTGGTGCTGGTAGGATAAACGGCATTGACTTCCTTCGTAAAACTCCTTATTTTTGTCAAAACCAGAAAAGACAATGGCATTCACTTTTCGGCTGTCTATCGCACGTTTTGCTTTGTGTTTGTTGTTTTGTGGCCTTTTGGCCTGCAAGAAAAAGGACCTTACTTACACATTTGATGGCAATGTAACCAGTTCGGTTGATGGCGATGGACTGGCAGACGTAGAGGTCGAGCTTTCCCAGGTACTTTATAACAGCGGTGTGGCGAATACAAATTTTCAGCCTGCAGCGTCCACGGAAACTGACACCTGGGGTGAATACAGCATTGTGATCGACCGCGAAAAAGCGATCAACTTTAAACTCGACTTTTCAAAAAGTGGTTTTTTTTCGGTGTCGAAAGAACTGAGCTCTGATGATGTGTCAACCAGTGAACCCTATACATTGGACCAAGTGCTTGAACCCGAATCGTGGGTTACTTTTCATGTTTGGAACCAATTTCCGGTCCCAGGCGATCAGGCCACCTTGTTCAAAGTCGATTTCCGTGAAGACTGTATCGGTTGTACAACGAACGGATATTCATACTTTTACGAAGATGTCAATACGACGTTCAGCCTAAAAACAACCGGCGGCACCTATGCAAATTTTTCCTTTAAGAATGAAGTAACGGGGATGATTTATCCCGACTCCGTCTACTGCACACCGTTCGACACGGTCTACTACGACTTTTTCTATTAATCACTGAGACGAATGCGCCCTTAATTGGTGACGCGGGATTCTGTAATAATGCAAGCCCCAGTAACAAAACCGCCAAAGAATTCCCGTAATTAATTATGAATTTGGATGCGTTCTGTTCAGAAAGGAAACGGACCGGAAAAAAAATCGCCCCTGTAAATGAAACAGGGGCGAGAACAATGTTGTTATCTCAGCTTAACGTTTACAGCATTCAGGCCTTTTTTTCCCTGCTGCAACTCGTAATCGACGTCGTCGTTTTCTTTCACTGAATCAACAAGACCGGAGATGTGAACGAAATGCTCTTCCTGGGTCTCTTCATCGATAATGAATCCGTAACCTTTCGACTCATTAAAGAACTTTACTTTTCCTTTTCGCATACTAATAAAAAATGAATTAAGGCGACAAAGATATAAAAATGTTCCAACAATCTGGAAGAAAACTGCAATTAATCAGAGATTCCGTCCTCCAAAGCGGCGAAATCAGACCAGATCGAAAAAAACAAAGGGGACAATTCATCATTGCCCCCTTTGACCCTTAACCTGTAATCGTTATTGATCCGTTTACATGTAATTTGTTTAACGGAATAGCTATGTAAAGGTTTCGACGTTCGATTTGACGACCTATTGGCCTAATTCAAGCGATTAAAAATCCGGTGATTAACTCGATTCGAATTTTTTGAAATGAAATTTTTCACCGTCGAATTCGCCGTAGGTGAAGTAATGCAGCCAATCGCCAAGATTGACATAAAGACTTCCTTTTCCGAGATCAAATTCAATCGGCAAATGCCTGTGGCCAAAGAGGAAGTAATCAAAATGTTTGGTCTTGAGCTTTTCACGGCAAAACTGGATGAGCATTTCTTTGTCCTCACCGTAAAATTGGGCATCATTGGTCCCCGTTGCTGCTCTGGAACGCTTTGAAAAGAGCCTGGCCAGACCGATTCCGAAGTTTGGGTGTAAACGTGCAAAAAGCCATTGACAGAGTCCGCTTCTGAACACGGCGCGGATAAATTTATATCCTCTGTCACCCGGCCCCAGTCCATCACCGTGACCAATAAGGAACTTTTTACCCCCAAAATCCCGTTCGATTTCGTCCCGGTATATCTTGACACCAAGCTCTTTAGGGATATAATCGAAAATCCACATATCGTGATTTCCCGTGAACCAGTGCACTGCGATTCCGCTGTCGGTAAGTTCGGCGATTTTGCCCTGAAGCCTTACGAATCCTTTGGGAACAACCCGTTTGTATTCGAACCAGAAATCGAACACATCGCCCATCAGAAAAATCTCGGAAGCTTCTGGTTTCACCTGGTCCAGCCAGCGGACGATTTTCTTTTCTCTTTCGAGACTTGATCGATCGTCGGGCGCCCCGAGGTGAAAGTCGGATGCGAAGAAGACCTTTTTACCTGTCATCAATAGCCAAAGATAGCGGTTAACTGCTTTTCCAGTTCTTCCCCGCGGAGATTGGTGCCAATGATTTTTCCCTCCTTGTCGATGAGGACAGTAAAGGGAATGCCTTTCACCATATAGGTCTTAACCGGTGCGCTATTCCATCCTTTCAGATCCGAACCGTGATTCGGCCAAATGAGTCCGTCCGTTTCAATGGCCTTGATCCAAGCGGCCTTCTGTGCTTCCGTATCGAGTGAAACGCTAAAAACCGTAAAGCCGTCCTTGTTGTATTTGTTGTAATTCTTCACCACGTTTGGATTCTCCATCCGGCAAGGTTTGCACCAGGAGGCCCAAAAATCTACAAGAACGACCTTCCCTTTGAAATCCGAAAGGCGCAGCGTGTCACCATTTGAGACGGGTACATCGACATTCAAACGAGGGACAGCAATTTCAGGCGCTGGTTTCCCAGGCTGAAAGGCGGCCATCAATTTTGCCTCGGCTTCCATTTGTGCGTTCTGCTGGTTCACGTAGGCATTGATATTCTGGAGTGTTGGAGAACCGTGAAAACTTGTGTTGAGCAGTCGAACCACTTCGGTATAAGGTCTCCATTCGTTTTTCTGATCAAAGGAATTCAAGGTTGCTGCAAGGGCCGGTGATTCCGGATATTTCCGGATCATTTCGGAACGGTAGGCAATAAACCCGTCGACCACCGGTTTGAATTGCGCATTCACTTCGTTCATCAGCGCGGGATTGGCACGATACACTTGTGTCAGCGAATCCTTCGTCGCGGTGTATTTCGAAAAAACCCGGATGTAGTCGTAGCAAATCGTATTGTCCTGCGATCGTTCAAACGTTACCGTGAACACCAGGTTTTTAATGTCGGCGTTGAACCGGAAAGAATCTCTCGGGTTTAGCACCAGACTAAGCGATGCGCCATTCTTAAAATTAAAGGTGTAAAAATCCTGAAACGGAATGGCGTGTTTCCAAACAAATTTTCCGTTTGCATCTGTGGTTACAGTATCCAGCGACACTTTACCACCCTTGATGTTTTGATTGGTGAGATAAAATTCGCTGTTTGGATAACCTGTGATCTGGCCGTCGGCGTAAACGGGTCCGTAGGTGTCAAAAATCCCAGGTTGAGATAAGGCATATCCGCCAGAAGCCAGAAGAATTGAAATGAAAAAAATCCGAATGTTCATAAATTTAACCTAAAATCTCCTGCAATTTTTGTTCCAGATCCGATCCGCGCAGGTCACGTCCGATGATCTTCCCCTCTTTATCCAGCAGATATGTGGCCGGAATGCCTTGAATTCCATATAACGGAACAACTGGCGAATCCCATCCTTTTAAGTCAGAGACGTGATTGGGCCAGGAAAGGTTGTCATCCTTTATTGCCTGCATCCAATCATTCCGGTCGTCATCGAGCGAAACGCTGTAAACTGTGAAGCCCTTGTTCTTCCACTTTTCATAAGCAGCTACAACGTTCGGGTTTTCCATACGGCACGGCTTGCACCACGACGCCCAGAAATCAAGGAGAACAACCTTTCCCCGAAGAGAGGACAAGGCGAGCGTTTTACCGCTTGTGTTCGATAGTTCGATTTCAGGCGCAATGTCGGCACTTGCGTTTACCGCCGAAGGATTATGAAGTGCCACAATTTGATTCTGTAGTGAGACAATATCGGCGTCGATCAAATCAGGATAATCCGATTCGGGGTACCTGCTGCGCATTCCGTTGGCGACCATTTGGAAATACTTGAGGTCGGTTGAATCAAAGCCGGCAACACCTGAATACGGAAACAAATCGCGGAGCAAGACCCAGCGCGATGGACAGGTGGAATCGGCGAGAATCAATTCAATGGTGTGATCGCGTTTCATTGCGGATATACTGTCGAGTCCATACCGGAAAAAGTTCGAAGCCAGTGTATCGTCGACGGCACACATCCTCAATCCTTGCATTAGTTCAGTCTCCTTCGGCCGGTACTCGCCCAAATAAGCGAGGTATTTGACGAGTTCTTCGCTCGGTTTGGAGCCCGAAACGGAATAATTTTCACCGAAGCCGGGAATAGAACCCTTGATTTGGATGTCTTTCGAAAACCGGTCGAGAAAAAGCACAAGGGGCATCTGATCTGCTCCAACCTGAAGAACGTATTGTCGCAAATCCTTTGTTGCGGTGGTGAGTTCAAATTTTCCATCGACAACGCGCGTTGAATCAACCAACTTTTCCTCACCATTTTCAAACAGGGTAAGAATCACAGCCTCTCCATCTCCGCCAGTAACAGTACCTGAAATCAAGTGACCCTCGATGGTTTCGGTCTCTTCTTCCCCACCACCACAAGCCACGAGAAGAGCGGTTAAAAAAGAAAATGCTGCATATTTTTTCATTTCGATACCATTTCGTTGATCAGTTTTGTAGCCGTTTTCGGATCGGCCTTTCCTCCACTCTTTTTCATCAGTTTACCCATCAAAAAACCAATCAGTTTTTCTTCGCCACCTTTCAGCCGTAAATATTCCGAAGGATTTTCATCAAATACTTCCAGGACCATTTTGCGTATCATCGTGTCGTCAGCCTGAACAATCCAATCGTTTTCCGTTGCAATGTCTAAGGCGGTTTTATCAGTAACCACCATCTGTGGGAAAATTTTCTGTGTCGCAAGGTTGTGCGAAATTTTTCCTGAATCAATGAGTTCGATGAGTCCCGAAATCCGATTTGCAGGTACCGGAAACTGGTTCATTTCTACGGCATTTTCGTTGAGCCAGGACCGCACCTCGCCCATCACCCAGTTCGCGGCCGATTTGTAATTGGACGTACCACAGACAACCTCCTCAAAGTACTGCGCTACTTCCTTTTGTTCGGTTAGATTTCGTGCATCGTACTCTGAAAGTTTGAATTGCCCAGTGTATTTGGCGAATAACTCGTTGGGTAAGGCAGGCATTGCCGCTTTGATCCGTTGGATATGCTCCGCTCCCACTTCGATGGGCTGTAGGTCCGGTTCGGGAAAGTAGCGATAGTCCATCGACTCCTCCTTGCTGCGCATCGACGTCGTTGTTCCGTCGGCTGCATTAAAGGTTCGCGTGTCCCGATGAATGATTTCGCCTGATTCGACAGCGAGAATCTGCCGTTCAATTTCGTGTTCGATGGCCCGTTGCACATTGCGCATCGAGTTCATATTTTTCACTTCAACGCGCACGCCATATTTCTCCGATCCTTTGAGCATCACGGAAATATTCGCGTCGCACCGCAGACTCCCCTCCTCCATATTTCCGTCGCAGATGTCGAGATAACGAACGAGTTTTCTTACTTCGGATAAATAATTGTAAGCCTCCTGTGCCGATGTTATATCCGGTTCAGAAACAATTTCGACCAGTGGTACGCCGGCCCTGTTTAAATCGATAAGCGTGTTGAAAGGATCAATGTCGTGCAAGCTCTTTCCCGCATCTTCCTCCATATGAATACGCGTAAGGCCAATTCGCTTTTCCCGGTCCTGATCGTCCTTGATGTCAATGAATCCACCGAGACAAATCGGTGTCGTGTCCTGTGTTATTTGATATCCCTTGGGCAAGTCCGGGTAGAAGTAATTTTTACGGGCAAAATGCTGCACAGGGGAAATTTTACACTGACACGCAAGGCCGAGTTTAATGGCGTGATCAATGGTTTTCCGGTTCATTTTAGGCAATGTCCCAGGGTGTCCCAGCGTAATCGCGCTTACGTTGGTATTCGGTCTGCTTCCGAATTCATTCTTGTCA
>Ga0247727_10004124_pt1 | contig 31195 bp, 33 predicted proteins | sample WisWelCaveWW1625_FD_202498 | JGI IMG/M metagenome (GOLD analysis project Ga0247727, IMG submission 202498) | Biofilm microbial communities from Wishing Well Cave, Virginia, United States - WW16-25 | ecosystem: Environmental > Aquatic > Deep subsurface > Groundwater > Cave microbial mat | place... | reverse complement strand
AGTTCCAACAATTGCAGAAGCTGCGTTAACAGGGGAGGTCGAACGACTAAAGGGCGTAACAGAAAATGTCATAGTTGGTGCAAACATACCTGTTGGAACAGGAACTGTAGATCTTTACATGAAGGTCGTCGAAGATTAACGACCTTTCCACTAGTTTTTATATAGTAAGCACATAGTTTGTTTGTGGCACAGCAAGCAAATCTGGAGATAAAATCTGGAGTCGAGGAATTATTTCAAGACCAGGATACAAAAGGCTGGCATGAAAGTCTTGAATCAGAAACTACTAGAATAAACTATCCAAAACATCTTACAGAGTATCTTCTTTACAGAAAAATTTCTATCAAACAAATGATTAAAAATTTCAAGGCTGATCAGGTACGAGAGGCAAAGCGCTTACAAGAATTTGTCAATTTACAATTAAAAAAACTAGCACCAGGTTCTGTTGCAAATTATGTCTCCGCAATACAAAACAGATTGGAATATGATGGTATATCACTTGTAAAACGAATCCGCATTCCAAATAGACACATTCATCCAACCGTGACCGAACAAACAATTCCAACAAAGGAACAAATATTATCATATCTTAGTCATGCAAATGTACGTGCGCAGGCAATCATTGCACTAATATCATTTCTTGGTGTGAGATTTAATGTAATTGCGGGTCTAAAACTTGGTGATTTTTCCGAATTAAAAATAGAAAATAGTAAAATCAAATTTGAAAAGGTGCCAACAATGTTAAAGATTCGTGGTGAACTAAGTAAGAACAAGTTGCCTTATCAAACATTCCTAATTGAATTTGGGTGCAGAATACTAAAAAATTATTTGGAATTTAGAATGCGTGAAGGTGAGACACTAGCATCTGATAGTCTAGTAATTCCAACTGATTCACAGTATGATTCATTGAAGAAAAAGGCTGCCATAATAGCAAGGGCAGTTGATAGAGTGTTTGAAAAATTAGGAAACACTTCAAGACCATATTCACTAAAAGATTTCTTTGCTACGGCATTGTTAAATTCTGGAATACAACAAAACCATCAAACTTTTTTTATGGGTCACAAGGGTCCTATGCAACTAACATACAGTCTGAGAAGACAATTGCCCAAAGAACAGATTGAGCAAATGCGTGTATTATTCAAAGAAAAAATCGAGCCGCACCTCATACCTGTGGAGAATAGTGGAGAAGGTGTTGTCAAGGCGGCGTTTAAGAAACTTGCTCAGGAGATGGGTCTTGAAGTGAAAGAAGAGGCACCTATGGGAGAGACAATTTCTGAGATAGCGAAGGTTTACACTGCAGCAAAGGCGGACCTAGTCAAAAGAACAAACACCACTAAGCAAAAGACAATCAACGAGAATCAATTGGACAAATTTCTTGATGAAGGATGGGAATTTGTAACGACCTTGCCAAGCGGAAATCTGATAGTAAGATCAGCAGTACCATGAACTGTGATACCTTAGGAGTCAATGTTTTTATGTGCAAAGGAATATCAGACGATTTTTTACAGGTTTAAGATCCGACGCAGACTTGAAAGAACCTGGAAATTATCTACAGTTCTTTGTGGCTATGCTCTCTATACTTGTAACTGGTCTTGATCTGTCCTTATTGAAAGAGTTTATTTTAAAATCGAGTTCATTACACAAGATTCTCTTTTCTAGAATAGAAAAAATCCCTAAAGTGAAAAATGAATCAATATAATATTTCATAACAAAAAGAGGGTCAGAAAATTCTTTTCTAATGCCATCCCTTAATCTACCTGTTAATGATGAAAAAATTTGATCTAGAAGTTTAGACTGCTCAGTCGGATTAGGAATGATATCTTTGTTGAATGTTTTATGCGATCTTATCGATTTAACATCTAGTGATTTTGTCATTTCGTTATTTGGTATCAAAGATTTATGAAAGAATGTATTTATGAATTGGGAAGTGATTTTCTGTTCACTACATGAATCTAGCTCCATTTTTTTACTAAAAATAGTACTAATGATAAAATAATATCTACCTAAAATTATTAAAAATTCAGATTCGGTATCGAGGGGGTCCATACTTTTACAACAAAAAATAGTTAAATATCCAAATGTTGGACTTTTCGTATCTAAGAATTTGTCAAGCATCTTTTTTGAGTATAAGTGTGATTCATAGTCTCTTTGTAAAATCTCATAACATCTTACAATAAATGGAGAAATCATATTCATACATTTCTTCCTAATAAAATTAGAATAACTATTTCTGTGATGGTTTATGAAATTAACCAAAAATGATGGTAAAGTAATAAGAATATCATACCTTGCCTGTAATGAATACGAGTGCGCAAAAACAAATCTTACATTTAGTTTTTTTGCATCAAGATGATCACGAGGGTTGATTTCCTCTATTCTTAGAGGATCCATCATGCTATGCATGTATTCAAACTCATCAGGAATGTGCCTCCATACGTCTGGAATGTACAATCTAAGCTCTTTTAGAAGATACGGTTTACCCTCACCGATGTAGAAACAGTCACCAACTGCTGGGTGTTTTTCCATAAATGATAACAAATCATCAACCACCTTCAATTTATTCATGAATTCTAGCAACTTATTGCTATTTCCTGTAAGAAAACAACGCTTCCTACGTTGACCTGCAGGCTTCATTTCTATTATTTTACCTAGCATTTCATGGTGGCATTCTTCAAAGGTGCTCTTACTACCACAAAGTCCTCTCTTCTGCAATATCGAAAAGAGTCGATTTTTGGAAATACCGGCCTTGGATTCGTACTCTCCTACGATTTTCTGGGCTTCTTCATAGATTTTCTCTTTTTTTATGCTTGCCAAGTGTACACTAATTGTACACTCGTCTAGTTCGCCTATTATATGCAGCGATTAAGTAAATTGTAGTATGCAGCAAGACCTTCGGTCTAAGATTGAAAGAATTTGGGAGAATAAATATGACAGTTCCTGAAATTGCAAAAAAAATCAAGAGTCTGTATTCTACACTAAAAGGAAATGGTGATTCTCCACAAGAATTGGCTAGGAAGATAAATGACATTCTTTTATTTGGCGAAAAAATACCGCGACAACTTGTTCTCTCTGCTTGGGAATTTTTTGCCACAGAAAGTGGGGTTAAGTGATGACTAGTTTAATTCAGGAACCTAGAAAATGGATTTGTGAAAAATGTACTGTAAACAACAATGAAGATTGCGGACCATGGGATGCAACAGAGAGTACGTTTGAACAGTGTAAACGAGCCCATCAAACGCACAAAGGATGGAAATTACATCTCCCAGATGTCAGTACAAGCAAACCTACCTTGCAGGATTCTGTTGATCTGGTATTAAATGCCATAACCAAAGCAGAAGAAAAAGAAAAGCAAAATGATATTCTATGTGAACTCATTTCACTAATATCAAAAACAGTAAAAGGCGATGAATATCTTGTAAGACAAATTCTGTTTAATGGATTTTCTGCATTCACATCAAAACCAACACATCTTATGATAATGGAAAAAACTTCAGAAGGAAAAACGTATCCTGCACTAGAGATTGCAAAACACTTTCCAAAAGAAAATGTCATCACCCTTGGCAGTGCAACTCCACAGAGTTTTAAATATGAACATGGAATTTTAGTTGACAAAGAATATCAACCCATTCAAGATAGATTAGACAGACTAGATGAACAAATCAATGAGGTAAAGAAATCAAAATCCTCTTCTGATAAGAATGGTGTAAATCAATTAGAAAATCAGAAAAAAAGCCTACTCTCAGATGCAAACACGCTCATAGATCTGCGTAACAAATGGATAATTTTCAAGGAACCTCCTGATAAGACATTACTTCAAGGGTTGTACTCTACTCTATCAAAAGATGAGGAATTCAACCATCATAAATTCGTAAACAAGTCAAAAAATGGAGGAAATGAAAATTTTACAGTCATATTTCGTGGGTGTCCTGCGGTACTAGTTTGTACTTCAAAAGACGAAAGTAAATCTGCTAGATGGGATGAGACATTTACTAGATTTAACATCGTTTCACCTACTTGCAGTCGAACAAAGTATAGCCAGGGTATGGAATTAATCGGATTGACAAATGGTTTACCAAAAGAATTGTATGAAGAATTTGTATTAAGTCAAAAAGAAAAGGATAGGATTACAGAATTAGTAAGTAAAATAATTGCCCTTATTCAGGATGCAAGGGGGGAGGTACTAAATCCATTTGGGGATTGTCTTTCAAAAGAATTTCCACAAGAAGCAGGTCATAGATTTAGACAATACCAAAGATTCAATAGTTTTCTTTCATTACATTGTTTTTGTTACTCTAATCATAGACCAAAACTTTTGATATATGACAAAAAAGTTCCAGTAATAACAAAGGTTGATGTAATTACCACACTTGAATGGGTGAAAGATAGTAGCGTTATTCCACCAAATAAGATGTTGTGGTTCAAAGAAGTCTTTATTCCAGCACATAAGAAATTTGGTCAAACTATCACTTTTAGTCCAGATAATATTGAAAGACAGGTAATTGTAGGTAGTGAAATAGTAAAGCACATTCAAGAAATTGGAAAAGGTAAACCTACAACTAAACAAATCCGTGAAACCTATCTTGAAACTCTCATTGACCATGGTTTGATAGAAAGAGACAAAGACCCCAGAAACAAGACTAGGGATGTTTACTGGGCTGCAGAAGGATGTGAGGAAAACTCAAAATCGTCATTAATCGCCACTTCGTTACTTGATGAATCATGTGTAAGGTCATATGTGGAAAAGTATCTTAAAGGACGATTTAATTTTGAAATATACCAGCAAACATTAACTCAAGAGGAAGTAATCCCATACATCTTATCCGAAAAAAACGTCATAGAAGAACCCGAAAACATGCCTAAAAGTATCAGTAACGAAACAACGACTGGTAACGATGGTACAAGCTAAATTTTTCTAAAATTAACTGGTAAAAACTGGGTACGTTTTGGGACACAGTTAAAAAGTTTATAGCTTATCTACGCATAATTACAGTAGAAATGGCTGCACAAGAACTTGAACAAACTCAACAAAATAAGGGAGGAAGACCAAGCAAGATAGCGCAGGTACAAATTCAACGTACCCTCAGACCATATTTTGGACGTGGTATGACAGCTGCCTATACAGCAAGAATGACTGGAATCAACATAAAGACGGTATGTAAATACTTTGACGAATGGGCAAACGAGATCATTGAGAGGGACGAAAAGTATTACCACAATCGGGGAAGCAAGGAGAGAGAACGAGTTGCTATGACTTATGATATTCTCATTTCTAGAGAGTTTGCATCGTTAGAGAAAATCACTGATGAAATTGAACGGTTGGAAAAACAAAAGAAAGAACATCCCCAACATCTGAAAAAAGAAGAACAAGAAATCTTGAAAACATTATCTTTCTTAATAGAAAAGAGGGCAGCATACGCACTACATATCCTCTAAACACAGGAAAAGCTATATGCAAATCCAAGAACAGATTGTCAAAGTAAAAAGCAAAGGTGGCAGGCCCTCAAAAAATAAACAGTTAGAAATACGTAAGATATTGGAAGACCACTTCGAGAAAGGCGAATCTGCTTCTCACACATCACAAGTCACTGGGATCAACATAAAAACAGTTTCCATATACTTTAATGAATTTACAGAATCACTCGTAGAGTCTTCAGATACTGACTTTATCACCCGCATGATCGTAGCAAAAGAATTTGCGCTTTATCGTTTAGACATAGCTATTGATGAACTCGAAAAACAAAGACTGCGCATAGAAAAAATGATAGAGTTACACCCAAACAGACCTAAGTGGCTCGACTTGAGGCTTTCACTAATAATGAAAACCGCCAAGCTACATCTATTAAAATTCGAGATTGAAGCTAATCCCAGATACTCTCGCTGGTACTATCAAGATAATAATCATAAAAACCCACTCGTTAAATTCTGGTCACGACGAATAAGATTTTAGTAATCGCTTTTTCCTAAAAATAAATGGTATAAACTGATACAAACTGATACGTTTTGTACCAAAAAACCATGCGTAATAAATAGGAGAAACTAGGACAAAAATAGGCTACTTCGCCTCCTTTTCTTACGCACATAAATTAAGTGGTATTAAAATTCTAAACAGATATAGCTAAGTATTACTAAACACTAATTCTGATATGGAAGACCCGCTTTACCCAAGAAAATCCTATACTGACATTGGATTTACAGTGTGTGGTGCAAGCAATGATGAACTTAGAAAACTACTGGATGAAAATAATCAGGAAGCCGCAGTTCGTATCGACCCTGATGGCGAAATCAGTTTTGATACATTAGATGAAAGCAAGCGTCATAGGCTCAGAAAAGGAGAGATTGCATTTAACTCACCACATGTTAATGGGGTTCCGATCACATTCAAAGAAGGTGACAGAGTAAGAACCAAAGATGGAAGAGATGGCACCATACTTGGTAGCGATTGGATTGATAGTCTTGTTTTGTACAGGCATGAAAGTGAACCAAGAATGGGATACTTTTTAGTCAAGGTCGATTTTGGTGATCACATTGAGTATCATGTCAGAAACGATCTTTCTGGACCACGCTTCAGACAACTATGAAACTAAACATCACTTATTGGTCTAAAAAAGACATTGTCTGTCCTACTTGCAAATCTGACAGGATAGTTTTGATATTTTTCAAATATGATGACATTAGCAGTGTAATAAAAGCCGTTGAGAAGGGAAGGGTGACACTAGTTAGTAGTGAAAAGGCTAACAAAGAATTAGAATGGTTATGTAAGAATTGTTATGATGTTGGGGAAGTGCAGTTGTGAGTGGCAAATAATCTTAAATTCATGAAATTAAATCTATGAACTAATTGTCTGAAATAAAGTGTCCATTCTGTGATAAAAAACAAACTAGTAATCCGATAAAAAGTTGGTCATATGGGAAAATAAAAGTCAAGCGATTTCAATGTATATGTTCAAAGTTTTTCAATTTTTATCAATCCACAAAAAGTTCATGGACTATACCTAAAAGTAACAAATGATAAATTGTTATGATTTACTAGTCCTAGATTTTTGTTTTATCTAAAGATTTTTAGAAAAACTCATTCAATCTTAAAAGCACTTTTAAGAGCAGCCGAAGGGAGCTTCTTTGCCAAACTTATTATCTTGTCATGTCGTTTTTGATTTTTATAAACAATATTCAAAAGTTTCTCAGTCTGTTTTATTATTTCTTTTTGTTCTTCCAAAGGTGGCACTGGAATAATGAACTTCCTAATGTCTCTTTGAAACAAGTGAGGTGTTGAACCACGGCGTATCCTATTTTTTGCAATGTTCTGAAGCTCTGGTCCTTTTAAAAAATAAAACAAAAATTTTGGAATAAATGCTTCTCTTCCTCTTACTACTAAAATGGAACCATTAACAGTCGTGGGTTCTTTAAGATTTTTTACCATTGCAATTTTTCCAATGGAACCATCTTTTACCAGTAAAATATCTTCATTCTGCAATTGAATTTCAGGACTTTCTTCATAGCGCTCATTGGTTACATGATTTGCGCCATTGAAATTTACATATTCATCCTCATGCATATTACTTACAGAAAGAAATAACGGACCCTCCTCAACGTACTCGTCTGCAGTTAATCCCTTCCAACCTATTCTTCCTGCTATGTAGATTAGTTTGTCCAGTTTTGCTTTTGCCCAAGTAGTTATTTCAGGATGAGCTTCGTAGAGAAAATCATAATCTTGTGTAGGTTTTTCATCTTCTTTATTTTTCCACCTTTCATATTGAATTTTGAAGTTTGCCTCTCGTTCGGTTTTGATCTTTTCTAGTATTTTAATGGCTGGTGGTATTGATTTATTCTCAATCCTCCAATCTCCAGTTAGTTTTCCTGAACAAGCATATTGCAATATAGACAGAACGAGTTTTTCTAATAATGATGGAATATTACTTACCCTATTATTTATTGGAGCAAATTTTATGAAAAATGCCTCAAGATTATCAATAGTTTTCTTCTGAACATCTCTTAAAGGTAATGGAACTAGTACCTCAGAAAAACGCCCTGTGTTAAGTACCCTATTACGACCAGCGGAGCCAGGCGAAATTTTTTTCAATTGTTCCAAGCCATTTTTTGTCATGAAATAATAAAGGAGGTACTGAGGGAGGCACAGATCTTCATTTACCTTGTATGTGAGAAATCTCGTAGAACCATACCTCCCTTCTTCTTTTGCAGAAGCTATGGCTACTGCCCCTTCCCAAGCAAATGTCAAATGAAGAATAAAATCACCAGGTTTTATTGTGAAAAGTTCTTTGTTGCCAATTTCTATTGCACTTCTTGGTGATTTGTGAAATATTCCTCGCCCAAAAGAATACACACCAATCTCTGAATATTCCTTATCTGGTTCTACTAAGACTGGTCTTCGTATCGACTCCAGTATTTTATCTAAAGGAGTGAATGTGAAGTTCATGCGGTTATTACGGTTATGTTGTTTTAGTGAATATTGAGGTGAGTTCATTTAGTTCAGACTCCAACTGGTGAACCTCATTGTTTATTAATTCTAGCATTTTATTCGGGGATAACAATTTATCTTCCGCCATTCTGCGTGGATGATGTAGATCCAAATCATATCCAGTATTTTCAATATCTTTTACCTTTATTTTCCATGCAAAATCATTCTCTTTTCTATCACGCCACCAATCTATAACAGATTGAAAATCTTCAAACTCAATCGGTTTTGTTTTTGTAAATTGCTTTCTTCCATTAGATACAGGAACTTCATAGAACCATATCTCTTCAGTAGGGCCACCATGTTCAAAAAATAATATGTTGGTAGGAATTGGTGTATAAGGAGCAAAAACACCATCTGGAAGCCTCACGATTGTATGCAGATTAAATTCGGTTAACAACTCTTTTCTTATAATAGCAGTAGTCTTATCACCAAATAAAATTCCGTTAGGCATTACGATAGCACAACGACCGGATTTTTTACCAGATTTTGATCGCCTTAATTTTCTCATAATTAGTTGTAGGAAAAGGAGGAATGTTTCCGAAGTTTGTTTATCTTCCGGAAAATTTGAGAGTATTCCTTTTTCTTCTGCACCTCCAAAGGGCGGATTGGTCATTACTATGTCTACTCTGTCTTTTTCTCCTATTTCGCGTAATGGAAATCTTAGCGCATTAAGTGGATCTATGTTTGGCAATTCTATCCCGTTCAAAAGCAGATTCATTTGACAAAGTAGATACGGAAGAGATTTAGCTTCAATTCCCTGAAGACTCTTTGTTTGTAAGAATTCTCGTTGCTCAGTGGTTTTACATTGTTTTGTTAGATGTACATAACTTTCAATTAAAAATCCACCCGTTCCACATGCAGGATCTAGAATTGTTTCTCTAATTTTTGGATCAATTACCTTCACAATAAATTTTACAACTGGCCGTGGAGTATAAAATTCGCCAGAATCCCCAGCTGCATCTCTCAATTGTTTTAAAATCGAGCCGTAAAGATGACTTAATGTATGTATTTCGTCAGATGAGGAAAAATTTATTTCACTAATCTTATTTATCACATCTCTTAACAGATACCCATTCAACATTCTGTTTGAAACTCCTCTAAATACACTAGCAATAACATCTCTTCTATCAAACCCATTATCTCCCTGAATTGTCTTCAAATAGGCAAGTAGTCCCACCCCCTTCGAACCATTAGGTAAAGTGGTCTCATCATTATTTACAAAGGAAATTAACTCCGGACCAGTTACACCGTCAGCTTTTTTTGCCCAATCTCTCCACCTATACGGTGGTCGGATTATAGAAGAATATTGTTTGCTTGATAACTCCGCCTCAGTTTCATGAATTTGTTCCATGTCGTCCAAAAATTTAAGGAACATTATCCATGTCAATTGTGGCAGTCTGTCAAGATCACCATTCAACCCCTTATCTTTTCTCATGATGTCACGAGCAGATTTTATAATAGCGTTAAGCTTTCCAGTAGTGGTTATAACTTCACTTTCTGTTTTCTTTTTTGATTTTTTTACCATAGCTAATTTACTCATACAACAATGATTGCATTCTCAGAAGAGCATTTTTCAAATCTTCAGATTTTCCAAATAATTTTACTATTTCAAGTATATTTCCATGTTTATCAATAGGAGCTATTTTCAAAATGTCTGGAATCTTGAATTGTTCAACTCCATATTCTACATATTTATCAAGTATTTCATTCAAAACTTCCCTTGCTTTAGGACCGTATTGTTCGAAAAAATCTACTTTTCCTTTTTTCAACATTTCTGCCCTTTCCCTTCTAGTACGAATGGGTGAATTGAATGCCACATGACATAAAAGATCAAACCTGTCTGCATCGTACATTTTGGTTGCGTCCATCAAGTCTTCTAAAACCACACCATGGTCTTTTAATGCTTCAATTATAGATTCTCTTTCTTCTGGAATTCCCCATTTTGAACGTAGATCTGCCGCTTTTGTAAACATACTTCGGACTTTGTTTTTTGTATAATCGGTGTACTTTACAACACGCTGTCTGTTTCCTGATCCATCGATTTCATATGCAACCTCTCCAATAACGTGTACCTCTCCGTCATCGACATAATACTTATGAAGTTTAGATTCAGAATCATCAGGAATTATAGGTTGTTCTTCAATTATTTTTTGCTCTTCATCTATTTTTCCCGGTATAATTCTTATTGAATTTTCTATTCGTTCACCTAATTCATTCATTTCTTCTTCAGTAAGTAATGCGGGTTCACCATCATATTCAGGATCTGCAAAACGTTGCATTGCACTTCCCGTATAATCTAAAATATTGAAATATAATTTCTCATAATCATCGCGAATTCTAGTACCTCTACCAATGGTCTGTTTAAAATCAGTCATTGAGTTAATGATTTTAGCAATAACTATGTTTTTCACCATAGGCATATCAACTCCTGTTGTAAGTAATTTTGACGTGGTAAGAATTACAGGTGTTTTTGATTCCAAATCTTGAAAATCATAGAGATGACCTAAACCCACCTCTTTTTCTTCGGAAACAACTCTAGTGACATAATCTGGATGTTGTTTTACTAAATCAGTGTTTTCGTCAATTAGCGCACTTCTCATTTCTGCAGCATGTTCCATATCCACACAGAAGACTATTGTTTTTGCAAAACGATCCGTTCTTTTTAGAAAATCTGAAATATTTTTTGCTATGGCTTTAGTACGGGCCTTTAATGCAATTGAACGGTCAAAGTCAGGCGTTCCATATACTTCATCTGGAATTTCTCTACCATACCTGTCAATTTGACCTCGTGTCGGTCTCCAACCGGTTGCATCAACATCAGTAACAATTCTGTATACTTTGTAAGGTGCAAGAAAACCGTCATCTATTCCCTCTCGAAGACTATATTGGTAAATTGGATTACCAAAATACTTGTATGTATCCACATTATCGTTTCTTAACGGAGTTGCTGTCATTCCTATTTGAAATGCCGATGCAAAATATTCTAGAATTTCACGCCAATTACTTTCATCTGTTGCACTTCCCCTGTGACACTCATCTACTACAATAAGATCGAAGAAATCGTTGGAATATTCTCTATAAAGACCTGGTCTCTGTGAATCTCGTGCAATAGCCTGATAGGTTGCAAAATAAATTTCTCGGCTTTTTACTGCTTCTTGTTGTATTTTCCATCTAGCATCGCCAAAAATTGTAAAGTCCTTATCTTTCGGATCATCAACAAGAATATTTCTATCAGATAAATACAAGATTCTTGGACGCCTAGGCTCATTCTTTAAATTCCATTTTGAATTCCATAATTTCCAAATTATTTGTAAAGCTACAGCTGTTTTACCTGTACCCGTAGCCATTGTAAGTAATATCCTTCTATTGCCATTCAAAATATGACGAACTGTTCTGTTTATGGCAATCTCTTGATAGTATCTTGGTATTTTTCCACCTAAATGGGACATAGGTGTAAGAAATTTCTCTTCGATGTCTTTTGCAATATTTTCCTTTCTTGTTAGACGATTCCAAAGTTCATCAGCTGAAGGAAATCTGTCTAAATTAGTTTCTTTTCCAGTAATCAAGTCACGCTCCACTATGCCTTTACCATTTGTAGAATATGCAAACTTTAGATCCAATATCATGGCATAATCAATTGCTTGTTGAAGTCCGTCATCAGGTTTCTTGTAAGCAGCTTTAGCCTCAACAACAGCCAACATTGTATCACGAGTATATCTGAGGAGGTAATCAGCACGTTTTTGTTTGCGTCTTCTAATTCTATCTCCTATGATGAGCACTTTTCCATCAGTGAAAGTTTTTTGTTCGCTGATTTGATCATCTGTCCACCCTGCATCACGTAATTTTGGAAGAACATATTTACGACATGTATCTGCTTCAGTTATCATTTTACAAATTCTCCAAATTAATCCAGATCATATTTTTTTGCTTCTTCAACTATTGTTATATTCTGTGTTATTTTTTGATATAATTCTGGATGTTCTGTATGAATAGGAAATAGCATCTTTGCGTTGATTTCTTTCACAGCCTCGAGCAAGTCTCTTCCTCTTGCATGCCCAGAGCAATGACTTTGAAACTTACCCATTCCAAAATGTTCAATCCAAGCATCAATTCGTTCTTGGGAAAACTCCTGTTCTTCATTATATGGCTCACTTGCAGAATGAATGTATCTAGCTCCTGGTTTTGGCTTCATATCTATTAAGGCTGTAAAACTGTAAAACCCAATAGCACAAAGCACTTTGCCTTCTCTAGCGGCAATTTGTTCGGCAGTCCAAGCATTATGTAAATCCAGGAATTGACCGTCCTTTCCTTTATAATCTGAATCAGAGTAGGTACCAGAACCACGCTTTGGAAGATAAATTATGATGTCCTCATCATCAATATTTGGTACATCAAGGTGCTTGTCTTGGGACAAATACTTTAGAAAATAAGCATCATTTAGTTTTACGACAAACTTTCTATCGTTTTCCTTTGCAATTTTATAAAAAGTTCGTAATCTATCAACGTCTTTAAAGTTAAAATCTGCAAAGATAAGTCTATCAGTTTCTGATACTATCTTACTTGATTCATTGTAGACCAGTTCTTCACTTTCTTCTCGTTCTTTTTCATTTATTCTAGTTCCTTCTGCTATCAACGCAATTGGTTTTACTTCTTTTGCCTTTTCTATAAAATCGCGAGTCATTTGAGATTTTGTACCATGTAATCTAATGTCACCAGTATATGCAATAGGACCTTCTGAAGTGTAAATGATAAATCCATATGCACCTGGAACTGAATGGTCAACATGAATCGGTTCTACTTCTAAGGATCCAATTTTGAATTTGTCTCCTGTCATAAAGGTCTCAATTTTTCTTTCAATAGGAGAATCTTTCGCAGTGTAAGGACGAGGTTTGTAATCTAGTATCTCTCTTTCTATAGTTCTTGAAGATCTATCTTCTAAAGCTTGTAAAATAAGATGACATGCTTTTCCCATGTAAATTGGAATATCTTCATGTAAAAATGAGATATAGTCCGCATGATCTGAATGTGCATGAGATAGTAAAACTGCATCGATGTCTGGTTTTTCGATTTTACTTCCTGCCAACTTCATCAAATCATCACGATAAACACCTGGAATGTCAGGCACTAGTCCCATGGTCAGAAAATCAACTATGCCATTTGCGGTTCGAGGATTGATGAATTCTTCAAAGAATTTTGCTCTGCGACTAAAACTTTTACCAAAATCTAAGAAAACTTTGGTATCTTTATCTTCAAGGAGGATTTTATTTCCGCCAATTTCGTTTACTCCACCATAAAATGTAAGACTAGTCATTATTTTTGCAATATTTTGTATGAATTAAGCGCCTTAAATGCAGATCCTTTTTGTATTTGCCAAACATATGTTATTTCCATGAATTTGCAGGAAGCAGTGCAAAAAGCTGAAAAAGAATGGCAGAATAACCCAAGAAAAGCCCAGGAAGAAAAAGAAGTAATAGCAAAATACGGTGCAATATTCAACCCCAAAAACATCGATAATCTAACAGCTGAAAATTTTAAATCTTTTCTAAAATATGAAAACAACAAGCACTGGGACGGAATTTTTGTACATGGAATTAATATTGCTGATGATATGCCGAAACTGAAGAAGACACTAAAGATTCTTCTTGATGAAAGCATTCCAATTGGTGAAAGAATAAAAAGAATCCGTGATCCATCCTCATCAGATTATCACAAACGCTTTGGCACAGCCTATTATACTCCAATATTGCTTGTAGTTTACCCTGAAAAACATCCTGTTGTAAATGGAGTTGTAAGAGACGCTCTAGATAAAACTGGGATATATCCAAACTATACTTCCAAACCAGAATGGTTCGCATATCCTGAAGCTCGTGAAAAAATTTTAGAGTTAGCTAAAAAAATTAACTTTTCACTCTGGAAAATGGATTGGCTCTGGTGGAAATTTTATGAGCGTTTAGATTTTACGGAGTTACACAAGTTTATAACAAAAACAATGGATCCAAAAACCAATTACCAACCAGTCATGATTAAAACACTTTTGGATATTAGTGCTGCGACAAAAGATGCTATAGATGAACAGATTATACTTCATAATCCTGACAAAGATCCACATTTTACATCTAAAGAAGTGTATGAAGTGCTAGTTGACAAACATAAGATAGTTACAAATGATGATGATGTTTTCAAGCTAAACCTCATCGAAGAATTAACTCCACAACAGAAAACAGAATTAATTAATTTATGTAATCAAAAAATTGAGAGTTTTAAAAGACCAAAGCAACTATCAAGCGAAACCCAGTATTTCCTGGTTCAGGTTATGGAAAAAGGTAGTAAAGAATTTCTTAAAAAAGGAGCATATGAACATCCTGCTTGGCAAAATGATAAACGCGCAGCTGATCGTGGTCGTGTAAAGCCTGGTGACATCTTAGTTGCATATTTTGGTGGTGGCTCTATTGATTTTAAAAAAACACTAAAGATGATCTACAAAGTAGATTCAATAGCAGACAATCACCGACGATTCAATGTCTCAATATACAAGGAACTGAAAGGAATTCCATATGCAGTTATTAAGAAATCAAGACAAAATGGAAAGCTAAGTACCATATTTAACCAATTAGGCTTAGAAAAATTCAACATTATTAAAATAACCAGATCTGACTATGATGCGGTACTATCGCTTGATGGATCACAAGTAATTAACCAAGACGATGAAAGATTTGATACTGGCCATAAATTATTCAAAATTGAGTTAAGCCAAAAGGATCATCATCAACCTTTTGAGGACTTTAAACATCCTGACCTTTTGGAAGATGAAATCAATTACAAAATTAAAGCTCTAAATGAATCCATTCAGCAACTTTCACTAGACAGATGGGATGAATGGAAATCTGAGCCAGAAAAAATTTGTAATGCAGTAAGAGACGCAACTGCATTCAAAATAAGTCAGAATTTAGTTTGGACCCCGCCATATCACACCGAAAAAGGATATTTTGATGAGATTGATGATAAATCAGAATTAGCTAAACAACTATATGATTTCTTTAAAGTGGGAAGTTCTGAACCACAAAATCTTGGTCCAAAGTTTGATAATCTAGTAGCATATCTTGAAAAAATCAATAAAGTTGAATGGAGATTTTTAGCATATCTTTTGTTCTTACGTGATCCAACTAGGTATTTTCCAGTACACCCATCAAATTTTGACAAGCTTTTAGAGTTTTACGGAATATCTGTCAGTAAAGAAAAGAACTGGAAAAAATATTCTCTTTATCTGAAGCTAGCTGATGAATTAAAATCCAGGCTTTTAAAAATAATACCTGAAACCGATCTTTCTGCAATTCAAATTCAATCTTACATGTATGTTATCGCAAAAGCTGTATCAAAAGATTACTGGATGATTCGTGCTGGAACAGATGGTAGCGACTGGGAAAATCAAAGAAAAGGAGGAGTTATTGGAATTCACTATTATACCTTGGACCTCTCTAAATTTACCAGACAAGATAAACAACTTTCAAAGCCAAAAGTTATTGAAAAAATTCAAGAGATTAGAGTAAACCGAGGCGAAGAACCTGGAAGCAAAGCTGAACTTGATGCAGATTATGGTCAGTTAGAGGATTTCTTTTCAATAGGAAAAGGGGATAAGATTATTGCAATAGGTAATAATTCTACACTTTTAGGTGTAGGAGATGCGCAAGATGGATATCAATTCAGGACTGATATTAGCGAAAACTGTCATACCGTACCTGTCGCTTGGTATGATGTTAATGAACGCACTATGCCGCTACAAACTATGCGTAGAACTCTTAAGAAACTTGACATCAAAGATTATGTTGATTTAATGATGCCAACTCAAGTGACAACAGAAACATCAGAATATAATGATATTCTATTGAAGAAATTACAAATAATTTTTTATGGTCCTCCAGGTACTGGGAAAACATTTACTGCCAATAATTTGGCAAAATGGTTTGTTTCAACAAATAAAACTAAAGCAAATTCTGAAGATCTGCGATCCATGACTGATGATCAATTCAATGATCATGTGATGGATGAAATAAGAAAATTTGCTGAATTACAAAACTATGAATTCATCAAGGATGCTGGAACCTTTAATCTATACACTCTCCGTAGTCCTCATAATGAAATCAGACTAGGATTTGTCTTTTCAAAAAGTGGGAAACAGCATCCAGAAGATGTCTACTTGGGAATATCACAGAAAATGATTGATTTTTTATCAGAAGTGCCTATAGAAAATCAGTTTATTGTCATAATCAATAATGATGTCAAAAATTTTGTTGTCCTACCATATGAAATAGAACAAAAGTATGCTAGATTTGTAACTGGTGAAGAATCAGGAAAATGGGATAATTCCGGTAAAACACAACATGCGTTTAGAATCAGCATCTCTCCAACAGAAGCAAAATTACTAACTCGAGGTGGTAGTTATTCGGAAAAATACTATGATTGTACACCATTTTTGGGTAGTCTAGACGCATTAGGAATTGGAGATTATCAAGAAAATATAGAATTTGTGAGAAAGGTCACTTTTCATCCCTCTTATTCTTATGAGGAGTTTGTAGAAGGCATCAAACCAAAAACAAGGGGAAATTATGTAGAATATCTGATAGAGGATGGAGCATTTAAGAAAATATGTAATGATGCTAGAAATGATCCTGAAAATAGATATGTTTTGATAATTGATGAGATCAACAGAGGAAACATATCCAAAATTTTTGGAGAACTAATTACTCTTATAGAAAATGACAAACGAGATAATTATTCATTACATTTGACATACTCTCACAAACCTTTCACGGTTCCTAAAAATCTGTATATTATAGGTTCAATGAATACTGCTGACCGAAGTTTAACTCAATTAGATGTTGCGCTCAGACGTAGATTTGGTTTTTGCGAATTAATGCCAGATTATGATCTAATAAAAGTAACAATCGACAACATTCCTCTAGATAAATTATTACAAAATTTGAATAAAAAAATTCGTGAATATGAAGGTAGAGAAAAACAAATTGGTCATTCATATTTTATGAATGATGGAAAACCTATTGAAACCCTCCCAGAATTGCAATTTATCTTTGTAAATGAAATAATCCCATTATTGCAAGATTATTTTTATGAAGACTATGAAAAACTACAACAGGTTCTAGGAACTGATTTTGTTGATGCAAAAAACATGGAAATCAAATCGGAATGGAAGACTGACAAGGATATTTTCAAAAATGCACTAAGACCCTTTATTGAAAATGAATAGGAAAATAATCGAGCTCTCAGAATATCAGACAAAATCTCCTACAAGAGAAGAGAGCGATATAGAAGAAGATATGATGGCTGGAGAAGACAAGAATCTTGAAAATCTCAATCTCGTCTATGAAGATAAAAAATTAAAAAGCTATCTAAAAAAACAAGGAATTCTGACTATACGCGAATTAAAATCTGGATTAGAAATATCTTCTACTAGCCATATTGGAGTAGTACAATTCTCAAATTTTACGGTAAAAGTATTGCCAAAATTTTCTATTAATGTAACAAATTTACCAAAGTTAATTGCATATGCATTTGATTTAGATGACATTATAATCCCAGAAAGTCAAATCGAATTTCAAGCAGAAGAGAACCAATTGATCGATATTCTAATTGTTTTCTTTGTTAGACATTGCCAGAAATTATTAAGGCAGGGACTACTAAAATCATATAATTCATATCATGATGATATTAGATATTTGCGCGGAAAGTTATTACTACAACAACAGGTTCTTAATGTAATAAAAAACAAACCCATATTTGCATGTGAATTTGATGAACTAGAATACAATAATTTAGAAAATCAGATTCTCATGTTTTGTCTGAACCGTAGTTATAATTTGACTAATTCTGATTCATTAAGAAAAGAAATTCGTAGGTTAATTCATCAATTTTCAGGATTAGTGGATGAAAAATACATTACAATTGATGATTTTGATAAAATAAACTATACCAGGTTAAACAACCATTATAAAAAAATTCACGAACTATGTAAGTTGATAATTTCGTCTACGGGAATTGCAGACTTCTATCTTGAAAAGAAACATTTTGTCAGCTCATTTTTTGTTGATATGAATAAAGTATTTGAAAAATTTGTGACAAGACTGTTTCGTGAATATTATCCCTCCTCATATATTGTGGAATCACAAAAAGGAAAGAAAGCATGGACAAGTGATGATGGCGGTTCTTCCTACATTCGAACAGACATTCTACTTACCAATAAAGCAGGGAAACACATCATAATAGATACCAAATATAAAAGAAAACTCTCAGATAATGACCGATTCCAAATCGGTTTTTATATTCATGAATATCATCAAAAAAAAGGTTTTGCTATAATTCCTCAATTTTCAGATTCAAAAGACCAGAGTATCACATCAAAGGTACAAGAAATAAATATTGAAATTAAGACCATTAATATAGACAAGACACTGGATTTGATCTATTCAAAAGACAAAAATTTTTATGATGAACTCAAAAGTATGGTTCAAAAATTAGTTCCAATGAATGATATTGAGATTTAGTTTTTAAAATTTGATGAATTCTGGTCTGAACTTATGAAGGAAATATCTACACCAAAACGATTTATGACGCTGAAACAAGGAAAAGAATTTGAAGCACGTTATTCTGGTGGAATGATAATAGTGATTCCAACAACGCGATATAAACGATCTATAGGCAAAAATGAATTTCAAAAAGTTTGGTATACGTTCAAGAAAACTCTCAATCCCTATAGGCCGGTATTATATCAACAAGACACGTATCACGCATCATACATTTTAGCAATAATCAGCTATTTTTTGAAACAAGAGAAAGCAGAGTGACAGTGTAAAAAAATGGTTAAAGTTCGTCACATAATTGGTACGATTTTGGTTATAATCGGGATTATTCTTCTGGGCTCAACAATGACAATTCTTTTACATGATTATTGGGCTAGGACAAGCGCAGCAGTATTTGGATTTTTAATTACTTCTTTTGGTGGTGTAGTTTTGTACAAAAAAGATTGGTAAACCATAGTATTTCATGTGAAAGTCTATTAGTATCAGATCCGATGACCGTTTAATGAAAAATTTGTAATCTTTTCATAATATAATGGTAGCACTAGTCTAAATGAGAAACTCAGCAGCATTTTTACCTTCTTCTGTAATCTTTATCCACCTGGTCCTTCCAATCTTTTCCACATCAATAAATTTCCAACGTTCACGAAGTGGTTGAATAATGTTTTTATCAAGGCTTGCGAATCTGACTTGATTGTAGTTTTCTTCTTCAGCATTTATGGTGATAAGCTTACTTTTGTCAGCAAGTATAGCCATTTCCTTTTTAGTTAGCTTTCCACCTTTTTCCTTGATAATTTTAAGAGCTTGTATGTGTCGCTGTTCAGGTATCTGCATCTGATATGCAGGAATCTGCATTAGGCTTTTTACTCCAGTAGAGAGTTGTTTTCCCTCAAAGCCAAGATAGCTTTCAGCTTCAGCATAAAATGGCACAATATTTTTCTGTTCATTAAACATCATGCAAGCCATCATACAAGCTATTGCTTGTATTTTAGAACCTGAAGACAAATTGACATAGACGCTATCTCCTTTCTCCTTTTCAATTATACTTTTTACCGATTTTATAATTTTGAAAAGATCAAGCCTATTGTGGTGTTCTATTACAACATCGATATTCCATTTTTCTAGCTGTTTTCTGATCTTTTCAACAAATGGTCCGGCTTTATCCTCTGATGGATTTTCATGAACAAGTAGCCAAACCTTGTCTGCTTTTAGCTTTCTTGCAGGGATGACTATCCTGTCTATCTCAAACCCTACAGGGGCCACATGCACGCGTAGATTCTCCAATTTGTTCATAATAGTATGTACAGTATGTATACTATTGCAATAGTATATAATAATTCCCTTGTGCTAATAATAACATGAAGACGATTTCACTAACACTACAAACAACTTCTAAACTCCCCCCTTTTTTTCCAAGAGTAGGACGGGCGCTTGAAGATGGTGCAAAGGAAACACCAGACTACATGGAGAAATAATATGGCAAAAGGTTTTCCCGATGGCAGAAGATATTCCTCTGGAATTCCCACAATAAGTGTCGGGATTGGCATGCTTATCGTTATTGCGGGGTTAATTACAGTATGGGGGACGACATGAGTTTACCAAACGTTGATGCAAAGAGTAAGAGCTTATCAGAAGCCTTTGCAAATTCTTTTGGAAGCTATCCTATTGGTTACGCAATAGGCCTAATCATCTTGCCTTTATCGACTGGTTGGCTACAAAAGGATCCATTAACGGCAAATCTAATAATCACAACAATTTATGCACTCATTTCATTTACTAGAACTTATTATCTGAGAAGGTTATTTGAGAAAATAGGTTTTGATGATAACTTTATTAGATTGACAACAAGGCTATTCAAAAGAATATTAAACTTTATTCCAAGAAACAAAAATACCAACTCACATAATAAAGAAGAAACATGCGTTGTCTGCCGCAAAAATTGCGGACGAAAAGAAAAGAGAACATGCTCTTACGAGTGCGCAAAGACATACATATTAAGAATAGTAAAACCAGACCTAGGAAATCATAGCTCGTTAAAATCCTTTCAACCTGTCCTACCTCAAGACACACACCATTCACTTTTAAAACTCAAGCTATCATGCGGAAAAAGGCAGATGCTAAATGATTAAAAATCCCATTCAGAAAAGATGTACGCTTAAGCAGATCGAAGATCAGAACTGCAGGCAGGACGAGACTGCTGTTGAGGTCAAATACCAAGATATAGAATACTGCATGCATACTACGCACAAGACAGTCTACTGGGAGGATCATGTTAGAATAGATTATCAGAAGGCATTCTATGAAATGTTGAGCCTTGACTGGACCTGTCTGAAAAACGGAATCTCCTTTTATAACAATAAAACTGACGAAAATATTTTTTTCAGAAGGCTAAAAGAGAACTACTGGTATGCTGATACTACAATCAAAATCAACGGAAAGTGGACCGAGTCATGCTGGACTGCATACATAGATAGTGAGGCAGCGTTCTGCACCCTCAGACTGTTCTTTGAAGAAGCGTCATGGTTTGATTCACTAAAATGGGTTGAAGGACCAGGACTTTTTCTTGAGATTGAGAGTTAGAGGAGAGAGCAGAAATGACTAGTGATTTTAAAGCAAGAATACTACGACACATAGACAGGCTGCTTGAACTAAAGGGTAAACCAATCAAATCCAATGAAGAAACCAAGGAACAAAAACAGCTAATCAACGAGATTTCAAAGCTTTTGGCCGACCAGGGTTATGATGAAATACACCAAATTCTGCCAACTGTCAAGGTATGTGAAGACACGATTCCGCTAGCTACAAAAATAGCCGACTATAAGGAAAGTTACAGAAAGCATCTGGCCGAGCTTAGAATGCGACTCGATCAAGCCAGAACTTTGCAAGACAGAGTTTTCATTAGGATGGAAATTTTATCACTTAAAACAGCAAGGGTTTGTGTCATTCTGAACAGTATAATTTTAAAAATATCAAAAACGATGAACAATGCTTCCCAGCAAATAGAACAAGTTTCAAATGAAATAGCAAGTAACCAGGAAATCCAAAGGACAAGGAATCATGAGAGGACTAACAAAAATAAATTTAAAAGAAAAAATAAGAATAATCACAGTTCGAACTATTTTAAAAATGATCCTTTGGGTAAGCACTATCTGAAGGAGTTTGGGAATTACACCAAGGACTGGTCGTTGTAAAAATGCAAAGCAATCAATCAAAGAGGGTGTTGGACTATGTAACTACGAGGAACTCTGTTATCATGATGTTCATTTTGTTTTTGCCATTCAACGTAATACACGAAGTCCGACATCTCATACCTTGTTATCTTTCAGGACATCAAGGATACCTGGGAGTAACTGTGATGTTTGGCTATGCAGTGTGTGGTGGATTGGATGGTTCATCAGTGTTCAGATTCGCGGGCGGATGGCTGGCAACAATTGTAGCAATGGCACCATTGACGGTCCGAGCTATACGAATCAAACCCTATCTGTGTGTAACCTTCGTCACTTTTGCACTTGCACATTTGCTGAACGCGCTTGTGGAAACATTTGCAAATGATTGGTACATGGCAAGCAGGATAGAGCCCACAATAGTAATGAATACTGCCAGCTTTGCTATCTTCATAATGATACTGGTGCTATTTGCGAGGAATAAAAAACCTTGAAATCTGTAAAGATCACAAATATTTCAGTGAAGGCTAGGGAGTAATAAATGGCGTTAGTCGAACCAGAACCAAAAGCTCCAAGCGCAGAACAGGTTTACGAGTGGGCTGTGATAAATGGCGAGATGACAAAGGTTACACAGCAAAATTCCAACGGGAGAAAATGTCTGGGATGCGGTTGCAACTGTCCGTGTATATGTGCGGATTGCAGACCGTTCTGCTGTTCAAGAAAAGTGGGGGAAATCGAAAAATGAAGAGGTTCGTTAGACTTGGATTCTTTTGGGATCGTCTTGGTATTGCTTTTGGGAACCATGATGTAGATGGTATGGAGAAATTATTTTGAATAAAAACACACAAGGCAACCAAGGTATTCCTACTCTGTTTCCTTATGGAGCAGCCACACAAGCCGAGGTAATAAATATAATAAAAATGAATTGCATAGAATCTGATGTTCAAAATTTATCAAAGACGATGGCAGATTGGAGAATTGCATCTAATCTTTATTTATCAATTGTTAACAAGGAATCTGGAATTCCTGATACTATAAATACAAAACCAATTGAGATTGCTTACAAAAGTAAACTCGAGTCTATTTCCGCTGACGTTCTATTCCAACAGACTTTTTCTTACTTGCAAACAGAATTTCAACTTGTAGAAATTAACAAACTAGTAGCTGCACAGAGATTAGTTAACCTAGATCATGTTCAACGGCTAAAAGCCACTTTGCCAAAGAATCCCTCTATGGGTGACTTGATAGACTTTTGTCTTGCTCCTAAGAATTCTCCTCCAGAACCCAAAGTACTACAACTCGCCCAAAATGCGTACTCGTTCAATAGTGAAAGTGCAGACTTTAGATTCCTTGGTGGTTTTGCAAAGCCTTTGAGTAATGATGATATTAAAGTAGCAGGTGGGGGTAAGCCTGTGGCTTCTATAGTATTACTAGTCGGTTATGGATCTGCTATATCGAATGCGTATTTGGTTAAGAATAGAATAATTCTCAATAATGGATTTCATAGGATGTTTACTTTGGCTGATATGGGCATTCAATATGCGCCTGTCCTTATTCAAAAAATTAGTAATCCAGATTTAGAATTTCCACCACATATATCTGGCCTACCTAAGGACTATCTGATTGACAATCCAAGACCGGTAATCATGAAAGATTTTGTAGACAAGACCTTGTTTACCGTCATTAGCAAGAAGCCAACTATGAAAAATTTGCAGATAGCATGGAACGCACAGGAAACTTCGACTCCCATCTAACTTCAGCAGTTTTCATAGAATCTCTTGAATAAATGTCTTTTCAAAAAAATTAGAAAATATGATTCAGATTCTTCCGAAAACTAGGTCAGTATTTTTTTGATTTAAATTATGGTTTCACTATTATTCCCTATTGGCTAAAAATAGAGTTGTAAAATTATGGCGATCCGTGATAGGAAAACTAGTTCCAAACAAAAAGAAAAGATCTACAAATACAAACATCATTAAAAGAAGAAACACCTTGTATCATTCACGTGTACCAAAAACTATAACTTTAACAAAAAGGAGAAAAAGACAAACTAAGTTTGAAAAAGGACTTGAAGATGCTAGAAAATTAACTACATCATGGAATTCCCAACCAAATCCTCCTAAAGTGTACATTAATGATACAAGAATACATCATGGAGAAGTTGGTGTGATGTTGGGAATAACTGGAATTCTTACAAATGATGAGAGACTGACTGGGTTAGGTACAGGCTTAGCATTAGATGATCTTCATGATGCCCCTGATTGGTTTACATTCAAAAAGAGAGACGATTTTTCAGGATATGTGTAGGATCTTAGTCCTTAGGCAGTCAATAAAACAAATCATAAGCTCAAATACTAAAAGGATCTGATACGACATAATGACTCTATGGCTAGTTAGAGCAGGAAAACATGGTGATCAAGAACAGGGTGCATACAATAACAAAGTGGTAACCATTGGTTGGAATGAGCTACCTGATCTTTCAAACATCAAATCTGAAGAACAACTTGAGGAACTTTATGCAAAAATTTATCCAGAAGAAAAGAAAATGGCATCTGCAAATAGAATGGGGCAGATATGGAATTTTATCTATAACATAAAGAAAGGCGACTTGGTGGCTCTTCCGCTAAAAAGTCAGTCTGCTATAGTAATAGGTGAAGTTGTTGGAGATTATGAATACAAAGAATACGCTCACAACATAAGGCATACAAGACGTGTTGAATGGCTGCGAACGATTCCAAGATCAGAATTTGATCAAGATCTATTATTCTCATTAGGTGCCTTCATGACTGTTTGTAGAATTCAAAGAAATAACGCTGAAGAACGAGTTCGTATACTTTTGAAATTGGAGGGAAAATCAGTAGAACGAACCAAACAAGAATTAACAAGTGAAGAGCCAGAAATTCCCAAAGACATTGAACAATTTGCAAAAGATCAGATTGTGAAATATTTAGAAGCAAAATTCAGTGGACATAAACGTGCTGCCTTAGTAGATGGAATTTTACGTGCACAAGGTTATGTAACGAAGGTTTCTCCACCTGGAGCAGATGGTGGAGTTGATATTCTTGCAGGTTCTGGTCCTCTTGGCTTTGATGATCCAAAGATATGCGTACAAGTAAAATCATCAAAATCCCCCGTAGACGTGGGAGTATTACGACAACTTGAAGGTGTGACAAGAAACTTTAAAGCTGAATATGGAATTCTTGTTGCGTGGGGAGGTATGACAAAAGTAGCAGATCAAGAAATTGGCAGATCTTTTTTTGCTACACGAATTTGGGATCAGGGAATACTCTTGGAACAAATTCTAAAATACTATGAAAAATTTGACGATGAGTTGAAGACAGAATTGCCTTTAAAAAGAATATGGGCTATAGTTGAAGAAGAAGATTGAAAGATATCTAAGACCTTCTTGTATTTCATGTGAAGGTCTATCAGCATGTGCATCTTAGAATTCAGTGATTAACGAGGAATAACCAAAATTCTGATGCTATTTACCAAAAAATAGTAAACAAAAAAATTCATGCATTATGTCAAGATCATTTTCTTTCGAAAAATTAATAAAAAATGTTGGAATCGTATGCATGTCTGAAATTATCTCTTTGCAAGTTCAAAAAGCTGACAAGAATGATGTTGGTCGCAGGATTGCAAGAATTGATTATGAATTTATGGACAAGCTGGAAATATCTACCGACGATGTCATTGAGATATTAGGACGAAATAGGACAGTAGCAAGATGTAAAGGTGCATTTGCGTGGGAAAAGGAAAAAGGCATAATCAGGATTGATGCTCTCACAAGAAGTAATGCCAGCTCCAAAATCGATGAACCAGTTCTTGTAAGACAAATTCAATGCCCTAAAGCTAAGAAAATACCCCTTTATCCAGCAGATGATGTTCCTTTAGGAACTGAAAAATATGTGAGAGACTGCCTTGAGAATCAACCCATAAGATTCTCTGACAAGGTTGTATTGCCTTATTTTGAAAAGAAACTCATATACCTCATCATGGAACCAGATCCATTTCCCGTCTGTATAGTTACAAAGAATACCAAGATCGAGATGGTACGTTACTAACATTGTTAAATTGGACTGAATAGAAAGTCTATTCTGCTTAAGGATCTAGAATGATTTAATGACTGTCAAAAAAGCAATTGAAATTCTGGACTGGATATTAAACAACAAGACAAAAACAATCGAAGAATTCTATAAACCAAACATCATAGATTCAAAATATGATCTCAGCGAAAACCTCTATCGTACTCTACTAGAGATTGCAAAAACCGATGTCTATAACATTCAAGTAGTAAAAAAACAACTTGTTCCAGACTGCAAGCATCCTCCAGAGATGCATGATATATGTGAAGGTCAAAAATATTGCATGAATTGCAATATGGACCTTTAACCTATTTTTTTGAATAACCTTTTATAATTGGTACCTTAAAGTACCGTACCAGCTTGAGCCAGGCTAGATTACAATACTATTGTGCAAATTGTAAAACACTACTCGGTGAGATGGAACCGGAAGTAAATCTGTCTCATATAGTCGAACCATGCCCCTTTTGTGGCTCGCTTTTATCAGAAACTCTGCAAAAAAGGACACTAGTACAAAGGGTAACAAAACCCGCAACATTCCAATCTGCTTCTTCTATTCCAAGGTTAATTTTTGATATTGAAAAGCTAGATTCAATTTTACATTTTCTGAGTGTAAACCAGAAAATTTGTATTGCAGGTATGCACACCCAAAAATTAGTTGAGAGATTGTGTGTACGTGCACAACTTCCTCGGCAATATGGCGGGCTTGGCACCAAAGTGCTCTTAATTGATGGTGCAAATAGCTCTGATCTATACCAGTGCGTAGATTTTGCACAGCAATATGGACTGGATGTGAAAAAAGTCCTTGATGGAATAATTTCTTCTCGCACCTTTACCGTATATCAGCTTGCAAATCTTATCACATTCGAACTAGAAAACACAATCAAAAATTTTGATGTGAAACTCGTGGTAATAACTAATCTCTTACACTATTTCACAAACGATCCATATCTTGATACAAAAGAGATAGAAAGAATTCTCCGTGAAATAATAAAATCTCTCGAAAAAATTAAAGATTGTCTAGTTATTGTTTCGCTAGACACTCAAACTCGGTTTGATGATATGATTCAAAAACTATTTTCCATAACAATCAAAATTGAATCAAGCAACAATGCATTGTCTGTTGATGTGAATAGAGAAGGAAGACAAAGCTCTACCACTTTAAGGACCGACGAGCTAGAAAAAATTCAGCGCTGGTGATTTTTATGGGAAGAACTGTTCCTTCTTTTCGCATTGCATTATATCAAGAAGAAACAAGATGGAAAAAGTTTCGTGCAGCACTAGACAGGAAAGAAAGAAAATCATTTGATGGGATGTTTGCAATTGCCAGATTGTACATTTCGGCCTGCATGATGTCATGTCGACCAAGGAGGCTTCAGCCTATACTTATGGCCATAATTTTCCACCATTTCAAGCAAATTTTATGCCTAGGAGGTCAAATTGAGCTTATTTCCAAAAGATGACCTGCTGGCAAGGGAAATTGAATCCTGGGAGGCATTTGGAGACAGCCTAAGAGAAGAAGATAGAATGATATTCAATAAGATGATTCAACAGTGTTACAGACACATCAAGGCAATTAATTCCAAAGGAGAACCATACACTACTGAAGCGTTGATGATGTCATTGATTCTAACTCAGCATCAAATGATAGAATTTTTGTTAAAAATCAAAAAATGATCACAGGATGGCTATTTGATGTATATCCACTACGTGATAGAATCGTTCTTTGGATTAAAAACAAAAAAATGTTTAGAATTGAAAAGGAATGGACACCGTCTCTTTTCGTTTCATCAGATAAATCCAAACTAGATGTCCTGCTAAAGAATTCAAAGATACTCTCATTTGTCAAATACATTGAATGGGTTGACAGGATCGAAAAGGTTTCCGATCTGTCTGCATCCAAAGTTCTAAAATTAACTGTAAAGAATTCGTCCGAGCTTGTCAAATTGGCAAGAACAATAGAAGAAACTGATTCCTTTGGAGCTTACAGACTGTACAACGTGGATGTTCCTCCAGAACAAACTTACTTGTATGAAAAAGATCTGTACCCACTAGGTAAATATGAAATCTCGGATATATGGAAGAGCCTGTCAGATATTGAAGAGACAGATTACAGGTTACCTGCGTTTACAAAAATAAAACTCCAAGTCAATGCCAAAAATAAACAAAAGATTCCAACATTTAATGACAAAATAGAATCCATTCAAATCGGCAGTGTAACATTACAGTCGGATTCAGAAGAAAAAATGATTCTTGACTGTGTGCAGATGGTTACAGACATTGATCCAGATTATATCATTACAGAAAAGGGAGACTCGTGGGATTTTCCTTTTCTTGCCCATAGGGCGGCAGAAAACAAGATTGCAGACAAGCTGGTCTTGGGACGTGAAAAAAACCAGCCAGTTTTGAAGCCAAAACGAGGGGGAACGTCATATTTCTCATACGGTCAGATCCACTTCAAGCCTACTGCCGCCAAACTGCTAGGCAGAAGTCACATAGACGAGTCAAACTGCTTTCTCTGGAAGCATGAAGACTCTGTCCAGGGGATATATGAGATCGCTAGAACATGCAGGCTACCTATCCAAATTGCGGCTAGAGCCTCGATTGGAAAATGCATGAGCTCAATTCAATTCTATAATGCAAACAAAAGAGGCTTGCTAATACCATGGAAGCCAATTGTTTCTGAGATCTTTAAAACTAGGATGGATTTGCTAATTGGGGATAGGGGCGGACTGATACTAGAGCCCAGAATTGGTGTACATGAAAATGTTGGCGAGGTAGACTTTGCATCTTTGTTTGGAAATATAATGCTCAAGAAAAATATTTCCGCAGAAACAATTGATTGCAAGTGCTGTCCTGACTCTGAATTACAAGTACCAGAACTTGGTTATCACATTTGTAAAAAACAAGGAATTGTTCCACAATCTCTGAAACTCTTGCTGGACAAACGACAAAGATATACTGAATTAATTGAAGCAACCAAGGACAAAGACAAGATCAAGTTATACAAGGAAAGAAAAACTGCACTGAAATGGATTTTGGTTACATCGTTTGGTTATCTCGGATTCAATAACGCAAAGTTTGGAAGAATAGATGCACACATGGCAGTATGTGCATTTGCAAGACAGCTGTTGCTGCAAGCAATTAAAATAGCAGAAAAAAATCGCTTCAAGGTTTTGCATGGAATTGTGGACTCGTTGTGGGTTTACAAAAAAGACGCAACACGAACTGATTATGACGCATTAAGAAAGCAGATTGAAAACGAAACAGGATTTGATCTTTCACTAGATGTCTATAATTGGATTGTATTCATGCCGTCAAAGGAAAACAAGATTGTTCCAGTTCCAAATAGATACTTTGGTGCAAACCAAAACCATGAGCTAAAACTGCGTGGAATAGAGACAAGAAGGCATGACACTCCTGACTTCTTCAATCAATGCCAGCATGAGATTCTCAATTTGCTTGCATCATGTAAAAATCTCTCAGAGATAAAACAGGCAGTTTCCAAAGCCAAATCAATCCAGGAAAAGTACAGAAATCGCCTTTTCAGGCATGAGGTTGCCCTTGAAGACCTTGTTTTTACAAACAGGCTCACAAAAGGAACAGGACAGCACAGAAGCAACACAATACAAGCAGATGCAGTAAACCAGCTCAAATGGGCAGGAAGAACAATAGAACCTGGTCAGAAGATTCGATATGTCATTAGTGATTATTCAAGAAGGATCTCAAAACGAGTTGTTCCAATAGAGATTGCAGAATCAGACAGGTATGATGTAAAAAGGTATTCTGAATTGCTTGATGAATGTTGCAAGTCTATCCTGGAACCGTTTGAAAGTTAAAAATCGCCTAAAGTTTTTTGTTTCTTGTCAACAAAGGAAAGTTCTTCTAAGCCCATCAATTTTCTAAAAAGATTTGCGGAACCTGGTGCAAAACCTGCAAAGTGATTGTTTAACATTACCATGGCAAGAGAGGCTTTAACTCCAGATAGTTTGTTAATCCATTTTTTCATCTCGTTGGTCCTGTCTTTTAGAATTTTCCCGAATTGATCTTCGTTGATACTTCTATCACCAATCAACCTAAGATAAACAAAATCAGTAGTGACAGGAGCAGGATTTTCCACCTCGTCAACCTCATTCCACACCAAGCAAACATTTCGTTCTTTAAGGTAGTCTGACACTCTATCAGAAAACCAGGACTCATGTCTTCCCTCGACGGCATATTGATAGGTTTTAGGAAGATAATTTAGCATTTTTTCGAGCCTTTCTTTTGCCTCTTCAAAGGACAATGAGGGGGGAAGCTGGATTACAATTACTCTCAATTTAGATTTCATGGGTTTAATTGCTTGCAGAAATTGTTCAAGGTAAGGTCCTGGTTTAAGTCTATTTTCATGAGTTATTATTTTGGGAAGTTTCGCGGTGAAAACAAAGTTTTCAGGTGTGTCCTGAAACCATTTTTGTGTCATGGATTGATTAGGAATTCGATAAAAAGTGGAATTGATTTCGGTGACGTCAAAAACCGAGGAATAATGTTTCAAATGGTCCTTTTGGTTTAATGAATTTGGGTAGAAAGGACCTATCCAGCCTAAATAACTCCAACCAGTACAGCCTATCTTAATTTCCAACAAAAAGAGATGGTTTAACTAATATCTAAATCTCAATTTTGAAAGGCTTATATTGTAAACTGTTAACTTTGATAAAACATTGCAACATACTATATTTATAATGAAAAAAAGTCTTCAAAGTCTACGAAAAACGCTGAACTATACATGAAGGTGGAAGAGGATGGCTAAACTTTTAGAAAAAGTGATCAAAGACGTCATGGAGGACAACAAATATTCATTTGGTGCTAAAGAAGTAATTGGCTCTTTGAAAAATTCCAAACTAATAAT
>Ga0247727_10004123_pt1 | contig 31200 bp, 26 predicted proteins | sample WisWelCaveWW1625_FD_202498 | JGI IMG/M metagenome (GOLD analysis project Ga0247727, IMG submission 202498) | Biofilm microbial communities from Wishing Well Cave, Virginia, United States - WW16-25 | ecosystem: Environmental > Aquatic > Deep subsurface > Groundwater > Cave microbial mat | place... | reverse complement strand
TCACCGAAGGCGGCTTTCGCGATTGGGGCTATCAACTCGCCAAAGAGATGTTTGGCAATGAAACGGTTTCATGGGAAGACTGCGGCGGCAAACCGCCGGCGGGCAAGCTGCTCATCAAAGACGCCATTGCCGATAATTTTCTCCAGCAAATTCTCACACGGCCGGATGAGTACGATGTCATCGCCACGATGAATTTGAACGGTGATTATATTTCCGACGCGCTGGCCGCGCAGGTGGGCGGCATCGGCATTGCACCGGGCGCAAACATTAATTATCAAAATGGCTTTGCCATATTCGAAGCCACCCACGGCACAGCGCCAAAATACACTAATATGGACAAAGTGAACCCAGGCTCGGTGATTCTCTCCGGTGTGATGATGCTCCAATATCTCGGTTGGCAAGAAGCGGCCGACCGCATCGAGTCGGCGATCGAGAAAACGATTCAGTCGAAAATCGTGACGTACGATTTTTCACGGCTCATGGAGGGCGCGAAGGAAGTGAAATGCTCGGAATTTGCGAAGGCGATAGTGAGGAATTTGTGATCAGTAATTCATGCAATTGCCAACCAGGTGGGTCTGAAGTTTATTGGTTGTCGCTCCACTTGGGTTGCAGATTTTTCTTGTAAATTGCTTTTTTGTCTTTGATAAGTTGCGCGTCAGACATCCAAGATAGATCACGCCCGATGACGAGTTCGGTCATTTCGGCATTGTGCGTATTTCTCATCGCAATCGGCTTCATTTGAAATCCATGTTTTCTCACTAGTTTCTTAACTTCATCAGCCATGTCATAAGTCATAATAAAATCGCCTTTCAGTGATTGGCAGATTTCGAATAGTTTATCATGATCTAGATCGTAATATTTGTACAGCCTGCGCCCTGCTTTTTTCCCTCCTGCCGTGTAGGGTGGGTCAATAAAAAATATTGTATCACGGTCATTGCTGTGATGGCGAAGCGCTTCTAGGCCATCTCCGCAAACAAAATCGATTCGTGATGCAACAACTTCAAGATTGCGGAAACGAGCTGCAAGCGTTTTAGGATACCATCGTGACCGGATTCCCTTTCCGTTCTCCCCATGTTTCAAGAAGCTTGACCCATCAGCTAATATTCCTCCATGAAAAGTTCGATTTTTTAAGATCGTTTGGAATGCAATGTCTTTTGCCTGCTTGTATGGTTTATTAATCTCGTTTAGAACATTTTCCTTGGTTAATCTGAATTCGAGAATCCTTTCCGCAAGCCAACGAGCATCGCCACTTATGACCGATTTCCAAACTGCAGCAATCCCTTCATCTTTTTCGACCATCAATACGCTTTGCGCTAGATTTTCAAATAACGCTGTGAGGCTAATTATACCGCCACCGACAAAAGGCTCGACCAGCAAACGAGGCTGCGTCGGCTTGTAAGAGACCCATTTGCGAAAAGTAGGCACGAACCATGTTTTTCCTCCAGGATATCTAAACGGGCTTCGTTGTGGAACAGTTGCGACATTGACGGCGCCGGGAAAAAGCCGTTCATGATTCTCGGAGTATGGAAATAGCGAAACCTGCTCCCCTTTCATCTTCACCCTCTCTTTCAAAATGGTTTTTCTATCGTCTCGTTTTTGGGCGGGGTTTCAAGTTGTTCATCAAGTTTATTTTGAAGAACCTTGATAAAATCTTCAAGCCTTCCTGGTATCGGTTGTGTGATTGCTAAAAGAGCTGATTGAAATTCCGTATAGATAGTATCTATTCTTTCCAATTGGAATTTTCCAGAAACCAGCTTTAAATCATAGATGAGCCATGCTATATCAGCTTTTTCTCTCTCCACTCTTTGCAAAGATGGAAGAGTTTCAAAAAAACCTCTATTTAAGGCGACAGCCATTTTCTTATTCCAACTGTTGAGAATCCCGCCCTTGAAAAGTAGTTGAGGGGCAAGTCTTTTACGTGACGAAGAAAGATAATCAGGGCGCGGATAATTCGGTTCAGCGGACCAATCCATGCGTTGATTTGATTGGGGATCAGCCATATAGTTTTCAAACGGGGTCCGAACATTGCCTGAAATATAAACCGCCTGAACCTCAAGTGAGCCGAAATCATAGATGTTTCCAGATTCGTCGTATGCAACGAGAACAACGTCGATATTGCCAGCAGACTTTCCAGCTCCATCACTCAATCTCACCTCTGTAAGGGAGCTCCACTTTGCTCCTGGCTGAAAGAAGAATTCTGCGGCATGATCTGTGATAACCCATCCTTCTCGAAATCTTATTGGACAAGTAATCGCCACTTCATCATTGTGGTAAATACTGCAAACCCCGAGAGGATTTTTAGCTTTATCTTTTGTGCAATTTGGGATTTTATTGTTAAAAGGACACAGGCGATTTTTTCGATAACGTGTAGCCGCTGGTGTGTGATCTGTGATCAAATGGCCAAAGACTTCAGCAAGGGGTTGTTTTGGCTCTGCCATATGAGATTAGCTAAGCAATGCCCTCGATAGCGGTTAACGTTTCAGGTGTTGTGGAAAATCAATTTAATAAGAGAAGCGAATGTTGCAATCGTTTTCTTGAATGAGTGAATAAAAGCATCACGGCTAAAACCGATACCCCAAACTAAAATATACGCGGTTTGCAAATCTTTGGGCTTTGCCAACGGCAATTAACATCGGGCCGAGCGGCGTATCCCAGCCCAGCGCGATACCAATGCCGCGCGAAAATTTTTTATAATTCACGTCGTTCTTGTCGCGCCAGACCGCGCCGAAATCGATGCGCGGGCTGAGGTAGGTATCGAAGAGGAATTTCGTGGGGAAGCGATAGCGATACTCGAGACTCATCAGGATGAAATGTCTGCCGATCAGCTCCTGTTCGCGAAGGCCGTACATCTCTTCCTGCCCGCCGATGCGAAATTGCTCCGAGAACGGCGTGGTCTGATCTGAAGTCCCAGCTATGATCCGTGGATGCAGCGTGTGCCGTTTCCGCAGCGTGGTCGTCGATTCGAGCCGCGCATAGAATTTGAAAAAAGACGAGCCGCTTTGCAATTGCCGAAACGCCATGGAGTACGCAAGCTGCACGTATCGTCCGTGGCGCGCAAAAGGCACGCGATCCTGCGTATCCACCACCGAGCGAAAAGTCAGCGTGTTGATGGTTTCGCGCCCGGTGGCGTAGCCGCTTCCGGAAATGCCGCGCAATTGAATGTTCGACAAATCAAGCTCCGCGGAAACTGCGCCGAACCGGCGCACCTGCTGTCCGAGGCTGAAGAAAAAACCGAAGCGTTCATCCTCATATTCCCCGTTATCATCGCCCCCTCTATCGTAGGTGTAATGCTTTGCATATCGATAGCGTGTTTGCGCAGAAAAACTCAAGTAGGTTGTGAACAATCTGTCCGCGCGCCAGTAGAGCGCCGCGCCGTTCTCGCGCGTGCCGACGGTGCCGTGGAGAATGAGATTGCTCGCCAAGCCGAGCGCATTTTCATCGCCGATTTCGAACCACACCCGCCCGAAGCGCTCACGATCGTAACGCATCCCGATTCTGGCGATTTGAAAAGGTTTTTCCTGGAGCTTGATATGCACGATGGCCGTCGGCTCGTTGATTCGAGCGCCGCGCACGCCCCTTTCGCGCGCGCGGCGGGTGACGTTGAGCGCCACGCGATCGAACAAACCCAGGCTGTGGATGTTTTGGATGCCCCGGGCCGAGCGATCGGAGTCGAAGATGTCGCCGATCTTGAGAGGAAACTCGCGCAAGATCACCAGCGGTTTTGTACGTTGTGCGCCTTCTATTTTGATTTCGGCAATATAGCCTTCGTCGATATCGATGGTCAGGTTCCCGTTCGTGGCGTCGAATTGAACATCGCGAATCTCTGCGAGCGCATAGCCGGCGCCGCGATACAGCTCGATGACGGCCTCGAGATCCGCCCGGCTCTGTTTGTGATTGATCGGCTGGCCGATGGGGCTGAGCAGCCGCGCCTTGAGCGCCGAATCGGCAAAGACCGTGTTGCCGGAAAACCCGACGCTTCGCAAAATCGGATTTGGCGTCAACGTGATGTGCAAATAGTTTTTTGACAGCTCTTCAAACCACAGCGCGCGGACGTCGGCATAATTTCCCGTCAAATAATAATTTTCCAACATCGAAATGATCCAAGACTCGCTTGTTTGCATCTCCGTGCCTATGCCTTTATGCCCATCCGCGTGATTTGTTTGGGAATGATCGGTGCCCCCATTTAGATAAACATGTTCGAAAGTAATTAGATTCTCTTCGCCGTGGGACGCCGTGTCCTCGGAGTGCGAATTTCGTTGTAGTGCAGTTCTCAACTTCTCGATTTGTGCGAGCGTGGCGCGGTAACCTGCCGCAAATAGAGAATCGAGATTCGAAAAATCCGTCGAGGTGCGTTCTTCGGTTTCGAGCATGATCAAAACGTCCGCAGCGCGGCGTTGCGCTTCGTTGTGCCGGCGTTGCATGATGCTGGTGACTTGATCGGCAATCTCCCACGGGGCGTTGAGTTGCGTGCGATCGCGCAGCTTAGAGGTTGCGTCAACCGCAATCACGAGGCCCGTGTTCTGGCTGCGCGCTACGCTGACCGGGATGTTGTTCAACAGCCCGCCGTCAACCAATAGCATGCTGTCACGCGGCATCGGCGCCAGCAAGAGCGGAAAGGCCACAGAGGCTCGCATGGCTTCGGCCAGTTCGCCGTCGGCAATGACAACTTCTTTGCCGCTAAACAAATCCGTCGTCACCGCGCGGAAAGGAATGCGAAGGTTGTCGAAATTTGCGCTGGCGCGATAATTTGCGCGCATCGTCAGGTCGGTGAGAATGGTGATGAGCTTCTGCCCGGGGGTCAGCGCCGGAGGAATGTACGGCTTCAAGCCGTTGAAGCGTATTTGTAAATAGGAGCGGTCGCGTTCGGCTTTTTGGGCGATGAAAAGCGCCGTGCGCGGCGGCGTGTCCACCATCAGCTCGCCCCATGGAATGTTTTTTGTGATGTCCATGAGCTGCCGCGCCGAATAGCCTGCTGCATATAGCCCGCCGATCACACTCCCCATGCTCGTGCCCGCAATGAAGTCGATGGGAATGTTGTTTTCTTCGAGCGCCAGAAGAACGCCGACTTGCGCCAAAGCCCGCGCCCCGCCGCCGCTCAATGCCAGCCCGATGCGCGGCCGGCGAAGCTCGCGATGCTCGATAAAATAATGCGGCGAGCCAACTTTCTCGGCAAAGGTTAGATGAAATGTCTTTTTGGAGATTGGTCGATCTTGGGCTAAAGAATAATTCGACACAATGAGTAAATCGATCAGAAGTAAATAACAAAATCGCATAACGGTATCACTTGTGGACGACGAGTCTCGGTTGGATTTTTTCTGCTCACGAAATATATCACACGAATATTGGAAATGCAATACGTAATTGCCGCGGGGCAAAGCGATTGACTTTACATGACGAATTGTTTATCTTAGCGCGACTTTCGACGCGTCTTTCAAGAAAAAAGTTTCCGTATGGTAAATACTCGGCAAGCGGATGCAGCGCCGAATGCCCGACACAGCCGGGCGCGCATTCGGTGTTTGTTGCTCGCCGCGTTGATGTGCGGCATGACCATGGTTGGCGCGCAGTTGAGCATCCCGCTTCCTTATGTGAAGCTTACGCTGCAAACTTTCTTTGTCATGCTTTCGGGCATGATCTTGGGGCCGGTTTATGGGCCGCTCAGCCAAGCGGCCTACGTGCTTTTGGGCCTTGCCGGGTTGCCGGTTTTTTCAGAGGGCGGCGGCTTGGCTTATATTTTCAAGCCGACGTTCGGATATCTTCTTGGTTATCCCGTAGCCAGCGCAGCCATCGGTCGGTACTTGCACGGCGCTCATCGCGAGTGTGGCGTGAAAGATGTTGCAACGTCGCGTCTGATCATAGCGGGTGTTTTGGGGCTAATGGCGATTTTCATTCCTGGCGTTTTTATGCTCTATATGAATCTAAATTTTCTTGCCGCCACGCCGATCAGTTGGCAAGCCGCCGTGTGGAGCGGCTTCTTGATTTTCATTCCCGGCGATGTTCTAAAATTGACCGGAGCCATTGCCGTTTACCGCATGTTGCAACGTCTGACGTAAGCGCGTCGCAGCGCTCATCAACTGCCCCGATTTTGCATTATTAAGCTGCAAGCTCCGGATAAGTACGTGTAGACCTTAACCGTGTACCATAAATTTGGTTTTCACGAGATTAAGGAAAATCGGGGTTTGGTTTTTCTAACGCAAGATTAAGAAACTATTTAAGGAAGGGTTGAAAATGGAACCCAGCATCAGAACCGGCATCAGCTACTTCGGCAATCGCAACCCGCGGCATTTTCTTGTAGACTTGGAGGAAATCCTCAACCACAACTGCAATTTCATCCTACACACCTTTTCGGAAAACGATCAGCTCTTTTATAAACAGACGCTGGCCGAGCTGGTTCAACTCTCCAAAGACGCGGGCTTGCAGGTTTATGTCGATCCCTGGGGCGTCGGTCGCATTTTTGGCGGCGAGGCCACCAGCGATTTTGCTTTCAAGAATCGCGACGTGTGCCAACTACTATCGACTGGAGAATATGCCCCTGCTGCGTGTATGAATAATCCACGGGTCAGAGATTTCATGAAAAAATGGATCGACGACGCCGTAGAGATTGGCGCTGACGTGTTGTTTTGGGACGAGCCGCATTTTTTCATCGACTGGGACAATATAAAAGCCGAAAAGCCGCCGCGCTGGGCGTGCTGGTGCGCCTACTGCAAAGAAAAATTCCAAAGCATGTACGGCGCGCCGATGCCCAAAACTATAGGCGATGACGTGCAGAATTTTCGCGAAGCGATTACCGTCGAGTTTCTCGCGATGCTGTGCGATTACGCGCGAGAGAAGAAAGTGAAAAACGCCGTCTGCCTCCTGCCGCATCGCGAGCGCAAGTTCGGCGTCACCGATTGGAGCCGTATCGCTGCCATCGAAAGCTTGGACATTTTCGGCACCGATCCCTATTGGGTGTTCTTTAACAAAAATATCGGGGAATTCGTCGGCGGCCTGTCACGCGAGATCGTGATGCTCTCCAAGCAATACAACAAAGAAGCGCAGATTTGGATTCAAAACTATAAAATTCCGAAGGGCCGGGAAGATGAAATTCGCGAAGCCATTGCCGTGGCCTATGCCGAAGGCGTGCGCAACCTCGCGGCGTGGAGCTTTTACGGCACCGCCTACATGTCTTACATCAAAAGCGATGACCCGCCAAAAGTCTGGGACACGCTCGGCGAAGTTTACGGCCAACTCGTGCGCGGCGAGTGGCAGTGACAGGATGCTGGATGCGTGATTCGTAATCCGTAATGCGTAATCAACTGTCTTAGTTTTACGCATTACGCATTATTTCGTATGCTCGATGCTGAAAAAGATAAGCGCTTCGTTCTGGGGATTGACGGAGGCGGAACCCACACTGCAGCTTGTTTGATTTCCACGGCTGGTGAGTTTGTGGCGCAGATGGAGGGCGGGCCGCTGCGTTATGCACAAGTTCGTGAGCGCGTTGCCGATGGCATCGCTCGACTGACAGATCGAATCCTCCGGAGCGCTGAAGTTCCCAAGAAAGCTTTGCTCGTCGCCGCAGTTTGTTTGACCGGCGTTGGCCGCGAGAGTGATCGCAAAATCGTTTTGCAGGCATTGCGCCGCAAAAAGCTCGCGCCGAAAATTATCGTTGACAGCGATGCCATTGCGGGATTGACTGGCGCTTTGGGCTTGGCGCCGGGAATCATCGTAATCGCCGGCACCGGCTCAATCGCTTTTGCGCGCGATCAACACGGTCAAATTCATCGTGCGGGCGGCTGGGGATATTTGATCGGCGATGAGGGCAGCGGTTACGCCATTGCGCGCGATGGCATCAATGCCGCGTTAAAGGATTTCGACGGACGCGGGCAGAAGACGCAATTGCGCCAACTCTTCGAAGAAAAATTTCGCGTCAATAGAATCGACGAAATCATTTCCAAAATACAATTGCCCAAACCGGATCGCGGCGCGATTGCGAGTCTGGCGCCGTTGGTTTTTGGCGCGGCAAAAAACGGCGATGCGGTTGCGCAGGAAATCATTCAACGCGCCGGTTTCGAGCTGGGACGATTGATTGCTGCACAGCTTTCCAATTTGCGAGATGTCCCTCCCCCGATTACCGTTTCTTTTTTGGGAAATCTCTTTCAACAAAAAGATATGCTCATGGCGGGAATTCTCAAAGCGCTCGTCGGTGAGATGCAAAAAATCAAAATTGTCGAGCCACGTTTCCCGCCGGTAGCCGGCGCGGCGTTGATAGCGCTTGCGGCGATTGATGTTGCAACTGACGAAGAATTCTTGAAGCGGCTTGAATCGAGCGTACCCTCGGCTTTTAATTCTCACTTCTGACCTCTCACAGCGTGTCAATCTTCGCCGCCAAAATAAAATCGCTCTCCGTCAAACCGTCGATCTTATGCGTCCAGATTTTTACTCCCACCTTTCCCCAGGCGAGATAGATGTCCGGATGATGGCTTTGCTCTTCCGCCAAATTTCCTACTTTGTTGACGAACGCCAGCGCGGTGACGAAATCGGGAAATTTGTAGGTCTTCTCGATATGATGCTCGTCAACCACGTTCCAGCCTTCCACCTGCCGCGCCAATGATTGCAGCTTCTCGCCCTTCATCGGCGGGTGGCCACCCTTGCACGGGACACAAGTTTTCTGCGCTAAGTTTGACATGAGAATGCTCCTTGAGTTTTTTCTTCAATTCCAAACCCCGAATAGCCGGAACCAAAAACAAAAGCGCACGCAAAGTCGCTGAGACGCAAAGAATACGCAAAGGAAAAAGATTTAAGGTTTTCTTTGCGCTTTCTTCCCCGCTCCGCCTCCTATGAGTTTATGGATGCGGGGCGGAGTGCGACTTGGCGTCTTTGCGTGAGATATTTTTTCTTTGTGTGCAAAAAGCTTACTCTGTTCAAACCAGCAAATAAGCGTAACCCATCGCTGCCAATGCGCTCGCCGCGCTGATCCAGAAAATGATCCGGCTGCTCTTCGTGCTGTATGACTTCACGTAGTTCAAATAAAACGAAAGTCCCAGCGCCAAAAATGTCAGCGCGAAGAAAACCAGACGGTAGCGGCTCACCATCGCCGTGAATGACGCGCCTCCTAACCCGAGGAGGCCGAGCGCAAGGCCCATCGTTCAAAGCGGCCAACTGAGAAATGCGAAGACCACGCTCAGGCCGCTGGTCAATTTTTCTTTCATGCCTTTTTCCATCACCAGATCGTGGATGAGCAGCAATCCAAAAAGTAAAGACGCACGCAAAGCCGCAAAGACGCGGAGAATACGCAAAGGCAACCCTCTATCTATGATTTTCTTTGCGAAGCCTTTGCGGCTTGGCGTCTTTGCGTGAGATTTTTTGTTTAATTTCACTCCCAAGAATCTTTCAAATTATACCAACGGCGACTCCCCGCCTTTTGATTGCTGGTAATAAGGGTTTTTGCCGCCGGCGTGATCGGTGGTGTCGACGATCTCATGAATCTGTGGGACGGCTTCTTTGATCATCACTTCGATGCCCTGCCGGAGCGTAACATCGGCCATGCCGCAACCCTGGCAGCCGCCGCCAAGCGCGATGTACACCGTGCTGTCCTTCACGTCGAGCAGCGTGACGAATCCGCCGTGCGACGCGATGCCGGGATTGATCTGCGCTTCAATCACCCGCTGCACCGCCGCCGCCAGCGGATCAGGCCAAACCGAATTTGGATTCTCGATCTTGAAGCCGCTGCCGTAAAGGCCGGTTGCATAATCGACGGTCGCGCCTTTCATGCTTTTGGCGCTTTTCGCGTCGATCAAAACCTTGAAGCCGCCGGCATCGACGACGGTGTCGTCGGCGCTTTTTTCTTCCTCTTTGGCAAACTCAAGACCGTATTCGAATCCGCCCGGGCCGCGACCGGCGATTGAAACGCGCAGCGCCAGGCCGGGTTGGTTCTCAGCCTGAATGAGTTCGAGGATTTTATTTTTGGCGGCTTCGGTGATAGTTATCATGAAGAACTCCTGATGTGGCGAGATTTCAATGTATTGCTAACATCGGACCTGTGCAATTTGAGGCATTTGATGTACAACGTTTCGCAGGACTACAAAACTTCAGACGAAGCACCAAACGTTGAAAATAGTCGGGCTGTCATCCGTTCGATACCAAACCCTTGTCAGCGATTGACTGGAACACTTAACTTTACTTGAATAGCCGTTGCTGTATCGGGTCGTTCAATCGACGACGACAGATTTCTATGTATTCACTTGAAATATCGAAACCCAAAAAACTTCTGTTGAGATTCTTTGCAGCGACGAGCGTAGCTCCGCTTCCGCAGAATGGATCTAATACAAGTTGCCCTTCTTTTGTTGTCAATTCGATTAGTGCTTGCATTAATAAAACAGGCTTCTGTGTGGGATGAAAACCGGATTCATTCGGCAGGAATTTGCACCTTAGAATGTTTTCAGGAACATCCCCGTATTCCATCATAGCGTTTTCATTAAATGCACCAACTCCATGTTGAAGTATATTGTCTGCTATGGTGCCTCCAATTTTGTATGGTTTCGCAAACCATAAAACAGGTTCAAATGTGGGTTTCAGGTTGCCCACCCGCCATCCTGTCCAATTCTTAGCATTTGATTTATCTCCTCTACGTTCATAAACAACACTGATGCGTTGTGCTCTATGAGGTGCGCGTTCGCGCATCCAAGCAAGCATATCCTTAAAACTAAACCCAGCATCCTCAAGAGCGGAGATACACCTGTGAGCAAAGCGACGCCCTGCAAAAATAATCGCCGCCCCGCCAGGCTTTAGAACTCTTAGCCAATCTGAAGCCCATGTGCTGCACCACTCATAATATTGTTTTGGGATTTCTCTATCGGCCTCAGACCATCCGTTGATAGGTTTTCCTCTCTTCTTGAAAATGGCGCCGGCTTTTTCCTGAGCAGGACTTGTTCCCAGGAAAGCAGAATTTGTGTTATCGTGTAGAATGTCCCAGTCATCGGCGCCTATCCCATACGGAATGTCACTTAGTATTAAATGAACACTTTCTGTAGATATGTCTTTGATTGCTTCAATGCTGTCAGACGTGTAAGCGTTATTCTCTTGCCATTTCATCTCAGCCATCCAATGTTAGAAGCCCATTATCAGCGACAGACTTAACTGCTCTTATTTTGTTTTCAATCTTTGATGCCTTAATGACTTCTCTTATTGCCTCAACACGCGACAACTTGATGATTCTTTCGCGTTCTGCTGCGAGATATGTTAAGGCCTCTTCTTTTGCCAAATATATGGCCTCTTCAGATGCTTTTTTCTCTTCAACCCATATCATTCTGATTGATTTGTCAAAATCAACCATGAATCTATTTATCGGTTCCCAATAACTTAAGGCCGCTTTTGATGGATGCAGAGCTTCGACTACTTTAAATATTTCATGCAGTAATTCAATAGATTTTTTCTGCGATTTTATTAATGCGTATCTTATTAGTACGGCAAGATGTGTGAATGAAAAAATAGCGACAGATCTACTTTCTGCTTGTTGATAAATCTGACTCGTTCTGTTGGGTAGTTGATATATTGGGCACACAACCATCGCAAACGGTTTACCTCTTTTCCAACTATCCATTGCCTGTATCTTAAAATCTTTCTGATTTTTTGCTGTTCGACTGAGACGAAACGCTTTAGCATCTGCAACAAAACTATAATTCTTAGTTACGCATTCTACGTCTGCTGCATCTGCACGTTCTTTTAGAACGAGACTGGTGATTCCTAATGTCTCGAATGATTTTGATATGACAACGTCAGTATATTTAGAATAAAGCTTTTCTTCGCTTGAGTCGTGTCCGTATTGTTCCGGAATAGCACCACATAGTCTTAGATGACCAAGTAATAGTTCCAGTTTATTTTTGCCTGCTAATTCCTTTGAGATTTCTTGATCAACCTTTTCCGTATCTGCACCGAAATTACCACTTAGCTGGATAATCTCATGGATCCAGTATTTTCTTTTTTCGATTTGTGTTTTTGTAACTAGTTCAATTTTCATCCCACATCCATAATCTACATTGTCATTACGGCTGGCTCATATTCGCCCCACCCAAAATCGACAAACACCGCTGAAAACATGGTTATACGACCGGAATCTCTGCTGCAAAATCAACGCGCAATTTCGTGCGAACCAATTTTTGATTGAATGGTGTGCTGGAAGTATATGCAAATCTCTTCTGCAAAGTCAAGCGCTAATTTCCACCGGAATCAATAACAAAATCTAGCCTTCGATGCGCCTCGCGCAGCGACGCTTCAACACCTGCTGGCGTTTCGTCGCGCGCAAAGATGAATCCCAAATACTTCTTTCCCTCCGGCAAAGGCACCAAAGTTTGACCAATTGGAATAGTGATACGGATGTCCTCGATTGCTGCCACTTCTTTTGCTTCTTGCACGCCGCGCACTTCGCGAAGTGTTCCTGCGTGAGGAATCGGAATCATCATCACCCCGGCGGCGAGAAATTCCCTTTCAAAATTTTCTACGTCGAGGCCGAGAGCGTGGCGGAGAATCAACTCTTCAAGAGAGATGCCTTCGCCAAACCGCAGCGTGCGCGAGCACAAGCCGCCGATGGAGCGCGGGGCGATTTCAAGAATCCATGCGCCCTGCTCGTTGATGCGCAGCTCGGCATGAACCGGACCTTCACGAAGGCCGATAGCCTTCACCGCTTTGGTTGTGCAATCAATGATTTTCTTCTGTACGCTTTCTGGATGACAGGACGGCGTGACGTAGATCGTTTCTTCGAAGAACGGCCCATCGAGCGGATCGGGCTTGTCGAAGATTGTCAGAACTTTCAGTTTTCCTTTTGAAAGCAATCCTTCCACTGCAATTTCTTTCCCCGGAATGAAACTCTCGACAAGAATATGTTGTGAAAAATCTCCTCCCGTTCCCGCGACCCCAGACTGCCGAAGAATGGCAGCAACACGCATGAAGGCGGCGACGAACTGTGACGCATCATCGGCGCGAATGACGCCGCGACTGGCGGAAAGCGACAGCGGCTTGACCACGCATGGAAAGCTAATGTGTCGAGCAATGTCTTTCGGGTTTTCAGCGATTGAAAACTTTGCATAGCGTGGAGAAGGAATGCCGGCTTTGGCAAGAATTTCCCGCATGAGATATTTGTTTCGCGCAGCAGCGACAGCCGGCAACGGATTGCATGGCAGTCCAAGTGCATTGCCTGCCATCGCAGCGATGATGACGCCATCATCATCGGTGGCAATCACGGCATTGATCGGATACTCTTTGTTGAATTCGGCGATTGTGCGAACCGCTTTCTCCGGCGCTAAAAAGTCGAGCGTGAGGTGACCAGCCGGATTCGCCATGGCCAAAGCTTGCTCGCGCTCTGCGCCAACGGTCACATCGACACCGATGCGTCGCGCCGCGTCGAGGAATGCGCCGGCGCGGTAGGAGGCGGTGGTCATCAGGAGAAGAAGGCGGCGAGCTTTTAGAGCCGATTCCATTCGTCAACCGTTATCTCGCGTGCAAGAATCCTTTCAACCTCCCGAATCATCATGCGAAGTTGTGACACGGAATATTCTTGGTTAGAGGGGATTGAAAGACGATGGTGTCCGTAGGTCATAAAGTGATGGCGAGTGCCGGGAAATGGGCCATCAAAGCCGATGTTCAGCAATTTTCGGATAAAATCTCGTCGCTTACAAGGCGTCCATCGGCTCACGGGTTGGTTCCTTATTGAGATCAATGTCGCCAAGAATCGGCAACGGATGCCCAAGTTTGAGTCCTAAAAGAATCCATTCTTCCAGCGTTGAGCGCAGCTCATTTTCGCATTCATGCAGGCTCGAGGCAAAAGCGAGTACACCGGTACACGATGGGATTCGAGCAGCAAAAGTGCCGTCGGCCAATTTATCGTATTCGGCTTGTGCCATCGCGAAGTTGACGTACTCGCTTAGAATGTAGCGCGCTGCCATTGTGTACCTCGGTGTTGAAAAAAATGGGCAATTTTGAAAGATTAATTGTCAATCTCTTGTTTGATGACTGCCTATTCAATTTCGCGAATTGAGTTTTTAAATGCAAGGAGCAGTTTTGGCGCTAAACCTTCGAGGGCCACAGCACCGCCTTGTCGCTTTCGATTTCGAACCCATGCTGTTGCAGCCATGTCGCCGCCGGCGTTTGCGTTATGTTGACACCGTTCCAGAATTCTATCTCGATGCGCTTGCGTGGCCGCAGCGTCTCCGGTAGTTGAAGAAATTGCTTGAGCATGCCAAGAGCGGCAATCACCTCTTTCTCGTCTGTGTTTGCCAATTGCCAAAGCCGCAGTCCATAATTCTCCGAATAAATCACCGGCTTCGAGCCGACGATCAACAAATGATTTCCGGCTTGCCGGGCGACTTCGATTTTATTTCTGCTAGCGTCGAGCAATTGAATGCCAACGCCGCTTCCAAAAGGCATTGCCGGATCAATCATGCTGAGCATGACTACTTTTGAGCTTGATGAGGGAGATGCGCTTAGCATTTCCGCGGCACGCGGCAACGCGAATTGCACGCCGGATAGCCCCTCGACAAAATAACCGCGCCGAACTTCGCCACGCCACTCCATACGCTTGAGCTCTTGAAAGATTGCAAACCAGGGCAATAGATTTTCCTCGCGGCGACGCCATTCTTTCACTAACAGGCCGTAACGTTCGAGCAAAAGCAATGCTTGTCGTCGCGCCAATTCGTTTGCCGGTATTTCCTTGCCGAGAATCGCCGGCGATTCGATCAGCGACCAGCGCCCTTCGATCAACATCGGAGCGGGCGTCGAGGCGCGTTGATATTCTCTGCGTCTGGTTCTCGATGGACGAGAGCGTCTCGTCCACGCTGGAAGACTCTCCGGAAGAAAAGTCGAAATTGAATTTTCGTTTGTCACTGCGTTTGTCATTGCTAGCTCACGCAAGACGGCAAAGCTGTCATTGGTTGCCAAGCCTGCCCAGGCCAGCTCGCGCAGCGCTTCACTTATTTGCAGCTTAGAGAGGCTGCTCATGGCTGCAAGATCGCGAAAGAAGCTGGCGCCGTTTTCCCGAAGAAGCTCTCGAAGCTGCTTGGCGTGATCGCTTAACTGGTCCGCTCGCGCAGCGAGCTTATCCTTCTGCAAGAAGAGAGCGCCTTCACCGCGATTGAAGAACTGAACCGTGCGCGCGTGGCCTTTGTCTTCCTGATGCAGCCGCCAGACAATTTCACCGTTCTGGCAAAGCGCCGCGAGCTGTTGCTGGGCGGCCATGATGATTTCTTGTAGGCGCGCCGGAACAACGCGGCTGCGCAAAAGCTCACGTTCGAAAAAATCCACCGGCATGTGCAAGCCGCGATATTTCTGCAAGAGAGAGGAAACATCGACGCGCTCGATCACGGCAAGCTGATGCCAATGATTGATGAAAGCAAGATAGGATGAAATCGAAGCCGGCGCAAAAGCGCGCCGCCGCTCGGCAATGGCGCGGCGATAAAGCTCTTCGAAATTGTGGCTGTCGCACCACTGCTCGGTTGTTGCTTCTTTGGTCAGCAGCCCACGACGGACTTTGCCCTCGGCGGCTAATCCTTCAAGCACGGTGAGTAATTCATCTCGGTCAAAGCCGTAACGTTGTTGGATTTCCTCGAAATACACCGGCCCGCGCGTGGCAAGAAAGCGTGAGACGAGTTTGCGAATCGTGTCTGTTTTTTTCTCCATTGAACAAGAAAGCCTTGGCAGGCCAAGGCTCGAATTTTAGAAAGGGACTAGATTGTAACTCGTTTGCTATTTATGAAACAACGTAACGTCAGACTACTTGAGCACTCTCGGAAATCTCCAGTTCGTTGGTGATATCGATGGCTTCAGTCTCAAGCATTTCCTCCCAAAAGGCGGACATGTCGCGTTTTTTCACTTCTTCAGGAGTGAAGCCGTAGGCTTCCAGCGGATCATGAACATCCCGTTGAGCCCACCCCAAAAGTCGCAACCGATCGAGTAGATTTTTTCCTGCAAAATCTTCCGACACTATAATTAGATCGATGTCGCTGTCTTCATGGACCTGATTTCTGGCGTGGGATCCATAGAGAAAAACCTGCCGGACATGTATCCCATCGATATGCAATGTTTGTACATACTTGCTTACAGCTTCGCGAAGCGCGAATGGGATTTTAGCCATTGGAGTGTTTCCTTTGTTGCTGCGAGTGCGCTCTTGCATTTTTGTTTGTTGTGGACACGCAAACTTCTTTTCAAATCCTCCGGATATCGAGTCGGAATGCTGCTTGCGTTCAATTCGAGGATGATTTTCTTAAACTCGACGGGAATGTCCAACCCAGCCCTTTCGATAAGCGATGTCAAGCTGTGAATCTTTGGAGGAAACTTATTCTCGTGCAACTCGACATGCGCTTTGAGCATCTTTTCAATTGCCAGATGGCACATGAAGATGACGTAAAGATAACGGCCGGTTTGCAGCATGTGCTCCGCCGTCGTGAAATCATATTCTGCGGAGGCAATCCAATTGCGAACGGATTTTGTTCGTTTTTCAGGGGTCATGAAGCGAACTCCGACACGGCTTCAATATCATCCATCAAGCACAAAAAGACAAGGGAAAAGTTGTCTCGTAGAAGAGCAATGTTGTTACAGATTTTTGTACAACTCAACATCCTCCGCCGCAACCCAGCGATTATTGCCATTCATCGTAATCTCCTTGATTCGCCCGCTCTCTCGCAGGCGAGAGAAATACGCTTCAAAATTTTCATCACAACGATTGCGCCATTCTTCGAGCGCCAAATCGCTGTGGCGTTGAAGAATCTCCAGAGCTTCTTCGGCGTCGCGGGCTTTGTACTTTTGGCGCTGCCAGCGCTGCTCGGCTTCGGCTACCAATTCTTGTGTAACGAATTGAGGCGCCGGGCCGCTGCCTAAGACTTCTTTGAGCAAAGCGCGGTTGATGTTCATGGCTTGGCTGTGTTGCTCGAAACGCGAGCGCTCGAAGTCGTACATGAATTCCGAGAGAAAATTGAACAGCAAGCCATGGGTAAATGGTGAAGGCACAGCAGTCTCGACGAAGTGAACGGCGATGCGATTTTCATGAATTGAAGAAACGACGTTCTTCAAATTTTCCAAATCGAGCGCGTCGCGGAAACAGTCGCGATAGGTTTCGAGCGTCAGAGGGAAGTCTTCGTATTTGCGAACCGTTTGCAGGAGATCTCTGGCGCGCAAGCGCTGCTGCCAGAGCGGCATGCGACGTCCGGGGTGCGAGCGCGGCAGCATAAGACTTCGCGCGGCATTATAGCGGAAGAGTGTCGCAAACAAAGCCGTCTCGCTCAACGTGCGGACATTGCGCTCATAGATTTCTTCGTTCAGCATTCCGATGATGGCTTCCATCGAGGGCGGACGCTCCAGATCGACAAACCGGAGGAGCGCGCCATCGTCGTCGTATTGCGCCTGCACTTCGGCGCCGGTAATTTCCTGCAATTTGCTTTTGATGGCAAACGCCCACGGCGCATTTACACGACCGCCAAACACGGAATGAATGAACCAGCGCGGGTCGCCGACTTCATCGCGGAATTGCTCGATGATAACCGTCTCATCGCTCGGCAGGCGGCCGGTGATTTCGCGTTGCCGGCGAAAATGCTCAAGAAGATTTTCAGCCGCCCACGTGTCGAGCAGATAGTTCTTTTGCAGCCATTCGCTGGTTGACTTTTCATCAAGACGACTCTCAACTTTGCGGCGAAATTCGCCGATACGCAGCGCCGATTCGTAGTCGCGATAGAAATAATCGCCGCGCCAGAACGGGGGACGAGGGCGTTCGGCGCTGGCCGGGGTGACGATGAGGCGATCGCGCTCGATTGCCGTGATGCGCCATTCCGAGGAGCCGAGATAAAAGACGTCGCCGACGTTCGATTCGAAAACGAATTCTTCCTCCATCTCGCCGACTTTGACGCCGCTGTCTGCAAGATTCACGGAGTAATAACCGCGATCAGGAATCGTGCCGCCGTTGGTAATAGCCAGCAACCGCGCGCCGCGCCTCGCGATCAATTTTCCATTCACGCGATCATAAGAAATCTTCGGGCGCAGCTCGCGCATCACCGGTGCTTCGGATGACAACGATACGTTGCCATTTAACATCTCAAGAACTTTTTCAAAAAGTTCGCGCGTGAGATTGCGATAGCAATATGACTGGCGCACGACCTTGTAAAGCTCATCGACATTCCAATCTTCAACGCTGACCACGGCGACGATCTGTTGCGCCAGGACATCCAAGCAGTTTTCGGGAATGTGAGTTTCTTCAATCGTGCTCTCCTTCATGCCGCGCGCGACAACCGCGAGATCGGCAATGTCGTGGCGAAAGAGCGGAAAGAATCTGCCCTTGCTGGTGGCGGACACGAGATGGCCGGAGCGACCGACGCGCTGCATGGCGCGGCTGACGGATTTTGGCGAGCCGGTTTGCACCACGCAATCAATCGCGCCAATGTCGATGCCAAGTTCCAGGGAAGATGTTGCCGCGAGCGCTGGCAATTGGCCGTTCTTCAATTTGTCTTCAACTGCCAGGCGAATTTCTTTCGAAAGGCTGCCGTGATGCGCCGCGATGATTTCTTTTTCTTCGCCGGTGCGCTTGGCGTGCAATTCGTTGATGGCGCGCGCCAACGATTCGGTCTGCACGCGCATGTTGCAAAAGATCAAAGTCGTGCGATGCTGCAAAATCAATTCATAAAGCTTTTCCGTGAGCGGCGGCCACACCGAGGCATCCGGTAAGTTGCCAAAATCCTCCACGGCGCTGACGATTTGCAGATCGGTTTCTTTCTTCTGGCCGCAGTCGATTATTGTCACCGGGCGAGGAGAAAAATGGTTTTCGGATGCGGAATGCGAGGTGCGAGATTCGGGATTTTCTTTGATGGCAGTTTGACCGCCCAAGAATGATGCAATTCTTTCCAAGGGTCGTTGAGTGGCAGAGAGGCCGATGCGCACAAAGTCATGCTTGCAGAGATGCGCCAGTCTTTCCAGCGACAGCGATAGATGCACGCCACGTTTGTTATTGCACAACGCGTGAATCTCATCGACGATGACGTACTTGACGGTGCGATACATCTCGCGGCTGCGCTCGGAGGTGAGCATGATGTAGAGCGACTCCGGCGTGGTGATCAGAATGTGCGGGGGATGCTTGAGCATTTGCTGACGCACCGGCGTCGGTGTGTCGCCGGTGCGCACCAGCACGCGCATGTGCGGAGCTTGCGCGCCTATTGCCGCCATCGTCTGCTTAATGCCATCGAGTGGAACACGCAGGTTTTTTTCAATGTCATTATTGAGCGCTTTTAGGGGCGAGATGTAAAGTGTGTGAATCCCACCAAGAGCGTTTTTCTCGAACATCTCGCGGTCGGATTTTTCAGCGCGATGCAAAAGATCATTGATGCACCACAGAAAAGCCGCGAGAGTTTTGCCGGAGCCGGTTGGCGCGAGAATTAAGACATTTTGATTTTGCGCGATGCTAGGCCACCCTTGCGCTTGTGGTGGACTGGGCGAGCCAAAGGTTTCAGTAAACCACTTTGCAATTGCCGGATGGAATTGATCGAGAATAGGCATAGAAATGATTTGTCCGCAAAATCACAATTGCCCACAAATTACACGAATAGTCACGAATAGTTGTTTGAAAATCATTCGTGAGTATTCGTGTGATTCGTGGGAGCTGTCCAATTTCGCCGCAAGGTGAGCAGCGTCACCTCTGACGGCGCTTGATAACGCACCGGCGCGATCGTGAGGCCGAGGCCGTTGGTCACGCTCAAAAGTGTTTTGCCGATTTGAAAAAAGCCGGAGACGTAATCGGTCTCGAACATGCTCGCATTCAGCGGAAAGCCGAAGAAGCGAAATACGACCTGCCCGCCGTGCGTGTGTCCGGCAGCTACGAGATCATATCCGTTTTTTTCTGCAAACTCGACAACGGTTGCCGATGGTTGATGGGTCAAGATCAAATGGGCTGCGGTCTCTGGGCGTCGCTCGGAAAGTTCATGCAGCGTTTCGGCAGACGGCCGGCGCTGATAGACGTTGGTGAGAATCGTGAGCGATATTTTGCTGACGCTGCCCGAGAGCGCGAGCACGCTGTCTTCGTAAATGTGTACGCCTTGGCGCTGCAACGCTTCGGCCACCATGTCGCGCGAGGACCAGTAATCGTGATCGCCCTGACACGCGTAGACGCCGAGACGGGCGCGCAGTTTGCCCATCATCTCTGCGCCCGCTTGAATGTAATCCAAGCCGCCTGTGACTAAATCTCCGGAAAAGAGAACGAGATCGGGTTTTTGCGCATTCGCAAGATCGATGTAGCGCTGCATCTTTTTGGCGTCGGTGTAAGCATCGGCTTGCAGATCGCTGAGATGAACGATGCGAAAGCCGTCAAGCTCTTCGGGCAGTCCGGCAATCCGCACTTCGCACTGGGTCAAGCGCGGCCAGAAAGTATCTTTGGCAATTCGAAAGCCGACGTAGAGGGCGAAGCTTGCGAATAGAATAACCGACGCCCATGCTTGATACTTTAGCCATTGCTGTTTGTAGCGCTGAAAGATTTTCCACAACGGCAAACGTGCAAGATCCAAAAAGAGAAAGAGTGGAAGCACCTCTCCGAAAAGAATCAGACCGGCCCAAAACGGATAAGCCAGAAAATTTCCCCACTCGCTGCCGCCGCGCAAGGCCGTGATGAATTCGCGCCAGCGGAAAATTTGCGCAACGAGCAGGAGTATCAAATAAATATTGAGAAAGCTGATGACGCTGACAATCGCCCGCCGCACAGCAGCATGTGGCAAGGGAGAAAGCGTGCGGATTGCCGCGCCGAGGCGCGAGCCGACATAGCCGAAGGTGAGTATCAGCAGCGGCAGAACGATGAGAAGCATGCGGAGGAACCAGGACATGATTAGTGCGCAGTTATCAGTGATCAGTTATTCGGCCAAAGAATTTTTCTGATTATAAGCATAACGCTTCTATTCTTCAAATCTTTTTTTCTCGACTAGTCGAGGCAAAAATCTTGCTTTTCTAAAGCGCGTTGCTAACTTAGGACAAGTTGAAAGGCAACGACAACCAGGAAAGACCTCATCATGTTGATCAAACACGAAAGCGACTGTGCGGAAATCATTGCCAATGACGGCTGCCGGTTGCGCGAGCTATTGCATCCGGATCGCGATGCCGCAAAGATTTCTTATTCGCTGGCCATGGCATACGTGGAGCCGGGTAAATCAACTTACAAACATTTTCTGCGGCAAACCGAAGTGTATTACATCATGCAAGGCATTGGCCGTGTGCACATTGGCGATGAGGCGCAAGAAGTCAACGTCGGCGATGCCGTCGTGATTCCAAAAAATAAGGAGCAGTGGATTGAAAATGTCGGTGAGAACAATCTGGTTTTTGCCGCCATTGTCAGTCCGCCGTGGCGCACGGAGGATGATGTGAGGACTTGATGCTCCGAACAAGTCCAATAGAAATAAAAACGCCCCGCTTTCCTGCACGGGGCGTTTTCATTATATGAAAATCCGGTTTGCCAGCAGAGCCAAGAGAAGATTAAAATGCTAGCTCAAAACCGGAAGAGGTTCGATTGCCGTTGCCTCCTCGAATTGTTTTTCCTCAAACGGCCACAGGCGCGAGCCTAATCCCAAAGTGTACTTCTTTTCTCTCCAGCGAATCGTCCTGTTTATAAACGGCGCAAACCAGATGAGCGCAATCAGCAAATCTTTGAGCGGCGTCAACAAGAAGTGTTGAAGCGGCATCTTTGCGCCCAAGCGGCGCGCGATCATGCGATCGAGAATTATTTTTACTACGCCGATCATCGCAAACAATGCAGCGAAGAGAAAACTCGGCTGCATGGCAAAGGCGATCACCGCACAAGCCACGGGATTACCCAGCCATTCACTGGCGTATTGATACGTGCCAATCCAAAATCGCATCTTCGCCCATCGCGCATGACGACTCACAAAGCGGCGCAAAGACCAGTTGACGTTCACGTTGCTGATGCCGTGAGAACAGAGCGTTACGCGGTAGCCTCGACGCTGAAAATATTTTCCGAGTAAATAATCTTCGGCCAGCACGTTGCGCACCGCATCGAAGCCGCCGATGCGTTGCAGCGCCGAACGCCGAAACAGCATCGACTTGCCGATGACGCACGGATGATGCATAACCTTGTGAAGAAAACACACGCTTCCGGCGATGAACGAATTCAAGTGGAGGTTTTCCAGAATCGCGCCGAGCTTTGCCGCGCCCGTTCCGCGAATAAGATTGTAAACCAAACCGACGCTATCGCTCATTTCGGCCACTGTATCGCGCAAATAATTTTTTTCGACGCGTACGTTGTCGTCGCTGATGAGCACCAGATCGTGCGCCGCCTGCGTCATCATCGGCACCAAGTTGTTGACTTTTGGATTGTAGCCGTATTGCCGGTTGTTGATGACGATTTTTATCGGCAGGTTCGGATGGCGTTTTTGGAAAGCGCGCGCCGCCGGCAGCGCCGAATCGTCGGGAGATTTTACGCCGAGAATGATTTCATAGAGCGGATAATTCAATAGTGTGAAGCTTTCGAGGTTTTCCTCCAAGCCTTCGATATAGCCGCAGAGCGGTTTGACGATGGAAATCGGCTCTGCGAGTGCTGTGCTTGATAGACGTTGCCGCCGCGTGTGATGAAAAACGCATAAGAATTGAACAAGATAAACAAGCAGGCTGACGGCGAGTAACGACAGGGCTATTGTGAAGACAGGATTCATGGCGCAGTCCTCCCTTTGTTCATCTCAACCTACTTTTTGCATGTTACAAACAAATGAAGCTCAGGTGAAATTTTCGGCAGGTTTTTGGCGGTGGGCGGCGGTACGCTCGGCGATCAGGTGGGTATAAAGATCGCCGCTGGGACGGCGACGGCGGGCGAAAGTTTTGTAATCGACCTCGAACAACCCAAAGCGCGGGGCGAATCCTTCGAGCCATTCGAAGTTATCCAGAAGCGACCAATGAAAATATCCGGCGAGCGGCGCGCCTTCTTGCACCAATCCATCTATCCTAGAAATATGTTCGCGCAGATAAAAAGTCCGGCGGCTATCGTCCGCGTCGGCGATGCCGTTTTCGGTGATGACCAGAGGGCGGCCAAAGTTTGCCATGCGGCGGAGAATCGTTGTCATGCCTTCGGGGAAAATTTCCCATCCTAAATCGGAAGTACCAAGGCCCGCGGCGTTGAGATAAACATGCTTCATGCGCGAGGACGATTCAGGATCGAATTGCATGTGAGCGCGCGTGTAATAATTAATTCCCCAGAAGTCGATGTTACCCTTCTCCGAAAACTCTCGCCGGAAAGCGCCGCTCGGCAACCGCGCTTCGAGAAGGCCGCGTTCGATCGCCTCCACCAGCGCCCAGTTGTAAAAACTTTCCGCCAGATGGGTCACGATCAAATCGATGGGATGCACGACGCGCAACGGCGCGAAGGCCATCATATTATGCGCGATGCCGACGCGCGCCGCGGCGTTCGTCTGGTGAATGCGATGGTAACATTCGTTATGCGCTTCGATCATGTTGCCTATCACCCGCACACCGATCTCCGGTTGTTGCAAACCCGGCGGCATCATACCGGCAAAGTACCCGCCGAGCACGAGCACCACCGGCTCATTGATCGTCACCCACCAATCGACCAGCTTGCCGAGATGGGTCAGCACATAATCGACGTAGCGCAGAAAGTGTTGCAGCGCATGCGGCTCCTGCCATGAGCCGGCGGCATGAAACCAGGCGGGATGCGTGAAGTGGTGCAGCGTGACCATCGGCGTGATGCCCAGCCTGCGCAGCGCCGCGATCATGTCGATGTAACGCATCATCGCGCGATCGTCGAACCGTCCCATTCGCGGGCAGATGCGGCTCCATTCGATGGAGAGGCGGTAGGCATTGCACCCGAGGCCGGCCAGCAGCGCGAAATCTTCTTCGTAGCGTTGCCAATGGCCGGTTGCCTTGCCGCAACGCTGAAGCGCCTGCCCGTTTTTTCGATAAGACAGCTCCCAATCGCGCCAATCGTTTTCGATGCCGCCTTCGATTTGATAAGCCGAAGTCGCCGCGCCCCAGAGAAAGTCGCGCGGATAAATCGGTGGCGTTTTATTTTCATTCATGAAGTCAAAAACATAAGCACTTCAGGCATCAGAAGCAACTGGCCGCTATTTTCGCTGAAGCTTTTTTCAAACTGCCTTTCTTTACTAGTGCAAATTTGTTCATCGCGGCGTTGCAAGATCAAAAGGATATGCTTATATTCACGCAACATTGCAAAGTGAGAGACTCGACCGGTCCTTCACATTTGTTTAACAGCCTCCGTCAGGGAAGAATGGATGATCTTCCAAACGCCCGGCGCCATTCCAATATGGAGAGATGGTTTATGAAGGAAACAATCACCGTCATCGATAACCGCACCGGCAAAACTTACGAGTTGCCCGTCACGCATGGGACGATTCGCGCCATGGACCTGCGGCAGATCAAATCCGGCGACGATGACTTTGGTTTGATGAGTTACGACCCGGCTTTCATGAATACCGCCTCCTGCACCAGCAGAATCACTTATATCGATGGCGACAAAGGCATTCTGCGCTATCGCGGCTACCCCATCGAACAGCTTGCCGAGAAAAGCACCTACCTTGAAGTGGCGTATCTGATTTTAAATGGCGACTTGCCTAACAGCGCGCAACTCGAGGAATGGGAGAGCAATGTCAAGCTGCACACCATGGTGCATGAGAACATAAAAAAATTCATGGAAGGCTTTCATTACGACGCGCATCCCATGGGCATGTTCATCAGCACCGTTGCCGCGTTGTCGACTTATTTTTCGGATGCCAAGCGTATCAATGATCCTCTCTCTCGCCGGGCGCAAATTATTCGCCTGGTTGCAAAGATGCCGACCATCGCCGCTTATACGTATCGCCACAGCATCGGACGGCCGTACGCTTATCCCGACAATGATCTCGGCTACAACGCCAATTTCCTGAGCATGATGTTCAAGATGACCGAGCAGAAATATCACGCCAACCCGGTTTTGGAGCGCGCGCTCGATGTGCTGTTCATTCTCCACGCCGATCACGAGCAAAATTGCAGCGCCAATGCGATGCGCTCGGTGGGCAGCTCGAACAGCGATCCGTACAGCGCAACTGCCGCTGCGGCGGCTGCTTTGTACGGCCCTCTGCACGGCGGCGCGAATGAAGAAGTGTTGCGCATGCTCGTGCAGATCGGCAGCAAAGACAAAGTGCCGGAGTTCATCAAGCGCGTCAGGGCCGGAGAAACGAAACTCATGGGCTTCGGCCATCGGGTTTATAAAAATTACGATCCGCGCGCCAAGATCATCAAACAGACCGCCGATGCGGTTTTCGAAGTGACCGGCAAAAATCCGCTGCTCGACCTCGCTCTCGAACTTGAGCGCATCGCGCTGGAGGAAGACTATTTTATCACGCGCAAACTTTATCCCAACGTGGATTTCTATTCGGGGTTGATCTATCAAGCGCTCGGCATTCCAACCGACATGTTTCCGGTGATGTTCGCGATTCCGCGCACCTCGGGCTGGCTGGCGCAGTGGGAGGAAATGATGACCGACCCGGAGAAGAAAATCGTCCGGCCGCGGCAGGTGTATCTCGGCGCGAAGCAGAGGGACTATGTGTCGTTGGAGAAGAGGAAGTAAAACAGTAAACAGTGAGCAGTAAACAGTATTCAGTAAGAAAGAGGAAAGCGAAGTGGCGCTGAAAAAATTTCTGAACTTCGTCAAAATCGAGCACACGCTTTTTTCTTTACCGCTGATTTACGGCGGCGCTGTGTTAGCAACGCGCGGCTTTCCGTCGATCAAAATGCTTTTATTGATTTTCATCGGCGCGACAGGTGCGCGTACTGTGGCGCTGGCGCTTAATCGCATCATCGATCGTGAAATCGATAAGCGCAATCCGCGCACGGCGATTCGCGAACTGCCCAGCGGACGCATGAACGTTGGCGAGGCAGTTGCCATTCTCGTCGTCGGGCTTTTTTTGTATTTTGTTGCTGCATACTTTATCGGTGAATTTTGCCTCATCTGGTCGCCGCTGCCGTTGGCACTTTTTGTTTTTTATCCCTACATGAAACGCTTCACGCCGCTGGCGCATTTTGGCGTCGGCCTCGGCCTGGCGATGGCGCCGCTCGGCGGCTGGGTGGCGATTGCGCAATCACTGGATACATTGATGCCCGGCGTTTGGCTTGGCTTATTCACGATGTTTTGGGTGACAGGATTCGATATTATCTATTCGACGATGGACGAAGCGTTCGATCGCAGCGCGAATTTGTATTCATTTCCTTCACGGTTTGGGCGTGATCGCGCTTTGCAGATTTCAGCACTTCTTCATCTGCTGGCCTTCGTCACGCTGGGGATAATTTTCGGAAAATATGTCGATTCACTCGCGGCCATGCCGTTGCTGTTGACCGCCGGAATTTTGCTTTATTACGAACACAAACAAGCGGCGAATGTTGAGCTGGCGTTTTTCAAAATCAACGCCGTGTTGGGCTTTGTGATATTTGGCATGATTACAATCGGCGTATACTATCCATAAATCGGAACAAGACGGAACCCAAAAAGAAAAGCGCACGCAGAGCCGCGAAGGCGCAAAGGATCGCAGAGAAAAACCTTTGCGTATTCTTTGCGACTCTGCGTCTTTGCGTTAGCCTTTTGTTTTTAAGCTGAAAGGAATGAATGCGAATAGCTATCGGCATCACCGGCTCGTCCGGCGCGGTTTATGCGGTTGAATTTTTGAAACAATGTCAGGCCGACAAATATCTCGTGCTCAGCAAATGGGGGAAGTCCGTTCTCAAGGACGAAATGAACCTCGCTGAGCGCGACTTGCAGCCGCATGTGAAGAAAATTTTTTCCAACGATGATTTGCACGCGCCGCTTGCTTCCGGCTCGAATCATATCGATGCTTATGTCATCATTCCCTGCACGACTTCGACTCTTGGAAAAATCGCCAGCGGTATTGGCGACTCGCTTATTACGCGGACGGCGCAGGTTGCGCTTAAAGAAAGATTCAAAATGATTCTCTGCATCCGTGAAACCCCGCTATCGTCGCTCGCTTTGGAACATTGTCTAAAACTTTCTCGCGATGGCGTGATTATCATGCCGATTTCGCCGCCGTTGTATTTCTTGCCAAAGTCGGTTGATGAATACGTGAACGCATTCGTTGAAAAAGTGCTCGGTGTTCTCGGCTTGCGAGAGTGCAAAGGCTGGCGGGCGGAAGAGCTAGAGTAAAACGTAATCCGTAATGCGTAATCGAGTTTTACGAATTACGCATTACGGATTAAGCATCCAGTATCAAGCAACCGGCATCACAAATGTAGTGCAAAAGTATTCGAGCAAAACCTTCATGATGGAGAACTTACTTTTATGACCCGCGCTGAAGCCCACCAACTCATGTGCGAATGGACGCAATCCGAAAGTCTGCGCAAGCACATGCTGGCCGTGGAAGCGGCGATGCGTTTCTACGCCCGCAAGTTTGGCGAAGACGAAGAGAAATGGGCAGTGGTCGGTTTGTTGCATGACATGGATTATGAAAAGCATCCATCGAAAGAAGAACATCCTTATCAAACCGTGAAGCTGCTGCGCGATCGCGGCGAGCCGGAAGAGATCGCCCGCGCGATTCTTGCGCATGCCGATTACAGCGGCGTCAAGCCGGAAACGTCGCTGGAAAAATCCATTCTCGCCGTGGATGAGTTGTGCGGTTTTCTCACGGCGGTGGCGTTGGTGCGACCGAACAAGAGCATTCTCGACGTGCAAGTCAGCTCCGTCAAAAAGAAAATGAAAGACAAAGCCTTTGCGCGGCAGGTGAGCCGCGAAGACATGCAGCGCGGCGCAGATATTTTACAAATTACATTGGATGAGCACATTGCTAATTGCTTGCAAGCCATGCAAGGCGTAGCAAAGGAGCTGGGCTTGGATTGCGGCCACTGAGCGCGGATCTAACACGTGCTTTTCCGAAATCTCTTGATCGTGTCTGAGACTGTTCCAACCTCGGTTTGGCCGACTATCAGTGGAATGTAATTATTGCAACGGCCAACCTGTTGCAAGAACACTCTCAACCTTCACTGTCTAAGAGCGATAAGGCTGTTTACCTTTTCACACTTGACTTTCCTCGTTCGATTCAATATCATGAAGCGCGATTTTTAACCGCGCATACGCCGTGTTTCACCTTCGGAGGTTCGCACCGTTTTTAAGCGAGTGATACGATGGCCAAAGCCCAAGACGATCTCAACCGCGCACTGGAAGCTCTGCAGGTGGAAAACCAGCGCCTGAGCCGCGCGGTTCAGGAGCTTTCCATTCTCAACGAGCTTTCTGTTGTCATCGGCTCGATGCTGAATTCCAATCAAGTCATGGAAATCGTCGTCAAGCGCTCGCTGCACGCGGTCAATGCCGAGCAGGGCACGATCACCATGCTCGATCAAGCGGCGATCAATCCTCTCAAGACGCTCATCCGCGCCGCCGACACCAGCTTCAAGCATGAGCGGTTTCATCTCGATCAAAGCATTGCCGGCTGGATGCAGATTCACAAACGGCCGCTGCGCTCGAACGATCTTCATGGCGACAATCGCTTCAGCGGCGTGAAGATTGACGATAACATTCGCTCGATCTTGTGCGCGCCCTTGCTCGTCAAGAACAAGCTCATCGGCATGCTGTCGGTGTTCAACAAGAAATCCTCGCCTTCGGGTGATGTGGGTTTCGACGAGCAAGACGAACGCTTGTTGGCGATCATTGCCGGACAGTCGGCGCAGGTGATCGAGACTGCCCGCCTCTACGAATCGGAAAAAGCCATGCAAGACATGGAGCGCGAGCTTTCTGCGGCGCGCGAGGTGCAGCGCAATCTCCTGCCGCAGCTTCTTCCGGAGATTGCCGGCATCGACCTCGCCGCCAGCAGCATACCGGCGCGCGACGTGGGCGGAGATTATTACGACGTCATTCCGCTCGGCGACGACCGGTATTGCATTTTGCTCGCCGACGTTTCCGGCAAAGGCCTGCCCGCAGCGCTGGTGAGCACGATGGTGAAGGGAATTTTCCGGGCGCAGATACCGCAGCACAAGTCGCCGCAGGAAATTTTAAAAGCCGCCAATGTTTTGCTGCGAAGCATTTTGCCGCGCAGCACCTTTGTCACCGCGATGCTCGCCATTTTGGATGCGAAGCATAAAAGCATCGAGCTGTGTTCCGCCGGACAATGCCCGCCGTTGTGCTTTGGCGCCAAACGCGCGCCGGAATATTTGACGATGACCGGCCATCCAATGAACTGGCTCGAAACCCCCTCCTTTGACAGCCTGTCGATAAAGCTGCGCGCCGGAGAATCCCTCGTGCTCTACAGCGACGGCGTGATCGAAGCCCAAAACGAGATGGACATTTTTTACGGCGCTCCGGCGCTCCTGACTTTTGCCGAGTCGCTTGGCCGCAAGCCGGCGCAAGATATTCATGACGCCATTGTTGAAACGATCAACGAGTTCACCGGCCAACGCGAGCCGGCGGATGATTTGACGCTTGTCGTGATTCGCGCGACGTAAGGTTTCCGTAGTCCGGGTGCATTACGTGATTTTTTAAAACAGCCCATCCACCGAAAGCCACCGAAGCCGCCGAGATTCGCCGAGAAAAAGCAAAAATAAAAACTCGGTGACCCTCGGTGCTTTTCGGCGGCCTTCGGTGGAAGAAGGTTTTGTCCGTCTATAGCTGTTAAAAATCACGTAATGCTCCCCGTAGTCCCGCTTTCCCTTGCCCCGCTCCGTTTCCTTTAAACGAAAGGCTGCGGGACGGAGTGAAGCGCTGTCGAGAAAAGTATTTTTCTAATTCATAACTCCGGCTGAAAAAGTATCCCCCACAATATTTTTTCATGAAGCCAAAAAGAAGCCCGCCCATTATTCTCCAAAAAGAGCGAGGTTTTTGAGGAGGTATCATGAAGTTTTCAGAGGAAACTCTTGGCGCGGTGAAGGTTTTCCACCTTGAAGGAAAAATCATGGGAGGTCCGGAATCGCAGACGATGTGTGATTATCTGAAAAGTCTTGTCGATGCCGGCGCCCGATCTTTGGTGATGGATTTCGACAAGGTGCAATGGATCAACAGCAACGGCATTGGCATCGTCATTGCGTGCCTGTCCGGCTTGCGCAACAGCGGCGGCGATTTGTGCTTTGCCAACGTGCACGGCGCGACCAAGCACTACTTCGAAATCACCAGGCTCGATACCGTGGTCAAAGTCTTTTCGACTGTGGAAGAAGCGGTGGCAAGTTTTTCCGTGTCGTGATAAGCTCTCCCCCCATATTCTAAGCAAGCCGGCTTCTCAACGGTTTTCGTGCGACCCACTTGAGACAAAGCGATGATCGGCCAAATGGTTTCCCATTACCAAATTTTGGAAAAGCTCCCGTCTGCGTCGAGACAAGCCGGCGAGGGCAGTGACTTCTCCCGCAGGTAAAGGAGAAATTCAGCATGATCGGAAAACTGATTTCTCATTATCGCATTCTGGAAGAAATAGGCCGTGGCGGCATGGGCGTCGTCTACAAAGCCGAGGACACCAAGCTCAAGCGCGTCGTCGCGCTCAAGTTTCTCTCGGCCATTGCGCTCGGCGGTGAGGAGAAGAATCGCTTTCTGCGCGAAGCGCAAGCGGCGGCGGCGCTCAATCATCCCAACATTTGCACGGTCCACGCAATTGATGAAGTCGATGGGCAAATGTTCATTGCGATGGAATTCATCGAAGGCCAGAGTTTGCGGGAGAAGATCGAGGCCGGGCCGTTGAAGATCGAGGAGGCGATCAAATTTGCCATGCAGATTGCGGATGGCCTGCAAGCGGCACATGAGAAAGGAATCACCCACCGCGACATCAAGAGCGCTAACGTCATGATCACGGAAAAGGGGCAAGCGAAGATCATGGATTTCGGCCTGGCCAAGTTGGCGCGTAGCGGAACCATGCTCACGAAGGAAGGCATGACACTCGGCACGGCGGCGTACATGTCGCCGGAGCAGGCGCGTGGCGAGATGGTGGATCATCGCTCGGACATTTGGTCGCTGGGCGTGGTGTTGTATGAAATGATCAGCGGGCGATTGCCCTTTCGCGGCGAGTACGAAGCCGCGATGATGTATTCAATTTTGAATGAAGAGCCGGAGCCGCTGACCAGCTTGCGCTCGAATGTGCCGATGGATTTGGAGCACGTTGTTGCCAAAGCGCTGGCGAAAAATCCGGCGGAGCGCTATCAGCACGCCGACGAATTGCCGGTGGACTTAAAAGCGGTTCAAACCCAATCCGGCACACTGTCGAGATTCTTAGCCACAATGGCGAT